>Ga0070708_100005331_pt1 | contig 10194 bp, 8 predicted proteins | sample KBSK5503metaG_FD_65469 | JGI IMG/M metagenome (GOLD analysis project Ga0070708, IMG submission 65469) | Corn, switchgrass and miscanthus rhizosphere microbial communities from Kellogg Biological Station, Michigan, USA - KBS K5-50-3 metaG | ecosystem: Host-associated > Plants > Roots >... | reverse complement strand
GGCGACTACGTCGTGTCGACGCACTGCCACAACGACCTCGGCCTCGCCGTCGCGAACTCGCTCGCGGGCGTGGCAGGAGGCGCCACGCAGGTCGAGTGCACCGTCAACGGCATCGGCGAGCGCGCCGGTAACGCGTCGCTCGAGGAGATCGTGATGGCGCTCCGCGTCCGCAACGACTTCTACGGCGTAGAGACGGGCGTCGATCCGTCGGTGATCCGTGACGCATCGGCTCTCGTCGCCGAGCTCACGGGCTACGCCGTCGGGCCGAACAAGCCGATCGTGGGCGCGAACGCGTTCGCGCACGAGGCCGGCATCCACCAGGACGGGATGCTCAAGGACGCAGCCACGTACCAGATCATCGACCCGGACGAGCTCGGCACGCGCATGACCCTGCCGCTCGGCAAGCACTCCGGCCGTCACGCGTTCGCCCGCGCGTGTGCCGAGGCGGGCCGTCAGCTCCGCCGCGACGAGGTCGACGCAGCCTTCCGCCGCTTCAAGAAGCTCGCCGATCTCGGCGCGCCCGTTTCCCTCGACGATGTCTTCCAGGAGGTCCGAGCATGAGCCCTAAGACCGTTGCCTGCCTCGCCGGTGACGGCGTGGGCCCGGAGCTGATGGCGGCGGCGACGCGCGCGCTCGACCGCGTCGCTTCGCTGCATTCGATCAAGCTGGACGACGTCCATCTGCCGTTCGCTGGCGAGGGCGTCACGCGTTCCGGTCATCCGCTGCCGGCCGAGACGCGCACCGCCTACCGCGACGCCGACGCGATCCTCGTCGCCACGCCGCACGAGCCGGCGCTCGAGGGCGTCAAGGCCGATCTTCAGCTCGCGTGGCGGGTTGCCCGAATCGGCGACTTCGTCGTCGCCGGGCCGCTGGGCGAATGGGCGAACGCCGTTGCGCTCGCGCATGCCTTCTCGAGCGCCGCGTCCCGGCGCGGCCGCGTGCTCTGCGTCGGCGACTCGCCGACGTGGCGCGCAGCCGTCGACGACGAGCGCACCCGCTGGAACGGCCTCGAGGTCGAGACGGCATCGCTCGGCGAGGCGCTCGTCCGGGTCCGCGAGGAGCCGGAGACGCTCGACGTGGTCGTCACCGAGGCCCAGCTCGTCGCCGGCGTCATCGACGCCGCGGCGCACTTTGCGGGCTCGAACGCATCCGTCGCGCAGGCGTGGCTGCCGGACGAGGGCCCAGGCCTGTTCTTCCCGGGCGCCTACGAATCGGACGAGGTCGCCGGGTTCGGCGTCGTCGATCCGCGGGGGATGCTGCTGACGGCCTCGCTGATGCTCGCCGAGGGGCTGAAGCGGCGCTCCGCGTCGCGCACGCTCGAGCGTGCGGTCGGCGCCGCGACGCGGCGGCAGGGCGTGAGCGACGACACGCGCTCGTTCACGGACGCAGTGATCGAGCTGATGCCCCAGTCGCGCACCGATGTCGAGCACTTCGACGAGGTGTGGGGTTGAGTTCCCGGAGGATGCTCGGCTCCGACGCGATCCTGCGGGCGCTGGAGCTGGAGGGCGTCCGCGTCGCCTTCGGCATCCCCGGCGGGGCGATCCTGCCGACGTACGACGCGATCGCGCGCGGCACCTCGGTGCGGCACGTGCTCGCGCGCCATGAGCAGGGCGCCGGTCACATGGCCGAGGGCTACGCCCGTGCGTCAGGCGAGGTCGGCGTGGCGATCGCGACGTCAGGCCCCGGCGCGACCAACCTCGTGACGCCGATCGCCGACGCGTGGATGGACTCGACGCCGCTCGTGTGCATCACCGGCCAGGTCCGCTCGTCGCTGATCGGCACGGACGCGTTTCAGGAGACCGATGCAACCGGGATCACGATGCCGATCGTCAAGCACTCGTGGCTCGTGCAGGACGTCGAGGAGCTGCCGGGCGTGCTCAAGGCCGCGTTCCACGTCGCGCGTACCGGTCGGCAGGGGCCGGTGCTCGTCGACGTCGCGAAGGACGTGCAGGAGGCGGAGTTCGATTTCGACTATCCGGACGAGGTCGACCTGCCCGGCTGGAAGCCGCCGCGGAAGGTGCACCCCAAGCAGCTCGCGGAGGCGGCTCGAGCGATCGCCGCGGCGAAGCGACCGATCGTCTACGCGGGCGGCGGCGTGCTCAACGCCGACGCCTGCGCGGAGCTGCTCCACCTCGTCGACTCGGCGCACCTACCGGCGGTCGTGACGCTGATGGGCAAGGGCTGTCTGCCCGACTCGCATCCGCTCAACTACGGCGCGCCGGGGATGCACGGCTCGAAGTACGCGAACTGGGCGCTGAACAAGGCCGACCTGGTGATCGCCGTCGGCGCGCGTTTCGACGACCGCGTGACCGGCAAGGTCGCCGCGTTCGCGCCGGGCGCGAAGGTCATCCATTTCGACATCGACGCGGCCGAGGTCGGGAAGATCCGCGAGGCGGAGATCCCGGTCGTCGGGCCGCTCAAGCTCGCGCTGGCGCAGCTCGCGGACGCCGTGGGCGCCACGGCCACAGACGGAGTCGCCTGGGCTCCGTGGCTGCGCCAGCTCGAGGAGTGGCGGGCGCAGTTCCCGTTCCGCTACACGAAGGTCGAGGGTGTGCTGAAGCCCCAGACCGCGCTCGAGGCGCTCCGCGACCTCACCGCCGACCGCGACGAGGTGATCTGGACGACCGGAGTGGGGCAGCACCAGATGTGGGCGATGCAGTATCTCGTCTGCGACCGGCCGCGCTCGTTCATCACGTCGGGCGGGCTCGGGACGATGGGCTACGGCGTCCCCGCCGCCATCGGCGCGAAGGCCGCGCGGCCCAATGCGACCGTCGTCTGCGTCGACGGCGACGGTTGTTTCCAGATGACGTGTCAGGAGCTCGCGACCGCGGCGCTCGAGCGCCTGCCGATCGTCGCCGTCGTGATCAACAACGGCTGGCTCGGGATGGTGCGGCAGTGGCAGGAGATGTTCTACGACGAGCGGTTCACACACACGCACCTGACGCACGCGGTGCCGGACTACGCACTGCTGGCGGAGGCCTACGGGTGCGCCGGCTTCACGGTCGAGAACGAGGACCAGCTCGAGGACGCGCTCGCGGGCGCGTTCGCCGCGGGCCGGACAGCCGTCGTCGACGTGCGCTGCGACCCGGAGGAGAAGTGCTTCCCGATGGTGCCCGCCGGCGCCGCCGCGGTCGACGTGATCGAGGCCCCCGACGAGGAGGTCGTCCGAGCATGAGGGCGGTCGCATGAGTGCGCACACGATCAGCGTCCGCCTCGAGAACAAGCCGGGCGCGCTGGCGCGCGTCTCCCAGCTCTTCTCCCGCCGGGGCTACAACATCCATAGCCTCGCGGTGGGGCCGACCGAGCACAAGGACATCTCGCGGCTGACGCTCCGCGTCGACTGCAGCGAGCACTCGCTCGAGCAGATCGAGAAGCACATGCACAAGCTGGTCAATGTCCTGCGTGTGACCGAGCTGCGCCCCGACGAGTCGCTCGAGCGTGAGCTGGCGCTGATCACGGTCAGCGTCAACCCGGAACGGCGGGCCGACCTCGTGGCGCTGAGCCAGGTAGCCGGCGCGAAGGTTGCCGACGTCGGCCGCGACGCCATGACCTTCGAGCTCGTCGGGCGTCCCGACCAGCTCGACGCCTTCGAAGAGCTCGTCCGGCCGTACGGTGTGCGCGAGCTCGTCCGCACCGGCCGCGTCGGGCTCCGCCGCCCGAGCGCGGGCGGCAGAACGACGACTCCCTCCGTCCACTGAAAGGAACCGAACCGCGATGGCAGAGATCTTCAAGTCCGGCAACGTCGACCTTCTCGGCGGCAAGGTGGCCGTCCTCGGCTACGGCAGCCAGGGTCACGCCCACGCGCTGAACCTGCACGACTCCGGGGTCGACGTCGAGGTCGGGCTTCGGCCCGGCAGCGCCTCCGCGGCCGCGGCCGAGGAAGCCGGTCTGACCGTGCGCTCCGTCGCCGACGCGGTGCGCGGCGCACAGCTCGTCGCGTTCCTCGTGCCGGACGGCGCCCAGCCGCAGCTCTGGGAGGAAGAAGTCGCGCCCAATCTCGAGCCCGGGGCCGCCCTGCTCTTCGCCCACGGTTTCAACGTCCACTACGGGCGCGTCGTCCCGCCTGCGGGCCACGACGTGATCATGGTCGCGCCCAAGGGCCCCGGCCATGTCGTCCGCCGGCTCTACACCGAGGGCTACGGCACTCCGGCGGTCGTCGCCGTCGCGCAGGACGCGAGCGGCTCTGCCCGCGAGCTCGCGCTCGCCTACGGCGCCGCGCTCGGCGCGGCGCGCGCGGGGATGGTCGAGACGTCCTTTGCGGAGGAGACCGAGACAGACCTCTTCGGCGAGCAGACAGTTCTCTGCGGCGGCGTGACACAGTTGATCCAGCTCGGGTTCGAGACGCTCGTCGAGGCGGGCTACCAGCCCGAGGTCGCGTACTACGAGTGCCTGCACGAGCTGAAGCTGATCACCGACCTGATCTGGGAGGGTGGCATCGAGCGGATGCATTACTCGATCTCCGACACCGCCGAGTACGGCTCGCACGCCGTCGGCCCGAAGGTCGTCGACGAGCACGTCCGCGCGAACATGAAGACGGTGCTCGAGAACATCCGCAACGGATCGTTCGCCGAGGAGTGGATCGCCGAGATGGAGCGGGGGCAGCCGTCGCTCGAGGAGTACCGCCGGAAGCTGGCCGAGAAGCAGATCGAGACCGTCGGCGCGCGCCTGCGGGCGCTGAACGTGAAGGAGGAGACCGCTGGCGTCGGTTGACGTGCCGGTCGCGCTGCTCGGGTACGGCACCGTCGGCGCCGCCGTCAATCGCCTGCTCACGGAGTCGGCCGAGGACATCGAACGCGCGACCGGTCACCGGTTGCGGGTCGTCAAGGCGCTCGTCCGCGAGGCCGGAAAGGAGCGTGACTACCCTGCCGCGGCGGGCGTGCTCACGACGGACGTGGCCGAGCTGCTCGACGATCCCTCGATCGCCGTCGTCGCCGAGGTCATGGGCGGCGTGGAGCCGGCCGGCGGGTACGTGCTCGACTTCCTCCGCCGCGGCAAGCACGTCGTCTCGGCGAACAAGCAGCTCATCGCCCGCCGGGGCGCGGAGCTCTTCGCCGCCGCCTCGGCAGCCGGCGTCCAGCTGAGGTTCGAGGCGAGCGTCTGCGCGGCGATCCCGGTGATCAAGGTGCTGCGCGAGTCGCTCGTCGTCACGAACGTCCACGGTGTCCTCGGGATCGTCAACGGCACGACCAACTTCGTGCTCACAGAGATGGAGGGCGGCAAGAGCTACGCCGACGCGCTGGCCGAGGCGCAACGCCTCGGGTATGCGGAGGCGGACCCGACCGACGACGTCTCCGGCGCCGACGCCGCCGCGAAGATGGCGATCCTCGCCACCGTCGCGTTCAAGTCGCGAGTCGACCTCGCGGACGTCAAGTTCGACGGCATCACGGAGATCGATTCCCTCGAGGTCGCGGCCGCGCGCCAGCTCGACATGGTGATCCGGCTCGTCGGCGCGGCGCGGCTGGTCGACGGTCAGGTGGACGTGCGCGTCCAGCCGGCGTTCGTCGACAAGCAGCATCCGCTTGCGAAGGTCGACGGCGCGTTCAACGCGGTGATGCTGCAGGGGGACGCCATCCGCGAGATCACGCTCGAGGGCCCGGGGGCCGGGGGAGTCGAGACGGCCTCGGCCGTGATCGCGGACATCACGAGCGTGATCGGGACGATGGGCAACGGCTTTCTGCAGAACGACGCCGCTTGGCGGGAGCTCCCTCTCCTTCCGGAGGGCGAGAGCCGCTCGCCGTTCTACGTCCGCCTGCACGTGGAGGACCGACCCGGCGCGCTCGCCCGCGTCGCCGACGGGCTGGCGCAGCACGAGATCTCGATCGCGCGGCTGCTGCAGCAGCCGAACGGCGACGGCGCGACGCTGCACGTGGTCACGCACGAGGCGCCGAGCGGCGCGCTGCAGGCCGCGCTCCAGGCACTCGACGAGCTGCCCGACGTCCACTCGCGATCGGTGCCGCGGCCCGTCATCTCCGACCGTGGCGTGACGGAGCTCGGATGGGCCTGACGCTCGGAGAGGGCGGCACGCCGCTCGTCGGAGGCGATCGAATGTCGGAGCGCCTCGGCTGCGACGTCTACCTGAAGTGCGAGGGTCTGAACCCGACGGGCAGCTTCAAGGACCGCGGGATGGCCGTCGCCGTCGGGCGCGCGGTCGAGAGGGGCGCGCGGGCCGTGGTGTGCGCGTCGACCGGCAATACTGCTGCGTCCGCGGCCGCGTACGCCGCGCATGCCGGGCTCGAGGCGATCGTGCTCGTGCCCGCGGGAGCGACCGCCGGCCCGAAGCGGGCGCAGACGCGCGCCGCGGGTGCGCGCCTGGTCCAGGTGCGCGGCACCTTCGACGAGGCCCTCCGCCTCGGCTGCGACCTCGGCGAGCGCGACGGGATCGTCCTCGTCAACTCGCTCAATCCCGACCGGATCGAGGGCCAGAAGTCGGTCGTGACCGAGATCCTCGACCAGCTCGGCGCGCAGCCCGACGTCGTCGCGCTTCCGTTCGGCGGCGGCGGCAACGTCACCGCGGTCGCGGCGGCGCTCGCCGAGGCAAGCGCGACGACCAAGATCGTCGTCGGTGAGGCGGTCGAGCGTGCGAACACCTGGGCGTCGGCGATCCGAATCGCCGAGCCTGCGCACGCGGCGGGCGTCGCGCGCCTCGTCGACGAGGGCCGCGTCGAGATCGTGTCGCTCTCGGAGGAGGAGCTCCGCGACGCCTGGAGCCGCCTCGCGAAGGAAGAAGGCGTGTTCTGCGAGCCGGCGTCGGCCGCAGGCGCGGCTGCACTGGAACGCCTCGGCGTCGGTGACGCGCGAACTGTGGTCTGCATCCTCACCGGGCACGGGCTCAAGGATGCCGCGGCTGTCGACGACGACGCCTCCGAGCCGGTCGAGCCGACCCTCGACGCCGTCCTCGAGGCGATCGCGTGATCCGCGTCGTCGCGCCCGCCTCGAGCGCGAACCTCGGCCCCGGCTTCGACGCCGCGGCTGCCGCGCTCGATCTCTGGAACGAGCTGACCGTCGAGCCGTCCGACGAGCTCGAGGTGGAGGTGACCGGCGAGGGGGCGGACGAGCTTCCCCGCGACCGCACGCACCTCGCGCTGCGCGCGTTCGCCCTCGTTGCCGACGTCGAAGGCCACCGGTTCCGCTTCGTCAACCGCATCCCGCTCGAGCGGGGACTGGGCTCGAGTGCGGCGGCGATCGCGCTCGGCCTCGTCGCGGCGGGAGGTGACGCGGGCAGCGACGAGCTACTCGCCGCCGCCGCCGAGCTCGAAGGTCACTTCGACAACCTGGCCGCGGTGCTGCGCGGCGGCGTTTGCCTCTCGTGGACGCGCGGCGGCGAACCGCATGCCGTGCGCATCGCGTCCGATCTCCCGCTACGGCCGGTGCTCGTCGTCCCGGCGACGCGCACGAATACCGCCGCCTCGCGCAACGGACTCCCGGCCGAGGTCAGCCACAGCGACGCGGCCGAGACGGTCGCCTCGGCAGCGCTTCTCGGTGCCGCGATCGCGAGCGGTAGCGCTGCCCTGCTCCGCGACGCCTTCCACGACCGGCTGCACGAGCAGTACCGAAGCGGGGACGCGCCGCTCCTCGGCTTGCTGCGCGAGCGGCTGCCCGCCGGCGCCGCCGGCGCGACGCTGTCGGGCTCCGGCCCGTCGGTCGTCGTCTGGGCCGAGCCTGAGCATGCCGACTCGGTCGCCGCGGCGATCGAGCGGATCGTTCCCGACGACACGACGGTGCTTCCCCTGCGGGTGGCCCAGGAAGGAGCGCACGTCACATGACCTATGGCCCTACGCATCCCGCGAAACGGCAGAGCGCGGCGCTGACGGACGGCGTCGACCGGGCTCCGGCCCGGGCGATGCTGAAGGGCGTCGGCTTCACCGACGCCGACCTCGCGCGGCCGCTGATCGGCGTCGCCTCGATGTGGATCGAGACGATGCCGTGCAACCTGAACCACCGCAGGCTCGCGGGCTACGTGAAGCAGGGGATCCGCCGCGCCGGCGGCACGCCGATCGAGTTCAACACGATCTCCGTCTCCGACGGCGTCTCGATGGGCACGACCGGCATGCGCGCCTCGCTGGTCTCGCGGGAAGTGATCGCCGACTCGATCGAGCTCGTCGCGCGCGGGCACCTGTTCGACGGGCTCGTCTGCATCGTCGGCTGCGACAAGACGATCCCGGCGGGCGTGATGGCGCTCGCGCGGCTCGACCTGCCCGGGCTCGTCCTCTACAGCGGCTCGATCGCACCGGGCCGGTACGGCGGCCGCGACGTCACGATCCAGGACGTCTTCGAGGCGGTCGGTGCGCACGCGGCCGGTGACATGTCGGAGCGGGAGGTGCACGCGCTCGAGAGCGCCGCGTGTCCCGGCGCCGGCGCCTGCGGCGGGCACTTCACCGCGAACACGATGGCGACGGCGCTCGACTTCCTCGGCATCAGCGCGCCGGGGCTGAACGAGATTCCGGCCAACCATCCGGGCAAGCCGCAGGCCGCCGTGCTCGCGGGCGAGCTCGCGATGAAGCTCGTCGAGTCGGACACCCGGCCGTCGCAGATCCTGACGCGCGAGGCGTTCGAGAACGCGATCGCCGCGATCGCGGCCACCGGCGGGTCGACGAACGGCGTGTTGCACCTGCTCGCGATCGCCGCGGAGGCCGGCGTCGAGCTGTCGATCGACGACTTCGACACGATCGCCTCCCGCACGCCGATCGTCGCCGACATCAAGCCGGGCGGGCGCTACGTCGCGACCGATCTCTTCCAGGCCGGCGGAGTCGCGCTCGTCGCGCGCGAGCTGGTGCGCGCCGGCGTCGTCAACGAGGACGCCGAAGCGGTCGACGGGCGAACATTGCGCCAGGTCGCCGACGGCGTGCGCGAGCGGCCGGGCCAGGATGTGGTCGTCTCCTGGGACAACCCGCTGAAGCCCACGGGCGGTCTCGCGATTCTGCGCGGCAACCTCGCTCCCGAGGGCTGCGTGGTCAAGCTCGCCGGCCACGAACGGCTGCAGCACCGCGGGCCGTCCCGCGTCTTCGACTCGGAGGAAGATTGCTTCGCCGCCGTCAAGGCGCGCTCGATCCGCCCGGGTGACGTGGTCGTCATCCGCTACGAGGGCCCGGCCGGCGGTCCCGGCATGCGCGAGATGCTGCACGTCACGGCGTCGCTCGTCGGCGAGGGCCTGGGTGACGAGGTCGCATTGATCACCGACGGGCGCTTCTCCGGCGCGACGCACGGCCTGATGGTCGGGCACATCGCGCCCGAGGCGTTCCGCGGTGGGCCGATCGCCCTGTTGCGCGACGGCGACGCGGTCGTGATCGACGTCGAGGCCCGCCGGCTCGACGTCGACGTTCCCGAGGACGAACTGGCGCGCCGTCGCGAGGGGTGGGCGCCGCCCGCACCGCGCTACGACACCGGCGTCTTCGCCAAGTACGCGGCCACCGTCGGCTCGGCCTCGGAAGGAGCGCGAACCTAGTGGCTCTGCAGCAGCTGCCGAATCGAGCGAGTTGCCTGCCGGATGCGCTGTTCGTTCTCCACGAGCGCGAAGCGCACGTGGCCGTCGCCGCCGTCGCCGAAGCCGATTCCGGGGCTTACGGCGACGTTTGCCTCGCGGGCGAGGAGCAGCGCGAACTCGAGGGAGCCGAGCGTTCGGAACCGCTCCGGGATCGGGGCCCAGACGAACATCGTCCCGAGCGGCGGCTCGACGTCCCAGCCGGCGCGGGCGAGGCCGCGGCAGAGCGCATCGCGGCGGCTGCGGTAGATCTCGCAGATCTCCGCGGGGTACTCGGTGGCCTCGCGCAGGGTCACGGTCGCGGCGATCTGGATCGGCTGGAACGTGCCGTAGTCGAGGTAGGACTTGAGCTTCGTGAGCGCGCCGATCACGTCGGGCCGGCCGGCGGCGAAGCCGACGCGCCAGCCCGCCATCGAGAACGACTTGGTGAGGCTGTAGAGCTCGACGGCGCAGGTCTCGGCGCCCTCGGCTGCGAGCACCGACGGCGGGTCGTGGCCGTCGAAGGCGATGTCCGCGTAGGCGAAGTCGTGGACGAGCAGGCAGTCGTGCTCCCGGGCGAGGTCGACGAGCCGCTGCAGCTCGGCGGCCGACACGACGCGTGTGGTCGGGTTGTGCGGGAAGGAGATCAACACGACCTTCGGACGGTGCGCGAGGATCGTCTCGGCGATCGCGTCGACACCCCCCTCTGCCGGCGGCGTGACGACCCGGGCGCCGGC
>Ga0070708_100005330_pt1 | contig 10196 bp, 14 predicted proteins | sample KBSK5503metaG_FD_65469 | JGI IMG/M metagenome (GOLD analysis project Ga0070708, IMG submission 65469) | Corn, switchgrass and miscanthus rhizosphere microbial communities from Kellogg Biological Station, Michigan, USA - KBS K5-50-3 metaG | ecosystem: Host-associated > Plants > Roots >... | reverse complement strand
AGCCGCGATCGTCCCGATTTCGACGCCGGCCGAGGTGCTCGGCACGCTGACCCTGCTTTCGCTCGACCCGGGCCGGCCGCTCGGCCCTGCGGACCTCGAGCTGGCGGGTTCAGTTGTCGGCCAGGCTGCGCTAGCGCTCGAGAACGCCAGGCTCTACCAGCAGCAGAAGCGGTTCGCCGACACCATGCAGCGGTCGCTCCTCCCACGCGTCTATCCGAAGATCGAGGGGATCGAGCTCGGAGGCGTCTACGAGTCCTCGGCCCGGCTCGATGTCGGGGGTGACGTCTATGACTTCCTCAGGCTCGACGACGATCGCCTCGCAGTGGCGCTCGGCGACGTCACGGGTCACGGAATCGACGCGGCCGCCGATATGGCGATGGCGAAGTTCGTCTTTCGCTCGCTCGCCCGCGAGCACCCCGACCCGGGTGACTTTCTCGCAGCGGCGAACGAGGTGGTGGTCGGCGAGGTGGCGCTCGGCAAGTTCATCACGATGGTCTACGTCACCGTTGATCCCGCCTCCGGGAATGTCGCCTGTGGTTCTGCCGGTCACCCCCGGCCACGGATCGTCACCCCGGCCGGCGAGGTGACCCAGCTCGAGGCGGGCGGCCTCGCCCTCGGGGTCGAAGCTGGACAGACGTACGACGAAACGCGGGAGCGTCTGCCTGCGGGCGGCGCGCTCGTTCTCTACACCGACGGGGTAATCGAAGCCCGTCGCGACGGAGTGCTCTACGGTGAGGATCGACTCGACGCACTGCTCTCCGCGCACGCGTTGCTGCCGGCCGCGGAGCTCGCGCGAGCTGTGGTCGAGGATTGCCGAGCTTTCACCGACGGCGATCTCACGGACGACTGCGCGGTCGTCGTCATCCGCAGGACTTGACGGAGCTTCGTCGCGGCGACCGGTTCTTGCGGATCGGCCATCGGGGCGCCGCGGCGCTCGCACCCGAGAACACGCTGGCCGCGTTCCGGCGGGCGCTCGAGCTCGGCGTCGACTTCGTCGAGTTCGACGTTCTCGACCTCGTCGACGGCACGCTCGTGCTCGCCCACTCGGACGACTTGCTCGAAGTAAGCCACGGCGTAGCTGCGGGGCGCGTTCGCGGACTCCGCCTCGAAGAGCTGCGAGAAGTCGCGCCCCAGCTGCCAACCTTCGATGAAGCGCTCGGCTTCTTGGCGTCGGTGGAGGTCGGGCTGCACGCCGACGTCAAGTGCGAGCGGCACGGGCATGAGGTCGCCGCGGCGATCCGTCGCTACGGCCTGGTCGATCGGGCGGTTGCGAGCTCGTTCTCCATGCGCACGCTGCACGACCTGCGCGAGACCGAGCCCCGGCTTGCCCTCGGGCTCACCTATCCGGACGATCGCCACGGCCTGGCGCGCAAGCGCCTGATCGCGCCCCTCGTCCCCGCTGCTGTGCGTCTGCTCGGGCGCGCGCTCCCGCGTCGCCTCCCGCGCTGGCTCGAGTCGGCCGGGGCGAACGTCGCGATGCTCCACCACGGTGTTCTCTCCCAAGCCGCTGTCGATCGGTGCCATGCGGGGGGCGCGGCGGTCTGGGCGTGGACGGTGAACGAGGCCGAGCTGCTCAGGCAAGTCGTCGCTCTCGGCGTCGACGGTGTCGTCAGCGACGATCCGCGGCTCTTCCTACAATGACCGTCGTGAGACGTGCGGGACTCGCAGGGGTTTTTGCCCTCGCGCTCGCGGCTGCGGGGCTGCTCGCGGCCGCCGTGGCGTCGGGCGCGCGACCGCTGTCGCTGCTCTCGACGACGGGAACGACCGCCACGACCGGAACGACCGGCACGACCGGCACGACCGGCACGACCGGCACGACGACGTCGGTGCCGCTGATTGCCGACGGGGTGACTATCGGCGGCGTCTCGGTGGGGGGCATGACCACTGACGACGCTTACCTCACCGTGAACCAGTCGTTCTCGCTGCCGCTCGTCTTGATCGTGCGCGGCCACCGACTGACGCCGGAGCCCGCGCAGCTCGGAGCCTCGGCCCGGATCGGGGAGGCGGTCGCTCGCGCAGGAAGCGCCGCGCCTGGGGCGCGCGTCCCGCTCGTCGTGTCAGTGAATCGGTCGCGCGTCCAGAGATACGTCGCGGCGGTCGCTAAGCGATTCGACACAAAGCCCGTCGATGCCCAGCTCTACCTCCGCAACTTGCGCCCCTGGATCGCGAAGCCCGTGGTCGGGCTGACGCTCTATCGCCGCCGTGCGCAGGCAGCAATCGCCGGCTCTCTCCTGGCGAACAAGCGCGGGCCGCTGCGGTTGGGCCAAAAGGCGACCGCACCGGCAATTACGCGGTCGAACTTCGGCCCGGTGATCGTGATCAAGCGGGCCTCGAACCAGCTCGACCTCTACAACGGGATGCGTCCCTGGCGGGTGTTCCAGGTCGCCACAGGGCAGGCGAGCTACCCGACGCCGCTCGGGCGTTTTCGGATCGTGGTCAAGTGGCGGAATCCCTGGTGGTACCCGCCGAGCTCACCCTGGGCCCAGGGCCTGAAACCGGTGCCGCCGGGCCCCGGCAACCCACTCGGGACCCGCTGGATGGGTCTCAGCGCTCCCGGTGTTGGCATCCACGGCACACCTGACGCCGCCTCGATCGGTTACTCGGCTTCTCACGGGTGCATCCGGATGAGGATTCCGCAGGCCGAATGGCTGTTCCAGCACGTCAGCATCGGCACCACCGTCTTCATCGTCTCGGCGTGATCATGAGGCGTCGCTTGCGATGCCGACCTGGAGGCCGTAGCGGCTCTGCCGCTGCGGCCGTTCAGTCCCGGTTGATGGAACGACTCCCCGTCTGTGGAGGCCGCTCGGTATGAGCATGCGTCCGGCTCGGATGGCTCTGCAGACACTTGCGCTGGCGGCCGTGGCCGGGCTGCTCGTGCTGCTGATCTGGAAGCTGACGCATGATCCCGGCGGAGGCGTCGCGGCACAGCTTTCCCAGGGCAAGCGCCCGTCGGCGCCGAACTTCACCCTGCCTCGGCTTGACGGGCGAGGCGAGGTGGACCTCGCAGCGATCCAGAAGCCACGCGTTCTCGACTTCTTCGCGTCCTGGTGCTACGCGTGCCCCTACGAGTCGAAGCGGCTGGAGAAGTACTCGCGCCAATACGGCGACCGGATCGCCTTCATCGGCGTCAACACAGACGATTTCAGTGGTGATGCGAAGCGGTACGTGCGGCACAACGGCCTCACGTACACGATCGTCCGCGAGCAGGGCCGCAAGGTACTGAACATCTGGGGCGGACTGCCGATCCCGCGGATCTTCTTCATCGACCGCAACGGCAAGGTGATCGGGCAGATGCAGGCCGACGAGGATCTCCCGCGATTCCTGAGGCGACTCGCGGCGCCGGCGTGAAACGGCTCGCTCTGGTAGCCGCGTTCGCACTGCTGCTAGTGCCGTCAGCCTTCGCGAGCGACCTGCATCCGACGCTGAACGAGCTCGAGAACGAGGTCATGTGTCCCGTGTGCAACACGACCCTCGCGCAGTCCGATTCGCCTGCTGCCCATCAGATCGAGCGGGACATCAGCGGGCGTATTCGCCAGGGGTGGACCAAGACCCAGATCGAGGACTATCTCGTCGGTCAGTACGGGGAATCGATCCTCGCATCGCCGCCGAAGCGCGGCTTCAACCTCCTTGCCTGGCTGCTTCCGCTGGCCGGACTCGGGGTGGCTGCGGTTGTGCTCGGGATCGCCGCGTGGGGCTGGAGCCGCGGCCGAACGGAGCCTGAGGCTTCGACCTCCCCCTCCGTGAACGGTCAGGGACCGATCGATCCCGAGCTCGAGCGGCGGGTGGACGAAGAGCTCATCCGCTTCGAATGAGAAGTGGTGAATGCGCGCCGCAGCGGCTTCAATGACCGTGCGATGCTGAACCGGAAGTCATCTCAGGAGCCGTAGGCTGGCGGGCCAGCTACCTGTCGCGTTCCTGGCCGGCCTCGTTTCGTTCGTCGCTCCCTGTGTCCTCCCGCTCGTGCCGGGCTATCTGTCCGCGATCTCGGCGGTCGAGGCGGGGCGCCTCGGTCAGCCCGGAACGACCCGGCGCGTGTTTCTGGCCAGCCTTCCGTTCGTCGCCGGCTTCACCGTTCTGTTTGTCGCACTAGGCGCCGGGGCGGGTCTCATCGGCAATGCGGTCTCGCTGAATTCGACGCGGGTTCAGGCGGTGGCCGGTTTCATCGTCATCGTTTTCGGGCTCGCCTTCGCAGGCCTACTGCCGTTCCCGGAGCGTCTCGTTGCGCCGGGTCTCGTCGGCGGCGCGCGGCGCCGCGGTTCGGGGGCGTTGCTCGGGGCGGCGTTCGCGGTCTGCGCGGCGCCCTGCATGGGTCCCGTGCTCGGGACGATTCTCGTGCTCGCCGGCTCGACGACGACCGTGGCGCGCGGTTCGGTCCTACTGCTCGCCTATTCACTCGGCCTCGCGGTGCCGTTCGTTCTGGCCGGAATCGCGTTCTCGCATGTGATGGGCCCGTTCCGCTGGCTCCGTGACCACTACGTGGCGATTCGCACAGTCAGCGGGGCCCTGCTGGTCGCAATCGGGCTGCTGCTGTTCTTCGATCGAATCTGGTGGCTCAGCATCGGGTTCAACCGGGCCCTCGAGGCGGTAGGCCTGCACTAGGATCGTCTCGGAAGGCCCGAGCTCCAGGACAAGGCGCTCGCAAAGAGTTCCGGTTTTGTTGCAGGCCGGCCACCCATGCGACGGCAACTCCGGGCTAGGCTCGCCTGCAGAGGGAGGTGGGAAGTAGCCCCTCCCTCATTTGAGGGTGGGGTCCGCGCGCGTGTGAACTAAAGAACTGGTGGCGGGAGATCCAGCGAGCCCGAGTCGACCGTCTCCGCTGCTGCTTCGAGCTGGAGCAGCAGCGTGGCGACGTCGACGCTCCGGTGGACCGGGGCATAGCGGGCCAAGCGGCGCCGTGCCTTCTCGAGCTGGCGCTCGCAGCCGACCCGGTTGCCTCGACCGGCCTGGTACCAGGCCACGGCCACGTGGACGAGGCCCTGGAGGAAATCGCGCTCCGCCGGCTCGGCAGCACGCCACGCGGTCTCCAGCTCCTCGTGCGCCGCGAAGAACTCGCCGCCGCGGATCAGCTCGAGGCCGCGCCCCAACGGGTCGAGGTTGAACGCTTGTGGAAGCGCGTCCTGCCCAGACGATTCGTCAGACGGCGACCTTCACCTCGCCGTCCTCGATTCGCACCTCGAACGTTTGCAGCTGGATCGCGTGATCGAATTCGTTCTTGCCGGTTCGAACGTCGTACTGCCAGCCATGCCAGGGACAGCTCAACACCGGTCCCTCCAGGCGACCGTGTCCGAGCGGCCCACTCAGATGCAAGCAGTGGCCCTGCGTTGCGAAGAACTCGCCCTCGACGTTTGCAATCGCGATCGCCTGCTCGTCGACCTCCACGGCCAGCAACGTTCCCGGAGGGATGTCGTCCGCGCGCGCGACCGTGTGAAACTCAGCGGCAGCCACGCAGACGAGGGTAACAACCTCGTGCCAAACACTTTGGAGCCGCAGGCGGGAGTGTTACTCTCGCCACGTGGCGACGATCCTGCTGGCGGGAGTCGACCTCTACTTTCGCGGCAAGCTCGAGGGACTTCTTCCGGGCTACCACCTCGTCACGGTCGACAGCGTCGATCCCCCGGACCTCGTGATCGCGGACATCGCCCGGGTCGATCCGGACGAGGTTGCAGACACCTACCCCGACGTTCCGATTCTCGGATTCACCAACCACACGGACACCTCGGGATTGCGTCGCGCGCACGAGGCCGGCTTCGATCAGGTGGTCGCGAAGTCCGCCCTGACCGAACGCGCGAAGGACCTCGTCGACGAGCTGACCGCCTAGGAGCCCCTTTCGCAATGAAGCCCGGCGGCGTCCTCAGCCGCGCCCGTATCCGTTCGATACGAACGCTCCCTGTGTCATTGCCAGCCAACGCCCAGCGGACCTGAGGGACTGTCCCCGAAGGGGGCTGTCCCTGAAAAGCGCCACAAGGAACGCATCCGCTTTAAGGGACAGTCCCCCGTTGGCGGGGGCTGTCCTTGAAAAGCGCCACAAGGAACGCATCCGCTTTGAGGGGACAGTCCCCTTCGGGGACAGTCCTATGGCTACCCGTCCGGTCGACGAGGCCCCATCACGAAAGGAGCTCTAAGTAGACTGACCGGCTCGAATGACGTACATCATCGCCGAGCCGTGCATCGACATCAAAGACCTTTCATGCGTCGATGTCTGCCCTGTCGACTGCATCCACGAGTTCGAGCGGATTCTGATCATCGACCCCGAGGAGTGCATCGATTGCGGTGCGTGCGAACCTGAATGCCCGGTCGAGGCGATCTTTCCCGAGGATGCTCTTCCGGAGAAGTGGAACGACTTCGTCAAGATCAACTACGCCTACGGCGAGGGCGCTGACGTCGTCAACCAACTGACGAACGAGTACGCCGCTGAGCACAACGTGCAGAACCCACCCCTCGAGGGTTAGTTACCGCGTTACATCTCCGGGCGGGTGGGCAAAAGGCTGGGCGTCAACCAGCAAGGAAAGGGGTTTCCTGATGCCGCAGCAAGCATGGAGCGCTAAGCGCGAACGTCAGTACGAGCACATTAAGAAAAGCGAGAGGAAGCAGGGAAGCTCGACAAAGCGTGCGAAACAGATAGCGGCCGCAACGGTCAACAAGGAACGCGCGCGCAAGGGCGAGGCCAAGTCCGCCTCTCCGAGCTCGACGCGTGACATCTCGTCTGGGCGGCGCGGAGGTCTTCGCTCAGGGACGAACCGGCCAAAGGGCCGGACGAAAGAGCAGCTCTACAACGAGGCGAGGCGCCGAGGAATCAAGGGGCGCTCGCGAATGAACAAGACGCAGCTCCAGAGGGCCTTGGCCGGCAAGAGCCGTTAAGAGCATGCTCTCGGTCACCTACCTGCGGGTCGTTATCCTGCCGCCGTGAGGCCGCGGACACTCGACCATGTAGCGCTGTGGGTCGCCGAGCGCGACCCGATTGCGGACTTCGTCACGGCTTATCTCGGCATGCACGTGATCGAACGGACTGACAAGTTCACGCTCGTCGGGTCGGATGCTCGTCGGGGCAAGCTGACCCTGTTCGAGGCGGAGGGCCCCCGCGAGCGGGGCGCGCTGAAGCATATTGCTCTTCGTGTTTCGGACCTGCGGGCGGCGATCGGGGAACTGCCTGAGAACCTCGAGGTCGAACAGCCGCGCGACGGCGAGGCCTATTTCGACGTGCGCGAGGGCCTCCGTCTCGGGCTCGTCGAGGGTGGGACCGACGTCGAGTACGACCTCGACCACGCCGCGCTCTTCTCGCCCGACCCGATCGCGACGGCCCGCGCCTACGAGCGCCTCGGGTTCCGCTATTCGCCTCCAGGCCCCTCGGAGCAGCCGCGGGTCGAGGTGGGCGGGGCCTTCGTGGAGCTTCACGAAGGCGATCCCGGTGAGCCCGAGCGGCCACTGCTGAACCACCTCGCAGTGCTGGTCGATTCGACCGACGAGCACATCTCGGAGGCGGAGGAGCTGGGCGTCGAGATCGACAACGTCGTCGACGCTCCGAACACGTACGCGGTCTTCCTCTGGGGCCCGGAGCGGGTCCGGATCGAGTACGTGGAGCACAAGGCGACGTTCTCGCTGACCTAGTGACCGGGCGCTAATTGGTCGTCGCGGGCGCGGGCATGGCCGGCCTCTGCGCGGCCGCTCGCGCCCGCGAGCTTGGTGCCTCGCCGACGGTACTGGAGAAAGGTGACCGGCCCGGCGGCTCGATGCTGCTCTCGAGTGGCGTCGTCTGGCGCTATCGCTCCCTGGACGAGTTCAGGCACGAGTGCCCGCAGGGAGATCCGCGGCTTCAACGCCAAATCGTCGAACGGCTCGATGACGCGCTCGAATGGCTGGAGTCGGTCGGAGCTCCGGTGGTCGGGGCCGAGACCGGGAATCCGCGCACTGTCGGTCGGCGTTTCGACCCCGGCGCCCTTACTGGGGCGCTTGTGCGGGCGGCCGGCGAGGTCCAGTTGGGACGCGGCCTGATGCCTGACCACCGGACACGTCCCGAGGAGCCGCTCGTACTTGCTACCGGTGGTTTTCCGGTTCGCCTCGCTCGCGAGCGCGGTCTCGCCCTCCGCTCCAATTCGTGGAGTGACGGAGACGGTCTCGAGCTCGGGCTGGCCGAGGGCGCAGCCACCACGAGCGGAATGGACGAGTTCTACGGACGCGCGATGCCGGCGCCGCCCGCCAAGTGGGGAGAAGCCGAGTTCGTCGACCACGCCCAGCTGTACGGACGCTTCGCGAGCGTCGTCGACGATGCTGGGCTGGCGATCCCGACTGATCCTGACGATTGGTCGGAGAACCGTCTCGTGCAGATGATCGCCGCCCGGGGAGGCCGGGCCTGGTACATCGTCGCGAGCGATGAGCTGGACCGGCAAACGCCCTACGGAACGATCGAGGACGCGATCGAGCGCGCTCGCTCAGCCGGTGGGACCGTCGAGGCCCGGGCCGAAGGCGAAGTTGGCGTTCACGTCGCAGCGGCGGTCACGCACACGATCGGTGGCCTCGCGGTCGACGAGCGTGCCCGGGTGCTCGACAAGGACGGGGCTCCCATCGCCGGGCTCTATGCGGCCGGCGTCGACGCGGGGGGCTGGTCGACCGGCGGCTACGCGAGCGGGTTGGCAGCTGCGCTCGTCCTCGGACTTGTCGCCGCCGAGGAAATCACTAGCTGACGGGCTGGAGGTACACGCAGCGACGCCGATCGCCGGGAAGAGGCGACGTCGCGATCTTCGAGACCTGCAGCCGGGTCCCGTCCTCCTCGATCTCGTCGCCTAAACCCGGCAGTTCGCCGTCGCGCGAGCGAAGCTCGTAGCCGGATGGCTTCGAGATGAAGAGGAGATAGCCGTTCGCACTCATTCGCGGCCGCGATCTTAGTCAGCGGAGCCTTCGCTCTCCGCCGCATACCGCGGCAGAAGGACCCGCACGGCCGTGCCGCCGTTGGCGCCGGCCCCCACGGCCATGCGTCCGTTGAGTGCCCGTGCACGCTCCTCGATCGCCTCGAAGCTCCGTCGACGGCGCTCGCCGCTGCCGTCGTCGGAGATCTCGGTGGCGATCTCGCCGTCGAGTTGCTCGACCCGGATCGAGATCCGGGTGGGCGGCCCACGGCGGATCGCCTGGGTGACCGCTTCGCGGATGATCTGGTAGAGCCCGACCTGCACTTTTTCCGCCAGGCTGTCGGCCGCTCCGAGATCCAGGTCGAACTGGATCTGGTTCGAGAGGCCAACCTGGTCGGCAAACCCGCTGACCGCCGCGGCGAAACCCTGGTCACGCAGTACGACGGGCTCGATGTTGAAGGAGAGCTCGCGGAGCGAGCGGATCGTTTCCCGATGGCGCTCGAGCGCTGAGGCGAGTACGCGCCGAGCATCGTCGAGCCGCTGCGAATCGATCGAGCCGATCGCGGCGTCGAGCATCAAGCCGATCCCGGACATCGACTGAACCGGGCCGTCGTGCAGGAAAAGGGCGAGGCGCCGGCGTTCGTCCTGTTCGGCGGTGACGAGCTGGTCGGAGAGGCGCGCGCGCTGTGCCTCACGCACCTTCGCCTCCGCGAGCAATCGTGCGTTCTCCGTGGCTCGGGCGGCGAAGTCCGCGAGCACCGTCGCCCGAGCAACGTCTGCACGGTCGAAGGGGCGGTTGCGGACCAGGCGCAGCGATGCGATCTCCTCGCCGTGGACGCGGAGAGGAAAGAGCACCGAGCGGTCGGGAGGCGCCGTCTCGGGCTTCGCGCCGGCGGGCAGAATCTGCGCACGCGCCCGGAAGATCCGCTCGGCCTCGCGGCGCGTCTGCTCGAGGATCTCCGCTGCCTCGCGCGTCTGCGCGATCGTCCCCATCGACTCCACGAGTGATTCGAGGAAGCTCGCATGCGCCACAAGCTCGCCCTCAGCGACCTTGTGGCGGCGTCGTTCCGCGAACAGAACCTGCGAGAAACCGACCGCGCCGATCACTGCGACCACGCCGGCAACGCCCACCCAGCCAAGCCAGGTTATGCCGATCGCAAACCCGACGGCCGCGATGATCGCGCATGCCACGACTGCCGGCGCCGCCCTGATGATTGGAACAAGAACTTTCAAGGGTGAATCATCCCCTCACCCGGCTGAAGCGGCCCCGGCGGCACCCGTCGCGGCGCAGTAGGCATCGCAAGCGACGCCTCAGTCGATGATCGCGTCGCGAAGCGCAATCGCAACGGCGTGCGT
>Ga0070708_100005325_pt1 | contig 10203 bp, 6 predicted proteins | sample KBSK5503metaG_FD_65469 | JGI IMG/M metagenome (GOLD analysis project Ga0070708, IMG submission 65469) | Corn, switchgrass and miscanthus rhizosphere microbial communities from Kellogg Biological Station, Michigan, USA - KBS K5-50-3 metaG | ecosystem: Host-associated > Plants > Roots >... | reverse complement strand
CTCGATCGCCAGAGAGGCCCGGGAGACGTGCTTGGGGGGATAGAGGATCTCGACGAACGCGGCCTCGCGCGCCTCGACCAGCTCTGCGATCCGCTCGATGGGTCCGACCGGCGTGGCGGTGCGGCGAGTCATTTCGAGGAGCGCCTCCGGGCGCGCCTCGACCTGCTCCCGTCTCTGGATGAAGTTCACCACTTCTGCCTCGAGGGCTCCGGCGGAAGAGCGCTCGAGCACTTCGCGGAAGTTCCCTTCGGGTGCGTACCAGAACTCGTCGGCGTCCACGGGGACGACCCAGTCGGCGCCTCGAAGGAACGCTTCCCGAGCGAGAGCCGACGCGAGCTCGGACTGCACGAACGGTCCGTCCGCCCGGGTCCAGCGCACCCGCCCGTCGTCGGTGAGCTTCTCGAGCAGCCGGTCGGTCCCGTCCGACGACCCGTTGTCCGCGATCAGGAAGTGGTCGATACCGAGCGCGAAATGGTGGGCGACGTTGATCGCCAGAATGTCCGCCTCGTTGCGGACCACCATGACGCCGAAGATCTGCATGCCTTCCGCCCGCTCAGCGCCGAGACCCGGAGCCGTCGGGCTTCCGCCCGCGGCCCGGGACCGGAGGTTCCGTCTGGCCCCCGCCGCTCCGGCCGGGATCGGCGACGGGTGGATCCGTGTTGTCGAAGCTCGCACGTAGCTGCGATTGCAGACCACGGATGATGTCATCCCGTTGCTCAACGCTCGTCTGCAACTCCTGTTGCAGCGAGCTGATGACCCGGTTGCACGCGGCCACTTTGTCGTGGAGCTCGGATTGTAAGCCGCGGATGATCTCGTCGCGCTCGCCGACCTTGGCGTGCAGCTCGGCTTGCAGCTCCCCGATTCGCCGGTCTCGCGCACCCGCGGAGGAGAGCAACGCTGCGAGCTCTACTTCGTGCGCGGTCAGGGCGGCGCTGAACGCCTTCGTATCCGCCTGCCATCCGTCGGTGATGGGAAGGTCGTGGATATCGTCGATCGCGGGATACGGAAGCCGGTAGCTTGGGGCGGGTGGCTCCGGCGGGACACCCGTCATCTCCGACGTAACGAGACCACGCTTTACTTGCTCGATCAGGGAGAGTTCCAACTCGAGATCGTCAGCCAACCGGTGCTGATTTGCGTTGAGCCACAGGCCGAGCGTCTCGGCGATCCGGCGGAGTGCAGTGTCGAGTCGCGTGTCCTCAAGATTATCGAAGGTACGGTCGGCATCCTGCTCCATCTGTGACCACTCAGCCTCCAGGGCGGAGATTAACCTCTTGATCATGACCTGCGCATCCGCGGGTAGCTCGGGACCGCTCATCCGGCTCGATGCCGAGTCGAAGCTGCGCCCAAAAACTTCGCCATAACTTTCACCTTTGGCGTCTTCACCCTTCATTACCCGGGCGGCACCGATCAAAGCCAGGAGTCCATCGGCAAGAAGCTGTCGATGCGTGCCCAACCACTGCGCGAGCGCCCAGGCCGTGCGCCGCAACACCGACCGAAGTTGCCAGTGACGGAGCTCCGTCGACTCGAGACGCCATCCCTCCTCGAGATAGTGCCAGTCGTCGCGCACCATCGAGAGAATGGTCGGAATCACGTCTTGCGCGTCCAGCCGAATGTCGGCGACCTCCCAGTTTGCGCCGCCGTCGTCGAAGGAACGGCGAAACCACTCGACCGGCGAGTAGTTGTGCGAGTGGAGGACGGTCGAGGAAGGCTCGTATCGGATCTTGAGGCCCGCTTCCAGCACTTCCCTGGCCCACTTCATGTCCTCGCCAAACCGCGCGTGCGGAAACGGAATCCGGGCGAATACGTCCGCGCGGATCGCCGCGCTCACGTTGGGAAACGAGATCAGCTGCCGCAGGGCTTGCGGCTCCAGTGACCGGTACCGGGACCAGTCTCCGATTTCCGAGACGCTGCCACCGGGGACACGGATCCGCAGCTGATCCCTCGCCGTGAGGATGTCCGCATCGAGCCGGGGGAGGACACGGCTGGAGACGGCGGCGATCCGAGGATCCGCGTCCAGGGGGGCCACGAGGTTCGCGAGCCAATGATTGTCGGCTGGTCGAGACCGCGTGGTCACGAAGACGAGCACGCTGCCGCCGGCGTAACGGGCCGCGAGGTTGCGGGTCCCGCCATAGTCGAACAGCACGGGCTCGATCGCGAGAACGGTCGCCCCGTATTCGCGGAGCACGTCCCGGGTATCGTCAGACGATCCGGAGTCGGCGGCGACGATCTCCACGTTCCGGTCGGTCTGCTGTGCCAGTAGCCGCGGCAGGAGAGACCGCAGATCGCGGGCAGAGTTTTTGACTGGAAGGATGATCGAAACGAGGCGAGTGGCGCGGTTTCCGGAGAGCTCGTGCACCCTGCCTCGGAAGAGCGGCGGTGGTGAGGCGCTCATCGACGACGGGACGTGGGCCACTCAGCTTCCGACAGTGAAGCGAACGCGTCCCGACTCGCCCGCGCCGCTGATGAGATAGACGTCCCAGTCAGCCGGGTCGTCGTAAACGTATGAGGGCACCTCACACGTCAACCAGGTCGGCCCGCCGTAAACCGTCGGCAGACCCATCGAGCCGAACACGACGGTCGTGTCCGGAGACGCATTGGCGCAGACGACCGACAGCGCCGAGCTGCCGTTCGGCTGAAGGTTGAATCCCCGGCCGGCCGGCGTCGAACTGGGAACCAGCTCATACAAGACGGGATGACGCGAGCCCGGCAATCGCAGCGCGGAGAGCGGCGCGTCGGAAGAGGCCCGAGACGGATCCGGCGACACGCGGACTCCGGCGAGCTTCAGCAGGTTCCACGCCGCATTCAGTGGCTGCATCTCCGGCAGCGGTGGCGCTTCTCGCGAAAGGCGAGTGCCGGTATCCGAGTTTCGCCGCCAGGAGGCCACCAACGCTTCCGCGAGTGCTTCCGGGTCGCCGATCGGTACGAGCTCGCCATCGACACCCGGCTCGATGAGTTCATCGATGCTGGCGCCGAGTGAGCCGATGACGGGCACGCCCAAGAGGATGCTTTCGATCACTGTGTTGGGCAGGTTGTCGCACCGGGAAGGCAGGACCGCCGCGACGGCCCTCTTCAAGACGGCGTAGAGCACAGGCGTCGGGAGCGGGCCGAGCCACGTCACCTGTCGTGCGCGATCCCCCCAGCGTGCTCGATACTGCTCGAGGACGCCCGCGGAATGCTCCCGCCCCACCCAGACCATCGTCAGCTCCGGCTCCTCGCGCCAGGCGATCGGCAGGGCCTGGGCGAGGACATCCGACCCTTTCCGGGGCCCGATGAGCCCGAAGTGGATCAGGTAGCGCGGAGGCACGGCCGCAGGGACGTAGCTCGCGGGTCGGCTTTCCAGATGGAAGGGGGGCCGGAGCACGTCCAATCGCAAGCCGTGAGTGCGGGACATGTAGCCGGCCAGGAACTCGCTCGGCGCGTATGCCCTGTCGGCGCGGCGAACCGTCATTCGCTCCAGGCTCGCGAGGATTCGGTTGCCGAACGTTCTCGTTCCGTCGACGGCGGTGAACAGGTCGCGCGCCCAGGAACAGCGCACCAGCAACGGCCGGCCTCTGCGCTTCTCGACGAAGAGCCCCGTGAGGCCGTAATCGGAGCATTGGACGAAGTCGAATTGCACTTCGCGCTCGCGACGGGCGAACGCCCGCGCGAGCCGAGAGGCCACTTGAACGCTCGAGACGACCTCCCGAAAAGGCGCCATCAGTCGGCCGAGGCCCGTTCGCCTGCCGTTAAACCGGGCCTCCGGCACGGGGACCCGGTGCACCCGGACTCCGTCGAGGTCCACGCTGCCCGCTTCGTGGCAACTGGGCGTGAACACCTCCGCTTCGTGTCCCATATTCGTGAGGACGCGTGTCATCCGGGCGACGTACGTGGACAGACCGCCCTCGCCGGCCCGCTCCGTCACGAACTCGGGTGTGAGGAAGGCGACTCGGGCAGGCCTCGCGTCGTTGCGTCGGGCGGTGACCTGATGGCTGCGGAGCCAGGTTTCGAGGACGATGAGGCTCCAGATCTTAGGCAACGAGCGCGTCGCCGGAAACTCCTGCCGGGCAAAGAACCTCTTGAGCCGGACCCTCTCGATCCAGGTCTGTACCAGAGCCCCGGGCTCCAGGAGCAGGTCGTGCGCGAGCCGTCGGAGCTCCCGGGAATCCCACTCCGCCAGGGGCAGCCCGAACCCCGTTTTCTTCCGCGTCAACCAGGACATCGGCAGGAACTTCGCCGCAAGCCTCTTCAGGACGAGCTTCCCTTGCCCCTCCGAAATACAGGCGTCGGGGTCCAGTTTTTCGGCGAACCGGGCGACGGCGAGACTGAGCAGCGGCGCGCGGACCTCGAGCGAGTGGCGCATGCTCATTCGATCGACCTTGGCGAGAACCGCGCCGGGCAGATAGGTCGATGCGTCCAGTCGTCTCATCGCGCTCACAAGGGGCTGCGACGGATCGTCGATTCGCGATCGGAAGGCCGCCAGAAGCTCCCGCGTCGCGGGCGAGAGCTCGCCGAGAAGGTTCGTTGCGTCCGATTCGCCGAATACGAGCAGACCCGTCGAGAAGTACGCCGTCGACGCGCGAGAGCGAGTGTCACCCGGAGTGGGATGCTGCGCCACGGTCGACAGATAGCGCTCGTAGCCACCGAACAGCTCGTCGCCCCCGTCGCCGGACAGCGCAACGGTGACTTCCTGCCTGGCAAACTCGCTCAGAAAGTAGGTCGGCAGGCAGGAGGAGTCGCCGTTCGGCTCGTCGAGACCGGTCCCGATGAGCGGGGCGAGCTGCAGCGCATCCGGCGTCAACTCCTTCTCTCGGTGATCGGTGCGCAAGCGTTCGGCGACCTGCCGGGCGAAGCCGGCCTCGGAATCCGTGGCGCCGGCGAAGCCGAACGTGAACGTGCGAATGGGCGCTCCGAAAATTTTCGCAGCCACGGCCACGACGAGCGACGAATCCACGCCGCCGGACAACAGAGCGCCGAGAGGCACGTCGCTCATGAGCCGCCTTCGGACGGATTCCGCAAGGATGGGCTCCAGCTCCTCCGCGAGCTCATCGAGACTTCGCCGGCGCGATGTCTCGGTCCCGGCGGGCATGAACGAGAAATGACGCAGCGACGAGAGCTGGCCGTTCGACTTTACGCGCAACCGGTGCCCGGGCTCGAGCTTCCGGACGCCGCGGTAGATTGCCCTTGGAGCGTGGACGTATTGAAGCGTCAGGTACTCGCCGATCGCGTCGTCGTCGATGGCATCGTTGAAGTTCGGCAGCCGCGCGAGCGCTTGGAGCTCGGATGCGAACGCGAAGCCGCCCGGCCATTCCGTGTAGTAGAGCGGCTTCTCGCCGAAAGGATCTCTCGCCAGGACGAGCTCGCGCGCGCCGGCGTCGAAACACGCAAACGCGTACATTCCATCGAGGGCTGCATAAACGTCGTCGCCAAACCGGCCAAGCGCCGCGAGCAGGACTTCGGTGTCCGTATGCGTGCGGAAGCGGTATCCCTTTCCTTCCAGGATCGACCTGAGCTCGCCGAAGTTGTAGATCTCGCCGTTGAACGTGATGCACACCTTTCCGTCCGGATCGAGCATCGGTTGATGACCCGCGGGAGAAGTGTCGATGACGCTGAGACGACGATTGGACAACGCACAGTAGGCAGTGGGATCCACCCAGACGCCGAAGTCGTCGGGGCCGCGGTGGACCAGCGCGTCGGCCATGTCCGTGGCGATCGCACGCAGTCGCTCGGCGCCGAGCGACTGCGAGAAGTCGATGAGTCCGGCTATGCCGCACATGGCGTCAGGCAGCCCGGACCGGATTTCATGAGCGCCGGCCGGCGCGCGCAGCGTCGCGCGTCTCGGGCACCTGCACCCGGAGATCGAATCTCAGAACTCTGCCGCCCGCCGCCGGAGGTCCAGCGAGAGGATGAGCTCTACCCGCACTTTCCGCGATCTTAGCAGTTCTGACGGCGCAGTCGCGAGCGTCGAGACCCTTGAACCGAACGGTTGCGGGTGGAACGACACACCGCTCGTGCTCCAGCGCGCGTCGATCGGGATCACCACCGAAGATCTTCGGCTCGAGCGTCGGCCGGCGGAGGGGTTTCGCCTAGAATTGTGTGGCATGAAGGAAGGTCGAGCGCCGCGGCGTCGCGTCTGAGGAGCCCGCGCACTGCCCGCTGCTGACGGAACCCTCCCATGACGATGGAGAGACCGGGCGGGTCGGCGCTTCGCCAAGCGTTGCTGGAGCTCGCGAGGAGTCCCGAGAAGACGGACGAGCTCGCGCGGCTTCTCGCCGAGATCCTTCCCGTCTACGCGGCCGGCCCTGTGGCGGCAAAGTACTTCCGGCTGTGGGAGGAGCATGGCCTCCATCTGACTCCCGTCCATTTTTATCAGCCGATTCCCGACACCCGTTCCCTCCCCGACGCGCTTTGGGAGAAGCCGTCGGAGCTGCCCGGGATCGACATGAACGAGGCCAAACAGTTGGAGCTCCTGCGCGACGTGTTCCCGCGTTTCCGGGCCGAGTACGACCTCATTCCGACCGATCCGACCGGCACCCCGCACGAGTTCTACCTCAAGAACGGCGCTTTCGAAGGCACCGACGCGCTCGTCCTCTATTGCATGGTGCGCCACTCGCGGCCGCGCCTCATTCTCGAGGTCGGCTCGGGTTTTTCCTCACTGCTGTCCGCGCAGGCCGCTCTCCAGAACGGCAACACCGAGCTGATCTGCATCGAGCCGTACCCCGACGACGTCCTGACGAGAGGGTTCCCCGGACTGACTGCGGTCATCCCGAAAAAGGTCCAGGACGTCGAGCTCAGCTCGTTCGAACGGCTGGACGACGGCGACATCCTCTTCATCGACTCCTCCCATGTCGTGAAAATCGGGGGCGACGTCAACTATCTCTTCCTGGAGGTCCTTCCGCGGTTGAGACCGGGTGTCGTCGTTCATGTGCACGACATCTTCCTTCCGGAGGAGTTCCCGAAAGCCTGGATCCAGGATCTCCACTTGTTCTGGACCGAGCAATACCTGCTCCAGGCGTTCCTCACGTACAACTCCGAGTTCGAAGTTCTCTTCGCCAATGCGTATATGGGCCTTAAACACGTCACGGAGATGCAGGAAACGTTCCCCAGGTCGCCGTGGTGGAGAGGCGGAAGTTTCTGGATGCGGCGAAAGGTCGCGGCCGACGGCGCGGGAAGGAAAACCGCCGCTGAGTAGTTCCCGACCGGCCCTCCGGGCGAACCCGGCGCCCCGTCAGAGATCCGGAGTTGCTATCGGTCACCGACGCCGAGTCTCCGTCGCCCACAAGGCGGCCCTCGTGAATCCAGATCAACAACTGCGAGTTCGAGGTCCTGTTCGCCAACGACTACATGGGATAAGGTCGCCGGCGGGATATGCAGCGGACCTTCCGAGGTCGGCGTGGTGGGAAAACGCCAGCTCTGGATGCGGCGAAAGAAAGCGAGCGTGCCCGCTGAGTAACCCGCAGTCCGTCGTGGACGATCGCCGCATGCCAATGGCCTCATCCTGCGATTTGTAGAGAGCGCTCGAGACCGGCACCGATCCGAGCAAAGCGGACGGCGGGCACGCTCCTCAGCATGACGTTTTCCCATTCGCTCGACCCCTCGTCGAGTCCAGGATCCACCACGGCCCGAGTCGCCCCGCCGATTTCGGATCATCTGGTTCGTCTTTTCGTCATCGCGCTCTTTGCTGCGACTGCGTTCCGCAATCTGCAACAGCCTGGTTTGTACGGAGACGAAGCCTGGGCGCCGGTCCAACCTGCCAGGCTATATCTCGGGCTGCCGGCCGTCGACACGGCGCCGCTTCGATACGTTCGCCTTTTCGGGCACAGCCTGCCGTTCATGCCTAGCGACTATATCGGCCCTGTCCAGGGATACATCTTCTTCTTCGCCTTCGTCCTCTTCGGCCTCTCCGTGCCCGTCATTCGCATCACGACGAGTCTCGCCGGGCTGGCGGGCGTCCTGTGCTTCCACGCATTCGCTCGGCTGCACTTCGGTCGGCTGGCCGCGACGGCCGCCGCGTTGCTTCTGGCGACGGATCTGACCTACCTGCTTATGACGCGCCATGACTTCGGCGTGATCTCATTCTGCCTCTTCGCCCAGTCAGCCTCTCTCTGGCTGCTCTCTCTGTGGAAACGCGACCGCAAGGGAAAGCACCTCTTTTTCGGCGCCCTGCTGCTTGGACTGGGTTTGACCCAGAGGATGAACTTCCTCGCTTTCATCGCCGCGGTCGCCGTTTCCCTTCTTATCGCTTACGGCCGCAGCATCCGACCGACCTGCCGCGAGGCATCTCTGGCGGGACTCGGTTTCCTCGCGGGGGCGTGGCCCGTTCTGCTCTACAACGCGGTCACGCACGGAGCAGCCCTCGCGCGAGAGAAGGTTCTTGCGTCCGCTCTGGCGCGGCCTTCAATTCCCCGCTCCCTGCCGGAGCTGGCGGCTTGGATTCAAGGGCTCCCGGCGTCTCTGGAGCAAAGAGTCGCGACGGCTCGGCTTCTGCTCGACGGATCCTCGGTCGCCGACTACATCCTCGGCGATTAGATCAAGTCCGCACCGCCGTTCCACGGGTCGCTTCTCGGCATCGGCCTGGTTCTCGCCGTGCCAGTTCTGATGGCCGGCTTCCTGTTCGAGCCACCCTCCAGGAGACGATCCTTCGTTTTCGCCGGGGGCGTGTTCGCCCTCACCTTCTCATTCGTCACACTGATCTCAATTGCCTCCGGCCCCCACCATGTCGCCGCGATCTACCCCTTCCCGGAGCTTTTCGTCGGGCTGGCGGTCTCGCTGCTCTGGAGAGCGCGCCCATCGCCTCCAGAATGGCAGAAGCTTTCTCGCGCAGCCGGTGCCGCTTTGTTCCTCGTGGTTTTCATTTCGAACCTCTGGCTCGGACTCGTGTTCCACGCGCGACTTGCCCGCAGAGGCGGCAGTGGGTATTGGACCGAGGCTATCAACGACCTCGTCCGTGTCCTGAGAACGGAGTACGCCGGTCGGACGATTCAGGTCATGGACTGGGGCATTACCGGCCCTGTTCTGGTCCTGAGCCGGGGCCGGATCCAGTGTCAGGTGCCCCTCTGGCAGCTCATGGAGTCGCCCCAGCCCGTGCCCGATGTCGTTGCGCTCCTTCGAACGCCGGGTCAGGTCTTCGTGCTTCGATCGAAAGCTTTTGCATTCAGTAAAAAGGTGCATGCGGCGTTCTTCCAGGCGCTGCGTGAGCAGCCGGAGCGGCGGCTGATCGAGAAACGCTTTTTCCAGCAGAACGGAGAGCTCGCGTTCATACTCCTCGAACTACCCGAACAAACCGTCCACGCGGAAGCACAGAGATCTCCCGGCCCTGCTCCCCCCGTTCTCGAACAACTCGTTCCGAGCGCGGTGACGGCAGGTGAACGCTTCAACGTTCAGCCGTCGGGGGAGGCGGCGATCGCCGTGCTCGGGGAGAGGTTCGCGCCTCGCAGCGTCGTGATCGTCGGATCGCAAGAGCTCGTAACCACATACGGCGGTCCGGAACTGCTGACGGCCTTCGTGCCCCGCGATCTCTATTCCCGACCGGGCCGTCTGCGGATCTTCGTTCGCGGCGGAAACGGCACGTCCGGAACGATGTTTTTGATCGTCCGGCCGCGACCGCCGGGTTGGCTCGAAAAGGTCCTGGACTGAGCGTCAAACTGGCGAGGGGACGCGCCGCAGCATCGACTGAAGCGGCGACCAGGGTGTCCATACTGCGTGCGCTGAAGCGGGCCGAACGGCGGCTAAGTTGGACGGTTTGAGGCGCCCGGTTACCAGCCTGGTTTTCGAGCGCTCGCTTCACTTTGTCGCTCGGCTAGAGCGAGGGGGTCACTGAAAACTCGACGATAGCCTCTTGCTCTCTACCTGCGCGACGGCGTCCGCGGGTCGAACCGGATCGATTTCGTGGTGAGGCCAACGCTGCCGGGACGGGCGACGGAACCCAGCGTCGTCAGAGCGCCTGCGGCAGCGCGACGGGGTCCCCGATCGACCACCCGTGATACAGCTCGGTCACCGAGGCGGAGTCGCCGTCGCGCACCAGGCGCCCCTCGTGGATCCAGATCGCGCGGCGGCAATTCTCGCGCACAGCGGAGAGGGCGTGCGAGACGAGGAACACGGTCTTTCCCGCCCGCCGGAACTCCTCCATCCGGGCGTGGCACTTCAGCTGGAACCGCTCGTCGCCGACCGCGAGCGCCTCGTCTACAAGAAGGATGTCCGGATCGACGTCGGTCGCGACCGAGAAGG
>Ga0070708_100005324_pt1 | contig 10203 bp, 9 predicted proteins | sample KBSK5503metaG_FD_65469 | JGI IMG/M metagenome (GOLD analysis project Ga0070708, IMG submission 65469) | Corn, switchgrass and miscanthus rhizosphere microbial communities from Kellogg Biological Station, Michigan, USA - KBS K5-50-3 metaG | ecosystem: Host-associated > Plants > Roots >... | reverse complement strand
GCTCAGCGACGACCTGCTCGTCGCGGCCTGGGGCTCGATGGATCGCTACCATCTCGCCTGGCTGATGGTCGGCAAGCCCAAGGAGATCGTGCGCGGCCGACCGCTATCGCGCGACGAGGAGGCCGCGTACGTGCGCGAGGTGGCCGAGGCGAAGACGTCGGCCCTGCGGATGAGCCTCGACGCGGTGGAGCGCCAGGGGATGCCGTTCCTGGGCGAGGAACGCGGCATGGCCCCGGGCCAGGGGATGGGGACGCTGCCCGGGGACCGCGGCCGGTGACGATGACTCCGAAGACCGCGACGACGCCTGCGGCCACGGCCACCATTCCCGCCATGGGCGGCGGGCGCCAGGTCCCGGCTCCCGATGCCATCGCCCGCGACTACCTGCTCCTCGCGCTTCGCCTCGATCAGCATGTCTCGGGGCTCATCGACGGCTACTTCGGGCCGGCCGACCTCAAGGCGATGACGGACACGGAGCCGCTTCGGCCCCTGTCTCGCCTTGCCGAGGATGCCGCGGAGCTCCTCGACCGCCTCCCGAGGGAGGTTCCCGAGCCCGATCGCCGCGAGTGGCTCGCGATCCAGATCGTCGCGATGCGGACCCACGCCGAGGCCCTCGCCGGGCGAGAGCTGCCCTACCTCGACTTCGTCACGCGCTGCTTCGCATGGACGCCGATCCGTCGGGATGACGCCCTGTTCGAGACCGCCGCCGGCGAGCTCGATCGGCTGCTGCCCGGCCCCGGATCGCTGGCGGATCGCCTTGCCGCCTGGGAAGCCCGCTTCGTGATCGAGATTGACCGCCTCCGGCCGGTCATCGCCTGGCTCGTCGAGCGCTTTCGCCGCCGCGCGGCCGATCTCTTCGGCCTGCCGCCGGGTGAGGATCTCCGGGTCGAGCTCGTCTCGAACCGCCCCTGGACGGGCTACAACTGGTACCACGGCGGCCTCGCGTCCCGGGTCGACATCAACACCGACTTGCCGATCCGGGCGGTGGACCTCCTCCAGCTGATCGCCCACGAAACGTATCCCGGTCACCACCTCGAGCACGCCTGGAAGGAGTCCGAGCTCGTCGTCGGGCGGCGGCGACTCGAGGCGAGCGTCCTCCTCATCAACGCCCCGGAATGCCTGATCAGCGAGGGGCTGGCGGATCTCGGCCGACGCTTCGCGCTGCCGCCGGCGGACGAGCCGGACGTGCTCGTCGAGCTCTACGAGCGGGCCGGCCTCGCGATCGCCGCGGACCCGGCGGCCGCCCGCGATGCCGCCGAGCGAACCGCCACGATCGCCGTGCTTCGGCGGACGCTCAGCGAGAGCCGCGTCAACGCGGCCCTGATGCGACATGCCGACGGCGCCGGTCACGACGAGGTTCTGGCCTACCTCGAGCAGGTCGGCCGATACCCGCCCGACCAGGCAGCCAAGCGCCTCGAGTTCATCGAGCATCCGCTCTGGCGGACCTATGTCTTCGTCTATTACGAGGGCGAGTCGCTGCTTCGGCGCTGGCTCGAAGCCGTCTCCGAGCCCGAGCGTGCCGCCCGCTTCGGCCGACTCCTCCGCGAGCAGCTCACACCGTCCGCGATCGTGTCGGAATCGCGGGCGACGATCGAGCCGATCAGCTCGACGGGCGAGGGGTGACGTGCAGCGGGGTGTCCAGCTTCGCGCCGTCGGTCCGACTCAGGAAGCACGTGACTCGCCGCCCGCCGCGACCGAACTCGTCCTTGCTCGGAACGAGGAATCGGTACCGGACCACCGTGCTCGTCTCGATCGACGTGCCGGTCCAGGCGTCGAACTGCGGATCGCACACGGGATAGATCAGTGCTCCCCAATCCGGGTCGCTGGGGTAGGTCGCGCCGGCCGTCGTCGTCGCGTCGAAGACGTGGAACACCTCACCTGAGTGCGGCGTATCGCAGGAGGTCCGCCGCAGCGAGCTGAAGGTGCTGGCGCCGTCCGGGACATCGAAGCAGTCGCCGACCCGCAGATCGCTTGCGTTGATCGTCGATGTGTCGCAGCCCGTCAGCCCGACCACCGTGAGCACCATCGCCACCGCGATGGAGAGCCGCCTGTCGAGGGTCGTCCGCTGCCGCCTCACGTTGGCGCCTCGATCTCGCGAACGAAGACGACCCGGTCCTCGCCGTCGCCGTCATAGTCCGGAACGGCCGGCGTGCCGTACAGGTTCTGGGTGCCGGGTCCGTCGACGACGCGGAATCCCATCGATCGATGGAACCCCACCGAGACCCGGTTGCCTGGCCAGGTGATCGCCCTGACCCGCCGGACGCCCCGCCCGCCAACATCATCGAAGAAGCGCCGATAGAGCGCCGCGCCCATGCCGCTGCGTCGACGGTTCGGGTTCGTCGCGATCATGTGGACGTAGGCGGTATCGGGATGGTCCGGGCTGATGAAGCCGACGAGGAAGCCGAGGAGCCGGCCCTCGTCGTCCTCGGCGATCCACGAGGTGCCAGTGAAGTGTTGGAACCAGAGCCGAAGGAGGAGGTCGCGCATCCGGCGGCCGCCCCACCATTCGTCGACGAGGGCGACGATCGGCGCGTGATCCGCCTCCGTCGGCCGGCGAAAGCGGACAGCGGACGGATCGAGCGGATCGTTCATCGAGATGCCGCCGCGGCCATCCCGCCGCCGGCGAGAAGCTCGAGGGGGACCAGGAAGCCCTGGACCTCCGCGAAATATTCGATCGGGTCGAGGACGCCGCCCTCCCACCGTCCGAACAGCCAGATCCCGAGGAGGCCAAGCGCGATGGCGCCCACGGCGATGAGGGCCGCCCAGACGGGCGGCCGAACCAGCAGACCGACGAGCCAGCCGATGAGACCGGCCGCGACGATCAGTCCGGCGGTCACGGCCAGCACGCCACCGACGATGGTGAACCCGATGGCCCCGACGACGACGACGGCGAGCACGAGCCGCGGTTCGCCAATCGGTCCGCGGGTTCGCGTATCAGAAGGTCGTCGCGACGGGTAGCGATCGCCCGGCGGCCGCTCGAGCAGGGTCCGCGTCGTCGGTCGCCCCTCGTCGCCCGTCATCGTTCGACTGGGCTCGCCCTCGGGCGGTTGATCGTCGGGGCGGCGTTCCCCGGGCTCGATTGGCATCGTCATCGGCCCGCCCATCCTATCGGCTCGGGAAGCCCGTCCGGTCGACGTCGACGCCCTGCCACGCGTCGTCACGCTGCCGTTCTTGTCGGGGCGGGCTCGTGGCGGGGGCTCCGACCGCACGCTAGACTGCCCGGCGTGAGCCACCCCTCGCTCGGCCTGCCGCCGCCCCCGCATCCCGCGGAGCTGCCCGTCGCAGCCGCCCGGCTGAGCGCGGCCCGGGACCGGCTCGCGATGCGCGCGCTCGAGATCGCGATCGACCGCGACCCGACGATTCGCGATCGCTACGACGAGATCGGCCTTCGCCGGCTCGAGCGCGATACCGCCGTCCTCATCGACCGGGCCGTGGAGGCGATCGTCGACGGCGACGCCGAGCGGGCCCGGATCTTCGGCGAGTCGGTGCCCACGATGTACCGCCGCCGCGCTGTCCCGATGGACGACCTGATCAACCTCGCCGAGAGCAGCCGGGCCGCGATCGGAGCGATGTTGCCGCGCGCGGACATGCCCCTGGTCGACGGCGCGATCGACGCGCTGATCGAGCGCTTCCGCTGGAACCGTCGGATCGCCGGTGATGCGCGCAAGCGCAACCGCCTGCTCCGCCTCCTGTACAAGGGCGCCTGATCGTGACGATCAAGTGGGTCAAGGTCGACCCGCTCGTGATGAACGGAGAGCCATTCTGCTACGGGACACGTCTGACGGTCCGCCAGCTCCTCGAGCTGCGCGGCAACGGCTTCGACCTGACGCGGCTCATCAAGGATCACCCCGAGCTGAAGCGAGTCGGCATCGCCGCCGCGTATGCCTATGCCGCCGATCACCACGACCGCTACGCGGACTTCTTCGAGGCCGACGGTTCACTGGCCGGCCCGGGTTACAGCGAGGCCGAGGCCGCCGGCCTCCCGGAGCAATATCGCCTGCCAGGCGTCGTGATCAAGCCCGCCGAAGGCGCTCCGATCCCGGGCTGAAACAGAGGGGTCCGGCGGCCCCCCTTCGATCTGGTCGGGCGTTTTCGGGGTCGGTGGTAGCATCGAGGCGATGACCGACACGAAAATCGACCCGAATCCTCTCGCGACGAACGCACCAGCCGCTGCCCCGGACCTGGAGGCGCCCGCTGACGACCCGCTCGCGGTGCCGTCGTTCGACCCCCAGCGCCGGGCCACCGAGCTCGCGATCCTGGATGCGCTCCGCGCGGTCGTCGACCCCGAGATCGGGATGAACGTCGTCGAGCTGGCGCTGATCAAGCAGATCATCCTCGGTACCGACGAGACGGAGATCAAGATGATCCTCACGACGCCGTTCTGCCCCTACGCCGGGTCGATGATCCAGCAGATCAAGGAGCAGGTCGAGTCGGTCGTCGAGCACGACGTCAAGGTGACCCTGCTGGCCGAGCGCTGGGATCCGCGCGACGCCGGCCTGATGTGGTGACCGAGCCGACCCTTCGGTGACCGAGCCCGACGTCTCCCTTCCCTTCCCGTCCGCCGTCGCGACGCGCCGCGGCGACGACGGCACGACCGGCCTGCTCTTCGGCGGCCCGCGAATCGCCAAAGATGACCCGCGGACGGAGGCGTACGGGACGATCGACGAGGCGGTGGCCGCGCTCGGCCTGGCCCGGGCGCAGCTCGGGCTCAAGGATCGCCTCGGGACGCTGGCGGCCGGGTTCGGCGACCTGCCGGAGATCATCCTTCGCCTCCAGCGGGAGCTCTTCGTCGTCGCGGCCGAGCTTGCGACAGAGCGAGCGGCCTGGGACCGTCAGCGCGACGGGGTCAGCCGCGTCAGCGAGACGATGGTCGCGGGGCTCGACGCGATCCTCCACGAGGCGGAAGACCACATCACGATGCCGACCGAGTTCGTCGTCCCCGGCGAGACGCCGACCAGCGCGGCCATTGAGCTGGCCCGGACGATCGTCCGGCGAGCGGAGCGGCGGGCGGTCACGCTCGGCGCGGAGGGATTGATTCCGGGACCCCATTTGCTACCGTACCTGAACCGTCTGGCCGACCTGCTGTGGGTGCTCGCTCGAGCTGCCGAGCAGGCCGAATCCAGGTCGGCGCCACCATCCCGACCAGATCGACGGCGTGCCGCCGTCACGAGGAGCGCACCATGATGAACAATCCGTTCGGCGCGACGCCGTCACAGCTCGGGGTTCGGCCATCGGCCGAGCTCGCCCAGCGCCTGCTCACCCATGCCTTCGGCTGGATGTTCGCGGGCCTCTTGCTGACCGCAGGGGTCGCCGCCGTCGTCCAGACCTCCACCACGCTCACGCAGTTCGCCATGCAGTGGTTCCTGCTGCTGATCATCGGCCAGCTGGCGCTGGTCGTCGTCATCAGCGGTGCCATCAACCGGCTGAACGCGACCACCGCGCTCGGCCTGTTCTTCGTCTACGCCGCCACGCTCGGCCTGACCGTCGGTCTCGTCGTCCAGCTGTACACCACGGGGTCCGTGACCGTGGCCTTCCTCAGCGCCTCGGCGATGTTCGGGGCGGCGGCGGTCTACGGCGCGGTGACGAAGCGCTCGCTCGCCCAGCTCGGCGGGATCCTCTTCATGGGGTTGATCGGCCTGATCGTCGCCTCGGTCCTCAACCTGTTCCTCCAGAGCACCGGGATCTCGTGGGTCATCTCGATCATCGGCGTGGGCCTGTTCACGGCGCTGACCGCGTACGACGTGCAGCGGATCCAGAGCGGCGACATCGCCGCTGCCACGGGTTCGGTCGAGAAGGGCGCCGTGATCGGCGCGCTGCGGCTGTATCTCGACTTCATCAACCTGTTCTTCTTCCTGCTGCGTCTCACGGGCGGCCGCCGCTAGGCTCCACGGACCGCAGGACCGCGACGGCCCCGTCGACCGACGGGGCCGTTTCGATTCGATGACCGGGCCTCCCGCCGTCTGATGGGCCGCCGACAGCAAGCGAGCTGCCCGGGGCCGCGAGGACGCTCGGCTCGCGATCGGCCACTGGATCAACCCGCGGGGGTCGGCCTCGGGGCGACGCCGCTGGCGAGGAGGCCGGCGAGCTGCTCCGGTGGCTGGGGTCGAGCGTAGTAGTAGCCCTGCCCACGATCGCAGACGAGCTCCCGGAGCCGGGCCAGCTGGCCGGCCGTCTCGATCCCTTCCGCGACGACCTCGATCCCGAGGCCGTGGGCGAGGGCGATAACCGCCTGGACGATCGGCAGGTTCGCGTCGTCAGAATCGAGGCCGTCGATGAACGAGCGGTCGATCTTGATCGAGTCGAGGGGCAGCCGGCGGAGGTACGACAGGGACGAATAGCCCGTCCCGAAGTCGTCCAGGACGAGCCGGACGCCGAGGTCGCGGAGGGCCCGGAGCGCCGACGCGCTCGTCTCGCCTTCGTCGAGCAGGATCGATTCCGTGATCTCCAGCTCCAATCGATCGGCCGGCAGCTTGGTGACGGCGAGGATGTCGGTGATCTCGGCAACGAGCGTCGGCTGGGCGAACTGCCTGGGCGACAGGTTGACGCTCATCACGAGCGGCGAGTCGGGGCGCTCGTCGAGCCAGGCGCGCGCTTGGCGGCAGGCCGTCTCGAGCACCCAGCGACCGATCGGCACGATCAGCCCGGTGTCCTCGGCAAGCGGGATGAACGACAGCGGCTGAACCAGGCCTCGGGTGGGGTGCTGCCAGCGGACGAGCGCCTCGAGGCCGACGATCCGGTCGGTCGCCAGGTCGACGAGCGGCTGATAGTGGAGGCGCAGCTCGTCGCGTTCGAGTGCCGTCCGGAGGTCGTTCTCCAGCTCGACTCGCTCGAGAGTCGCCGCACTCATCTCGGGTTGGAAGAGGATGAACCGGGGACCCGGCGTGGACTTCGCTCGGACGAGGGCGACCTCGGCCTCCCGGAACAGGTCGCCGGGGGTGGCTCTTCCCGGCCAGCCGATCGCGATCCCGAGGCTCGCGTTCACGTACCAGTCGCGATCGCCGAGCGGGAACGGCGCACTGAGCTCGGACAGGATCCGCTCGGCCGTGCGGCGCGCGTCGTCGATCGTGCCGATTCCGTCGAGGATCACCGCGAACTCGTCCCCGCCGAAGCGGGCGACCGTGTCGCCCGGCCGAAGACAACGCTGCAGCCGCTCGCCGACCGCGAAGAGGAGGCTGTCACCGACGGCGTGCCCGAGGCTCTCGTTGATCACCTTGAACCGGTCGAGGTCGAGCAGGATCAGCGCGATCGGGTCCTTGTCGCCCTCCCGGCTCCAGCTCAGGGAGTGGGCGACCCGGTCGGTCACCAGGTCGCGGTTCGGGAGGCTCGTGATCGGGTCGTACAGGGCGCCGCGCTGGGCAGCCTCGAACAGGTGGGCGTTGTCGAGGGCGATCGAAGCGAGCTGGGCGAAGCGACTCAGGGCTCCGATCTCGCGGGTCCCGTACGAGCGCCCGCTGGAGCCGGAGGCCAGCCCGATCACCCCGACGGAGCGACCGCCCGACGTCAACGGGACACCGACGACGGCGCCGAACACGTGGCTGGGCAAGTCCGCGGACCGGTTCGTCCAGCCGTCGTAGTCGTCGACCGCGACGGCGCGCCCCTCGCGGAAGACCGTGCCGCTGAGGCCTGACTCGACCGGCAGCCGGTAGCCGAGGAAGTCGGCGAAGAGCCCGATTCCGTGTCGGATGACGAGGTGCTCCCCGTCGGGCTCGACGAGGTAGATGTAGCCGTGCGCCGTTCCCAACAGGGCCGCCGCCCGGACGATGATCGTCTCGAGCAGGTTCTCGGGATCGTGCCGGTTCATCAGGGCGATCGCCGTCTCGTCGAGCGCCGAGAGATACGGGTCGCGACGGGCCTCGTTCTCGTCGGTCCGCTTGGACGGCTTCGCGAGATAGAGCGACTGGTCGGCGGCCGCGACGAGCTCGTCCTTCGACTGGCCGTCGTCCGGGTAGCACGCGACGCCGGCCGACACGGTCACCTTCGGGCCGGTCGGGGCCGGCAGCGCCTCGACGCCGCGCCGGATCCGCTCGACGACCTCGAACGCCTCGATCCGCGAGGCGCCCGGCAGGATCGCCGAGAACTCGTCGCCGCCATAGCGGTAGAGGCCGTCGCCGGTGCGAGTCGCCGCGCGCATCGCCTCGGCCACCGACGCGAGGAGCGCGTCGCCGGCCGGATGGCCGCAGGTGTCGTTGAAGCTCTTGAAGGAGTCGAGATCGAGCATCAGGACGGCGAAGGCAGCGCCCTCGGCGGACTGGACCGCGTCGCCCAGCTCGCGCTGGAACGAACCGTGGTTGCGCAACCCCGTCAGCGCGTCGTGCTCGGCGCGGACGGTGACGGCGCCGTGGACCTCCGCGTTCTCGAGGGCGAGGGACGCCTGGCCGGCGAACAGCTGGACCAGCTCGAACTCGTTCTGGCTGAAACGGGCCTCGTCGTCGCCCATCCGCCCGACGTTGAGCGTCCCGACAACGGTCCCGGCGACCCGGACCGGGACGACGATCATCGCCTCCGGCTCGAACGGCGTCCCGGGGATCTGGACCGATCGCGGATCGAGGTGAGCGGCATTCGCGAGGACGCCTTCACTGTGATCGATGACCCAGCCGGTGATCCCGACGCCGATCGGCCCGGCGTAGTCGAGGATCACGTCGGCGAAGCGGTCGCGGGCGACGACGGCCCGCCGCACGCCGGCCTCGAAGTCGCAGCGGTAGATCGTCAACGAGTCGTAAGGCACGATCGTCTTGAGCGAGTCGGCGATCATCTCGAGCACGCCCTTGGGATCGCGGGTCGAGATCAGGCGCTCGTTGACTTCGAGCAGGCGGCGCTGGCTGGCCAGCTGGTGCTCGAGCTCGCGCCGCTGGCGGTCGAGCTGGTCGAGGTGGTCGGTGTTGACCATCGCCTGGGCGGCATAGCTGGCGAAGATCGTCAGGGTCGTTTCGTCGTCCCGGCCGAACCGGTCCCGGCCGGTCGCGCTGACGACCATCAACCCGTGGACGTGGTCCTCGAAGCTGATCGGCGCGACGATCATCGACTCGGGTTCATCGCTGAGGAACCGCGGCAGGGCCCGCGGATCCGACGCCGCGTCGCCGACGATCACCGTCTCGTTGCGAGCGGCGGCCCAACCGGTCAGTCCGTCGCCGATCGGCACGCGAAGGATCTCCGGATCCGGGTTCGTCGAGCCGCCGAAGGAGCCACGGAAGGCGATCGGCTCGCACATGCCCGAGTCGTGATCGACCCGATAGACGCGGATCGAGTCGTAGTCGATGAGCTCGGCCGCGCCCTCCACGATGACCGCCGCGATCTCGTCGAGACCTCGGGTCCGGTTGAGGCGGATCGCGAGAGCCTGGACGGCCTCGAGCCGGGCCGCGAGCGAGTGCACCGAGTCGATGAGCTGGGCGTTGCCGATCGCCGCCGCCATCTGGTCGGCGAAGCCGCGGGCGAGGGCGGTCTCGGCGTCGGACCACTCGTGGACGGCGTCGTGGTAGAGGACGACGAGCCCCAGCGGCTCGTCGCGGAAGATGATCGGCGCGAAGCAGACGCTCCGGATGTCACTGCGAGCATAGATCGCGCGGATGTCGGCGCCGATCGCATCGATCTGGGTATCGCGAAGGGTCGTGACCTGGCCCGTCCGGATCGCGACGAGGCCGGTCACGGGCGCGTCGGCGTCGAGCGACGAGACCCAGGCGATCACCTCGTCGGACAGGCCGTGCTGCGCTGCGAGGCTGAACGGATGGCTGTGGGACCCGTCGTACAGCCAGAGACCCATCCGGGCCAGCGAGAACAAGGACATCGCGTCGGCGACAACGTCGGCGAAGAGCGTCTCGAGATCGAGGTGGCCGCTGACCTCGGCGGCAAGGCGCCGGAGGGCGTCGCCGCCGGCGAGCTGGTTGCGGATCCCGGTGAGGGCGGCGGGCTCGGCCCCGTGCTCGGATCGCGCGTCGGCGCGGGGCACGGTTCCGGGCTCCTCCGGACGCCGGGTGGTTGACCCGGCCGACACCGGCCGCGCCGCATCCCGATCGGCGTCGCCGGCCGCGAGGAAGGCCGCCAGATCGGCTCGCCGGACAAGGTGCTGGCTCGGCCGGGCTCCCGGAACCCAGGCAAGGCGACCGGTCCGGCACCATCCACGCGCGGTCGCCTGGTTCACCCCGGCGATCCGCGCCACGTCGGGCAGGCCGAGAAGCTCGTCGTCGCGCTGTTGGTATGCGACGGCCATCT
>Ga0070708_100005323_pt1 | contig 10203 bp, 10 predicted proteins | sample KBSK5503metaG_FD_65469 | JGI IMG/M metagenome (GOLD analysis project Ga0070708, IMG submission 65469) | Corn, switchgrass and miscanthus rhizosphere microbial communities from Kellogg Biological Station, Michigan, USA - KBS K5-50-3 metaG | ecosystem: Host-associated > Plants > Roots >... | reverse complement strand
GTGGGCGGGGCTGACGGAGCTTGGCCGCACCCATCCGGGCCTACCGGACGACTTTCTGAACTTCCAGTACGACCCTGTCACCTGCGCCGTGGCGGTGGGCTGGACGGGGGCGGTCGTCGAGCAGATGCGTCTGCTGCCCGTTCTCGAAGGGGAGATCCTCTGCTTCCAGCACGACCCCAACGCGAGCCCCATGCGAGTCGTTGTTGACGTCGACGGCGACAACTTCAGGGAGACATGGTTCTCGACGGTGGACGCCGCACGGCGCGGGTAGCGGCCTCGGGGGACGGGGCCGAGTCTTCCAGCCGCCAGGTTGAACCTCGCAAGTGCCGAACTGTCGCCAAGTCCGCCAGGCCGCTCGAGCCTGGACGATAGCGTCCGCATCGGCCGCGGGGGGACCCTCAAGGGGCGTTCGCGCCCCCCGATACCAGGGATGAGGACCGGGATGTGTAACTCGGAGAACGCACCGATGAAACGGCTGGTGAGGTGGGCCGTCGGAGGGTTGGTCGTCGCCTACATCCTGATCCCAGCGAGCATCGGACTCATGCACTCGTTCGGCGCGTGGTGGGGTGCGCTGATCGCTCCGCTTCTCGTCGCGCTGCTGGTCGCGGCCTGGTGGGTCATCGATAATGCTGGCCGTGGCTGAACCGGCTCCGCTGGCGGCTCCGGGCACCGGCCGGGGGGCCTTCAACAGACAGACAGGGCGAGCCGCCCCGGAGGGCGGCGAGCGGTAGAAAGGATTTAGTGCTCGGGGACGAAGGTACCCGAGCCCGAGTTAGGGGGCTAGCTTTTCCTACATGGTGAGCACCGATGAGCTCCGACGAAGGCTCACTCGCTGTATCGACTCGGTGGATGGCCACGCGGAGATCTGGCGTGTCTTCGAGGATGGCGACCTCTTCGGGGAGGTCACGCACGCGCTGGCGAAGCCCTGGGAGCCGCTTCGTCCGACGAAGGTGGTCGGGATCGAGGCTAGAGGGTTCATCCTCGGGGCTGCCGTTGCCCATGCGTTGGGCGCTGGCTTTGTCGCCATTCGAAAGGAGGGCGGTCTCTTCCCTGGCACAAAGCTTGAGCGGATCGCGCAGCCAGACTACCGGGGCCTGGAGCATCGTCTTCGACTGAGGCGTGACGGGCTCTCCGATTCCGACAGAGTGGTCCTCATCGACGACTGGTGCGAGAGGGGAAGCCAAGCGCTGGCAGCCAAGGAGATGGTCGAGGAGTGCGGCTCGGTCGTTCTCGGCCTTGGGGTGGTCGTGGACGAGTCGGCGCCTGGGTTCGTTGCGGCGTTTCCGCGCTTTGTGGGCCTCATCCGGGCGAAAGATCTGGCGAAGGACTCGGCTTGACTTGTGGCTTTCTTCGAGCGGTTCTCCTCAAACCGCAGAAGCGTAGGGGAAGCCGCTAGAGGCCTTATCCGAGGACCGCCTAGAGCAATATCCAGGCTGGGCCGATCAACCGGCCATCCGTAGAGAAGTAGTGCTCAAGTCGCTAGCGCCGACCGACCGGCATTCCCAATCCAACTCGCGCCCGAAGATCCGCCGTTGACGGTGGGCGGCACGCGTGCCGGGTCGAAGAAGGCAGGGGGCACGGGAGCAGTGTATTCGGACATGCCCAGGCCCCGGCTGTTGGCTTAAACGGGCATTGCATTCAACGCCGGAGAACTCCATTGCGACTGGGCTGGTGGGGTCGTTACCCTTTCAGCAGATCGACAGGGGGATGCGTGCGCCAAGGACTGGTTGGTCTGCTCTTGATGCTGAGTGTCTGCTCGGCGCCCAAGTCTCCCTCAGCCTCGGGCCCCTCGGCCCCCGGCGCCCCGGTCACGTCTCCCTCTCCGGCCATCGTGGTTCCAAGCCTTGAAGGATTGACCCTCTCGGCCGCCGAGATGCAGCTCCAGGCGCTCGGTGTGGCCTGGTCGGTTGAACGCCAAGAGACCACAGGTTCCCGGACCGGGACGGTGATCTCTCAGTCCCCTGGTGCCGGCGAGGGAATTCTCCTGGGAGCCACCGTGAGCCTGATCGTGGCGGAGGCTCCAGACCCCATCCCGTCACCCGGAACGGTCAAGTGCCCCGGCAATGCGCTGCTCGGCGTCTATCACTCCTACCGTCTGACGGTTCTCGGGACCTGCGAGTGGTTCGTCGGGACAGTCGTGGCCATCCGAGCGGAGTCGGACGGGGACCACCACGTGGATGTCGCCCCCGACAAGGGCTACGGGAAGTTCCTGGACGGCGGGGACCGGGAGCACCAGCATGGAGGCCTCCTCCTGGAGATCATCAAGGGGCAAAAGCTCCCCGTCCCCTTCGTTGGAGAGCGAATCTCTGTATTCGGCACGTGGGTCCACGACACCAACCACGGGTGGAACGAGATCCATCCCATCTGGGCGATCAACTACCTGGACTTGGGGAGCTTGCTCCGAATCCTGCCGCCGGCCACGCCCCTTTACCCTTCGGCGCAAGCCCAGGGCGGAGTGGGCGGTGGGAACTGCGATCCGGCGTATCCGGGCGTGTGCCTGCACGATGGCATCGGGGATTACGACTGCGCAGGCGGCTCAGGCAACGGGCCGAACTATGTGGCGGGGCCGATCCGAGTCCTCCCTCCGGACCCCTTCGGCCTGGATAGCGACGGGGACGGATGGGGGTGCGTGGGCTAGAAGGCCTCACTCAAGGAAATGGCTCGATCGGCTTAAGGAAGAGGTGGGGGGTAACGGTCGCTGGCTCTACTTGGCTTTGAAGTCCACGCTGGTCACGTCTACTGCGGTCGAGCCACCGTCAACCATGACGGCCGCACCGGTGACGTAGGAGGCATCTTCAGAGGCGAGAAAACACACGACCGAGGCGATTTCGTTCGGCTCAGCGGCTCGCCGCAGCGGGACGTAGCGGCTGACCAATCGGTATGCCTCTTCGACATCACTGCTGAGCTGACGCATGTCCGCATCGCCCATCGGCGTGCGCACCCAGCCTGGGCATACCGGGTTCGCGCGGACCCCGTAGGGGCCGAGCCGCACCGCGAGTGAGCGGGTCAGCATGACCAGGCCGGCCTTGGCGGCGTTGTAGTCCGCGTCTCTTTCCCCGGCAACGAACGCTGAGTTCGAGCCGATGGTCACGACCGCTCCCCGTTGTGCGATGAGTCCCGGTTCGGCGAGCTCGCACAGGTGGTAAGCCGCCGTGAGGTTGACCGCTAGCACGTCATCCCAACCAGTCCCGCCGACACCCGCGTTGTGCACCAAGATGTCCAGTGGGCCGGCTTGGTCCACTGCCCGCCGGCAATCGTCCAAGCTGGTCACGTCGCCAACGACGAACCGCTCGGACACGACTTCAAGCGGAGCCTGGCGCCGCCCCATGACGGTGACCTGAGCGCCTTCCGACCGCAATCGAGAGGCAATAGCGGCGCCGATGCCCGTACCGCCGCCAGTCACCAGCGCCCGTTTCCCAGCAAATCGCATCGCGAGAGCTTATCGCCCGAGGACGTGCTCCAGCCGATCCAGGCTATTGATCCCGGCTCCGCCGTTACGTCGGCCCATGGGAAGGACCGCGGTGGCCCTAGCGAATACCGAACCAGGCGATCGACTCCAGGATGGCCATGGCCATCAGCAGTAGCAAGCCCATCCAGGCACCGAACGCGGCGAGCCTCCCGAGGACCAGGATCCATTTCAGACCGCCCGCAGCAGCGGTGCCGTAGACGCCGATTCGCGCGGCCACGTCGCCTCCTTCTGCGAGATCCACGCCCCCGAGGCGCAGGCCGAGCACCGCGATGGTGGCGATCGCGAAGACACCGGCAGCTTGCCCGACGTGGGAGGCGGTTCCCGACCAGGCATTCGCGCTCAGACACCCGGCGAAACGCAAGCCGAAGTCGTTGAGATCGACGCACACTCGCTGCCACGGCAGGAACGTGTCGACAAGGAACAACACGAGGATCGCGAGCAGCAGGACCTGTCCGGCGCGCTCACCGGACCGCGTCCGGGCTGGGGGCGGGGCGATTCCGCCTCTCGTCGGGTCGATGCTGACCCAGTAGTTGGGATCGCGCTCGTTCATGGGCTTGATCCAGGCATCGGCCCGCCAGGGCGCTCGGTTTACTCCGGCGGGGGGTGGGTTAGCCGGAAGAGCTAGAGACCAAAACGTCGACGATGGTCGACTGCCGCGGCGACCCCCACCGCACACTGAGCTGCCAACACCCGGGAGTGGGGAGATCGATGTACGACGTGTAGATGTACCCGGCATCCATGACCGAGCTTGCCGGCTCCTCGAACCGGACGACTGGCTGCGAGGCCCCCACGGGATGGGCGTCGATGAGCAACGGTGTGCCCCTCTTGGGGGTACGCGTCACCCAGGCGACCTTGTTGGACGGGTTGGAAGGGTGGCCCGCGCGGAGGGGGTTGACGAGGATGGCCGCCGCCGTGGGCGGAGAGGCAATGACATAGGGGGTCGGGTCCGTGTGGTCAGGGAGCCACCCCGGCCGGCTGCCGACGAAGGCGGGTGTCGGCCCGCAGCCGCCGGTCGTTGAACGCGCCACCGCCGCGTCGGAGCTGCTCAGCGGTCCCTGGGGCGGACTCGTCACGTGACTGGTCGCGTTGGTCGACGGTCCGGGTGGCGAGCTGCCGCCGCATGCCGGGAGGAGGAGGAAGAAGCCAGCCAATAGAGCAACGCGCCCCATCTCGATCTACGGTACGTCACTCTCGGGCGTCTGGTTCCCGAAGGCCCCGAAGGGGTTGCTCTGTTGACTGGATCTACCTCGCCGCTTTTGGGCTCGTCTTCTTCGTCGGCGCCTGGGTGGTGTTTGCCCTCGAGGTCCGCCGGAACGCCCGGGAGTTCATGCCCTGGCTTCTGCTGACTGCCGACGGAATCAAGACTCGATAGCGCGACCGCGCGTGGCGAAGACGAACCGTACACTCATGACATGGCGAGAAGGCTCGTCTACCTGGCAACGGGTGCTCTGGCCATGGTCGTGGTCGCGGGGACTTCCCTGGGAATCTACGGTTTGACGAGACTGTCGAAGTCGGGGCCGCACCCGCCGGCTGCGGTCGGCGACAATCCGAACATGGTGGTCGCGTGGGTGAACCGCCCCGCCCCCTCGCTCACACCCAAGCCCAGCCCCCTTCCCTCATACGGAACCGCGCCCGAATGTGGGCACGGGGCGCTCGGCGAACCTCGGAGCGGGCACGTCGGATTCGGACTTGGGAACACCAACATCCAAATCTCCATCCGCAACGTCTCCCGTGCCGCGTGCGAGCTGAAGGGATATCCGATCGTCTACGGAGTGGCGGCGAACGGGGCGGTAACCAGGTTGCGCACTCCCCACGGGAGCTACTTCGGCGACCCCGGTCCGGAGGGGCCGATCGGCCCGGGCAAGACCGTCGCGGTGAACTTTTCCGGCGGCGACACCTGCGACAAGCACCTCGTGTACCCGACCTTCCGGCTCCTCCTCCCGTCCGGTGATCGGGTCGACGTCCAGAACCATGGCTTCGATGCCGGCTGCGGCGTGGACGTGAGTCGGTTCGGGGTCCCGGGTCTTTCGCCGCCGCCGGAGCAGAGCTCGCTGCTCGAGACTCGTGTCGATGCGCCGCACAGCGCGGCAATCGGATCGACGCTCTCCTACACGGTGACGATCACGAACGGTGGTGACGTCGGGTACGAGCTCAGCCCGTGCCCCACCTACGAGGAATATGTCTACGTGTCCGACGGCCCCACGGCCAAGAGCACTCGCCGCGATGAGTACTTGAACTGCGACACGGTCACCGAGATTCCGGCCGGAGGCTCAGTGACCTACGCCATGGTCATCGACGTCCCGGCTGAAGCAGGCACGGGGAAGCTCGGATGGATCCTCAACGTGCCCGGGAGGCCGGCTGCCGGGGCTGCGATCGACGTCCTCGGAGCTGGGTAACGAACCGGCGACACCCAGGGCGGCCGCGAAACTGGGACAGGGGCTGCTCGATCGAGCATTGCTCTCTTTTGAGGGTTTAGCGCCGCTCTAGCATCACATCGTCCGTGTATTCGGTGGCCACCGCTTCCTCGATCGAGCACGCGTAGTGGACGAGCCGGTTCGGGGTCTGGCCGGGGCGCGCCGTCACTGGGGGTGCGACACGGAGATCTGTTCGAGCCATCCGCTCTCGGGCGAAGGCGGCCAGATCCAGCTCGGCGTTCGCGAACTCAGCCCAGGTGGCCACGACGGACGCCAGCCCACCGCCCGGAACCCCGTATTGACTGAGCGTATACGCTCGGTGTATTCTCTGGCACCATGAGCGTGCCGATGAGCATCCTGGGGCTCCTGGAACGGGAACCGAGCCACGGCTACGAGCTCAAGCGCGACTACGACGCGTACATCGGGCTGGGCAGGAACCTGCCGTTCGGCCAGGTCTACGCGACGCTCGCCCGCCTGGCCCGTGACGGGAAGGTCCTGGCCGGTGAGGTCGAGCCGGGCTCCGGGCCCGATCGAAAGCGGTACGCGATCACCGACCTCGGACGGCGCGACGTGCAGTCGTGGCTGGCCCAGCCGATCGAACCCGAGCCCCACCTCCAGACGGTGCTGTTCGCCAAGGTCGTGATCGCCCTGATGCTCGACCGGTCCGCGAGCGGCTACCTCGAGGTCCAGCGGGCGGCCCACCTCCAGCGGATGCGCGAGCTCACCGACCTCAAGCGCACGGGGAGCCAGGTGGACGCCCTCCTCGCCGACCACGGCCTCTTCCACCTGGAGGCCGACCTTCGGTGGATCGACGTTACCGAAGCCAGATTGCAAGCCCTGAAGGAGATGGTGAGTCGATGAGCACCGCCCCCAGCGTTCCCGCCCTGCCGGCATCCGCGCCCACCGGCGCGCTGATCGAGGCCAGGGACATCATCAAGTCTTTCGGGGAAACGCCGGCCCTCCGCGGGGCCAGCGTGTCGGTCGCGCAGGGCGAGATCGTCGCCGTCATGGGTCCCAGCGGGTCGGGTAAGTCGACCCTCCTGCACTGCCTGGCGGGCATCTTCAAGCCGGACCACGGCCAGGTGTGGTTCGACGGCCGCAGGGTCGACGAGCTCGGGGAGGCCGAACGGACCCGCCTGCGCCGGACCGCGTTCGGATTCATCTTCCAGTTCGGCCAGCTCGTGCCCGAGCTGACCGCCGCCGACAACATCGCGCTCCCGCTGCTGCTCGGCAAGGTCGGCCGGAGGGATGCCTACCGGCAGGCGGATGCATGGCTGCAGCGGCTGGGCATGGACGAGCTGGGCGACCACCGGACCGGGGAGCTCTCGGGCGGAGAGGCGCAACGGGTCGCGCTGGCCCGCGCGCTCACGATCCGGCCGAGAGTCCTGTTCGCCGACGAGCCCACAGGGTCCCTCGACTCGCTGATGGGGGAGCGAGTCATGGATCTGCTGGTCGACCTGGCCAGGGAAGAGGGCGCGACGGTCGTCCTGGTCACCCACGACGCGCGCGTCGCCGCCTACGCCGATCGTGAGGTCATGGTGCGCGATGGGCGCGTCACCATGCAGCCTGCGGCCGCGGCGGTCCCGCGATGACGCGTCTTGGCTTGCGTCTGACCCTCCGCAGCGGCCGGGAAGCGGCCGTCCGGCTCATCCTGACCACGGTGGCGGTGGCCATCGGGGTCACGGTCCTGCTGGCGGTCTTGGCCGACTACCACGCCTTCCAGGTGACGAGCCGGCGACCTTCGTGGGAATCGACGCAGCCGATGGAAGTGGGCGGGGGTTCGAACTCGAACGTCGAGCTGTGGAACTTCAGCGAGAACATCTACCAGGGCCAGTTCATCGAGGATCTCGGCGTGGCCGCTCTCGGCCCGAACGCTCCCGTGGTCCCGGGGATCCCTCGCTTGCCGAAGAGCGGCGAGTTCTACGCGTCGCCCGCGCTGGCGACGCTGCTGGCCACCGTTCCGCGCGACGAGCTGGGATCACGGTTCCCCGGCCGGCAGGTCGGCCTCATCGGCCGTCAGGCGCTGACCGGCCCCCAGGAGCTCGTGGCAATCGTCGGCTACGACCCAACGACGCTGGCAAACATGGGCGGCACGAGGCGGGTGGACCACATCTTCACCGGCGTCCAGCTGCAGGGCACGACGCAGATCTACCGATTGGCGTTCGGCCTGGGCGCGATCGCGGTCCTGTTCCCGCTGCTCATCCTCATCGTCACGGCGACGCGCCTCTCCGCCGCGCGCCGTGAGGAGCGGTACGCGGCGATCCGGCTGGTCGGCGGCACGCCGGGTCAGATCGACGTCCTCGCCTCAGTCGACGCGGTGGTGGCGGGGGTGCTCGGCACCCTCGTGGGGATCGGCGTGTTCCTGCTTGTCCGTCCGGCATTGGCGCGCCTGTCCCTGTCCGGTGCGCGGTTCTTCCCTCAGTACGTGACCCCGACGCTCGCAGGCTACGTGGCCATGCTGATCCTCGTCCCGATCGGCTCAGCGGTCGCTTCGCTGATGTCCCTTCGCCGGGTGCAGGTCACTCCACTTGGCGTCGCCCGCAAGACGACGCCGCGGCCCCCGCGTGTGTGGCGGCTGCTCCCGCTCGCGGTGGGGATCCCGTTGTTCGTTGTTGCGGTCGTGAACATCGGGCACCATCCGGAGCAAGCCACCCCCGGCCGGGCGTTCCTGGGGCTCCTGTTGATCCTGATCGGACTCATCGTGGCCGGCCCGTGGCTCACGATGCAGGCCTCGCGGCTCACCTCGAGGCTCTCCCGCGGCCCCTCTTCGCTCCTGGCCGCCCGGCGAATCGGCGACAACCCGAGGGCCGCGTTCCGCTCGGTCAGCGGGCTGGTGCTGGCCATCTTCGTCGCCACGGGAATCGCCGTGCTCGCCCCGGCGGTCAATCGGGCGCAGAGCCCGGGCGGTCGAGCGTCGCTCACCAACGTTCTGCGGGTGCCGTCCAACCCGAAATTCTCTCCCCGGGTGACGGAGCAGCTCGTCGCCGGAATGAACGCCTTCCCGGGAGCCACGGTGATCCCGATCTACGCCAGCCCGAATGCCCCCACCCAGCTCACGCCGAGCTCGGCCGGTCTTGTGCCCGACAGCATCCTCACGTGCGCGGCCATTCGCGAGCTCCCCGCGCTCGGGACCTGTCCGCCCGGCGCAACAGCCGTCCTCGTCAACACTGAGAACCTGAACACCGACAACCCCCTGGAGATCTACAAGCATCTGCCGCTGGCCACGACCTCCAGCCCACGGTTCTCCCGCAGCCTCTCCGGCCTCCCACTCATGTCGCTGCTGGTGAAGACGAATGGCCCGGCCACCCTGGAGCGCGTCCGGACCTACATCACGAACTTCGAGGCGGCTCTGCCTGCGGCGGGGCCAATTCCGATTCCCATCAGCGCGTGGCAGATGGGCAGTATCGAGCCCCAGACGTTCGGTGAGGTTGCCCAGACAAGGAACAACGACGTGAACAACTTCGAGCGGATCGTGCTGGCCCTACTCGCCCTGACCCTGGTGGTGGCTGGGTGCAGCCTGGCGGTCGCGGTGGGGGGGAGCCTCGTGGAGTGCAAGCGTCCCTTCACACTGCTCCGGGTGACCGGCACGCCCACCGGAGTCCTCCGCGGCGTCGTCCTGTTCGAGGCCGGCCTTCCGTTGTTGGTCACGTCGGTGGTCGCGGCCGTCACCGGGGCGCTCATCGCGGTCCCCGTGGTTCGGGCATTGATACCGAAGACGGCGCACGTGGCCTACCCCGGGCCGGTCTACTACCTGACGATGGGACTGGGTCTTCTGGGGTCGATCGCGGTGATCCTCGCCACGCTGCCGCTGCTGGACCGCATCACGCGGACCGAGAATGCCAGGTTCGAGTAGCGGCGGCAGGATCAGTCCGTCGCCGCTCCTGTCTCTTCGAGCTGAAGCCAACTGACCAGTCGCTCGTTCGACAACGCGGCAAGACCATCCTCAGACGGACCGCGGCGATCGCGGATTCGTTCGATCGCATCGTGGGCCGTCCAGCCCATATACATGAGCGCTCGGGCGGCGATGACGCCCGACCTGTTCAGCCCCTCTGTGCAATGCACGAGAACACGGCGCCCCGACCGCACGAGAGCGGCAACGAACGCCGCAACTTCCCGGACCTTGGGGTCGACGTGTTCGTCATCTTCAATTGGGAAGCTGAGGTAGACACAGTTCAGTGGAACCGGAGGGACCCACGCGTATTCCCAGTCCTCGAGATCCACAATGGCGTCGACTCCCAACGTGTCGTATTCGGCAGGCGGAACGATCTTCGTGCCAATGAAGAGCCGAGGAACTACCTCGAACACCTTCATTTGCCACCC
>Ga0070708_100005320_pt1 | contig 10205 bp, 13 predicted proteins | sample KBSK5503metaG_FD_65469 | JGI IMG/M metagenome (GOLD analysis project Ga0070708, IMG submission 65469) | Corn, switchgrass and miscanthus rhizosphere microbial communities from Kellogg Biological Station, Michigan, USA - KBS K5-50-3 metaG | ecosystem: Host-associated > Plants > Roots >... | reverse complement strand
GGGCGCGGGCGCTAGCTGGCGCCCGCCACGAGGCGATCGCGCAGGCGCTCGAGGCGGCCGCGGACGCTGGCGTCGTAGAGGGTGTCGCCGACACGGACGGTCAGGCCGCCGATCAGCGCGTCATCGACCTCGACCCGAAGGTCGACGGTTCGACCCGTCATCTCGGCGATCTTGCGCTGCAGGGCCGCAGTCTCGTCGCCCGAGAGTGGCGACGCCGTCGTGGCGACCGCCTCGACGACGCCCTGCTGCCGGTTGAGCAGGCGGTGGTACTCCGCGGCCACAGCGGCCAGCCGGTCGATCCGCCCGCGCTCGACCAGGAGCCCGACGAGCTTGCGCACCTGTTCCGGCACGCGCTTCTCGAGGGCCTTGTCGACGACCTCGATGCGGTCCTTCAACGGCCGCGCCGGGTTGCGCAGCACCGCGAGCACCCGCTCCTCACCGAGGAACTTCGCCGCGGTCGCGAGGCCGTCGCCGTAGACGTCGAGGGCGTCATCGCGCGTCGCGAGCTGGAACGCGGCCTCGGCGTAGCGGCGTGCGGTGGTCGATCCGGTCGCCATCAGCTGGTCAGCCGGCCCTACTTCTTGGTGCCCGGCGTCGGCTCGGCGAGGAACTCCTCGACGAGGCGGCGCTGGCGCTGGTCGGTCATGGTCTCGCGGACGACCCGGCCGGCCGCCTGGAGCGCGAGCTCCGCGACCTCGCCACGCAGCTCGGCGATGGCGCGTTGCTTCTCCGAGGCGATCTCGTCGGTGGCACGGGTCCGCATGCGATCGAGCTCCTCGCGCGTCGCGGCGATGTCCGCATCACGCGTCTCCTGGGCCACCTTCTGGGCACGGGCCAGGATGTCGTTCGCCTCGCGCCTCGCCTCGGCGAGGGTCGACAGGCGCTCCTGCTCCGCGCTCTCGCGGTCGCGCTTCGCCTGCTCGGCGTCGCGCAGCCCCTGCTCGATGCGCGCCTGCCGGTCGCTCAGCATCTTCGAGATGGGCCGGAATGCGAACGTCCACATCAGCGCGAGGAAGACCACGAAGTTGGCCGCGGCCACGATCACCTGGAACAGGTTCACCTGGAACAGCGGCTCGCCCTCCGCGAGCGCCTGCACGCCGTGCGGGACGAGCCCGGAAGCGATGACGAGGAGGTCCATGTCGGCGATCTCCGGCGGGACCTGGCTACTTGATGAAGATCGCCAGCAGGCCGACGACGATCGCGAGGACGCCGAGGCCTTCGGCGAACGCCGCAAGGATGATCGCGAGGCCGCGGACCTGGCCCGCGGCGTCCGGGTTCCGCCCGATCGCGGTGGCGGACAGGCCCGCCAGGATGCCGATGCCGATGCCCGGGCCGATGACCCCAAGGGCCGCGAGACCTGCGCCGATGTGTTCCATGTGTGACTCCCTCCTGGCCCGGGCGACCTGCCCGGATGTCCTTTAGTGAGCGGGTTGAGCGGTGGCCGAGCCGCCATGCATCGCGTCCAACGCCTCCTCGGCGATGTGGCCTTCCTCCTCGTGATGGCTCTCGATGGCCAGAACGATGAACATCAGGGTGAGGACGCTGAAGATGAGTGCCTGGATCGCGTTGAGCATCAGCTCGAGGGCGATCAGCAGCACCGGGACGATGCCGATGGTCAGGGCGGTGATGACGCCGAGCGCGACCTCGCCACCGTAGATGTTGCCGAACAACCGCATCGACAGCGTGACGGGCTTGACGAACTCGAGCATCAGCTCGATGAGACCCACGAACAGGGCGATGATGCCCGCGCCGATGCCATTCCGGAACTCATAGATCGGGAAGAACTTCCCGAGGTAGCCCCCGACGCCGAGCTTGCGGAAGCCCTCGATGTGGAACAGCGAGAAGCTCACGAGAGCCATGCCGATCGTGATGTTCACGTCGCTCGACGGCGCCCGGAGCTCCTCGATCTTGCCGACGGGCGGCACGAGCCCGATCCAGTTGTCGAACACGACCAGCAGGAACGCGCCGATGAAGATCGGGATGTACGGCGCCCCGCTCGGGCCGGCCAGGCCGAGCCCGAAGTCGCGCAGGAACTCGTACACGAACTCGAAGGCGTTCTGGCCGCGACCTGGCACGAGCTTCGAATTGCGCAGGAGCAGGACCGCGCCGATCACCACGAGGGCGATGACGAGCCACATCGTGAGCAGGGTCGAGCTGATGCTCGGGTGGAAGGTCACGAGCGCGCTCGCCGCAGGCGCCGTCGCCGGGTCGAAGTCGATCACGGTGTGCGGTGCCGGGAACTCGAGCGTGCTCTCGATGAAGCAGACGGGGAACGAGCACGCGTCCCCGGGGGCGCCGCCCTTGGGGAACGGCGGCACGACGATGAACGCGATGATGTCGACGACGATCACGCCCACGAGCAGCGCCAGCCAGCGCCGATTCAGCCGTCGGCGCGACGGAGCTGCGGCGGAGCTGTCGACCGCGTCGGTCGCAGCCGGGTCGCTCGACACTGTCCCTCCACACACGGGAGCGCGGCTCGTCGCCGCGCTCGGTTTGCATCCGCGGCCCCGAGGGCCGTTCAGGTGATCGTCTTGAGGAACCTGTTCACCAGCCGGTAGATCATCACCGATCCGCTACCGGCGCCTACCAGGAACCCGATGATCGCGAAGACCGGCACGGTCCCCAGCTGCTGATCGAGCCAGTAGCCGCTGAGCACGCCGACCAGGGTCGTGACGAGGAGCGAGATGCCGATCTCGGAGAAGAGCGCGGCATAGGCCAAACCTCGGCCCGGCTCGATCACGCGCCACCTGGCAAAGCCCCGGGAGTATAGCAGCGGGTTCCCGGCGGCGGCCCTCGAGCCTCTTCGGCTAGACGACGCTCACGGTCATGGTGACGCTGTCGGAGCCACCCGGCCCGATGACCGTCAGGGTCACCTGCCAGACCCCCGTGGCGCCGTAGTCATGGCTGGGGCTGACCTCGCTCGAGCTCGCGCCATCGCCGAAGTCCCACGACCACGTGTCGATGGAGCCCGTGGATGCGTCGGAGAACAGCACCGATGTCGTGAGGCCGTCCTGGCTCCACGAGAAGGCCGCGTGCGGCGCCGGCGGGATCAAGGTGGGCTCCGCCGTCGGTGTCGGGGTTGGTGTGGGAGCAGACGTCTGCGCCGGAGTGGGCGTCGGCGTCCGGACCGGCTTCAACGTGGCTCGCGGCGTCGTGCCCGGGTGGGTCGGCGCCGCCGAGCCGGTGGGCGGGAGCGTGACGACCGGGATCGGGGTCGGTGTCGCGTCGATGCCGAGGCTGGGATCGACGATCGGGACGGAGGTCGCCGACGGCCCGGCGTCGGGGCTCGCAGTCGGGCCGACGATCCCGAGCGTCGGGACGGGCGTGGGTGAGGCCATTGCAGTGCCGCCTGCCCCCGGCAGCAGGACCTGGGCGATGAGCAGCGCGATCACGATGCCGCTCAGGATGATCGCGGTGTCACGCCAGAGCTGGCGGCGACGGTCGAGCGCCTCCTCGTCCCTGCGGGCGAGATCCCGGCGTTCGAAGGACAGCGCAGTGTCGAGCGCCACGACGGGCACGGGGTCGGGTTCGGGCGTGTCCCAGTCCTCGTTGCCAAAATCGATCGAAGCGTCGGCAGGCGCGTCGGTCGCGATCTCGGGATCGGCGTGTCCTTCGACGTCGGCGTCGGGGTCGACACCCCAGCGGAGGCGGCGTGTCAGGAAGTTCGGGTCGTCCGTTCTCGGGTCATCCGACATCGGGTCGTCGGTCATCGGGGCGACCGAACCGCCGTGACGCCGGGGTCAGCGAACGGCGGCGAGCTGTCGAGCGGGGCGATGCGCCGGTCGCGCATTCACGAGGCCGCTTCGGATGGGGAGCGGCGCAGGACGAAGGCGACGGCACCCAGGACGACCAGGGCGCCCGCGAACGCGACCACCCCGGTCGCGCTCGAGACGAAGAGCGACATCAGCCCAAGCGTTGCGCAGACCGCGTAGATGAGCAAGACCGTCAACCGGTGCGAGAGGCCGAGATCGAGGAGCAGGTGGTGGATGTGACTGCGATCGGGGCTGAACGGCGACCGACCGGCGGACACCCGGCGCACGATCACCCAGAACGTGTCGACGATCGGCACCGCGAGGACCATCAGCGCGACCACGACCTTGGCCGAGCCGAGGATGGCCAGCACGGCGAGGGTGTAGCCCAGGAACATCACGCCCGCCGTGCCCTGGAAGATCACCGCGGGGTGGAAGTTCCAGCGCAGGAAGCCCAGCAGGCCGCCCGCGAGAACGAAGCAGAACACGGCAACGAGCGGCTGGTTCACCTGGGAGGTGAGGCACAGCACGCCCAGCGTGAGGGCGGCGATGAGCGCGATTCCGCTCGACAGCCCGTCGAGGCCGTCGATGAAGTTGAGGCTGTTGATCATGCCCACGATCCAGATCACGGTGAACGCGATCCCAACCGGGGCGATGAACTGAATGTTGCCGGCCCCGAACGGGTTGCCGATGTAGGGCACGGTGATCCCGGCGAGGACCGCGACGCCCGCCAGCAGGAGCTGCCCCGCGAACTGCCAGCGCGCGCGGAGGTCGTAGCGGTCGTCGAGCGCGCCGAAGACCGTCGCAAGGATGGCGCCCAGGAACAGCCCGAGGAGGTTCGGCTCCGGGATCGCGCGAACCATCGGCACCCCCGGGAGCTCGTCGCGGATCAGGGCGAGGCTGCCGCCGACGACGAGAAAGGCCACGACGACCGCCACGCCCCCACCGCGCGGGAGGGGCTGTGCGTGCACCCGCCGCGGATCGGGGTGATCGAGGATGTGGTGGTCGCGGACGTACCGCCGGACCCAGGGCGTCGCGACGAGGGACACCAGGGCCGCGACGAGGAACGCGGCGATCAGGACTGGGATGACCGGCCCGGCTGCGACCGAGAAGATCACCCGGCGCCTTCGGGGAACAGGCCGGGCACCGGGAAGCGGGCCACGATGTCCGCGACCTGGTCGGCCAGGCGCGACGTCACCGCGGGGTCATCCCGCCGGCGGATGGCATCCGTGATCACCCGGGCGATCGCCCGCATCTCCTCCGGCCCGAAGCCGCGGGTCGTGGTCGCAGGCGTGCCCAAACGGATGCCCGACGCCGTGTTGGGCGGCAGCGGGTCGAACGGGATGGCGTTCTTGTTGACCGTGATCCCGATCGCGTCGAGGAGCGCCTCGGCCTCCTTGCCGGTCACGCCGAGCGGCGTGACGTCGACGAGCATCAGGTGGTTGTCCGTCCCGCCCGAGACGATGCGCGCGCCGCGCTCCGCGAGCTCGTCGGCGAGGACGGCCGCGTTCCCGACGGTCCGCCGCTGGTCGCGCCGGAACTCCTCGCCCGCGGCGAGCTTGAGCCCGACTGCCTTGCCCGCGACGACATGCATCAGCGGACCGCCCTGGACGCCCGGGAAGACCGCCTTGTCGATCTGCGCGGCGAGCGTGCCCTTGACCATCGGGTAGTCGGCCCTGTCGACCGCGTCGGGCAGCTCCTCGCGGCTGAAGATGAGGCCACCGCGCCCGCCTCGGAGCGTCTTATGAGTCGTCGTGGTCACGATGTCGGCGTGCGGGAACGGGCTCGGGTGCACGCCGGCCGCCACCAGGCCGGCGATGTGCGCCATGTCCACGAAGAGCAGCGCGCCGACGCCGTGCGCGATCTCGGCGAAGCGCGGGAAGTCGAGCAGCCGCGGATAGGCGGATGCGCCCGCCACCACGACCTTCGGCCGGACCTCGGCGGCGATGGTCGCGAGCGCGTCGTAGTCGATGCGCTCCGTCTCCTTGTCGACCCCGTACGCATGGACCTCGTACAGCCGGCCGGAGAAGTTGACCGGCGAGCCGTGGGTCAGGTGCCCGCCGTGGGCCAGGTTCATGCCCAGGATCCGATCGCCCGGGTTGAGAATGCTGAAGTAGGCGGCCATATTGGCCTGCGCGCCGGAGTGGGGCTGGACGTTGACGTGCTCAGCCCCGGGGAAGAGCTCGAGCGCGCGCTGTTGGGCGAGGCGCTCGGCGATGTCCACGTACTCGCAGCCGCCGTAGTAGCGCTTGCCGGGCAGGCCCTCGGCGTACTTGTTGGTCAGCCACGAGCCCTGGGCTTCCATCACCGCGGCAAACACGTAGTTCTCGCTCGCGATGAGCTCGATCTTGTCGTGCTGGCGGGCCCGCTCCAGCACCATCGCGTCCCACAGCTCGGGGTCGACGTCGGCCAGCCGAGCCCAGCCGAGCCCCGTCGGCGGCGCCTGCGTCATGCGTGGACCTCCCTGCCGGCCGGCCTCCCGGCGCTCATGGGGTGCGTGGCGCTATCTTCCCACGCCCGGCAGGTCCGCCGAGGCGAGGCAGGCGTCGATGGCCTCGAGCCCGATCGCCCCGGCCCGAAGAATGCGCACCGGCACCGAGGTGGTGTCGACGACGGTCGAAGCCGGGCCGCCATGTGCCGGCCCACCGTCGAGGATCAGGTCGAGGCTCGCGCCGAGCTGTTCCTCGAGCTCAACGGCGTCGCCGGCTTCCGGCTCGCCCGATCGATTGGCCGACGTGGTGGGCAGCGGCCCAACCGCCGCTGCGAGCGCCCGTGGCGCAGGGTGATCCGGCACGCGTAGCCCCACCGTGGGCACGTCCGGCGCATCTTGGCCCGTGAGCGCGGCGGGGAGCGGCCGATCCCCGCGCCGGGGCACGACCAGCGTCAGGCCACCGGGCCAGAACCGAGCCGCGAGCGCGGTTGCCGCCGCGTTTAGCTCGCCGATCTCGCTCGCCTGCGCCGCGTCGGCAAGCAGCAGCGCGATGGCGCGGTCCGGCGGGCGCGCCTTGGCGGCGAACAGCCGCTCGATCCCGCCCGGCGTCCCGAGCGCGACCGCGATGCCGTAGACCGTGTCGGTCGGGAAGGCCACGATGCCGCCCGTCGCGAGCACGCGCGCTGCTTCGACCCGCGAGTCCGGGCCATCCGCCAGGCGACGCGCCGTCACGATCCTCGCCGCAGGATCGCGACACGGGGCAGGCCGCCGAGGTCGCGCTCGATCTCGATCGACCACCCCGGAAGCCGCTCCGCGACGAGCGCCCGCAGCTCTTCCTCCTGGTCCCAGCCGATCTCGATGAACGCCGCGCCGTCGTGGGCGAGCCCGACGACGAGCTGGTCGACGAGTCGCCCGATGACCGCCAGCCCATCGGACCCGCCGTCCAGGGCGATCACGGGCTCGAACGAGGCGGCGACGGGCAGGTCGGGCACGGCATCGCTGCGCACGTACGGGAGGTTCGCAACGACGACGTCCCAAGGCTCCGTCTCCGTGCCCGGCAGCAGGTCCGCCGCGACGAAGGTGACCCGGTCCCCGACAGCGTGCGCGACGGCGTTCTCACGGGCCAGCTGGAGGGCCTCCTCCGAGACGTCACTCGCAGTCAGGGCCACCTCGTCGAGCATGCCTCGCCGTCGCAGGAGCACAGCGAGCGTGACCGCGACCGCGCCGCTGCCCGCGCCGACGTCGATCACCCGCAGTTTCGGCGCGCCGGCCGGGCGCGGCGCGCCGACCAACGCCCGCACGGTCTCGAGCTCCGTGAGCTCGACGAGGCGCTCGGTCTCCGGGCGCGGGATCAGCGCCCGGGCGTCGACGCCGAACGCCAGGCCGTGAAACTCCTTGATGCCCCGGATGTAGGCGACCGGCTCGCCCTTCGCGCGGCGCTCGACAAAGGTCATGAACCGTGCCGCGGGGCCGTCCCCGACGAGCGCATCGGTGTGGGCGATGACCGCCGTGCGATCCGTCCCGACGGCGTGGGCGAGCAGGAGCTCGGTATCGAGCCGAGCAGTGTCCGTGCCGGTGTCGCGCAGCCGGGCGATCCCGACGTCGAGCAGCTCGCGAACCGTCGCCACCGTCTCGGCCGCGCCTCAGCCCGAGGCGCCGCTGTCGACCAGCGCAGCCAGCCGCTCCGCCTGATCGGTCTGGCTCAGCGTGTCGATGAGCTTGTCGAGCTCGCCGTTCATGACCCGCGGCAGGTTCGACAGATCCACGCCGACGCGATGGTCGGTGACGCGGTCCTGCGGGAAGTTGTAGGTGCGGATCTTGTCCGCTCGATCCCCGGCCCCGATCATCGAGCGCCGTGTCGCCGAATCGGCCGCGCGCTGCTTCTGCAGCTCCGCGTCCTGGAGTCGCGCCCGCAGCACCGCGAGCGCTTTTGCCTTGTTCTTGTGCTGGCTCTTCTCGTCCTGGATCTCGACGACCATGCCCGTCGGGAGGTGGGTAATGCGCACGGCCGAGTCGGTCGTGTTGACCGATTGGCCGCCGGGGCCGGAGGAGCGCTTGACGTCGATGCGCAGGTCCTTCTCCTCGTCGATCTCGATCTCGGTCTCCTCGACCTCGGGCATGACCACGACCGTCGCCGTGGAGGTGTGGATCCGGCCGGACGACTCGGTCTGGGGGACGCGCTGGACCCGATGCGTGCCGCTCTCGAACTTGAGACGCGAATACGCGCCGTCGCCGGAGATCTCGACGATCGCCTCCTTCACGCCGTTGATCCCGGTCTCGTTGAGGCTCATCACCTCGGCCCGGTAGCCGTGGTTGCGGGCGTAGCTGAGGTACATGCGGAGCAGCTCCGAGGCGAACAGCGCGGCCTCCTCGCCGCCCGCGCCGGCGCGGATCTCGACGATCACGTTGCCGTCGTCGGCCGGATCGCGCGGGAGCAGGAGCACCTTGAGGTCGTCGACGAGGCGCTCCTCGTCCGTCTCGAGGCGCTCGATCTCCTCGCGGGCGAGGGCCCGCATGTCGTCGTCGCTCGCATCGTCGCGCAGCGCGCGGGCACCGGCCAGCTCGTCGCGGGTCTTGCGCAGCTCGCGATAGGCCTCGACCACGGGCTCGAGGCGGGCGAGCTCTCGGCCGAGGCGCTTGAGGGCCTCGAGGTCGGTCGAGGTCTCGGGCAGGGCGAGCTCCGCCTGCACGTCGTCGTATTGGCGGGCGACCTCGTCGAGCCGGGCATCGAGGCCGGCGATCGCGGTCATCGGGCCGGCTCGTGCGCCGGCCGGCTCATGCGGGCGCGGCCGCCGGGTCGGGCAGCCGTTCTCGCTCCGGCAGGTCGGACCCTTCCGGCACCTGCTCGCCGTCGGCCTGAAGCGCCTGCTCCATCGACACGATGGCGACCTCGATCTGGTCGTCGGTCGGGCGTTTCGTGGTGATCATCTGGACGAGGATTCCCGGCGCCATGATCGCCTTCACGATCGGATTTGCGCGATGGCGCGCGCCGAACCGAAGGATCTCGTAGCCGACCGCCGCGATCACCGGGATCAGGATCAGGCGCCCGCCGACCATCACGACCGGGTTGTCCCGGCCCAGGAAGCCGAACAGCAGCACGGACAGAAGGACGACCACGACGAGGAACTCCGTCCCGCAGCGCGGGTGGGCCGTCGGGTACTTGCGGACCGCGTCGGTCGTCAGCGGATCGCCCGCCTCGAGGGCGTGGATCGTCATGTGCTCGGCGCCGTGGTACTCGAACACGCGGCGGACATCCGGTGCCCGCGCGATCAGGGCCAGGTACCCGAGGAACAGGCCGACGCGGATCAGGCCTTCGACGAGGTGCTGGACCCAGCCGGCCTCGACCTTCGAGGTCGTCAGCGCGGCGAGGAAGAGCGGCAGCAGGAAGAAGACCCCGACTCCGACCACGAGCGTCACGCCCAGCAGCAGCGCCACGGAACCGCGACCCAGCTCGACGCCCTCGGCGCTCGCCTGGATATTCGCGCTCCGGATCAGCCAGCGCGTGCCGACGATCAGGGTCTCGTACAGCACGATGAGGCCCCTCGCGAACGGGGCGCGCGCGAAGCGCCAGGCATGCGGCCCGGTGTCCAGAGGCTCGGACGCCCAGACGATGTGGCCTTCCGGGTGACGGAACGCAACCGCGATCGCATCGCGGCCCCGCATCAGGACGCCCTCGATGAGCGCCTGCCCGCCGTAGCTGAAGCGTGGCATGCCGGGAGTCTAAGCCGCAGGGGTCGTCATCTCGCGCCGTCGCCCGCGACGGCGGGTACGAGCGGAGCTACGCGCGGACCTGGCGCTCGAGGCGCTTCTGGAAGCGCTCGACCTGGCCGGCGGTGTCGATGATGTTCTGCGTGCCCGTGTAGAACGGGTGGCAGTTGCCGCACACGTCGACGCGCAGCTCGGGCCGCGTGGAACCGACGGTCCACTCGCGCCCGCAGGAGCCGCAGTGCACCTTCGCTTCGAAGTACTTGGGGTGAATGTCTGGCTTCATGCCGTCTTTGCCGCCTCGACCGTCTCTGCCGGGA
>Ga0070708_100005319_pt1 | contig 10206 bp, 9 predicted proteins | sample KBSK5503metaG_FD_65469 | JGI IMG/M metagenome (GOLD analysis project Ga0070708, IMG submission 65469) | Corn, switchgrass and miscanthus rhizosphere microbial communities from Kellogg Biological Station, Michigan, USA - KBS K5-50-3 metaG | ecosystem: Host-associated > Plants > Roots >... | reverse complement strand
GCGTGGACGGCCGTGCCGATGGCCGCCGCTTTTTGCTTCTCGCGATCGGCGGCTTTGACTCCGGTGACGGCTTCAGCCACCGCCGCCAACACGAACTCCGGGTCCCGGGCCCCGGGGCGGGAGAGGACCTCGAGCATGGCGGTCTCGAAGTACCGGCGCTCTTCTTTCGCGTACCAGGGTCCGAGGGCCGGCTTGGCGATGATGTCCAGGATGGTGGTCACGGAGGGCAGCCGCTGTCCCTCGATCGTGTAGAAGCGGTCGCGCCACGAACGATTCGCCGCCGTCGCAGGAACAGGCGCCATCTCAGGCCTCCTTGCCGAAGGGGAGTGGCAGCGGGGTCATGGGTTCGGCCCAGCCGTCCTGCTCCGCCACAAAGACCTCGAAGCCCTTGAAGGTCCGGCCGGCGTTGGAGGTCTGAAGGCCCGTATAGCGGACCAGAACGAGGGCCCCCAGCTTCACTTGCACCAGACGGTCCCGGAGCGCCACTGGAAGAGGGAAGATAAGGCGCCCCTCTGTCGCCTCCAACGTACCGAGGGCTCCAAAGCGTCCCTCATGCATCCCTTGCCAAATGCCCTCGAGCTCCTGTCCAGGCGTCTCCCATTTCTGGAATTGCCCTTGCCCGACCTGGCGCCATCGTTTGAGGCTGCTCATGTTTGTGCCTCCCCTTGATTCCGGCTTTGAGGACGTCGAAGTGGCGCCCCGACTGAGGCGAGAGCCCCTGCCTCGGGGGATTGCCTTTCCACCATCTCTTCGCGTAGGGTGCCCTGTGCCAACCACTACCGTAGTAAGAAAACTTAACTCTGTCAAGTGTTTTATATAGATATCTTAACAGTGCGAGCACCGAAATCGCCGCCCCGGAAGATCACGAAAGAAGACGCCCACTTAGCCGAATCCGCGAAGAAGAAGGCGGGAGGAGCTTCCGCGTTAGCGAAGCTGTTCGGCGTCACGGCAGCGGCAGCCAGCGAGTGGGGCCGAGTCAGACCGATTCCTCGCCATCTGCGGCCGAGGATCGAGGAGTACCTAGGATCAGCCGGGAAGGCCCGTGCCGGCGACGACGCTCTCGCCTCCCGTAGGAAGGTGCTGGAAATCCTAGAGCTCCTATTGCGTAGAACGCCTGAATTGGACGGGTTGCCTTCCCGCTATCGAGAGCAATACGAAGAGCGAGTGAAAGCGGTCGAACTTCGGGTTGCAGCAAACCTTGATGAAATTGCGGCCAACATCGAGAGAGAACTGGCTGACGTTAGGGCTCGGCTAATTGCTGAGTATCGAGCACAGCGTAGAGCGCCGTCTTAGATACTTGCTACGCGTAGCGAAATACGATGAGGGATATTGCGGTGTCGGCTCCGATGGCTCCCTCTGGCTCCGGCGCCTTCGGAGCGCCGCATCGACTATAAAAGGTTGGTGGTGATCGCCGAATGAGAAGGAGCAGACTGGCTTTGCTGTTGACGGAGTTTTATCCACTCTACCGAGCATATCGCTTCCTCGTCGGATATCGTGACCGTTGGCGTTACAACAGCATCGTCAAGCGGCACAATCTCCCGATCTACGAAGAATCGGAGGCAGAGAAGCTTAGGAAGGACCTCCTTGCGATGGACGTGTGCCAGGTGCTTCGCGCAAAGCACGCCTGGCTTGACATACCAGACTACCTCGTCGGCGGAGCCGCAGATCATAAGCTCGTTTATCTCTTGGCTCGATGCCTGCTCGAATATCTTCCCGGACGCGTCATCGAATTCGGAGCTGGACAGAGCACACACTTGCTGCGCAGCTATGCGAGACACAATCCGCGCGCGCACGTGATAACGATAGAAGACGACGCAGAGTGGATAGCGCGCGTCAGGGGGACAGGAGGTGTGCTTAATCACGAGGTCTTTCATTGCCCTTTGACGACTATAGTGAGTCGTCGGTTCGGGACCTATCGTTGGTATGATTTGCGGGACGTGCCGGATGTCAGAAGCGGGGGATTTGACTTGTTGCTTGTCGACGGCCCAGCAGGGGTATCATCCTACTCTCGTGTCGGTATTGTCGAGCGATTTCCGGAGCTCTTTGCAAACGAGTGGGTTCTTTTCTGGGATGATGTCCACCGGATAGGCGATCTGGAGTCGTTCGCGGCGTTCGTAGACATGCTCGGAGATCCAGCGAAGAGCACCGCGGACTGTGCGGTGGCCACGTCGGTTCGCAGCACGGGTGTTGTCTTTACGCCGGCATTTCGAAACGCAAAGTATTATTTCTGACCCAATCAGGGAAATTTATCCGCTAGACGGCAGTGGCGTCCGCGGGGCCATGGATTGGGGAATACGGTTCTAAGCGTTCGGACATAGCGGGAGATGAAAGCCAATCCCAGTGCACTTGAGCCGCTCGATGTTCGCTTATTGCGGCGCCTCCTGAATGGTTGGCCGTTCACGCGCGGGAAGGGGACCATCATGCGCCTTGCGCGTCCGTTTCTCGACCGGCGTGACTTCGTGATGCAAATCGAGCCTGGAATTGTTGCCGTGCCAGACCTCGACGATCGCATCCTGCATTGGTGCTTTGTTGACGGAAGCGGATCTTGGGACCCTATCATGCACTTGTCACGAGCCATCATTCGGCCGGGAGATACGCTGCTCGACGTTGGCGCTAACGTGGGTTTGTGGGTGATGGGCGCCGCCCGCCGTGCCGGAGGCAGTGCACGAGTCGTCGCCTTTGAGCCCGTCCCGGACAACCTGCGCCGCCTTCGCGGTAACCTTGCCCTCAATGGCTTGTCGAGTGTTGTCTGCGAGCAACTGGCGCTCGCCGACCGATCTGGCTCCGCGCGCTTCTTCGCCGCGACTAACAGCAACAGCGGTATGGGGTCGCTTGCAACTCATGACGGCGCCGATCACGCTATCGATGTGCGGATGACCACGCTTGACAGCTATTGCGACGCAGTCGGCATCGACAGCATCGCTGTAGTGAAGGTCGACGTCGAGGGTGCCGAGCGCTTGGTGTTCGAGGGCGGCCGGCGCCGGCTCGCTCGAGACGATGGACCTGCAATCATGTTCGAGGTTAACGAAGAACTGGCTGCCCTGTTCGGCAGTTCGACAGTGAGCGTGAAACGATTGCTCGGCGACTTTGGCTATCGCATATTCCGATTTGACGGGCGAGCGCTTCATGAAGTGCGGAAGGAGGAGCATCATAGCGGGGAGGATTTGATAGCCTTCAAGCCAACGCATTTTTCCCGCCTAGCCCTCCCGCCCATCGCGCAGTGACGCTTAGATATATCGCAACTAGAATCGACATCAGCCCTCGCCTCACTGTGTCCACCTGGTGCTCATGGTTAGTCGGGGTGCTTTATCCTCGGTAACCCGGTGTCAGGCGGTAGCCGGCTCGACAGTGCCGGCGGCATCGCGACGGTGGCATGTTCAAAGGCTCTCTGGGCGAACGCGTGAACGTAGGCCGTCGCTTTTGAAATAACAGCACCGGCGCATCTCTCAGGCTTGATCGCGCCGCCCTTAGGAGCATTGAATGAGCGGCTCGATCGTGAGCACCAGCGAGCAGACGTGAAAGGGGGCGTCTTTTTCCTGTCCACTGGTTCCGGAGTTGTGCGGTCAATGCGCTCGTGAAGGTAGGGTTGACCAAGCCGCTGTGCTCGCTGCGCGGCGGAGCGGTCTTTACGCGGGCGTGCGAAACGTCCGCCGCCGGTGCCGGCCGCCTGCGCGAGCGCGTAGCGCACAGCGCGCAGAAGCGTCGCTAGAGCGACGGGCTCAGCAGGGCGCCTGCGCTTGTGTCGGGCGGGAAATGCGGGCTCAGCATGAGCGCGCACGCCATCGCCTACTTCACCGCCTCGACGTACAGCGAATAAGGAGCGTGCTCCTCCCGGTCCTGCGCCAGCTCGGAATCGAGCGACACCTTGTGCTCGCTCCGAAGGACGCGGGCGAACCCCGCTTCCCGCAACCGGTGGCCGAGGGTCTCGAAGTCGTAGCCGTAGCGATGCTCGTGCCATTGGTGGAAGACGTGGTTGACGACGTCCATCCGCGTGGGTAGGTCCGCCGGGAACGGGTCCGGGACGGCCAGATCCCTGAAGCCCTCCAGGTCCTCGCGGCAGTACGCGCGGAGGTATCGCTCTGCGTCAGGCACGATCACGCGCAGCACGCCGCCGGCACGCAGCACGCGGTCGCAGTCACGGAGGAACGCCGGCAGCTCCTCCCTCGGCTCGAGATGCTCCACGAAGTGCTCTACGCGTATGCCGGCTGCGGAGCCGGCCGCGAGCGGCAGAACTCGCCGGCAGTCCCATCCAATCACCTCCGCCCGGCCCGGGAAGAGGTCGAGGTTCGCGAAGCCGGGCAGCACCTGCGGGCCGCAGGCCACGTTAACCCGGAGACCGTCGGCGTGGCGGAGCGCCGCCAGCCGCCGGCGCCGCCAGGGCAGAATGTTGTTGCTAAGCCGCATCAGCGCCGCGTTCGCCTCGACTCGGAGCTGGTCGAAGAGGAAACGCGTGATGGGTATATGCGCGAATAGCCACCGCCCAAAGCGCTGCCTGATCGTCATCTCAGCCTCTGTGCCGGCTCGTGACAGCGCTCTTCGACCTGATCACGGTGGACGGGACCACTCGGCCACCGGCGCCGCGGCGAACGTCGAGAACGTGATGCCATGTCTCAAAATCGAGCGCGCTTGTTCGACGTATCATCTCGCCAGGTCAGCTCGTGTGTTGGCGCGGCGCCGAGACTGCGGGCGCCACCGGGAGTCGGAGCCAGCCGCTCACCCGGCCCCCGCCCGGGACCTCGCTCAGTACGATGGCGAGTGGCCCCGGGAAGAGAGCCCTGAGTGACAACGCGACCGTAAGAGCGTAGAGACACGTGGCCAGACACAGTCGGGGGAAAACCGCCGAGATGACGCCGGATCCCTCCACGATGAGGACGGCGCCGATCGCGAGGAGGCTACCGACCGCCGGCGGAACCAGCGCGGAGCGAATCCAGTGCACGGCGAGCCTTGACGAAGCCACCGCAAGCGCGATCGTCCCGACCGCGAGCTGACCCGCCGCCACGGCCCAGGCGTAGGCGACGACGCCGCCGCTGGCCCAGGCGACTGCGATCACTGGCACCGACAGGGCTGCGGCGAGTGCGTCGAGCAGGAGACAAATCCGCAGCCGGCTCGCGGCGAGCAGGATGCCCGAACCCACCCCGAACAGTCCCAGACCCAGTCCAGCCAGAGCGGCGGGCCAGAAGAGAGGATCAGCCGCGACCCAGCGCTCTCCGTAGAGGAGGCGCGACAGCGCAGAACCCTCCAAGCCAAGATAGAGCGCGCCGGGCATGAGAACCAGCATCATCAACTGGCAGAACAGCGTGGCGTAACGAGCGTAGAGCTTCGGATCACCAGCATACCGCGGAAGCAGCGGATAGGCGGTCTCGACCAGGAGCTGCGCGGCTCGTCCGGTGGTGCCGGCAAAGAGCGCCCTCGCCCGATCCAAGAGACCCATCGAAACGAATCCCACGACTCCCGGCAGCACCACCGACTCCAGCGCCCCGCGCGTGCTACCCAGCAGCGCGGAGCCACTCTGCTGCAGCCCGAAGCGCAGTGCGGGGCGGTAGAGGGTCCAATCCGGCCAGCGCCACCAACCCGGCCGAGGGCGCCAGCGGTGGACGAGGAGAAGATCCACGGCCAACGGCAGCGGCGGGACGACGTTCGAGCCGAGGACGATGGCGTATGCGCCGCCGCCCATCAGCCCCACGCTCATGGTGACCAAGAGCTTGAGTGTGGTACTGCAAACGAGCAGCAGCTTGAGCCGGCGAAAATCCATCTCGCGCCGGAGCATGGCAGCCCAGAGCTGGGCGGGCCAGTCCAGCACGAGCCCGAAGGCCGCTAGATGCAAAAGCGGAGCGATGGCCCGGTGGTCCGGAGCGAGCCAGCAGAAGCCGGCGAGCCCGTGGCAGACCAGCATCAGCGACATCTGTATATAGAGTCCGGCCGACCAGTGGAGGGACCAATCGGGTTCACGCCCGTCAGGGAGCTGGAGGGCCTGGGCCACGAAGCCGGCGAAGGTGAACGAGTTCAAGAGCGCGAGGAAGCCGAGCGCGGCGCCGAAACGACCGTACTCTGCCGACGGGATGATGCGGACGAGGATTATCATGGCGCCGAACGCGAGGATCGTCGCACAGAGCTGATACAAGGTGTTCCAGGCGATGCCGCGAGCCAGAAGCCGGCGTCGGCTGAGCGCGGGCGTGCTCACTGCGGGCTCCTCTCCTCCCCGCGCTCGAGCACTGTTAAGCTCCGCGGCGTCCACCGGGCGGAAGCTCGGTCGACCAAGGTCACTTCGCGGGTGTAACGGTCACTGTTCAAGTCGGGGCTTCCGGGCACGCTGCGATTGCAGTGTAAGGCCACAGTACCCGCTGCGCATGACGTGACAGCTCCAACCGCGCCACTCGCGGTGGATGCCTTCCCACGAGTGATCGCCGGCAATGAACACGGGGTGGACCACGAGACCACGGCCTCGTGGCTCCCCCGCCGCAAAGGGACGATCCGGCCGCGCGGACACCGGGCGACCTCGCAGAGGGTGGTCCACCGCTCAAAGCTCGCGCCGAGCCGACCGGTCGCGTGAGGATCGACCCCTGTGATCGTGCCAGACAGATCCATCACGCTCCGCAACAGCGCCTTGTTTGGGCCATCCAGCCGAGCAGATACGGGACCAGGCGGTCCGTCACACTCATAGGCTTCGTCCGTATCGAGCGGTATCAAGGTGACGCGGTAAGTCGCGGTGATACTCTTCATATGCGTAGAGGGCGCCGATGACCTGAGTGGGGACGGCAAGGCGGTCGAACCAATCCGCCACCACCGCCGCCACGCTCGCTCGGCCAAAGATCTCGCAGCTCAGTGAACCCTGGCGTAAGATCATCCCCTCAATTCGCTCACGCGTTTGGGGGACGCGCCAGTAGACTTCGTCGGCGTGATAGTAGCGCAGCCGCGGGCGAGCCGGTAACCCGAGATTGACCAACAACGGCTGGATCACTTGCCACGCGAAGCGTCGAGCCCGAGCCAGCCCGAGGCGCCAGGTGGGCGCGAGGACCGGCAACCCGGTCTTCTGATTCGGGATCTTCCCAAAGCACGCCGGGTATCGCGAACGCAGCCAGCGCTCGTACAGTCGATCTCGGCCGCGAAGCTCCGAGGGCAGGCTCTGCCAGAAATCAAAGACGGCGTAGTCCACGAACGGCTTGCGCACGCGCAGCCACGGCCGCCACGCAGCAGACAACCGATTTGTGGACTGCGGCAACTTGTGCTCAAAGAGCACGAAACGTGGGTTGGCGCCGTCCAGGGCTGACAGCCACTGTTCGACCCGCCCAAGAGCAGCGTTCTGATCCAGCCCCAAGCGCGTTGCGTAGAAAGGAAGTCGATGGAGCGCGTCGAGCGGCGTGTGCACCTCGTTGAACGTCGGCCCGCTTACCGCATCGCCGATGTACCCCGACAGATGGACGTCCAGCAGCGCGACCTGAAGCGGCAGCGATTCCAGATGCATGAGGTCCGTGAGACCGATCAAGCCGTCCGTGTGCTGTACGTGGCCGGTTCGGGCGTCCAGCCAGTCGGGATCGCGGCCACTGTAGAGATGCTGGAAGACCCACGTCGTGCGCGTGGCCTCCACCGCACGCTGCGCGTAGCGGGCGTCGTCGCAGCCGGCGAGGCCGTACGTGATAGCTGTCCACGTCGGCGCAACTCGGGTCGCCTCCGCCAGGATCGCTCGGCTGTCCAGGCCGCCGCTGAGCGTCTCGCCCGGTTTCGTGGAACCTGCCAGGCGAACCCGGACCGCACGCTGCCAGAGACTCTGCGCTTCGTCGATGAGCCCGTTGATCGGTAGGGGTGGTCGCGCGGGGAGGTCTGCCCAACGCCAGTATCGACGGAAGGTGGGTCGTCCTTCGCTTACGGTGACCACACTGGCGCCTGGCACCATCTTGACGGCGGCGACATTCGTCCGGTCACCAAGCCGAAATCCCCCGAACGTGACTGCCTCGCGGACCGCTTCCGGATCAGGATCGCATCGCATACCCGGTGCCATCAGGATCCCCCGCACCCCGCCGGCAAAGGCGAACCCTTTCGACGACCGGGACCAGTACAAGGGCAGGCCACCGAAGCGGTCATTCAGGAGGACGAGCGTCCGATCCCGAGCGTCCCAGAGCACGATCTGGTATTCACCGTCGAGCTTCGCGATCGCAGCGATGCCTCGGACGAGAAGGTTGACGAGAAGCGACCGCCGAAAGTCGAGCGTCCGGCTATTGACAGCGTTGCGTACCTCGACGAAGCCGCCGCCGTCGAACGCCTCGCCGGCCATCCACAGGTGATAGCGCCCATCGGGCGTAACAGCTGGCGCATACTGCTCCGCCGGAGACTCCGCTGCGGGCAATTCCAACAATCCGATCGACAGACCGGACACCGACCATTCAGCCCATACTTGTCCGATGTGGACCCGAATGGCCCGACCCATCGATGCCACGACGCCCTGGTCTTCCCTCTCGGGATCCGCAGGCAGCCATCCGCACAGGGCGGTCAATGTTGGAACTCGCCGAACAGCGCCTGCCAGCGTGCCCTGAATGTCGCCTGGCTCAGCTCGCTAACGGGCCGGGGCTCCGCCCCGAAAGTGCCGGCAGCGGCCTTCTTCCCGCGGTGGGAGTCGGTCAGGCCCGCCCGCCTCCCGCGGCTCGACACGAGAGGGTTGACGTGCTCGGCGATCCGCTTAGGGATCTCGCGATTGGCTGTTTCGCTCGCGTGACAAACGTCGAGGAAGCGCGGCTCCAGGACATCGGCCAAGAGGTCCGTGAGGGGGGAGAAGGCGGAGTTGGACCAGAGGTCGTTGTCGCGGTGGACGCGCTCGCTGACAGCGAGGGAGAACGCCTTGCCGTGCGCCAGGAGGTAGGTGAGTCGTCTCACGGCCACGCTGGCTTACGCGTCGGAGCGAACTGCGCGCAGAGGCGTCGGTAGACTCGGTTGAGGCCCATCATCAGAACTTGGCGCATCACAGCGGTTCCGCCAGCCACTCGCTGCTCACCTCGGGTGCCATCCCATGCTCGAGAGAAGTAATGCGATACCCCCAGCCGGCGAGCAGTGCGGCGCACTCTCGCCGTTGGCGCTCGCCATGTAGCGCAAGATAGATGGGCGGTCGGTACGCGGTGAATGTCCGCGCGCCGCCGCGCAGTACAGCATCGTCGCTGCCCTCGACGTCGATCTTGACCACGTCGGGCGAAGGCGAGCCGCTCGCCGCGAGCCAGTCATCCAGGGTGACGGCCGGTACCTGCCAGCGTCCCGCGGGGTCAGCGTGGAATTCGCTGGGCGAGTCGCCCTCGGCCATCCGCAAGGTCCCGCCAGTGTCGCCCACGGCCACCCCGTAGATTTCCACATTCGAGAGTCGGTTCAGCGCGAGGTGACGACGGAGGAGGTCAAGGTTCCGTGGCATCGGCTCGAACGCGTAGACACGACCCGTGGGGCCGACGGCCCGAGCACTGGGAAGCGTGTAGAGTCCGACATTGGCACCGATATCCCAGACCGTCATCCCTCGCTGCAGGCGCCGGACGACCTGCTTGAGCTTGGCGCGTTCCAAAGTGCCGACCCACGCCCCGGAGGGTGCCGAGCCCGCGATCCAGCGCATGCCGCGCAGCGGACCGCTCAAGATGAGCACCGCGGCGGTGGGAGGAACGAGACGGAGAGGCAGGCGCAGCAACCGGCCGAGCGGAGAGCGCGAGTCGAGATTCACGATGGGGTGACGTTATCGGGATAGCGGCCGCGAGCTCATCGCTCAGGCGAAGTCGGTCGCCGTCCCCTCTGTTCCTGAAAGACGGCCCTCCAAGCGTCAGCGAAGCGGTCGCGGCTGAACCGCTCGGTAGAGAGCCGGGCCGCGTGCCGCGCGCGCTCGAGCCGCACCGGATCTTTGAGGAAATATTCTAACCCTTCGGCGAGCGCTGCCGGGCTGACCTCCGAGGCGACCCAACCGTCCTCCCCGTGCTCGATGAGCTCTGGCAGGGCACCGGTAGGACAAACGATGCTTGGGACGCCGGCCAGCTTGGCTTCCACGACCACCACCCCGAAGCCCTCGCGTATTTCGGGGCGGGATGGGCAGCAAAGGAGGCTCGCCCGTGCCAGGAGATCCGGTACATCCGCCCGCCAGCCGAGGAACCGCACCCGACCGGTGAGATCCGGCAGGCCGGCACGGGCGACCAGTGCTTCCCGATGCCGCGCGTAGGGTGGCGGCGCCCAGCCCTCCATATTGCCGACGAC
>Ga0070708_100005317_pt1 | contig 10208 bp, 6 predicted proteins | sample KBSK5503metaG_FD_65469 | JGI IMG/M metagenome (GOLD analysis project Ga0070708, IMG submission 65469) | Corn, switchgrass and miscanthus rhizosphere microbial communities from Kellogg Biological Station, Michigan, USA - KBS K5-50-3 metaG | ecosystem: Host-associated > Plants > Roots >... | reverse complement strand
CAGAACGCGTTCGAGAACGAGTCGGAGGTCGGGCTCACGGTCGGGGCGGGCCTCAACGGCAAGCTCGACACCTACGGATACCGGGTCGACTACGCGTGGGCGGATCAGGGTCGGCTCGGCAGCACGCATCGCATGACGTTCGGATTGACGTTCTAGACCCATAGGAAGGAACCCCATGAGACGCACGCTCATCATCCTGCTCGCGCTCCTCGCCTGCGCCTCGCCCGCGCGTGCGCAGAACACCGCCGCACTGCTGGACTCGATCCAGTACTCGGCGTTCCGGTTCTTCTGGTACGAGGCGAATCCCTCGAACGGGCTGATCAAGGACCGCAACACGCCGGGCTCGCCCTGCAGCATCGCCAGCCTCGGCTTCGGCCTGAGCGCGATCTGCATCGGCATCGATCACGGCTGGGTGAGCCGCGACGACGGCAAGGCGCGCGTGCTCACCGCGCTCCAGACGCTGTGGAACGGGCCCCAGGGCCCCGCCGCGAACGGCAACATCGGCTACCAGGGGCTCTTCTATCACTTCCTCGACATGAACACCGCGGTTCGGACCTGGACCAGCGAGCTGTCCACGATCGACACCGCGCTGCTGTTCGCCGGCATCATCGACTGCAAGCAGTACTTCACCGGCGGCGATGCCACCGAGACCCAGATCCGCACGCTCGCCGACCAGATCTACGGGCGCGCCGACTGGGCCTTCATGCAGAACGGCAACCCCGGGATCATGATGGGCTGGAATCCGGAGAACGGCTTCAACAACTTCGGCCAGTGGATCGGCTACAACGAGGCCATGATCCTCTACCTGCTGGCGATCGGATCGCCCACCCATCCGGTGCTGGGCAGCTCGTGGAACACCTGGACCAGCGGCTACGTCTGGCGCACCGGCCTCTACGGGCAGGACTACCTGATCTTCCCGCCGCTGTTCGGCCACCAGTACTCGCACTGCTGGGTGGACTTCAAGGTCGTGAACGACGCCTACATGACGGGGAAGGGCATCACCTACTTCGAGAACTCCCGGCGCGCCACCTACGCGCAGCGCGCCTATTGCATCGCGAACCCGCTCCACTGGACCGGCTACAGCGACTCGCTGTGGGGGATCACCGCCGGGGACGGGCCGCCGCCCTCGGGCTACCGCGCCCGCGGCGCGCCGCCGCTCCAGCTCGACGACGGCACCATCACGCCCACCGCCCCCGCGTCCTCGATCGCATTCGCGCCCGAGATCTGCATTCCGGCGATGCGCAACATCTACAACACCTATCACTCCCAGACCTGGAGCTCGTACGGATTCTCGGATGGGTTCAACCTCAGCAAGGGCTGGTGGGATACCGACGACATCGGCATCGATCAGGGGCCGATCGTGCTGATGATCGAGAACTATCTGAACGGGCGGGTGTGGGAGCGCATGATGAAGAACGCCGACCTGCTGCGCGGCCTGCAGCTGGCGGGCTTCAACGCGGTGGTGAGCGTGGAGGGCGGCCCGCTCGCGACCGATCGGAGCGACCGGCTGTTCCCGAGCGAGCCCAACCCGGTGCAGGGAGCGGCGACGCTGCGCTTCCATCTCGGCACGGCGGGGCGCGTGCGGCTCGCGGTCTTCGACCTGCAGGGCCGCGAGGTCGCGCGGTTGCTGGACGAGGAGCGGCCGGCGGGCCTGAACGCGGTGGCGCTCCCGGGCCGTGCGCTGCCCCGCGGCGTCTATCACGCGCGGCTCGAGCACGGCGGGCGAACCCAGGTCGTGCGTTTCGTGCGACTCGACTAGAACCGTCGCGGGCCCGCCGACCGGCAGTCGTTCCGCCGGCGCCGGGCCCGGGACCTTGGAGGAACCACGATGCCGACCATTCGCGACGTCGCCCGGGCCAGCCGGGTCTCGATCGCCACGGTATCGCGCGTGTTCAACGACAGCCCGCTCGTGACCGCGGACACGCGGCGCCGCGTGCTCGCCTCGGCGTCCCGCCTCGGCTACTGGCCCAACAGCATCGCACGCAGCCTGATCACGAATCGCACCCACACGCTCGGCGTGGTGCTGCCGGACCTGTTCGGGGAGTTCTTCTCCGAGGTGGTGCACGGCATGGACCTGGCCGCGCGCGAGCGGGGCTTCCACCTGCTGGTCTCGCGCTCGAGCTCGACCGAGGGCGACCTGGCCGAGACGCTGCGCACCATGCGCGGGCGGGTGGACGGGATCGCGCTCATGGCCCCCGCCTTCGACGCCTCGCGCTTCCTCCGCGAGGTGCCGGGCATCATCCCGACCGTGCTGCTGAACCCGGAGTCCACCCCCGCGGAGGCCGACTCGGTCTCGATCGCCAACTTCGAGGGCGCCTCGCAGCTGGTGCGGCACCTGGTGAGCCTCGGGCACCGCCAGATCGCGCACATCACCGGCCCGACCAGCAACATCGACGCACGCCAGCGGCGCGACGGCTACCGCGCGGCGCTGCGCGAGGCCGGCATCGAGCCCGCGCCCCACCTCGAGCTGCCGGGGGATTTCGCGGAGCAGTCGGGCTTCGAGGCCGCGACCGAGCTGCTGCGCCTCACCGCGCGGCCCAGCGCGATCTTCGCCGCCAACGACTACATGGCGGTGGGCGCGCTCGGCGCGCTGCACGACGCCGGCGTGCGGGTGCCCGAGGACATGGCGGTGACCGGGTTCGACGACATCGCGCTGGCGCGCTACGTCACGCCGCCGCTCACCACCGTGCACGTGGACATGCTCGCGCTGGGCCGGCGTGCGGTGCAGCTGCTGCTGGAGCGCGAGGAGCGCGAGCCGGGGGCACCCGCGCGGCACGAGGTGCTCGCCACCACGCTGGTGGTGCGCGGCTCGTGCGGCGCCGGCGCCCCGATCACGGGCGGCCCGCGGTTCGCGGGCGGCGGGCCGCACGGCGCCTCGCCGCCGCGACGGCACACCGCGTGATCCCGACGCCGGACCCAGCTTCGCCGGCTGCCCCGGCGCGGTGGCGGGCCGGGCTCCTCGCGATCGCCGCGCTCGCGCTGGCGGGCGCCGGGCTCGCGCACTGCGGCGCGGCCCCCGCGGGCCGCGCGCCCGCCTCCGCGCTCACGGGCGCCGATGTCGCCTTTCTCGACACCCTCGAGCGCCGCACCTTCCGCTGGTTCTGGGATCTCTCCGATCCCCACACCGGTCTCACGCCCGACCGCGCTCCGACCCCTTCGTTCGTGAGCGTGAGCGCGGTGGGCTTCGCGCTCACCGCCTACCCGATCGGCGCCGAGCGTGGCTGGGTGACGCGCGCCCAGGCGGCCGAGCGCGTGCTCGCCACGCTCGAGTTCCTGTGGTCGGCGCCCCAGGACACCAGTGCGCGCGGCTGCACCGGCTACCGCGGTTTCTTCTACCACTTTCTCGACGCCGGCACCGGCCGCCGCTTCGAGACCGTCGAGCTCTCGACCGTGGACACCGCGCTGCTGCTGGGCGGCGTGCTCTTCTGCCAGTCCTACTTCGAGCGCCGCGAGCCCCACGAGGCCCGGATCCGCGCGCTGGCCGAATCGCTCTACGCGCGGGTGGACTGGACCTGGTCGCGGGCGCGGCCCCCCGCGATCGCGCACGGCTGGACCCCGGAAAACGGCTTTCTGCCCTACGACTGGAAGGGCTACGACGAGGCCATGCTGCTCCAGGTGCTGGCGCTCGGATCCACCACCCACCCGGTGAGCCCGGACCTGTGGGACGCCTGGACCAGCACCTACCGGTGGGGCACCTTCCAGGGCCAGGAGCACCTCGGCTTCGCGCCGCTCTTCGGGCACCAGTACACCCACGTGTGGATCGACCTGCGCGGGATCCGCGACGGCTGGATGGGACGGCACGGCATCGATTACTTCGAGAACTCGCGGCGCGCGACACTCGCCCAGCGCGCCTATGCGATCGCGAACCCGGGCGGGTTCCGCGGCTACGGCGCGACGCTGTGGGGCCTGAGCGCATGCGACGGCCCGCTCGACGGCGAGCTCGCGATCGACGGCCGCAAGCGCAGCTTCCGCACCTACTCCGCGCGCGGCGCCTCGTTCACGCGGGTCGAGGACGACGGCACCATCGCGCCGTGCGCGACCGCGGCGGCGCTGCCGTTCGCGCCTCGCGAGGTGGTCGCCACGCTGCGCGCGATGCGCGCCGCCTACGACACCCTGCTGTTCACGCGCTATGGCTTCGTGGACGCCCTCAACCCCACGCTCGCGATCGCGACGCCGGTGCACCACGGTCGGGTGGCGCCGGGGGTGGGCTGGTTCGACATCGACTGCCTCGGCATCGATCAGGGTCCGGTGGTGGCGATGATCGAGAACCACCGCAGCGAGCTGGTGTGGCGCTTCATGCGGCGCAATCCCCACGTGATCCGCGGCCTGCGGCGCGCGGGGTTCACAGGCGGGTGGCTCGACCGCACCCCGGTGACGCGGTGAAGGCGCGCCGCGGAGCGCAGTGGTGCGCGCGGCTCTCCCTCGGGCTGCTCCTGCTCGCCGCCGGCGCGTCGTGCCGGCCGGCGGGCGGCCGCGACGAGCCGCTGCGCTTCTGGGCCATGGGCCGGGAAGGCGAGGTGGTCCAGGAGCTGGTGCGCGATTTCGAGCGCGAGAACCCCGGCCTGCGCGTGCGCGTGCAGCAGATCCCGTGGTCCGCGGCGCACGAGAAGCTTCTCACCGCGTACGTGGGCGGCTCGATGCCCGACCTCGCCCAGCTCGGCAACACCTGGATCTCGGAGTTCGCGGCTCTGCGCGCCCTGGAGCCGCTCGGGCCCTGGCTCGCGCGCTCCGCCGCGGTCCCGGCGGCCGAGTACTTCCCCGGCATCTGGGACACCAACGTGCTCGGAGACCAGACCTACGGCGTGCCCTGGTACGTGGACACGCGCGTGCTGTTCTATCGCCGCGACCTGCTCGGGCGCGCGGGCTACACCGCCGTCCCCACCACCTGGGAGGGCTGGCGCGCGGCGATGGAGGCGACGCGGCGCGTGGCGGGGCGCGACAAGTTCGCGATCTTCCTGCCGGTGAACGAGTGGCCGCCGCTCATGATCCTCGGGCTGCAGGCGGGCTCGCCGCTGCTCGCCGAGGACGGCACCCGCGGCGCGTTCTCGGGCCCCGAGTTCCGCCGCGCCTTCGACTACTACGTCGGGCTGTTCCGCGCGCGGCTCGCGCCGCCGATCTCGAACACCGAGATCTCGAACCTCTACCAGGAGTTCGCGCGCTCCTACTTCTCGATGTACATCACCGGCCCGTGGAACCTGGGCGAGTTCGCGCGCCGCCTGCCGCCCGAGCTGCAGCAGGCGTGGGACACGGCGCCGCTGCCCGGGCCGGAGGGTCCGGGGCTCTCGATGGCCGGGGGCTCGAGCCTGGTGGTGCTGAAGAGCTCGCGCCGCAAGCCGGATGCGTGGCGGCTGCTCGAGTTCCTCTCGCGCCCCGAGCAGCAGGCGCGCTTCTACCGCCTGACCGGCGACCTGCCGGCGCGCCGCGAGGCGTGGCGGGACTCGGCGCTGGCCGCCGATCCCCGCGCCCGCGCCTTCGAGCAGCAGCTGCTGCGCGTGGCGCCGTGGCCCAAGGTGCCGGAGTGGGAGCAGATCACCACGATGGTGCTGGACCGCACCGAGAGCGCGGTGCGCGGCTCGACGCCGCCGGACTCCGCGCTCGCGGCGCTCGACCGCGACGTGGACCGCGTGCTCGAGAAGCGCCGCTGGCTGCTCGAGCGCGCGCGCCACGGTGCGCGCGCCGCGGCCGGGGGGGCGCCGTGAGCGCCCCGTGGCGCAGCGCCCAGGCCCGCGCCGCGTGGCTGTTCGTCGCGCCGGCGCTGCTCCTGATCGGGGTGTTCTTCGTGGTGCCGGTGGTGGGCGGGCTGGTGTTGAGCCTGACCGACTTCGACCTCTACGCGATCGGCGATCCGAGCGTGGCGCGGGTGGTGGGGCTGCGCAACTACCACCAGGTGCTGACCGACGCCGAGTTCTGGAACGCGCTGCGCAACACCCTCTACTTCGTGCTCGCGGGCGGCCCGCTCTCGGTGGGGCTCTCGCTCGGCGCCGCGCTGCTGGTGAATGCGCGGCGGGCGCGCTTCCCGGGGCTGTTCCGCGTGCTGTTCTTCACGCCGGTGGTCACCACCCTGGTGGCGGTCGCGATCGTGTGGCGCTACCTCTACCACCCCCGCTACGGCCTGATCGATCACGCGCTGGGCTGGCTCGGCCTCCACCCGATCGACTGGCTCGGGGATCCGCACTGGGCGATGCCGGCGCTCATTCTGCTCTCGGCGTGGAAGAACTTCGGCTACAACATGCTGATCTTCGTGGCCGGCCTGCAGAGCATTCCCGAGGATCTCTACGACGCCGCGCGGCTCGACGGCGCGAGCGCCTGGCAGCGCTTCGTGTACGTCACGCTGCCCTCGCTCCAGCCCACGCTGCTGTTCGTGGGCGTGCTGACCGTGATCGGGCAGTTCCAGCTGTTCGCCGAGCCCTACGTGATGACCCAGGGCGGACCGCTGCGCAGCACGGTGAGCATCGTGCTGCTGATGTACGAGCAGGGCTTCCGCTGGTGGCGGATCGGGCTCGCCGCCGCGATCGCGTTCGTGCTGTTCGCGCTCATGCTGGGCGCGACGCTGGTGCAGCTGCGGCTCCAGCGCGAGGAGCGGCGATGAGGAGGACCTGGGGCACGATCGCGCTCCACGCCGCGCTGGTGGTGGGCGCGTTGCTCACGCTCACGCCGCTGGCGTGGATGGTCTCGGCCTCGCTGATGCCGACCGGGGAGGCCAGCAGCTTCCCGCCGCCGTTCCTGCCGCGCCACGTCACCTTCGAGCACTACATCGAGCTCTTCACCCGGCTCAACCTGTCGCGCGGCTTCCTGAACAGCGCGGTGGTGGCGGTGGGCAGCACCCTGATCGCGGTGCTCACGAACGGGATGGCGGGCTACGCGTTCGCGAAGCTGCGCTTTCGCGGCCGCGAGCGCGTGTTCCAGCTGCTGCTCGCCGCGCTGGTGATCCCGGCCCAGGTGGGCATGCTGCCGCTGTTCCTGCTGCTCAAGAGCATGGGCCTGGTGAACACCCTGTGGGGGGTGATGATTCCGGGGCTCGCGAGCGTGTTCGGCATCTTCCTGGTGCGCCAGTACGCGCTCGCGGTCCCCGACGATCTGCTGGATGCGGCGCGCCTCGACGGCGCGAGCGAGCTGCAGATCTTCTGGAGCGTGGTGATGCCGGTGATCCGGCCCATCCTGGTGACGCTCGCGGCCTTCAACTTCCTGAGCATGTGGAACGACTTCCTGTGGCCGCTGATCGTGCTCTCGGACGATTCGAAGTTCACGCTCCCGGTGGCGCTCGCGAGCCTGGTGGGCGAGCACGTGCAGGACACCGAGCTGATGATGGCGGGCTCGGTGCTCACCGTGCTGCCGGTGCTGCTGGTGTTCCTGGTGCTCCAGCGCGTCTACACCCGCGGCGTGCTGATGGGGAGCCTCAAGGGCTGATCCGCGCGACAGCGGCACGCCGGCGGGCGTTCGCGCTCGCGCTGCTGGCCGCGGCCTGGCTCCCGGCCGCCGCGCACGGGACGGCCTTGGCGGCCGCGCTGCCGGGTGGCGCCGCGCCGGGGACACAACGGCTCGACGGCTTCGAGAGAGTGGGTGGCTGGAAGGCCTACCCGGCCGACGGCGTGGAGATGAAGCTCTCGACCGACGCCGGGACGCACGGGCGCGCGCTGCGCGTGGACTTCCGGTTCGTGAAGGGCGGCGGCTACGCCGTACTGCACCGCGACCTGGCCTTCGACCTGCCCCCGAACTACCGCTTCCGCTGGATGCTGCGCGGCGAGGGCCGGCCCAACAACCTCGAGTTCAAGCTCCTGGACTCGACCGGCGCCAACGTGTGGTGGTGCAACCGGCGCGACTTCGAGTTCCCGCGGGCCTGGCGGACCGTGATCACGCGCAAGCGCCAGATCGAGTTCGCCTGGGGTCCCGCGGGTGGTGGCGAGCTGCGCCACGCGGCGGCGATCGAGTTCGCGATCACCGCGGGGAGCGGCGGCGCGGGCACGGTGTGGCTCGACGAGCTCGAGCTCGAGCCGCTGCCGCCGGCCCCCGCGACCCCGCCCGCGCCGCGGGCGCTCGCCTCCTCGGCCGCGCCCCGGCAGATTGCCGCGGCGGCGGCGGACGGCGACACCGCCACCGCGTGGCGGAGCGCTCCCGGCGATCGGAGGCCGTGGATCGCGCTCGACCTCGGGGTCGAGCGCGAGTTCGGCGGGCTCACGATCGACTGGGCGGGCGGCGGCCATCCCGGCGACTACGTGGTGGAGGTCTCGGACGACGGCCGGGCGTGGCGCACGCTGCGCACGGTCCGGGACGGCCGCCGCGCCCGCGACGCGCTCTACCTGCCCGAGAGCGATGCGCGCTGGGTGCGCGTGCGCGGGACGCGGCCCGGCCGCGGGCTCGCGATCCGCGAGATCGCGCTGCGCCCGCTCGAGGCCTCCGCCACCCGAGCCGCGTTCTTCGAGTCGCTGGCGAAGGCGGCGCCGCGCGGCAGCTTCCCGCGCGGCATGAGCGGCCAGCAGCCCTACTGGGCGGTGGTGAGCGTGGACGGCGGCCGGCACAAGGGGCTGATGAGCGAGGACGGCGCGATCGAGACCGGGCGTGGGGCCTTCTCGGTCGAGCCATTCCTGCGCATGGACGGCCAACTCCTGACCTGGTCGGAGATGAGCGCCCGTCAGACCCTGGCCGAGGACGATCTGCCGGTGCCCTCCGTGACCTGGACGGCGCCGGGCGTGGAGGCCACGATCACCGCCTGCGCGTTCGGGCCGCGCGACTCCTCCGCGATCCTGGCTTCGTACGCGCTGCGCAACCTATGGGCGCAACCCCGGCGCGTGACGCTCTACCTGGCGATCCGCCCCTTCCAGGTGAACCCGCCGACCCAGTTCCTGAACCTGCCAGGCGGCGTGGCGCCGATCCGTTCCATCGCCCGCGAGGGGAGCGCGGTGCGCGTGAATCGCTCCCGTTGGGTCGAGTGCGTGACGCCGCCCTCGGGCTTCGGTGCCGAGACCTACGATCAGGGCGACATCGTGGACGACCTGCGTCTCGGTCGCGTGCCGGGCGCGCAGCGCGTGGACGACGACTTCGAAGCCGCCTCGGGCGCACTGGCCTACGATCTCGACCTGCCCGCGGGCGGGGAGGGGCGCGCGCAGATCGTGATCCCGCTCGAGGACCGCCCCGGGCCCGCCGGCCGGGCGCCGTCGCCGGTCGAAGCGGAGCAGCAGGAGAGGGCCGCGCTCGCGGGCTGGCGCGATCGCCTCGCGACGCCCGCGATCTCGCTTCCCGACACCGAGGTGGCGCGCGCCCTCACCGCCCAGGTCGGCTGGATGCTCGCGAACCGTGCGGGCGCGGCGCTCCAGCCCGGACCACGCGCCTACGCGCGCACCTGGATCCGCGACGGCGCGCTGATGTGCGCGGCGCTGCTGCGCACCGGGCACCCCGAGGTGGTGAAGGAGTTCATCGAGTGGTTCGCGCCCTACCAGTACGACGACGGCAAGGTGCCGTGCTGCGTGGACGCGCGCGGCTCCGACCCCGTCCCCGAGCACGACAGCCACGGCGAGTTCATCTATCTGATCGCGGAGTACCTGCGCATGACGGGTGACACCGCGCTGGCGCGCCGCATGTGGCCCCGCGTGCGGGCGGCCGTCGGCTACCTCGACACGCTGCGCGCGCAGCGGCTCGGCCCCGAGTGGGAGGCGCCCGAGAAGGCGCCCTTCCGGGGCATTCTGCCGCCCTCGATCAGCCATGAGGGCTACTCCGCCAAGCCCATGCATTCCTACTGGGACGACCTGTGGGCGTCGCGCGGCTACCGCGACGCCCAGTACCTCGCGGAAGTGCTTGGCCTCCGGCCCGAGATCGTGCGGCTCGACTCCACCCGGCACGGCTTCGATCGCGATCTGAGCCTCTCGATCGCGGCCGCGATGAAGGCCCATCACATCGACTACATGCCGGGGTGCGCCGACCTCGGCGATTTCGATCCCACTTCGACCACCATCGCGCTCGATCCCGTGGAGATGAAGAGCCACCTCCCGCAGGAGATCCTCCGCAAGACCTTCGAGCGTTACTGGACCTTCTTCGAGAACCGCCGCATCGGCCGGGAGCCGTGGGGGGCGTACACGCCCTACGAGATGCGGACCATCGGGGCGTTCACCCGGCTGGGCTGGCGCGAGCGCGCCGACTCCCTGTCACGATATTTCCTGGCGGATCAGCGCCCGCCCCGCTGGCATCAGTGGCCCGAGGTGGTGTGGAAGGACGCC
>Ga0070708_100005316_pt1 | contig 10209 bp, 7 predicted proteins | sample KBSK5503metaG_FD_65469 | JGI IMG/M metagenome (GOLD analysis project Ga0070708, IMG submission 65469) | Corn, switchgrass and miscanthus rhizosphere microbial communities from Kellogg Biological Station, Michigan, USA - KBS K5-50-3 metaG | ecosystem: Host-associated > Plants > Roots >... | reverse complement strand
CGGTACGGCCCGTGCTGGGTTCGGTAGTCGACGATCCTTTGCGCGAGGACCTGGCCGATTCCGGGGAGCGACTCGAGCTCGCTTTCGCTCGCCGTGTTGAGGTTGACCTTGCCGTCGCCGCCGCCTCCGGAGGATCCGCCGCCCGAGCCGCCGGCTGCGTCGGGAGCCGGCGCCTCGCCCTTGCGCGGGATGTAGACGCGCTCGCCGTCGCCGATCGGACGCGCGAGGTTGATCGAGCGAACGTCGGCGCCGGGCCCGGCGCCGCCTGCGGCTCGGAGCGCGTCGATCACACGAGATCCGGCGGGCAGCGTGTAGACGCCGGGCGACCGAACGGCGCCCTCGACGTCGACGACGAGCCCGCCGCCGGCAGCCGAGGCGGTGGACGACGGCGCTGCGACCGGCGTCGCGAGCGGACGCGCGGCGCCGCTCGGAAGTGAACGCGCGTACGCGAACGCCGCTCCTGCCACGATCGCGAGACACGCGACACCGAGCGCGAGCGCCTCGCGCGGACGGAACTCGACGAAGTCGATCAGGCGCCGCCGCCACGACGCGACGGACGCCGCCGGCGGGTCGGAACTCCTCGGCATGCGCGCAGACGGGAAGGCGGGCGGCGACGCTACCACGACGAGCGCGACGCTCCCCGAGCGAGCACTGCGGGCAGAACGTCGCGAAAGAAGCTAGTGGCGGTGCTCGTGGTCCTCGCCGGACGCGGGCTCGTCGGAGTCGTGTGGAACGGCCTCGCCGCTATGTGCGGCGGTGCGAGCGTGCGCCTCGGCGGCGTGCGGCTCCCACGGATCGACGTGGACGTCGACCTGAGCGACGCCGGGAACGTCGTGAAGGATCCGGTGGGCGACGGTCTCGGCGATCGCGTGCGCGTCGTCGAGGCTCTGATTCCCGTCGGCGGCGACGGTGAGCGTCACGTAGAGGGATCGCCCCGCCCAGCGCGCTTGAACCCTGCCGATGCTCGCGACGCCCCGGGTGTGTTTCGCGATGTGCTCGATCTCGCCGACGATCGTCGGATCGACGGCGTCGAGCAAACGCGCGAGGACCCGGCGCGTCGCGTCCACCGCAACGCCGACGATCGCGAGCACGACCACGAACGCGGCGATCGGATCACCCGAGGGGAATCCTGCCTGAACCGCGATCAACCCACCGAGCGCCGCGATCGAGGAAAGCCCGTCGGTCAGCGCGTGTTTCCCGTCGGCGACGAGCGGCTCGGAGCCGATCCGCTTCCCCACCCGCATCTTGTAGAAGCCGGCGAAACCGTTCGCGAACAGGCCGAGGGCCGCCGCCGTCATGGCGGCCCCCATCTTGGTCACCTCGTGGTGTCCGGCGAGTTTCACGACCGCTTCGTAGGTGGCGAAGGCCGCGCTTCCCCAGATCACCGCCACGACGAGCACGCCGGTGAGATCCTCGAAACGCTGATACCCGAACGTGTACCGCCGATCGGCGGCACGTCGTGACGCAACGAACGCCACCGACAGCGCGATGGTCGTGAGCACGTCGCCCAGGTCGTCGAGCCCTGCTGCGAGCAGCGCGACGCTGCCGCTGATCGCTGCGATCGTGAGCCTGATCACCGCCGACGCGCCGAGCGCGATCACCGCGAACCAGATGGCTCGCAGCCCCTCGCGGGTTCCCTGCGGGCCGGTGAGGCTCGCGGGATGCGCGTGGTTCCCGGCCAGGACGGCCTCCTACTTCACGACGAAGTTCACGAGTTTCCCTTGAACGGCGATCGTCTTGACGATGTCCTTCCCGTCGAGCTGGCCCCGGACTTTGTCCGACGCTTTCGCGCGCTCGATCATCTCATCCTGAGCGATCGTCGCTGGGACCTCGACGCGATCCCGCACCTTGCCGTTGACCTGGATGATCATCGTCACGGTTTCCTGCCTCGCGAGTGCGGGATCGGCTGCGGGCCACGACGACATGTGGATCGAGCCGTCGCGCCCGAGCCGGTGCCACAGCTCCTCCGCGATGAACGGCGCGGAAGGCGCAAGCATCTGGATGAGGGCGCTTATCGCCTCGGCGACGTCGGCGTCGGTGGCGTCCTTCGCGTCGGTGATCTCGTTCGTGAGCGTCATCAGCTTCGCGATCGCTGTGTTGAACCGGTATCGCTCGAGGTCGTGCGTGACGCCTTCGATCGCGTGATGCGTCGCGCGGCGTAGCGGGGAATCGCCGCTGGCGGGGACGGCGGACTTGATCGCACCGATGCGATCCACAGTCAGCCGCCAAACGCGGGAAAGCCAACGGAAAACGCCCTGCGGCGAGACGTCCGCCCAGTCGACGTCGGCTTCGTAGGGCCCGGCGAACAGCATCGTCACCCGAGCGGCGTCGGCGCCGTACTGGTCGACGATCGCCGAAGGCGTGACGAGGTTGCCGCGGCTCTTCGACATCGCCGAGCCTTCCATGATCACCATCCCCTGGTTGAGGAGGTTCGGGTACGGCTCGTCGAACGAGATCAGGCCGAGGTCGTGGATGACCTTCGTGAAGAAGCGCGAGTAGATCAGGTGACCGGTCGCGTGGGTTATGCCCCCGGTGTAGTGGTCGGTCGGCATCCAGTACGCCACGCGGTCGCGGTCGAACGCGGCGTCGGGCACCGGTCCGGCGTACCGGAAGAAGTACCACGACGAGTCGACGAACGTGTCGAGCGTGTCGGTCTCGCGCCGTGCTGGCGCGCCGCAGTTCGGACAGGCGACGTTGATCCAGTCGCTCTTCTTCGCCAGCGGTGAAAGGCCCTCCTCGGTCGGTGTGTAGTCCTCGAGGTCGGGCAGCAGCACCGGGAGATCTTTCTCCGGAACGGGCACCTCGCCGCACGTCTCGCAGAGGACCGCCGGGATCGGACAGCCCCAATACCGCTGCCGCGACACGTTCCAGTCGCGCAGCCGGTACCGCACACGGCCGGTTCCGAACCCGCGCTCCTCGAGCCACTCGACGATCCTCGGGATCCCGCCCGGCGTCCGCGTGCCGTCGAATGGGGCCGAGTTCACCATCACGCCTTCGGCCTCGTACGGGGCGTCGATCTCTCCGGTCTCGCCTTCGGGCGTGATCACGATCCGGACCGGCAGTCCCTCCTGGCTCGCGAACTCGTAGTCGCGCTGATCGTGACCGGGAACCGCCATGATCGCGCCGGTCCCGTACTCCATCAGCACGTAGTCGGCGACCCACACAGGGATCGACTCTCCGTTCACGGGATTGATCGCGCGCGCGCCGAGATCCAAGCCCTCGCGACGGCGCCCGGTGGCGAGCCGTTCGATCTCGCTGCGTTGCTTCACGCGCTCGATGTATCCGTCGAACGCCTTCTCGCGATCGGTCCCTTTCACCAGTTCGCGTGCGAGCGGGTGCTCGGGCGCGAGCACCATGAAGGTCACGCCCCACAGCGTGTCGGGACGCGTCGTGAAGATCGTGAGCCCGTCCGCGCGACCCTCGATCTTGAAATCGACGTCGGCGCCTTCGGAACGGCCGATCCAGTTCCGCTGGATCGTCTTGATGTGATCACTCCAGCCGGTGAGCTGTTCCAGTCCATCGAGCAGCCGCTGCGCGTAGTCGGACTCGCGGAAGAACCACGACGGGAACTCGCGCTTGGTGACCGGGGTGCCGCACCGCTCACACTTGCCGTCGACGACCTGTTCGTTCGCGAGAACGGTCTTGTCGGTCGGACACCAGTTGACGGCTACGGACTTGCGGTACGCGAGGCCCGCCTCCCAGAACTTCAGGAACAGCCACTGCGTCCAGCGGTAGAAGTCGGGGTCGCACGTGTTGAACCGGCGCGACCAATCGAACGACATCCCGAGCCGCACGAACGAGCGGGCCTGCTGTTCGATGTTCGCGTAGGTCCATCCCTTCGGGTGGATGCCGCGCTTGATCGCGGCGTTCTCCGCGGGGAGGCCGAAGGCGTCCCACCCGATCGGGTGGAGCACGTTGTAGCCCTGCAACCAGCGGAACCGCGCGATGACGTCGCCACCGGTGAAGGCCTCGAGGTGCCCCATGTGAAGGTCGCCCGACGGGTACGGGAACATGTCGAGGCAGTAGTACTTCGGCTTCGGAGAGTCCTCGTGCGCCTCGTACAGGCGGTCGGCCACCCACGATTCGGCCCAGCGCGGCTCGATGACCGCGGGGTCGTATCGCTCGGTTTCGGCTTCGCCGGTGGTCATATCGGGGGTAGTTTAGCCGCATGCCTTCGCTGGTTCTGACGACTTCGTCGGGCGGCGTCGCGACCGTGACGCTCAACCGGCCGGAGAAGCGGAATGCGCTTTCGATCGACCTCCGGCGCGCGCTCGCCGACGCGTTCGATCGTGTGGGCGGGGACGGCGATGTCTCGGTCGTCGTGATAACCGGCGCGGGAACGGTGTTCTGCGCCGGGATGGACCGCTCGCAGTTCGGCGGCGACGACGCCAACCGGGAAGCGCTGTACGAATCGACGACTCGGCTCTTCGACTCGCTCGCCCGGGTGCCGGTGCCAACGATCGCCGCCGTGAACGGCCCGGCGCTCGGAGGCGGTTCCGCGCTCGCGGCGCTGTGCGATATCCGGCTCGCCGCTCCATCGGCCTCGTTCGGTCACCCGGAGATCTCCTTCGGTGTGCCGCCTTCCTACGCGGCGCTGCTGCTGCTCGGCCTGCCGGACCAGCTCGCGCGCGAGTTCGCGTTCACCGGCAGGATCGCCTCTGCCGAGCAAGCGCTCGGGCTCGGGATCGTGCGCGGAGTGTACGAGGACGTTGTGAGCGAGGCCGTCGCGCTCGGTCTCGAGATGGCGAAGCACGGCCGCGGCGTTCTCGAGCAGACGAAGCGCATCATGATCGAGGCCGGCCGCGGCGTCGCCGAACGAGCCTGGCACGCCGAGATGGAGCTGTTCCGCTCGGTCCTGTTCCGGGAACGCGCCGTAGACTGACGCCGATGCGGAACGATCTCGGGATCGATGGACTCGGCGACTTGGTCGAGCTTCCGCTCGTCGCAACGCTTGCAACCTACCGTAAGGACGGGAGCGTTCTCCTGTCCCCCGTTTGGCACGAATGGCGCGACGGCGGCTTCAACGTCGTGATCTACGACGACGACGTCAAGGGCCGTCATGTGCGTCGCGACCCGCGGGGGTCGATCGCCGTCTACGAGAGCGCTCCCCCCTACCGCGGCGTCGAGCTTCGCGGCACTCCACAGCTCGTCGAAGAGGGCGCGGCCGAAGCGTTCCGGCGCATCGCGATCCGATACCTCGGGGACGAAGCCGGAGAGGTGTACGCAGGGGAACCGACCGGCAAGGAGATCATCCTTCGGCTCGAGCCGGGCGAGTTGCGGACCTGGGACTTCGCGGACGACCTCTAGACGCGAACGTCAGCGTTTCACTACGACGTGCACGATCCAGAGCTGCTGCGGGAGCGCGCAGCTCGGGGTCGAGTGGAGACATGCGTAATCCGTCGAAGACGTTACGTCGGCACGTCCCGGCGCCACGGCTCTGAAAACGGCGACCATCCGGCGTCCCGACGGATAGCCGCCGGTGGCCGATGTTCTCTTCACCACCCGTCGGCGGGATGAGGCCGGCTGGCGATAGGCAGCGTCGAGCTCCACGCGAAGGTACTCACCGACGCGCAACAACACGGTCGACCCCGAGTCGGCCTTGCCCACAACGACGAGCCCGTTGTACGACGGTGTGGAAGTCGGTCTCAGCGTCTTCCCCGGCCTCGGGGCGGTGCGACCCGACGCGGTGCCTCGCGGCTTCACGAGCCTTCCGGAACCCTTCGCCGTCGGCGCGGCGTTCCCCGTGGCGCTCGGTTGGGTCGTTCCGGCACCACACGCCGACGCGGTGAGGACCAAGATCGCGACGCCGAGGGCGACCCGCAGGCGCATGGTTAGCAGGGAAGGCTGAGCGCGGTGCAGATCGCGCCGAGCGGGTCGTCGGTGAACCCGGCGCCGCTCGGCGGGGTGCCCGGCGGAGCAACCCGGTCGACGGGCACGAACGGAATCGTTACCGACGAGGGGCCGTTCGCGTCGTGGTGCACGTAGAAAGCATCGATCCCGCGAGCGGGAAACGCAACGAACAGATCGGAGGAAGCGATCGAAAGCATCAGCCGGTTGCCGGGATCGATCCTTTGACTCGCGACGGTGAGAGGGATCGTCACGGCCGTGGGCGACGGGCCGAGGCCGTACAACCCGATGCGCGCGTGGGAGAACTCGAGCGCCGAACCGTCGGGTGAGAGCTCCGAGAGCCCGATGTGCAGCTGGCCGGTTCCCTTCGAAGAGGTGTTCGCCGACGAGACGTAGATCGTCGCAACCGGCTGTCCCGCGACCTCCGCCTTCGACGCGAACGGCGATGTGGCGTACACGAGCCGCGCGTCGCGGATCTCGCGGTCGTTGTTCGCGCTCACGATCGTGCCGACGAACGGGGCCTCCGGCGGACCGGCGGGAAGTGGAAGGTTGCGGAGCTCGTCCTTCGATCCCTGCGACGCCGAGCCCAGAGCGCCCGCCGAGCCGCGCGCGAGGTACAACGTCTGCGTCGCGGTTCCCGGGATCGGCCAGCCGGTTTCGAGCCGGAACGCGTTGGAATCCCATTCCTGCGCGATCGCCACCTTGGCATCACGAAGGGGCGGACCGCCGGCGATCTGGTTCTGGATCCAGGAGAACACGTCACCGATCACGGCGAAGTTCCCGCCGACCGCTCCGTGGCTGTCGTTGGAGATCGTCAGCCGGACGTCCTTACCGTGGAGCACGTCGCCGGGATCGAGTGTCCGGGCGTGAAGCTTTTCGTAGGCCGCGGTGACGAGCTCGGGAAGCACGAGCCGGTCGTAGTAGCTCGTCACCGCGTAGACCGGGACGTCGATGCGGTCCATGTGATGGGCGACGTCGACGAAGATCCCGTCGGGAACGACCGGCTTGCCTCCCGTCACGCAGGGCGCGAGCGCGGTCACCAGCGCCGGGTTCGCGCGCGAGTACGCGATCGCCTCGATGCCGAAGAGTGGGCAGGTGCCGTCGTCGAGGTATTCAGTCGGGCCCTGCACGGGCGCGATCGCGTCGATCCAGCGCCCGCCGTCGTCGCACGAGATGTTCGAGCCGTAGTTTGCGGCCCGCGACGCGCCGCAGTTGAACACCGCCGCCGTCCACGACAGCCATCCGCCCTGCGAGAGCCCGTAGAACGCCGTCTTCGTCGGTTTGACGTTGTGGTGCCACCACGCCAGGACCGCGGCCTGATCCGCGATGTCGTCACGCCCGAGGAACGCCGCCTGACCGCCCGAGGAGCCTTGACCCCGCACGTCGTAGCTCAGGACGTACATCCCGCGCTGAGCCGCTTGGAGCATGTCGGCGACGGTCAGCTCCTTCATGAACCCGAAGCCGTGCGCGATGACGACTCCCGCGCACCCTCCGACGCCGGGGCAGGTCTTCGGCACCCACAGCCGCGCGGCGATGTGGACGGGGCTCGTCGCGCCGGGCGAGCAGAGCACCAACTCCTCGTCGTGGAAACCGAAACGCTGCTCCTGCGCCTTGTAGATGGGATTCGACGCAACCCGCGGGGTTTCCACGCAAGCCGCAGGAAGGGCCGCGCGCGAGCCGGCGGGCGCGAAAGAAACGAGCACCAGAAGAATCGCAGCCAGGCGGGGTTTCACACGGGCACCATTCGCGGCGCCGGAGGGGTTCCCCTGCTCGTTAATCCGTGGTTCGTTAATCACGCTGCCAGAATCGGCTTTCGACCTGGGCTGTAGCTCAATTGTTAGAGCACTCACTCGGCGGGGACGACTCTGAGCTCGTGCGAATCGCGATCGTCGAACTCGATTCCCGAAACGGCGGCCGGCCGCGAGACCGCGCGGCAGTGGTAGATTTGAGTCTCGCGCGAAGAGTCTGCAGGCGGCCCAGATGAGCCTGGACGAGAAGGCCGGTTCGCAACTTGTTGTTGAGATGGTCGGGCACGTAACTGCCATCGCCTGGATCAGGAGAATGATCCTCGGCGTTCCGGACGCCGAACCCGATCCGCCTCAGTACGACCTCAACGTTAAAGTCCGCTCCTCCGGAAAGGTCGTCCATTCAATGCGTCTCGCCGCTGGCGTCGCCGCTAACGCGGGGATGAATGAGATAGAGGAAGATCTCGAGATCCTGAGCCTGGATGAGTTCTGCGAGAAGTATGGATTCCCCGTGCCTCGCTAGCTCCGGAAAGGATCCCGGCGAGTCGCTGATAGAATCGGTTCTCGATCTGGGGCTGTAGCTCAGTTGGTAGAGCACCTGCTCGGCAGGCAGGGGGTCGACGGTTCGAATCCGTTCAGCTCCACTCCTCTACGGAGTGATGTTCTGGTTGTGTCGGAACAGGTTCTCCGGGTCGTAGCGGCGTTTCAGCTCGACGAGACGCTCGTACTTCGGGCCGAACGTGCGCCGCACGCGATCCTCTCCTTCGTCGCCGATGAAGTTGAGGTAGGCGCTCTGCGCCGAGTACGGCGCGAGCTCGCTCGAGAGTTTCGTGTTCCATCCGATCTGCTCGTCGTCCTCGCCCGGGTCCGTCCACACCGTGATCAGGTGGTAAAGGAACGGATGACTCCTCCCGGGGAACGCGTTGTCGACCTCGGGCACCGGGCCCGAGTTGATGAGCTGGACCAGAGACATCGGGCTGCGCTTGCCGGGCACCCCCGCGGTCATGATCTCCAAAGCCGCGTCGGGGACCTCGTCCATGTACGACGAGCGCCAGTAGTTGCGCACTCCCTCCGGGGCGCTGGCGTCGAGCAGCTGCTGCGCGACCGTGTACGGCATCGGCATCGACACGCTCCCGATCGGCGCGCGATCTGCGATCGGTTTCAGCCACGGCTCCGCATCCTCGGGCGGGCCGATGTAGATCGCCCCGATGATCACGACCTCTTCGCCGTGGATGTCCTCCGGGATGAACGGCATCGGCGGAGCGGTACCGAACATGCCGATCGCAACGAATTCCGGCGGAGTGGTGGGGACGTAATCGCGGTAGAACGACAGGTGCTCGACCCCGTCGGCAGCCGGCCACATGTACAGCGAGAACGTGACGTCGGTGACGGGGTGCGCCCGGAGCGTGAACGAGGTGACGACGCCGAAGTTTCCACCGCCGCCGCGGATCGCCCAGAAAAGATCCGCGTTCTCGCCGTCGTTCGCGCGGACGATGCTGCCGTCGGCGAGAACGACCTCGGCGTCTATCAAGTTGTCGCACGCGAGCCCGAACTTCTTGGCGAGGAACCCGATGCCTCCACCGAGCGTGAATCCGGCGATGCCGGTGGTGGAGATCGTTCCGCCGGGCGTCGCGAGACCCTGCGCGCCAGCCGCGCCGTCGACGTCCCTCCACCTCGACCCTGCGCCCGCGACGATCGTGCGGGCGGAGGCGTCGACGCGTACGTCGTTCATGAGGGAACAGTCGGCCACGACGGCGTCGTCGATCACCGCGAACCCCGCGATCCCATGTCCGCCGCCCCGCACGGACAGCGGGAGACCCTCGCTCGTCGCGAACCGGACGGTTTCCGCAACGTCCGCCGCGGACCGCGCCCGTGCGATCAGCGCCGGACGCCGGTCAATCATGCCGTTGAATATCCTGCGGTTCTCGTCGTACGTGGGATCCCCCGGGCGAACGAGGTCGCCGGTGAATCGATTCGAAAGATGCTTGAGCGCGGAGTCCGAGATGGCGGGCATCGTGCACCTCCGTGGCCGGTGGACACCGTAACGCTATCGCGCCGGAAGCCATGCGCGCCCGGCGAGACACGGCAGCGGGAACCCCCACACATCAATGACGCATCCGGCTCCGAGATTCTCCGAAAGAAATACGGTGGACCGCCCCAGCGGACAGTTCTACAGTCGAGTTCGTCTTGGCTTTTCTGGACCGTTTGCAATTTCGCGTCGCCGCGTTCTCCGATGCCGAGGACATCGCGGCCCTTCATGCCGACAGTTGGCGCCGCCATTACCGGGGCGCGTACTCGGATGCCTTCCTCGACGGTGACGTGGCCACCGACCGGCTGGCTGTTTGGGTCGACCGGCTACGAACTCCTGACCCAGCGTGTACCACGATCGTCGCGGAGGACGGCGGCGAGCTGATCGGTTTCGCGCACACCGTTTTCGACGACGACCCGAGTTGGGGAGCGCTGCTCGACAACCTTCACGTCTTCCATCGACACCAGCGTGGAGGTGTCGGCTCGCGGTTGCTGGCGTTGACCGCTCGAGCAGTCACGGAGCGGAGGAACCGAACGGGGTTGTACCTGTGGGTCCTCGAACAGAACGTCGACGCCCAGGCCTTCTACC
>Ga0070708_100005314_pt1 | contig 10210 bp, 5 predicted proteins | sample KBSK5503metaG_FD_65469 | JGI IMG/M metagenome (GOLD analysis project Ga0070708, IMG submission 65469) | Corn, switchgrass and miscanthus rhizosphere microbial communities from Kellogg Biological Station, Michigan, USA - KBS K5-50-3 metaG | ecosystem: Host-associated > Plants > Roots >... | reverse complement strand
GTTAGCTACTGCGTTCACGACCGTGGCCAGCTGTCGGCCGCGAATATTGGCGATATCTTCGAACGTATGTCCTTCCGCCAGCAGACGTAAGGTTTCCTCCGCGGGCGCAGTCTTCTTGCCCGGCAGTGCAGTGGCCCCGCGCACCGTCACGGTAACGCTTTAGAGCTGCGAGGATTTCCCGGCCGTACATATCCGCCTTGCGCTCGCCGATTCCGGTGACGCTTAGCAACTCATCGATGGAGGAAGGCCGGCGCCGGCAAATTTCGTCCAGCGACGTGTCGTGCAGCACGACATAGGCGGGAGTGTTCTGCTCTTTGGCCGTGATCCTCCGCCACTCCCGAAGATATTCCCGCAGTTCCAGGTCGACGTCCGCCACGGACCTTGCCGGCTGTAACATTGGCGGCTGTTTGGAAGCAGGGCGTGATCCGAATTCCTTGCCAACGTAGGTTGCAACCTTGTCTGGCTTGACCCGGCGCCGGGAAGCCCGCACCATCGGGGCTGATAACCACTCCGGCGAGCTGCCGCAAACGTCACACGCCCCGCAGGAAGCCCACTTCGGAGTTTCTCCGAAGTGAGTGCAAATCTGGCTGTGCCGGCAGCGGTTCGACTCCACGAACGCGCGAATCGTGTGGTAGCGCTGCCAGGCGCGCTCGCGCTCGGCCTTATCGACGATCTGATTGGCAAAGAAGCCGAGCAACCCGGCATCCTGTTTCTGCCATAGCAGGATGCAGTCGGCAGGCTGGCCATCGCGTCCGGCACGGCCCGCTTCCTGGTAGTACTGCTCGATCGACTTAGGCAGCGACAGATGGACGACCGCCCTCACGGTAGCCTTGTTGATTCCCAGGCCAAACGCAATCGTCCCGACCAGCACGCGCACTTCGTCCGACATCCAGCGCTCTTGGTTGCGGCGCCGGTCCTCGCTCCGCATCTTGGCGTGATAGCCCACCGCGGGAATTCCCAGGTCTTCAAGAAAGTCTACGGTCTCCTCGACCCGGTTAATCGTCGGGGAGTAGACGATCACGTTCCCCTCTTCGCAGCTGCGCACTGCAGCTACCAGCAATTCGGATTGGTTCGAGCTATTACATTCGCGCACCAGGTAGCGCAAGTTGGGCCGGTGAAAGCTTGCAATATATTTGTCCGGATCGCGCAACTGGAGCTGCGCCAGAATGTCGTGCCGAACGTGGCGGGTGGCACTGGCGGTAAAAGCGGCGATCGGGAGATTTGGAAAGTGAGTACGCAGGCGGCTCAACTGACGGTATTCAGGGCGGAATTCGTGTCCCCACTCGGAGATGCAATGCGCTTCATCGATGGCAAAGAAAGCGGTGGCCACCTGCTGCAACCATCCCAGCGTGTCGCCCCGGGCCGCCCGCTCCGGGGAAAGATAGAGCAGGCGGTAGGCGCCTTCGCGGGCTCGTTGCATGACTTCGGACTGCTGCTGGTCACTGAGAGAGCTGTTGAGCACCGCAGCGGGAATTCCCATCTGGGCCAGCTGGGCGGCCTGGTCTTGCATGAGCGCAATCAACGGAGAAATCACCACCGCCGTGCGACCCGAAACTACGGCCGGCAACTGGTAACAAAGAGATTTGCCGCCGCCGGTAGGCATGACAACACAAGTATCGTGCCCCGCGAGCAGGCTGCGGACGACGCGCTCCTGCAAAGGCCGGAACGAACCGTATCCCCAGTAGCGGCGCAGCGGAATCAGCAGGTCCGTCTCCGGGGTCATGAGGAACAGTATAGGCGGAGGAGTGTAACAAGGGATGTGAGCTTTGACGTGTAGCGAAGACGGCTCCCGGACCGGGACAATGCCCGCGTTCACAGAGCTCGGGTCACGTCTATAGCTATTGCCGGTTGCGCGGGTTTACTCTCTGCAATCAACTTCAATTCTTGGCGCTCAACTCTTCGACAAGAGCGTTTTCCACCCGCTTGCAATGCTCCGGTGTGAGCTTGGCGCCGTTGAAGGTCAGATAAAACGCGTCAATCGCCATCTGCCCTTCGGTGTCGATCAGAGCGATTTCGATATTGCACTTCTGATCCGAGAAGCACGAAGCAATCCGGTGCAGCAGCCGCGGACGGTCTTGCGCGATCACCTGCACCAGTGTGCTGGTTGAAGAGCATGAATGGTCAAAATCAATCCTGGTTTCAACCTTCACCTTGGCGATGGCGCCTTTTTCCGAGCGCTGCCGATCTCGCAGCATACGGGCGAGATCGGCTTCGCCCAGCAGAACGTCGGTAATACTGCGCTTAAACCGTCCCCACTCCGAAAGATTCAACTCCAGCGTGCGAAAGCTGTCGGTGAAGTAGAGTGAGTCAACCACGGTTCCTGCCTGGTTTGAGAAAGCATTTGCCTTTACGATGTTCATTCCCCACGCAGCGAGGACTCCGGCAAGAGTTGCGAAGAGAAATGGACGATCTCTGGTGACCAGAGTCAACTCATACCAGTGCCGCCCCCGCTTCAGTTCTACCTGCACCGGATCCTCACCAAAGTGGTTGGCCATTTCCATGTGCCGCATTACTTCCTCGGCTGAGTGCACGCGCAAATAGCGCTGCGGAAATCCTTCCAGGAAGCTCTTGAACTTGTTGCTGGTCACGGACGCGAGCGAGCGCAGGCGCGCCACCTTCTCGTCATCGACATCGCCGTGTACGCGCTGATCCGCGCTGCGGTTCAAGTGGTTCGCCGCGGAAATGTAGAGTTGCCAGACATTTTCCGCCTTCCACGGGGTCAGCGCCTCAGGGTTCACCGCCTTCATGTCCGCATAAGTCAACAGACACAGCATCTTGAGGCGTTCCGGAGTACCAACTTTCTCGGCGAATGCAGCGACAGTTTCCGGGTTAAAAATATCGCGCCGCAGCGTTGCCGACATTTCCAGGTGGCTGCCGATCAGAAACAGCACGGTTGCGCGTTCCCCCGGATCCATATCCAACCGATCCATGCACTGCTCGGCGATTTCCAAACTCCCCTCCACGTGATTGCGCCCCGGTTCTCCTTTCCCCGTGTCGTGCAAAAGCAATGCAAGATAGAGAAGTTCAGGATCCTCCAATTCTCCGAGAAGTTCCGCGTAGCGCTTGTCCCACTCCGACTGCGATTGATTCAGCCGGTGAAGGCTCTCGATGGCGAGAAACGAGTGCTCATCCACGGTGAAGCGATGGTAAAAATCGCGCACCACCAGCGCATCAATGGGCTTCAGTTCGGGAAGCAGTAATGTGAGCAGACGCAACGAGTGCATGGCCCGCAGGGCCTCGGCGGCATGCGGCTGCAGAAGAGTCTCCTGCAAATAAAGCCAAAGCTCCGCTCCGCGCGGCGGAGTCGACGCGAGCGCCGGCAACGTTTGTTCGATGCGGTACTCGGTCGTCGTGCTCAGCTTGAGTCCGTGGTGGGCCATGAAGTGGAACAGCCGCAGCAATATTTCCGGATCCTGCAACGCCGAAGGCTGTTGCAGAAAGATCAGTCCATCGACTACAGAAAAATCGGGAGTCGAAAGCCGGGAGCGCCAACTCTGAAATTGCCGGTAGAGTGAAGACCAGGCGTCGGGAATCTCCTCCAGCAGTTGCTCTACGGCACGCTGCACGGGGCGGGCATGCCCAAAATAAATCCGCATCCAATCCGCGGCGGTGAGCTCAGGCGATTCCGGGGCTCCAATCTTGCGCGCAGCGGCTTCGTCCTGTGCCTCCCAGCTCAAGGTGTTGTCGTCCCGGCCATGCCGAAAATGCAGAAAGCAACGTGCCGCCATCAAAAAATCCAGCGCCGCTTCCAGTTGCTTGCGCACGGGAGCCCGTAGCGAACTGGCATCTGGCCAGTCGCGTAACTTGTCCATCGCCGAAATCAAAGCCAGCCAGCACGCGACGTTGTAATCGCGCAGGCCGCCCGGAGATTCCTTGAGATTGGGTTCGAGGTGAAACAGAGTGTTGCCATGCTTGGCGTGCCGCTGGCGCGTGACCTCCGCCAACCCCTGGATCAAGGCCTTCGACTCCCGCACCACCAGCTTCGGGATCACCTTGCCATGAAGCCGCGCAAACAGGTCCCGGTCGCCGGTCAGATACCGGCAGTCGAGCAATGAGATCGTGAACTCGGTATTGTTCGGATCGAAGCGGTCGCATTCAGCGAGCGTACGGGACGCCGGACTGAGTTTCAGCCGGAGGTCCCACAATTCCTGGGAAAAGCGTTGAATGGGATCCTTGAAAGCCTGCTCCGCGTCGCGATCAGCGAAGAGAAAGAGCAGATCGATGTCGGAATATGGAAACAGCCAGCCTCGCCCAAATCCACCGGTGGCTACAAGCGCACAGTTCCGGGGCCCCTGTTCTTGGGGTGAGACCAACCGGAGCCATAGCTTTTTGAGAATCTGTTCAACTAACTGGGTGCGCGCGGCCACGGCGGCGCGGCCGTCGCCGGTAGCTTCGAACTCCTGCTGAATGCGCGCCGATTCTTCCTGGAGGGAATCCCGCAATTCACCGGTCGATGAGGACGACACCGTCATGTAAAGTGAATCAGAATATCCGCTGCCCTAACCACCGTGATTACAGAGACCCCTCGCCGCGCTCCTCGTTGCGAATGCGAATCGCATCGTCAATATGCGAGAGAAAAATCTTGCCGTCGCCGATTTTTCCCGTGCGTGCCGCGCCAAGAATCGCCTGCACCGCCTTCTCGACCATGGGATCGGCCAGCACGAGTTCCAGCTTGGTCTTGGGGATGAGATCGACGCTGTATTCACGGCCGCGGTAGACTTCGGTGTGGCCTTTTTGCCGGCCGTGTCCACGCACTTCCATCACCGTCATACCCTCAACCCCAATGTCCTGTAGCGCACTCTTAACCGCTTCCAGCTTCGAATTCTGAATGATCGCCTCAACTTTAGTCATGATGTCCTTCTCGAGTGCCGTTCCTCGCCCTCCGCGGTTACGCGCAGTGAGACTATCACGATCTTGCGGGGCAGAATAGCTTCCGAAGGACAATACAAAGATGCGCCCACTCTATCGTCCGCGGCGAGGTCCCGGAAATCGAATCTATTTATCGTTCCGATCAGGTTTTATTATTTGGGTCCTGCAATCGATGCCTTGTAAGCGAGGAGTAGCGAGATAGTGCCCTCACCCCGTCCAAGGATGCATCTACGCCCCTTGCAGCAAGGCTGCCGCTCTGTAAAACTGAATTGGGTTCTCTCGCATTGAGCACTTCCACACCTCTCGAGGCATACGAAGACGTGTCGCGCCCCCCGGCACGGAAGCCCGCCCTTTCCTACTGTGCACTGGCTCTGGTGTTTATTTCCGTCTATTGCGGTTCGGTTTTTTCGCCCGCGCTGCTGGACGATGCCGACAGCACGCACGCGGAAGCCGCGCGCGAAATGTTCGCCAGCGGCGACTACGTTACGCTGCATGTGAATGGAGTGCGGTATCTCGAGAAGGCGCCTCTGCCTTACTGGCTGGTTGCGTCCAGTTACCACATCTTCGGCGTGAATGAATTCGCTACGCGCTTACCCATGGCGCTTTCAGTGCTGCTGCTGGGGTTGCTCGCCTTGTTCTGGGGACGGCGCGCGTTCGGAGAGCGGGTGGGAATCTACGCAGAATTGTTCGTGTACACGTGCGCAGGCGTGTACCTCTTCACCCGCATTTTGATTCCGGACGTTTTGTTGAGCTTACTGATCGCAGCGTCGCTGTTTTTCTTCGTAACGGCACTGGAGGCCGGAGGCCGGGCGTGGCGCTGGTATGCGGGATACTCCTGCATCGCTCTAGGAGTGCTCACCAAGGGGCTGATCGCGTTAGTGTTTCCGGGAGCCACGGCGTTTTTGTATCTCTTGATTACCGGACAGTGGCGGCGTTGGCGCGAGTTCCGCCTGGTCCCGGGATTGGCCCTGTTCCTGACGATTGCTGCACCGTGGCATATCCTGGCAGGGATTCGCAATCCAGGATTTTTCTGGTTTTATTTCGTCAACGAACATTTCTTGAGATTTTTGGGAAGGCGCTATCCACGGGACTATAACAAGCTGCCTTGGGCCCTCTACTGGTCGCTGCATCTGGTGTGGCTGTTTCCCTGGAGCCTCTATTTGCCCGCGGCGATACGGACCTCCATCGACGAGTACCGAACCCGGCGAGCAGTTTCTGCTGGATTAAGTCCAGTTGTGCGCGGCGACTTTGCTTCGCGCACGCGGTTGCTGTGCTGGCTTCTCGCGGGCGTTGTGCTCGTGTTTTTCGCCATCTCAACCAACCAGGAGTACTACACGTTCCCGGCGTATTTGCCCCTGCTGCTGTTGCTGGCGGATGGAATTGCGCACTGGGAGTGGAGCGAGTGTGCGGAAGGAAAGCGGGGAGGCTGGGTTCGAGCGTCCGCAGGTGTGTTGGCTGTGATCGGAGTGGCAGCAAGTGTGACCTTGTTCATCGGACTCTGGCGCTCTCGTTATTTGCCGTTCGAGCCCGACATCGGAATGGTGCTGGCCAAGCACAACATTGCCGAGGACACGCTTTCAACGTCGCACATGCTGGACTTGAGCTATGCGTCGTTCGCGGCCCTGCGGCTTCCGGCGGCGCTGGCGGCAGTGGCCTTGCTCGTGGCTCCTCTAATTTCGTTTGTGCTGCGCCTCAGGCGAAGACATTACCTCGCAACTTGGACGCTGGCACTCGGCATGGCCGTTTTTCTAATTGCGGCGCACATCGCGCTGGGAAGGTTTGGGCCCTATCTTTCTTCGAAAGAACTGGCTCGCGAGATCGCCGCACGCGCCCGGCCCGCGGATCGAGTCATGATTTACGGGGATCAGGCCTTTGGATCGTCCCTCCTCTTTTATCTGCGGCGGCCGATTGAACTGGTGGAGGGACGGACTACGTCGATGTGGTTTGGGTCCACTTATCCGGACGCTCCGAAGATCTATTTGAGCGACGCGGATCTACAAAAGGAATGGGCCAGCGACGAGTGCGTGTTTCTGTTTGTGCCGCCACATCAGAGATCAAGAGTCGACGCGCTTTTGCCGGTAAAGTTTGTGGTGGCGGAGATTTCGGGCAAATACGTTTACAGCAATCGCCCGTAACCCAGATTCCTCGTCGCTTCCGTCCTTCCGAATGCCAGGAGAATTAGGTTGAAGGTCGATTCGCGTTCAGAACAACTCGACCGCCTTGGCGACTTCCACGGCCGGAACCTTACACAACTCACGCAGTACAGCTTCGGGGACCCGTCCGTCCACATGGACCACGGCGATCGCTTCGCGAGGCTTGCCGGATGAGCCATTTGCGGCACGGCGGCCGAGCGAAAAGTCAGCGATGTTTATCTGGTGATCGCCGAGGATAGTTCCGAGTTTGCCGATGACTCCGGGAACGTCACGGTTGCGCACATAAATCAGGTTGCGCTCGAGGGGAGCCTCAATGTCGATGCCGTCCACTTGCAGCAGACGCGGAGCGCTGCGGCGCAGCACGGCGCCTTTTACGAGATGCTCTTCCCGGGAACTCTTGAAGAGAATGGAGATCACGCTGCCCGCGCCGCCGGTGGAGGCCTTCTCCTTGTGTGATTCGTGCACGCGTAGACCGCGAGAGTCCGCGATGGAGGCGGCGTTCACCAGATTGGCCTTTTCTTCTAGCGCCTGGTTCAGGATGCCCTTGATGGCAGCATTGCGGATCAATTCCGTTTTCCATTCGGCAATGTGGCCGCTGTAACGAAGGGAAATTTCCTCGATCGTGCCTTCCGAGATTTGCGCGAGAAATGCACCCAGACGTTCCGCGAGGACGATGTAGGGCTGCATCGTGGCGTACTCTTCGGCGGAAACCGAGGGCACATTCACGGCGTTCTGGATGACGCCATGTTTCAGATACTCCTTGACCTGTTGCGCGATCTGCACCCCGACGGCTTCCTGGGCCTCGTGCGTGGATCCGCCGGTGTGCGGCGTGAGCACCACGTTTTCGAGCGCGAGCAGCGGGGAATTCTTGGGCGGTTCCTCCGCGAACACGTCGAGCGCCGCGGCGGCGATGTGCCCTTGCTTCAGCGCCTGCGCCAAATCGGCCTCGTTGACCAGTTCTCCTCGCGCGCAATTCACCAGGCGCACGCCTTTTTTCATCTTCCGGATCGATGACTCGTTGATCATGCCTGCGGTCTGCGGCGTGATGGCGACATGCAAGGTGATGTAGTCGGCGGCAGCGTAAAGTTCGTCGAGACTCGACAGGCGGATGCCTTGTTCCTTGGCGACCGTGACCGAAACGAAGGGGTCGTGAGCCACGATTTCCATCGCGAAGGCGCGGGCGCGGCGTGCGACTTCCATTCCGATCCTGCCCAAGCCGACGATGCCGAGGGTCTTGCCGCGCAGCTCAGTGCCCTGCAGGGATTTCTTCTCCCACTTGCCGGCGTGCATGAGGGCGTCGGCACGGCAGAGGTGGCGGGCCATGGCGAGCATCATGCCCAGAGTTTGTTCGGCAACGGCTACGGCGTTGGCCCCTGGCGTGTTCATCACGGCGATGCCCTTGTGGGTAGCGGCATCAAGATCGATGTTATCGACGCCCACGCCGGCTCGCCCGATCACGCGCAACTTCGTAGCATGCTGCAGCAACTTGGCATCGGCCTGCACCGCGGAGCGCACGATTAGAGCGTCGGCGGTTTCGAGATGCTCCGCCAGTTTGCCGTCCAGTTGATCGGCCGTAAGCACCGTCCAGGACGGTTCTTTGAGTTGCTCGACCGCGGCTGCCGAGATTTTTTCCGCAACGATAATCTTCACCGATGAATTCGTCCTTTAATTTAAGAGATGCAAGCAGAAGCGGCTGAAGTCAAACCCATTTTCAGCGATGTATAGTAACTGAACAGCTTGGGAAAACTTCTTGCTTCGACTGCACTGCCACTTTTCCGAAGCCTGCGAAGTCGAGCCCTGGTACGGATCCGAATCTCGCCTGTGTGGCGTATAAGTCTCCCCGCGTTCGGAGCTCTGATCTGCTCCCGCTCACTGACCGAGCCCTCAACGCGCGGCCAGCGACGGTTCGGTGGCGCGGGCGTAGACTTCCTGGGCTGCTCGCACGGCGGCTCCGTACTCCACGGTCCCGCCGGTTGTTCTGGCGAGCACATGTTCGAGCGCCGCCAAAATGCCGATGGTGTCCAGATAATCGTAGTAGCCGATGTGGGCGATACGGAAAAGCTTGCCTTTCATCTCACCCTGGCCGTTGGCGACCACCGCATCAAAGGACTCGCGGAACTCCTTCACGATCTTGCCGGAATCGACGCCGTCGGGCGAAGAGATCGCAGTAAGCGCCGCCGCCGGGGAAGAGGCATAAAGCTTGAGGCCTAGAGCCGATGCGCCGGCGCGCGTCATCTCAGCACAGAGCTCGGCGTTGTTTACGAGTTCTTCGCGCCCCTTGGACAAGTCGCCCTTGCCCATGGCGCGGATGAATTCTAGAGCCGCGCCCAGCGCCGCGAACAACGAGGTCGCCGGCGTGTAGGCAGACTCGCCTTTGGCTGCGGATTTGCGTTCCTTGCGCAGGTCGAAGTAGTAGCGCGGAGAGCTCGCCGTCTCCATCCGCTGCCATGCGCGCTCGCTGACGGCGCAGTAGGCAAGGCCGGGAGGTATCATCAGAGCTTTCTGCGATCCTCCGATGATGAAGTCGACGCCCCAGCCGTCGACGTCGAGATGCGTGGTGCCAAGCCCGGTAATCGCGTCGACCACCAACAACGTGTCGTCCTGGGCGCGAACCATTTTCGCGATGGCTTCAATGTCATGCCGGGCGCCGGTCGAGCTCTCCGTAGCCTGGACGAATACAACACCCACGTCCGGAGTGAGCCGGGCGCGGATGTCGTCAAGCGAAAACGTTCCCCCGTAGGGAACGCTCAAGAGATCGACCTTGCATCCGAAAGCCTTGGCTAATCCTTGCCAGCGTTCGCCGAACTTTCCGGCGGATAACACCAGAACCTTGTCGCCGGGGGATGTCAGGTTCGAGACCGAGGCTTCCATTACGCCGGTGCCGGAACATGCCAGCACCAGGACGTCGTTTCGCGTGCCGACGAATTCTTTCATGTCGGCGAGCACTCGCTGAAAGAGTGCGCGGAAGTCAGCCGTGCGGTGATGCGCGGTGAAGGAAGCCATGGCGGTCTGTGCCGCTGGCAGCAGGGGAGTGGGGCCGGGAGTAAAAAGACGGTTTTTGCGGAGCATAGGAAGAATCCTTTGTGGAGAAATAATCTATTAAGTCTACCGGAACCGCGCGCCAAGAGCACGCCGGTGAGGGAATCAGGTAGTGTCCTGAATTCGAAACCACAAAGGACATGAAGTCA
>Ga0070708_100005313_pt1 | contig 10210 bp, 9 predicted proteins | sample KBSK5503metaG_FD_65469 | JGI IMG/M metagenome (GOLD analysis project Ga0070708, IMG submission 65469) | Corn, switchgrass and miscanthus rhizosphere microbial communities from Kellogg Biological Station, Michigan, USA - KBS K5-50-3 metaG | ecosystem: Host-associated > Plants > Roots >... | reverse complement strand
GCCTTTTTTCTTCAGCAAACGAATAGCTTCCGGAACTCGGGGCAGAACCTCCATTTGCTCTTGGCGAGACAGATAGCCCACGTCCCGCAGGATCGTCCCGGCACGGTCGAGAAACACCGCCGCCGCTTCAGTCCGCCCTTTCAAGGAGCTGTCCCGGATTACCTATGGTCAGAGGAAGAACTACGACTCTCTGTCGATCTAGAAGAAATGCTTCAAAGTCCAAAGTTGCGCAGTCTGCCCTGAGACTATCGAAGGTTTAAGGCATTCCCCGTTCAGACTTTGAACATTGAACTTTTGAACCTTGAACTCCTCTGCATCCAGGCCTATCACCGCCGCTGTAGAGAGCTCGTCCCCCGCTCACTGTCGTACGCGGATAGTGCAGGCTAGAGCGGCGACCTTGGAAGTTTTTTCTCGATACGCTCAAGCATCGCCTCCACCATGACCGGGCCGTTCTCCACTCGCATCGCCACCCGTAGCGCCAGCAACTTGTCCCTCGCGAAAGGAAAACGAACGAGTTTAACGATATCCTTTTCGGTGGTCACGATGAGATCAACGGCGCGCGCCGCACGATTTATCTGCTGCCAATCGGAGGAGGAATACGCGTGGTGATCCGGGAATTCCAAAATATCGACAATCTCGCCTTCATAGTCGCGAATGAATCGGTAAAATCCATCGGGATGAGCAATCCCTGTTACCGCCAGGATTCGACTGCGATAGAGCAGGGTCAACGGATACTCCTTCCATAGATTCGACTCGTAACCCACCAACGCGACGGCTTCGAGGCTACCCGCAAAGCAAGCCCCGCTTGCCACCGAATCGACGAATGGTTTCCACTCTTCTCGCGCGCCAGTCAGCAAAAAATAGTCCGCCCGCCGCAAAGCTTTACGCGGTTCCCGAAACGGACCGGACGGGAGGAGCCAGCCGGTGGAATCGTCGCCAAGCAATACCAGATCCACGTCTCGCCTGAGTTGCCGATGTTGAAAACCATCGTCCAGGATAAAGACATCCACCTTGGATTTTCCCAACACGTCCTGCGCGACTCGATAACGCTCTCTACCGATGCCTACCGTTTGGCCATACAGCCGCGCCATCATGAACGGTTCGTCGCCGGTGGCTTCAGCATCGGCAACGTTTTCAGAAAAGCTAGAGCCATCATGGCTTGGGCACAATATTAACGGCTCGACCGCCTTCCTTTTGTAGCCGCGACTGAGGACCGCAACTCTCAAGCCTCGCCTTTCGAGCTCCCGAGCCAGCCATAGGCAAGTCGGGGTTTTGCCCGTGCCGCCCACGGTAAGATTGCCGACGCTGATAACCGGTTGTTCCAGCGTTAACGCTCGTCGCCAGTTCAACGAAAACAAGAGATTGCGGATATAAACTGCAATAAAGAAACCGCACGAAAATGGCACAAGCAAAAGCCATACGATCTTTCCTGAGAGGCCTTTTCTCTCCCACGCGCGTTGAGTCCAGAGGGTGTTCTTTGGCTGCACGAGTTGGCGAATGAATCGATTCGGGTCAGAGATACCGCTGGGCCAAGGCCAAATTCCGCTCCATTACGCCGCAATCGTCTGCGGCCACTCGATAGGCCTCTTTACCCACGGTGCGACACCTTTCCGGATCGCCTAAAAGACCGGTTAGCTCGCGCGTTAACTCGTCTGCTCCCGCAACTTGGATCCCGGCGCCCCTTTGTTTCATTTCTAAGGCCAGGGCAGCGAAGTTGCTGGTGAAAGGACCGAATAGAACCGGTTTCCCGAAACGCGCTGGTTCCAGCAAGTTGTGCCCGCCGGCATCTATCAAGCTGCCACCGACAAATGCCACGTCTCCCAGCGCGTAAAAATCTTCCAGGTCACCTAGGGTATCAAGCAACAAAATATCTTTGACGAAGTCGAGTTGGCCATTGGCGTGGCTTTTTTTCTGATAGTCCAAACCCCTTGCTTGCAAGAGTTTTTCCACTTCGGCGAAACGTTCGGGGTGCCGTGGGGCCAAGACCATCTGCAAACGGGCAAAGCGCTCTTTCAATGAAAGATAAACACCGATAAGAATTTCTTCCTCGCCTCGATGCGAGCTGCCGACAACTAATAACGGGGTCTCTCTGGACCGCCGGTTCTCTAGTTTCTCGCTTCCCGCATTGCGGTTACGGAGCTGGTGGCGGATGGATAGCGCGCGCTTGATATTGCCGACGACGGACACCCGACCAACGTCCGCGCCGAGACTTATGATGCGCCGGGCATCCTCCTCTGACTGCATTCCAAGCGCGGAAAAACTGCCAACGACCTGCCGAAAAAAAACACGAAACAAAAAGTATTTCTTGTACGAGCGGATGGAAAGACGGCCGCTCAGGAGCAAAGTGGGAATGCCTCTAGCGCAAGCTTGCCGCAAGAGGTTGGGCCACATCTCCGTTTCCAAAACGATCAACATCGCTGGGTCCAGCCGGCGCAAGGTCCGGCGCACCATCCAGAGCTGGTCCAAGGGAAGAAATAACACGGCATCGGCGACCATCGACCGTCTAGCCATTGCATTGCCGGTGTCCGTAAAGGTTGAAATAATGATTTTTTTCTCCGGATGTCTTTCCTTCAACTCACGGGTCAACTCCGCCGCGGCCGTAACTTCACCGACCGATGCGGCATGAATCCAGATGGGCCTGGAACCTGCGACCACGTTTAAGACATCATCGGAGTAGCAACCGAAGCGCTGGGCGAGGCCACTGCGAAACCGCTTCCCGAACAGCAGCAGAACCGGCAAAAAAGGCAGGCAAGCGATAAACACGAGAGTCGAAAAAAAATTGTAGGCTCCGTAAAGCATGAGAGCAAACGAATTTCTCAGTGTAAGATTTCCGGGCTAGGCGGACTTTCTTCCTCGAGCAGCTGCAAAGCATAGAGCCTGCTATATTCACTCTTGCGCGCTAGGAGCTCATCGTGGGTGCCCTCTTCCACCACCGACCCGTCCACCAATACGACGATCCGATCCGCGTTCCGAATGGTCGACAACCGGTGCGCGATCACCAGCGTCGTCCTGGTGCTCATCAATTTCTCGAGAGCGTCCTGAACGAGTCTCTCCGAATCGACATCCAAAGCAGATGTGGCCTCGTCGAGTATCAAGATCGGCGCATCTTTGAGCAACGCTCGCGCGATAGCCAATCTTTGCCGCTGTCCGCCTGACAACTGCATACCCATTTCGCCGATTTGAGAATCGTAGCCGTTCGCCATTGCGGTTATAAAGTCATGCGCATTGGCCGCTTTGGCGGCGGCAATAATCGACTCCGGGGCTAACTCGGGATGGCCGTAGGCGATGTTATTTCGTATAGTGTCATTAAACAAAAACGTGTGCTGGGTAACAATCCCAATTTGTGAACGAAGAGACTGCAGTGTCAGGTCTCGAATATCAACGTCGTCCACGGTAATACGACCTGAGGTAACGTCGTAAAACCGCGGGATCAAATCCCCCAGCGTACTTTTTCCGACCCCACTCATACCCACCAAAGCTACCACTTCACCGGCGCGGATCTTTAGATTGATATTTTTCAATACCAATTTTTCATTGTAACCGAAGCTCACGTTTTGGAATTCAATACTGCGAGCGAACCGATCGGCCGGACGAGCATCCGGTTTGTCGCGAACGTCGGGTGTCTCATCTAAAATTTCAAAAACCCGCTCCGCACCTGCTAAACCCTGGTTAACCTGCGTATAAGTCTTCGTCAATCCTTTGAACGGTTGATACATAAGAAACATCGCCGCCATGAACGCCATGAACTCACCCTGCGTACGACCGCCCCCGATGACACTCCATCCTCCATACCAGACCACTCCCCCGATGGCGAAGGACGCCAACAGCTCCATCGACGGGGCAACGATAGACTTTAGTCGACTCGCCCGCTGGGACTGTTTGAACAGCCGCCAATTTTCTTCCATAAACCTCTTGTTTTCGTACGGCTCCATGCCAAAGGCTTTAACGATGCGATTCCCCTGAATGCTTTCTTGCAAAAGCACCGTCAATGCTCCGGTACTAATCTGGCCGCGTCTGCTCAATCGTTTCATCTTCTTGCTCAAACGCATTACCGGAAGCACGGAGGCAGGAAAAACCACGAACGCGATGGACGCTAGAACCCAATCCTTGAGGAAAGCGACAACCACGAGGGCGATCAGGGAAGTTGCGTCGCTGATGAACGATGCGATAGCATCGGTGAGCACCGATCGCAAAAGTGCCGCATCGTTGTTTACGCGAGAAATTAAAATCCCTGTAGGATGCCTGTGAAAAAAGGAAAGCGAAAGTGACTGCAAATGTTGATTAAGCGTGTTACGCACGTCGTTCATAATTCTTAAGCCGACGTAGTCGCCTAGGTAATTCTGTCCAAAATTCAACAAGCCACGGACGGCGAAAACCAATATAATCAGCAGAGGGAGATAAGAAAGCGTCGTTGCATCCCGTTTAGCAAAGACGTCGTCCATGATGTGCTGGACGAGGAAGGGAAGCGCGCCGCTGGTTGCACCGTATCCCAGCATGCAGATCATGCCGATAGCAAAGTACGGCCATATATAGGGCTTGACAAATGGGAGCACGCGAAAATAGGTTTTCATAGGATTATTTTTTCAGCTTTCACTTAGGGCATCATGCTCAAAGCCAGATCCGCCACCCGGTGAGCGGCGCCGGCGCAGCCCAAACGTTCTCTCAACTTTGACCACTTAGCGACGATGGTTGAGCGGATTTGCCGATCGTCTAAGATAACCCGGCTTTCCTGCACGATCCGGTCCGCCTTGAATTCAGACTGGATCAGCTCAGGAACCACCCGCTCACTCGCCATCAAATTAGCCATGCCGATGTGATCGACGTGAACCAGCAGGCGGGCCAGATAGTAGGTCAACCACGAAAGTCGATAAACGATAATCATCGGCTTGAGCAATAGTGCGATCTCGACGGTTGCTGTGCCGGAGGCGGTCCACACTAAATCGGCGGCGTTCACAGCGTCATAGCGATCAGTTTCCACGATGGGAATTTCTTTGGCCTCGTCCGCGAGTATGGAGGCCAATTGTTGCCGGTCGATGGTGCTGGCCCGCACGCACACAAACTGTATGTCGCGTTCTTGGCGCAAGCGTCCGGCGGCATCCAGCATCACCGGCAAATGATAGACCACCTCTCGGCGCCGGCTGCCGGGCAGCAGAGCCACGGTTGTCTTGCCGGGATCCAGACCCAATTTTTTCAGAACGGTTTCACGCGGTTGTTGCGCGCGCACCGAATCCAACAACGGATGACCAACAAAGGTAACGTTAACTCCGTACCGTTCGTAAAACGGCACCTCAAAGGGAAAAATCACCGCCATCCGGTCCACCCATCGAGCGATTTGCCGGACACGGTAGCGGCGCCAAGCCCAAACCTGAGGACTAACATAGTAAAGGACGGGTATTCGCAGTCCCTTCGCCAGTTTTGCCAAACGCAAATTAAATTCGGGAAAATCAATTAGCACCAGCAGATTGGGCCGGCGTTCCCGCAAAGCTTTGCGCAGCAGCCTATAGCCGTGCCACACGTTGGCCAAATTTCCAGCCAGCTCGGCAAAACCCATCCCGGTAAGCTTGGAGACGCTAAAAAGAGTTTCGAAATGGGTTTGCTCCAGCCGCTCCCCCGCAACGCCGAAAATTTTCACATCGGGGTCGCGGTTACGCAGTGCTTCAACCAGTTGAGCCCCGTGCGCGTCCCCAGAAGCCTCGCCCACCACCAGCATGATTTCTTTTCCCGTTCTAACCACTCTGATAAACCATCACCCGTTTTAAAGCTGCGAACTGATCATCGAAGCGATCTCGAGGGCCCGCAGTCCTTCCGCGCCGCCCACCAAAGGGAGAGATCGGCTACGAACGCAATCCAAAAAGGAATCGATCTCGTCGGCCAAAGCATCGCCGTCCTTGATATCGATGCTTTCACCGCGAATGTCCAGCCACGTTGCCCCCGGGGGGGGTTTATAGAAGATTTGCGCGCGACGTTGATCATAGTCGATGGAAATGTAGGCATCCGGCTGGAAAAATCTTATTTTGCGCTCGCGCTTGATGGAAACCCGACTCGAAGTCACATTCGCTATACAGCCGTTCGCGAACTTGATCCGCGCATTGGCGATATCGGGCTTGTCCGTTAACACAGGGACCCCCACCGCCTCAACCTGTTGCACCGGGGAACGAACCAAACTCGCAATCACATCAATATCGTGAATCATGAGATCCAAAACAACATCGACGTCAGTTCCTCGTTCGACGAACGGAGCCAATCGATGGCATTCAACGAATTTTGGCTCCTTGATAATGCTCTCCAGCTTGCGGATCGCCGGATTATAGCGCTCGAGATGACCTACCTGAAGAATGGCATTCCCAACTTGTGCAGTTTCCACTAAATCCCGCCCTTCGGCGAGATTCGACGCCAGCGGCTTTTCTACCAATACATCGATACCCTGCTCGAGAAATTCCTGCGCGATGTCACGGTGAAGCCGGGTGGGGACTGCGACGCTTACGCATTGGACCCGCCCAAACAACTGGCGGTAATCGTATAGGGCTTCAGTATGATACTTGTCAGCAATCTCCCGGGCTTTCACCTCATCAACATCGACTACAGCGACGAGCTTGGCCTTTTCCGACGCGGCATATTTTTCCGCATGAAATTTGCCGAGATAGCCGACGCCCACAACGCCCACGGAAATCTTCCCGTCATCCGTCATAAGACCGCACTTCAGATCGCCACCGCGACAACGGCGATTCCCAGTCGATCCGCCTCCCGTAGCAGCGCCTCTTTTTCCAACAGAATCGTCTTCCCCGCTTCCAGAGCTAAAACCGCGCCCTTCACATCGTGGAGCTTTTTGATCGTTTCAACCCCGACGGCAGGCACGTCAAAACGAAGGTCTTGTTCGGGTTTGCTGACTTTGACCACAACGCACCCTGATTGAGCCAGAGTTCCGCCTCGTTGAATCGCCGCATCCGTGCCTTCAATGGCCTCCACCGCCACCACCACCTGATTCTTCACAATCACCGTTTGCCCAATACCCAAACGGCCGATTTCCTTCGCCACCCGAAATCCCAGGCGAATATCCTCCCATTGGGCCGCAGTTGGAGCACATTGAGTCAACACGCCTTTCGCGGGCACTATTTGGGGCACGCACAGCGTCGATTCCAAAATCTTGATCCCCTCCGTCTCCAACTCTTCTGCCACGCCGCGCAGCAAAGTGTCGTCGTCACGGCGCTTGAAGCGAGCTAGAAAACTGGCGCCGCGGAAATCGGGACGAAAATTCGTCAACAATTTTACTTTTCGAATCCCCCCGGCCATCACCGCTTCGGACACGCCGGCGCGCTTGAACGTGCGAATGATCTTGCCCAACTGGCCTACATAAATCCACGTGACCTCGTCCACCATCCTCTCGATTTCTTCGAGAGTTTCACCGCGGTGGGCCACGGCGACGAGCTTAAAGCCTTCCCGTCGCGCCTCCTCGGCAAAAATAAGCGGGAATTTTCCGTTACCGGCGATAAGCCCGAGTTTCTTCACGCCTCAAGGTCACCCAAGAGTTGCGCTACAATGAGTTGCTGCCGTGCTAGCGGCATATCCCGCGGCGGGAGTTTGCCACGAAGCTAGCTAACTCCTCCACCTCAGGAGACTGTGGGATTTCTTCGCGCAGCCTGGCTAACGCATCTTTGGTTCGCAATTTAGATTGAAAAATAATCCGATAGGCTTTTCTCAGGGCGTCGATCTTATCTTTATCAAAACCACGGCGGCGCAAGCCTTCAACATTGAGCCCGTGAAGGCTGGCTCGATCTCCGGTAGCATTGCAGAAAGGGGGAACATCTTTGGATACCATAGATCCGGCTCCAAGAATCGCCCCGGTGCCGATTTTGACGAATTGATGGATACCCGCTAAGCCACCGACGAGAACGTAGTTCTCTATGACGACGTGACCTCCGAGGGTGGCGCCATTGGCAATGATATTCCAGTTCCCCAACAGGCAATCGTGCGCGATATGACAATACATCATCAGAAGATTGTGATCGCCCACTCGTGTAGCCATTCCACCGCCGACCGTTCCGGGATTGAGCGAGACATATTCTCTGATCGTATTGTGGTCACCCATAATAAGCTCGCTCGGCTCCCCTTTATATTTGAGATCCTGCGGAATGGAACCGACGCTCGCAAAGGGGAAAAAGGTGTTGCCTTCTCCGATGGAAGTCCTGCCTTGGATCACGACGTGCGAGTGAAGTTTGCTCCCCCTTCCGATCTTGACCCCGGGCCCAACAATCGAATACGGTCCGACCTCGACGCTCGCATCCAACTCAGCTTTGGCATCGACCAGAGCGGTCTTGTGAATCCTGCTCATGCTTGCCGTCAGAGCCTAAGCCATTTCAATTTCCATGGCGGAGATTTCCGCTTGGGCGACGACTTTGCCATCCACCGTAGCCGTGCCCTGCATCTTCCAGAAGGAGCCGCGCCGCTTTAAGGCGGTAAGTTCCAAACGCAACTGGTCCCCCGGCTCTACGGGCCGTTTGAATTTGACGTTATCGAGTCCCGTGAGCACAAAAACTTTATGATCATTCATGCCACCGCGCGCGCTTTGCGCCAGGATGGCGCCCACCTGCGCCATAGCTTCACAAATCAAAACCCCCGGCATGACGGGCCGATTCGGAAAATGGCCTTGAAAGAAATATTCATTGAACGACACATTTTTAATCCCCACAATTCTTTCGGCGCCATCCATCTCAATGATGCGATCCACGAGCAAAAAAGGATACCGATGGGGGAGATGTTTGAGGATTTCCTTAACGTCGAACATGGCTGGCGTGATTTTGATCACCGCCTTTGACCAAGTCCGACACTTTTTTCTCGAGAGCGCGCACGAGGTTCCATAGCTTAGGCAATTGCGGGAGCAGTGTCATCACTTTCAGCCACTCGTGGTGCGGTGCGTCAGCGATCCCTCCGGAGAGCACGACTCCCGGCGGCACAGAACGCGGAATCCCCGATTGCGGTCCGATGGTCGCCCCGTCGCCGATCCGAAGATGATTGAGAACTCCCACCTGCCCCAATAAGGTGACGTCTTTGCCGATTCGAGTGCTCCCGGCTATACCGACCTGAGCCGCAATGATTGAATTCTCTCCCACGGTAACGTTATGGGCGATCTGCACCAGATTGTCGATTTTAGCGCGCCGCTCTATCACGGTTTTGCCGAACGTGGCCCGGTCCACAGTGGTGTTGGCGCCGATCTCCACGTCATCTTGAATTTCGACGGTCCCCACTTGAGGTATCTTTATCCGTCCGTCACCGTGGCCGGCATATCCGAAACCATCGCTTCCCACCACAACGCCGGCATGAAGAATAACCCGATTGCCGATGCAACATCCCTCGCGCACCACAACGTTAGGGTGTAACACGCATCCGTCTCCGACTTGAGCCCCGTCTCCCAAAAAAACTCCCGGATAAAGCACCGTTTCCCGCCCGACTCGAACACCGGCACCAACAAAGACGCCGGGAAAAAGCGTTACGTCTGCTCCGAGACTCGCCGTGGGATCAACAGACGCCCGCAAACTAATTTTTTTATCGTAGCGAACCGGCCGGGCAAACATTTGCAGCACCCGCGCAAAGGCGAGATACGGATCGGATATTTCCAGGTATCCCTTGCCCGTTTCTTGAACCGAATCATCCTTGATTACGCCGGGGCCAACAATGATGGCGCTGGCTCTGCACCGGCTCAGATGGGATTGGTAGCGCGGGTTGGCAAGGAAGGTAATTTCACCGGGCCCGGCGTCCTCAATGGACGCGACATTCTGAATAAGCACCTGCCCATCGCCGATGACCCGGCCTCCGACATCCCTCGCTAACTCGGAAAGCCTTTTGTTTATTAGGCTCACTTGGCCTTGGTTCGGCTATTGTAGAGATCGATCACCTTGCTGGTAAGGTCAATTCCCGGATCGCCGAAAAGAATCTGTGATCGTTCCAAAATCAACATGAACTTTTCTGACTTGCCCACTTCATTAACAACGACCTCCAGCTCTTTGAGGATCTCGGTCATCATTTCGCTTTCCTTTTGGCGCAGGTCCTGTTGGTAGTCGCCGGCAGTGCGCTGGTAATTGACGGCTCGCTTTTGCAGGTCCGCTTCCATATTCCTTCTCTCGTCCTCCCTCATTAACTGACCCTTTTTATCAAGGTCGCTTTTCATCCGATCAAGTTCCTGTTTTTCTTTAAGCAAATCCGCTTCAGCTTTTTT
>Ga0070708_100005312_pt1 | contig 10211 bp, 14 predicted proteins | sample KBSK5503metaG_FD_65469 | JGI IMG/M metagenome (GOLD analysis project Ga0070708, IMG submission 65469) | Corn, switchgrass and miscanthus rhizosphere microbial communities from Kellogg Biological Station, Michigan, USA - KBS K5-50-3 metaG | ecosystem: Host-associated > Plants > Roots >... | reverse complement strand
AGCCGGGACGCCGACCGACAATGGCTATGCTGAGCGTTTTGTGGGGCTCTTTAAGCTGGCAGTCGCCGAGCGCCAGCCCTATCACACGTTGGGAGATTTTTTGCGAGCAGCCCAGCAATGCGTCAACTTTTATAACACCACCAGGCCACATGAGAGTCTGGACTATCGTTCTCCTGACCAATTTGCGAAGGCGCAGCAACTGAACAGTGTCCCTACAAGCACCCTGTTTTAGTGTTCAGTAAACCGGGGACTGGACAGGATGGGTTGCTCCTAATCGCTGTTCTCTTATGCTGAGAGCCTGTCGATACAAGGCTTCTGCTCGCTCACGCTTGCCTTGATCTTGCATGAGTTTTGCTAACCCATAAAGTGGAAGAGCAATATCAGGATGGTCAGATCCCAGATGTTTTACAAATACCCTAAGTGCTCGTCTATACAGTAACTCCGCCTGCTCGTGGTTGCCTTGTTTATTGTAGATAAATGCCATCATGCATAGGCTCCTGGCAGTATCAGGGTGCTCGGCTCCTAATTGTTCCTCCTGAATGGAGATTGCTCGCACTATATGCGGCACAGCCTGTTCGTACTTGTCCTGCACAAAATAGAGAAATGCCAGATTGTGCAGGCTCCTGGCAGTATCAGGGTGTTCTACTCCCAATTGTTCCTCCCGAATGGAGATTGCTCGCACTATATGCGGCTCAGCCTGTTCGTACTTGTCCTGTGCCATATAGAGACTTGACAGATTATTCAGTATGGTGGCAGTATCAGGGTGCTCTACTCCTAAGTGCTGCTCATAGATCGAGAGGACTCGCACCAGAAGCGATTCTGCTACGGAATACTGCCCTCGTGCATCTAGGTAAACGACTGCCCTATGGAATAACTGCGCGACTCTTACTGTCGGGGCTAACTCGTCTGCCGCCCACGTTGCACAGACCAATGCATGCGGAAGCAAACGCTTGCACTGCCTCCAATTCTTGAATTCAACTTCATATGGAAAGGCTGCATCCAGTGCTCGCATCACACGCTCTCTCCATTGCTTTTGAAGATCGGGAGGCATGTCATCGATAAGCACAGCCTGCACCAGACGATGCATTGAGAATGTCTGCTCTTGCATATTGCGCTTAATCAGGGAATACCGCAGTAAGGCTGTAATGCCTTTCCTCAATGCTCTCTTATCGAGCTTGAAGCTATCGTCATGCTGAAATAGTTCCTCCGGTATGGCGTCGGGCTGAAGAAACGCACAGAAGCGCAATAAATCGGTCGCCAGCGGGTGTCGCTCACAAGCCTTGTTGAGGCAGAGTGTAAAGGTTACAACTACGGTATCGGGATACTCGCTATACCTGCCCTTGTTTTCCTCATCCATTGACCCGCGTTCGCTTAACAACTCAAGACGCTTTTCATGGTAGCGGTCTATGTAATCAGTAAACGATCCTCCGTCCTCAATGAACGCGCCAGCCTGATCTAGTGCCAAAGGATGACCGTCAAGCAGTTCCACTATCTGAGAAGCCGCATTACGTATGTCGGAGGCTACCGTATCGAGCGCAGTTTTATCTGGTAACCTGCCATAGCGCCGTGTACGCCGTAACAGAAAGAACAGCCCTTCGGCTGGTTCCATCTTGTCAATTTCGATGATCTCTCCGGCAACATCGCCGACCATCTGCGAGCGGGTAGTCAGCAAAATATGCCCGTTGTTATCCTCGCTAACTTCTGGAAAAAATGAGCGGGCCAGTTGCAGATTATCGGCATTATCCATGATGAGTAGCCAATCCGTATGATCGTCTAACCACTGCTTGACAGCCTCGACAATCTTGGCTAGCTCTTGCTCGTCCCGTTCTGGTAAGTCCAGCTTTTCTGCCAACTTTGCATAACCGATCTGAAGCGACTCCTCATCTGCCGCGTTCACCCAGAAGACTCCACTGTAGACTTTCTCTACGTAACACTTATGCGCATACTCAAGCGCCAGTTGCGTCTTGCCGATGCCGGGTAAGCCGCTGAGCGCAACGCTATAGCTCTCCTTCAGGAGTTGAGCTAACCGTTCAAGTTGCCTTTCGCGGCCAGTAAACAAGGGGTTCCGGTGGAACGGCAAGTTGCGTACTTTCGGAGACCCGTGGTGTGCCGCATGGTAGAGCGCATCGGTGTCTGCTGGATTTAGTTTGAACCCGGACGCTATGAGCTTCAGGTGTTTCGGAGAGGGAGGGAGATTTCCGGTCTCCAAATCTATGTACGTACGACGCGAAATCCCTTTTCCTATATCCAGTATATGCGCTGCTGCATCTTCCTGAGTCCACCCTTTCCTTACTCGCAGGGACGCAAGTATATTCTCAAACCGATTTTCCTCAAGTAACATTAGCTTCTCCGAAATTGCACATTTTCCCGCCGATTTTGCACACGCCCTTAAGTAAGCTTTCGATAGAAAGTCGTAAGCAACAGACTAGGTAGTTCCCAGAGAAAAAGAATGCGCCTTTTGCGCAAGTTGATTACCGCTAATTATAGCTTGTTTCTCAGGGAAGTACCAGTTGGGCTTACGAATGAAGGTGCGGTTATCAGCACCAATGTTGGTCGCGAATTGGCGGCCGCTGGTATTGAGTGGTTGCGCTTAAAGGGCGTAACCACGTACAGAAAGGGTTTCCTAGTTGATCGACAGGTATGTAGTGGATTTTAACAAAACATTTGGCGGGGCAATGTTGCTCGGTATCGAGCCGAAGATGCAGCGCTCGGACAAAAACGACTCCAAAAGTCCGATGGAGCACGCGCGCGACAAAGACGGAGTGACGAAGTGGACGGTGTCGCTGGCCGTGCAAACAAAGAACTTTGAAAACACCAAGTTTGAGACTATCCAGATCACGGTAACCAGTCCGAACAAGCCGTATGGGGCTATTCCGCCAGGTAGTCCCGTGACGGTGGAGGGACTTGAGCTTGGGATTATGGCGCAGTCGCGTGGTGGGTTCTCCGTTTTCTACGCGGCCGAGGCCATCCGTCCGCTGCAACCGGCGCGTGTCGCGTCCGGTCAGTAAGAAAGTATAGGAGGTGACTCATGGCTCAGGGTAATACGAAACTCGCCCGTGGTCTTGTATGGTTCGCGGCGTTCGTTAGTGTGGCGTTGCTACTCATGATGTGCAGTCTGGCATCAATGGGCGCGGCATGGCTGCTAGCGTTATTGCTCATGATGCTCGTAGACGGGCCGGTAGCACTCTACGCGTACCAGCAGGGCTTGTTCTTTGAAATGGGAATACAGCGTACCTGGTCGGCTGTCTGCCGTAACTTGGGCGGCAATTTCAGCGCCGAGGTTTTCTCGCTTGGAAACTCAGTGCGTGCGGGCTTAGAAAGTCGTGGCAAGTACTACGTGCCGAACCAAACGAAAACGGTCTATCCACGCTTGCGCGAGGTGCGCGGCACGCGTGAGGCCTGGACGGGGCTAGTCAAGCCGAACCCCGGTCAGACCATCAATGACTACCAAGACCAGGCGGATGCGTACGCGCTGGCCTACCATAGTGCGTTTTGCCAATTTGAACTAGCAGAAAAGGGCCTCATCCGTATCCGGGTAGGTCAAATGCCCATACCAGAGGCGTACGACTTCGAGGAGTAAGCACGATGGGGCTGGAACCTGAACTGGCACTGTTAAAAGCAGTGCCAGTGGCTAGGGATAGTGACGGCCGCCCGTGGCACCTGGCAATTGAGGGTCAGCATGTCTTCATCGCTGGCCGGACGGGCGGCGGCAAGAATAGTTGGACATGGAGTCTGGTGCTGCGCCTGGCACCGGCCTGGCGGGTCAGCCTGGTCAAGTTCTGGGGCTGCGACCCGAAGCGGATAGAGCTGGCAATCGGGCGCGGCTGGTGGAACTACTACGCCGCTACCGATGAGGGCATGGTAGAACTACTTGAGCAGTGCGTTGACGATATGCATGAGCGTATGTCTGCCATGCAAGGCATGCGGCGCTGCTTCCAGCCAAGTCTGGAAACGCCGCTGAACGTCATCATTGTCGATGAAATGGCCTACCTGTCGTTCTACATGGCGGATAAGAGACTGCGCGAGCGTGCGGACAAGGCCATGCGCACGCTACTGACGCAAGGTCGTGCGCCTGGCTATGCCGTGGTCGGCGCGGTGCAAGACCCGCGTATCGAGACCTGCGGGTATCGGAATATGTTCCCGCTCCGCATTGCTGGCGGTTTGAACGAGGCGAAGCAAGTGGATATGGTGCTCGGTGAGGGTATGCACGACGCGGGGGCGCTGTGTGAGCAGATACCGCTGGGTCGGGACGGCGCGGGTGTGGCCTACGTACTGGATGCCGAGCGCATGATGAAGCCGCGTATGGTGCGGGCGCCGTGGTGTAGCGACGAGGTGATACAGCGGGTGCTGGCGGATGTGCCGGTGAAAGCGGTAAAGGATGAGCAGCTAGGCGAACACTTGCAATCGCAACCTGGCTGGCAGTACAAAGTCGAGTGAGGTGACAATGAACAGCGATGAATTGCGGGCGCGGCTCCTGGCGTCGATTGGTATGAGTCGTGCGACTGAAGAGCTGCAAGAGGGGTTCCTGTACGCGTTTGAGCGGATTGCGCGGCAGCGGCTGGGGTGGATTGTGTTTGAGATGTTTAGCGATGAACAGGTACAACAGGTGAAGCTCATGCGTCAGTCTGGTTGGTCTGATGGTGATATGCAGGCGTGGATTAAAAGCCAGATGGCGGTGAGTTACGACGACCTGCACGAGGCGATCCTGCTGGCGGTGGTTCGGGAAGTAGAAATGGCATATGCGCGGCGCTAGCTGCACGGGCTGGTCGCTATCACTTCGTTGACGCGGCCAGTACCTACCCTAAGAAAGGTGCTCTATGAATGGCTGGAATAACACACGGTCAAACAATTGAAAGTAGTATCGTAGCCGACATTGCGGGGTATGTGCCAGCGGCGGCCGTCGTCGAGAGGGGACAGCGGCGAGAGGCGCGGTACAAGCTGCGCTCGGCGCTCCGGCGGGTGACGCGACTCAAGCGCTTACGTTACTGCGGGCTTCCCTTTAACAGTGATATGCTCGTCCGACGCAAAGATGGTGTCCATCACTTCTCAGGTATGCGGCGCCAAAAAGATGATGTGCATCGCTTCTCGGGTATGTCCACCTGCGGCTCAGGTTGGGTGTGTCCGGTCTGCGCGGCGAAAATCCGATATCACCGGGCGGATGAAACCAGCCGCGCCGTGGTGTCGGCGTTAGATCAGGGCATGGGCGCGTTGTTCGTGACACGCACCATTCCCCATAGTGCCGAGGACAAGCTCGAGGTAACGCTCGGTTTGCTGGCGGAGGGTCGGCGCTATGTGGCAAATCAGCCGGTGGTCAAAGCGTTGCGCCGGGAAGTGCGATATATCGGCTCCATTGCCGCAAAAGAGGTGACCTACGGTTTCAACGGCTGGCATCCTCATACGCACGATATCGAAATCTTTGGGCGTGAGGTTACGCTGGCGGACTTTGCGGCCTTGAGCAGTGTGTACTATGAGTACTTGAGCCGGTATTACAGCCAGCACGGGTTTGAGGGGTTGTCACGCCAGCACGGGGTCCGCGTCGAGCAGGTACAGCTAAATGGTGTCGCCCTGGCAAAATACGTTGCCAAGCTGCAAGATGGCGCGGACGTCAGATTGCATACCGCGCAAGAGCTGGCGCGCTCAGATTTAAAGCAGGGTCGTGAGGGCTCGCTCATGCCGTTTGACATTGCTTGTAGCTTCTTCGAGACCGGTGATATGGAATTGCTTGATCTGTGGCATGAGTATGAGCATGAGACCAGGGGCAAGTCGGCTATTCGATTTACAGAAGGTTTGCGGGCGCGGCTGCTGCCGCATGAAGCCGAACTAACCGATAAGAAACTAGCGGCGCTGAAAGTCGGCGGTGTTGGTGTGGTGCGCTTCGAGTGCTGGTTCTACCGCAAAATTGCGCGGGTGCCCGGCTTAGAGGGTAGGGTATTGACGGCGCTGGATACCGGCGGTTTCGCGGCGCTCGTCGAGCTTTTGACGGTGTACCACCTTGATAGTGTAGGTGGGTATTACCAGGTTAAATAAAGTGAGGGTTAACTATGGCTGGCATGATTGATCGAGATGAGATAGTACGTGAGCTACTGAGGGCGGGTGTTGAGCCACCAGACTGGTTAGATGAGTTTCTGGCAGACCATGAGAAAGGGTTGCCTGACCCGTTTGTCTTCCTGCCATCGCCACAAGGGCTGGTGCCGGTTCTATTCTGGACGGACGGCCTAAAGAATGCGGTTATTCAGGCGATGAAAGGATGTGAGGACGATGGCAGAAATGATTGACCGCATGGAGCTAAGCAACAATCAGCGGGTGGAATTAGACGAGGAGTGTGTGACGTGGATTGTGCAAGCGCCGGTGCCGGGCGTCACAGCGGCGCAAAAAATCCGGCTAGATGCGGCGGCAGCAACCAGGCTGTTCGATTTTTTGCTGCTGTATGAGGAACGACTGGCACGGTGGCGTGACGGCTTGACGCCTTAATTTTGGGAGATGACGTATGGATGACCAGACGACCGCACAGGTGGAACCCATAGTTACAGCAGAACCGTCTATCTACGAACAGATGTACCGGTACTTGTATGACTACCACTTCGGCCGCATCACGTTCTTAGAGCTGCTGGACAAGTGGAGAGAAGTATTGCGGCTACCAACTAGGGACAACCAATAGTGGTACTGCACTAACCGATATACAAGACGCCCTGGATTGCTCCGGGGCGTTATTGTTTGTGACAGAGCACCTACCTATTACGTCTTCAGTAACAGCAGGAGAACTCATGAATGACAATACGCGGCTCAGCTTCGTCGCTGCTCAGCGAAAAGCGAAATTTGATAGGTGTCCACTCCTGCAAAGGCAAAGAGTGGATTCGCTTGCCCAGCATCATCTATGCGGTCTCCATGATATCAGGCGTGATCATGATCCTCAGCGAAGAAGCCTTCGGGCAATATCACACCTCGCACCTGGCGCTGGTCATCTTCGCTAACGCCTCGTGGATCATCTTCCCATTGATCATCTTGTTCCGCATGGGGCTGCAAGAGCATCCCTTCACCAGGCCCGCCAGCGTGCAAGCGAGCGGTGCGGGAGTATGAGCATGGCTAAAGCGTTTCTGCTCGTGATCGTAGCCTATGTGCTGGCAGGCGCAGCAGCAGTAGGCACGGGTATCTGGTTTCACGCCCAACAACCAATCGTCATGGTGGGATTGGCTGACCTGGCGGCAACCATCGTGGTCTTCATCTTCAGCGTGATCACAAATAATTCCAGCATGTATGATCCCTATTGGAGCGTGGCGCCAGTCCCCATCGCGCTTTTCTGGCTGTTGCAGCCTGGCTCTAATGGGTTCGCCAATCCGCGCCATGTCCTCATCTTCGCGCTCCTCTGCTTGTGGGCGATCCGTCTGACGGCCAACTGGGCTACCCAGTGGCGTGGGTTGGGCCACGAAGATTGGCGCTACCAGGATATCCGTAAACAGACAGGTTTCTTTTATTGGCCTGTTAGCTTCCTTGGGATTCACCTGATGCCCACTCTCCTGGTCTTTCTGGGAAGCCTGGCACTGTGGCCTACTCTGAGCGACCGCAATACCCACCTGAGCTGGCTGGATGGCGTGGCTGCGCTGGTGACGTTGGCTGCCGTGATCATCGAAGGGACGGCAGATTTGCAGATGCGGCGGTTTCTGAGCAAGCCAGGATCGGCGCAGCAGGCGATTCCACCGGGATTGTGGTCGGCTTCGCGCCATCCGAACTACTTTGGTGAAGTGCTCTTCTGGTGGGGATTGTATCTCTTTGTCCCGCTGGCTTATCCAAACTTCTGGTGGGCCATTGCGGGTCCAGTCGCCATATTGCTGCTCTTCCTGGGCGTCAGTATCCCCTTGATGGAACGCCACCTGCTTGCAGGACACCCCACCTACACAGAGTACCAGCAGCGTGTGTCACCATTTTTCCCCTGGTTTTCACGCTGAAAGAACATGGGGGCAGGTCATCTAGAGTCGCTCTGATTGGCAGCAAGCCCCCCACCCCGGATGAATTAAGAGCGTGGTGCCGCTTTGGCGCTCCCGCGCCAAAGCGGCACCACGCTCTTGTACTCTTTTTTGGGGCGGGGAGGGGAAGAGGAAAAAGACGTTTGAGAAGCCCTATCATCTAGACCTGGGAAGCTTGACGACGTCATAAAGATTAGGTATACTCGTTTTCAGACCACTCGGTCGGTAAAGAGATGAAGACAGGCATAAAAAGCTGCTGAAAGGCCACCAAACGAAGCGAGGGAGAGATGAATCAGGAAGGACGAGTCACGACAGAGCGGCAGGGGCATGTCCTGCTGATTGGACTGGATCGTGTCGCCAAGCGCAATGCATTTGACATGGCAATGCTCAACGCGCTCGGGCTAGCTTACGCAGAGCTCGAACATGATGATGAATTGCGTTGTGGCGTGCTTTTTGCGCATGGAGATCACTTCACAGCGGGATTGGAACTGACGCAGTTCGCGTCATCCCTGGGACATTTTGAGTATGCAGAGGAGGCTCTTGATCCACTTGGCATTCGTGGACCGCGCCTCACGAAACCCGTGATCTCCGCGGTGCAGGGGATCTGCCTCACCGTCGGTATTGAACTGGTGTTGGCAACGGATATACGCATTGCTGCTTCCAGTGCACGGTTTGCTCAAATAGAGATTAAGCGCGGCCTTTTCCCTTTTGGAGGCGCAACCATTCGTTTCCCACGAGAGGTTGGCTGGGGCAACGCGATGCGTTATTTGTTGACCGGTGATGAGTTCAACGCAGCCGAGGCGCTGCGTATCGGTTTAGTCCAGGAGGTGGTTGAACCAGGGCAGCAGCTTACTCGCGCAACAGAGCTGGCTCAGGTCGTCTCAGCGCAGGCTCCACTGGGTGTGCGTGCCACGCTCAAATCGGCACGATTAGCCATAGCTGAGGGTGAAGAGGCTGCCATACAACAATTTCTGCCTGATTTGCAGGCGCTTATGCAGAGCGAAGATATAAAAGAGGGTGTGCAGTCTTTCATTGACCGACGCCAGGCCAACTTTAAGGGACGGTAAGTCCCTCTTGGCAAGGGCATCTTCTCATGGCAAAAACGTATCAGGTTCCGTCTTTCGTCCGTCTTGGAAACTTCTTCACGAAGAGATTGCTGCGCGCCGGTCTGAAACCGGGCAATTTTGAGAGATGACCAGGGCTCTTCTCCGTATTAAGAGTGATGAGGAATGGGGAGATCACTCCTTCCCTCGTTGACCTTGTTGTCTGAAAGGGCTTGACTTCCGTCCAGCCCTATTCTTCTGGGAGAGCGTATGAGCAACAGGCCGGCCCTCTGCATCCAGGTGGATGAAGAGACGCAGTTGTGCCTGCTTGAGGAGCGGCACGTTGAGGAATACTTTGCACTGATTGAGCGGAATAAAGAGCACTTGCATGAGTGGGTAGCTGTGGAAGCATATGAGGAGTCGGTTGAGACCCTCAGGGCTTTCATGAAGCAGCGACTGCTCCGATTTGCCAATGGTGAGGGCTATCACCTGGGGATCTGGTACCAGGACACTCTGGTAGGAGTCCTGGACTATCGCCTGAACTGGAGGGGTCGCAAAGTCGAACTGGGCTATTGGATCGACGCCGCGATGCAAGGAAAAGGCATTGTGACACAGGCTTGTCGGACTTTGGTGAGGCATGCGTTCGAGGTGCATCAGTTGAATAAAGTCGAGATCTCCTGTGCGACAGAAAATACCCGCAGTCGCGCGATCGCCGAACGTCTCGGCTTTACCCAGGAGGGGATTCTCCGCCAGACTGATAGGCTTCATGACCGCTATGTTGATGGGGCCTTCTATGGCCTGCTCGTCGATGAGTGGAACTCAAGAGCAAAGAATGAGCAGGGACTCGATAAGGAAACCCATTGATGGAGAGGGAATCCTCTGACTGATCGTCTTGACCCTGGTGAAGGACCTCCTCTTGACAAGACTCACTTCTCTGGCTATACTTATGTAAGTAAACACTCACACACATGAAAGAGAAGAATATGCCAGGAGAAACGCGACAGAAGATCCTGGATGCCGCTGAAAAGCTGATCCTCTTGAAGGGGTTGGCACGCGTGACGACCAAGGAGATCGCGCGCGAGACCGGCCTGTCAGAAGGCGCACTCTACAGGCATTTCGATCATAAGGAGGAGATCTTTTTCGCGCTGCTGGCGGAGCACCTGCCTGCCTTACACGACACCTTCCAGGCGCACCAGCCAGGCACAGG
>Ga0070708_100005311_pt1 | contig 10211 bp, 9 predicted proteins | sample KBSK5503metaG_FD_65469 | JGI IMG/M metagenome (GOLD analysis project Ga0070708, IMG submission 65469) | Corn, switchgrass and miscanthus rhizosphere microbial communities from Kellogg Biological Station, Michigan, USA - KBS K5-50-3 metaG | ecosystem: Host-associated > Plants > Roots >... | reverse complement strand
CGCGACCTCATCGCCGGCCTGCCGCGCACCATCACCGTCGGCAGCAACGAGATCACGGAGGCGATGGAGCCCGTGCTCCAGCAGATCGTGAACGCGGTCAAGGCCGTGCTCGAGGAGACGCCGCCCGAGCTCGCCTCCGACGTCATCGACAAGGGCATGGTGCTCTCCGGAGGCGGCGCGCTGCTGCGAAACATGGACAAGCTGCTCACCCAGGTGACCGGCGTCCTTTGCTACGTCGCCGAGAACCCCCTGTACTGCGTGGCCAAGGGCACCGGATTCGCACTCGAGCACCTCGACTTCGTGCGCCGGAGCCTGATCGCGGCGCGTTAGGCCATTCCCTATCGTCGCGCTTCGTGAAGAGGCTCGACGTGCTGGGTGTCGGATTCGACCGCGTCGATCTCGCGGCGGCCACGCGGATCATCCTCGAGCGGCTCCTTCACGGCGAGCTCACCTTCGTGATCACCGCGAATCCCGAGTTCGTGATGCTCGCGCGCGGCGACGAGGCGCTGCGGCAGATCGCGGCGGGCGCCGAGCTCGTCGTTCCCGACGGCACCGGGGTCGTCGTCGCGTCGCGCCTGCTGGGGGATCCGCTCCCGGGCCGCGCCCCCGGCCGGTTCATCGTCGACGGGCTCGCGTCGCGCGCCGCGGGGCTCGGCGCGTCGTTCTATCTGCTGGGAGCCCGCGAGGGCGTCGCCCAGCGCGCGGCGCATCGCCTGCAGGGTCGTCACCCCGATCTCGAGATCGTGGGCGCGGAGCCGGGGGATCCTTCGCCGGACGCCGATGACGCCGTGGTCGCGCGCATCGCGGCGGCGTCGCCGCAGATCCTCCTTGTCGCGTACGGGATGCCAGCGCAGGAACGGTGGATCGCGCGCAACCTCGCCCGTCTTCCCTCCGTCCGTGTCGCGATGGGCGTGGGCGGCGTGCTCGATCAGCTCGCGGGCGATGGCGTCGTCCCGCCGCGAGCGGTCCACGCGATCGGCTTCGAATGGCTGTGGCGCCTGGCGCGCGAGCCGCGGCGGTGGCGCCGCCAGCGCGTGCTGCCGCTCTTCGCGGTCCTCGTCCTCGCGCAGCGCGCGCGGCAGGCGGTGCGCCCGTCCGCGGTCGCTCGATGAAGCTGGCGCTCGCCCACGAGTACTTCTCGGTGCGCGGCGGGGCGGAGCGCGTCGTCGACGTCCTTCACGAGATGTGGAGGGACGCGCCCGTCTACACGTTCTTCCACGACCTCCGCCGGTACGGTCCGCTGCCGGGATGGGACGTCCGCGCGAGCTTCCTCCAGTCGTTCCCCATCGGGGGAGGCGTGCATCGCGTCCTGCTCCCGCTCTACCCGACGGCGGCGTCGCGGCTTCAGGTCGCCCGCGGAACGGAGGTCCTGCTGTCCTCCACGAGCGCCTTCATCAAGGGCATCGCGATACCGGATGAGACCGTCCACGTCGCGTACTGCCACTCGCCGACGCGCTACCTCTGGGACCAGTCCGACCAGTACATCGCCGACGAGGTCCCCGCTCCCCTGCGGGGCGTCGTCCGCGAGATGTTCGGCGCGCTCCGGGAGTTCGACCTCCGCGCGGCCGGCCGCGTCGACCGCTGGATCGCGAACTCCGACACGGTCCGCGAGCGGATCGCGCGGTACTACGGGGCGCCGAGCGAGGTGATCGCCCCGCCGGTCGACCTCTCGCGCTACCAGGCGGTCGAACGCGGGGACTTCTGGCTCTTCGCCCCCGGGCGCCTCGTCGCGTACAAGCGCGGCGACATCGCCGTCGACGTCTTCGACCGGATCGGCATGCGGCTCATCGTGCTCGGCGACGGCCGCGAGCGGCGCGCTCTCGAGCGGCGGGCCAAGGACAACGTCACGTTCGCGGGCCGCGTCGACGACGAGACCGTGCGCGCGCTCCTCGGCGCGGCGCGCGGGCTGATCTTCCCGGGGGAGGACGACTTCGGGATCGTCTGCGTAGAGGCGCTCGCGTCCGGTGCGCCGATCGTCGCCCTCGGAGCCGGCGGCGCGCGCGAGATCGTGCGCGACGGCATCGATGGCGCGCTCGTGCCGGCGGCCGATGTCGATGCCTTCGAAGCGGCGGTCCTTTCGGTGGAGCGCCGCGAGGTCGACCGCGACGAGCTGCGCCGCCGCGCCGCTCTCTTCGACCGGCCGCGCTTCGAGGAGCGCGTGCGGGCGACCGTCGAACGCGCGCACGCCGAGGGACGCGCCGCCGTGACGCCCGCATGAGCGATCCACAGCCGCCGCGGCGGGTCAAGGTCGACATGCACATGCACTCGGAGGTCTCCCCCGACAGCCGGATGCGTCCCGCCGTCCAGGCCCGCCGCATCCGCGAGGTCGGCATCGACGTCGCGTGCGCCACGGACCACAACAGCGTCCTGGGCGGGCTCCGGCTGCGCGAGGCGGCGGACGGCTTCCGCGTGATCGTGGGGTCGGAGATCCTGTCGCGCGACGGCGAGATCATCGGACTCTTTCTCGAGAAGGACGTGCCGGCGCGTCTCTCGGCCGAGGAGACGATCGCGCGGATCCGCGACCAGGGCGGACTCGTGATCGTCCCGCACCCGTTCAGCCGCAATCGTCTCAACCACATCGGCCGCGCGGCGCTCGACCGCGTCCGCGACCGGATCGATGCGATCGAAGTGTTCAACGCGCGCGAGGCGTTCACCTCGGACAACCTGCGCGCGGCCGAGTACGCGAGCGAGCACGGCATCGCGGGCGCGGTCGCGAGCGACTCGCACCGTCCGGCCGAGATCGGCGCCGCGTGGATCGAGATGGAGGACTTTCCCGATCAGGCCGCATTCGTGCGTTCCCTCCGAGAGGGCACCATCAGCGGATCGCTCAGCGGGCAGATCGTCCACCTCTGGACGCGGTACGACGTGATGCGGAAGTGGCTCGCGCGCCGGCTCGGCCGTTGGACCTGACCCGTCATCGCGACCTCGCCGTCCTGGTGTTGTTCCTCGTCGGGGTACGCGTCGTCTCGATGATCGTCGTTGCCCAGCCCGGCTACACGGACGCCTACTACTACGCGACGGTCGCCTCGCGCGTCGCGCACGGTGACGGACTCACCGCGGACTTCGTATGGAACTTCCTCGAGGCGCCGCGGTTCCTGGCGCTGCCCATCGCGAGTCACCGGTTCTGGATGCCCCTTGCGACGCTGGTGCAAGCGGCCGGGATCGTCCCGCTCGGCGGGCTACTCGGGGATCTCCGCGCGGGCCAGCTCGCGATCGTCCTCGTGGCCGCGCTCATCCCCGTCGTCACGTACGCCGCCGCGCGCGGCCTGGGCGCGAGCGCGAGCGCCGCGCTCCTGGGCGCGGGCGTCGCGGGGCTCGGCGGCGCGTTCGCGCCGGCCTGGGTCAGCGTCGACGCGTTCGTGCCGGCAGCGGTGATCGGGACGGCCTTCTTCATCGTCTTCGCGCGCGCGGCACGCGGGTCGGTCGCGGCCGGCGTCACCGCGGGCTTGCTCGTCGGGCTCCTGTATCTCACGCGCGCGGAAGGCGCGCTCTTCGGGCTCGCGCTCCTGTGGCTCGCCGGCCGCCCGATCAGCCGCGGCGCGGGAGTGTCCGGATCCCTGGTGGCGATCGCGGTCGGCGGATCGTGGCTGGTGCGCAACGTCTCGCTCGGGTACCCCGACGACCTCCTTGCGCGTGCGGTCCTCCTGGTGCGCTATGAGGACTTCTTCGCGGTGAACGGACCGACGCTCGGGTCGTTCCTGTCGTCGCCGGGCGAGGTCGTGTCCGCGCGGCTCGGCGCGCTCGGCACGAACGCCGTCACCGCGGCGATGTCGCTGCTCGTCGTTCTCCTGGTGCCGCTCATCGGCGCCGCGCGCCGCCGCCGGGCGCGGGCCGACGTGGGTGCCTTCGTCGCGCTCGCGGTGCTCGTGTACCTGGTCCAGTCCCTTGCCTTCGCGCCGCACTCGGTGCGCGGCAGCTACTTCCACAGTCTCGCCGCCTTCTTCCCGTTCGCCGTCGCGCTCGCGGCGGCGGGCACCGAGGAGATGCTCGCTCCCACCCGCGGCCATCTCCTGCGCCTTGTCGCGGCGACGGCGCTCCTCGGGTTCGGGGCGGTCTCGACGTTCGCCCTGGGTGAGTGGGATGTCGCGTTCAACACCCCCTACCGCGCCCGCGTCGCGGCGGCGGCTCTGCTGCCCGAGGGGCCCATCGTCGTCACCGACGCCGCCGCGTGGCGATGGATCACCGGTCGCGTCGCCATCGTCGCGCCTGCCGACGGGCCGCTGTTCGCCGGGTGCGCGGCTCAGATCTACCTCGCGAACACCCTGATCCTCGAGCCGGCCCATTTCAGCCGGTACGACGATCTGTACGGCTCGCAGCGGACCGATCTGTTCACCCTGCGTAGCGAGACGGAGGGCATCCGCATCTATTCGTTGAGGCCAGAGAACCGCTGCATCGTGGCGTTCCAGTGAGGCGCGCGGCGGACCTTCTGGCATGGAACGCGTGGCCGCTCGGCGTCGCGGCCGCCGCGTTCACGGTCGCGGTCGGGCTCCCCGCGAGCGATCCAGATATGTGGTGGCACCTGGCCTCGGGCCGCTGGATGGTCGAGCACCGCGAGCTCCTGCGCGTCGACATCTTCTCGTCGACCATGACCGGAAGCCCGTATGCGCTGGGCGAGATCTGGGGCGAGATCCTCCTCTATCTGGCGTACCTCGGCGGATCGTGGGGCGGGGTCGCGATCCTCCGCGCGGCCCTCGTCGCGGTCACCGCCTTCGCCGTCGTGCGCGCGGCGTCGCGCTTCGCCTCGCCTCTCGTCGCGATCCCTCTCAGCGCCGTCGCCATCGTGCTCTCCAAGCCGACCTGGACCGACCGCCCCCAGCTCTTCACGCTCGCGCTCTTCGCGATCCTCTTCGAGCTCCTCCTCGCGGCGCGCGGCGGCTCACGCCGCGCGGTCGTCGCGTCCGTCCCGCTCCTCTTCGTCTGGTCGGGTCTCCACGCGGGCTATGCCCTCGGGATCGCGCTGCTCTGGCTGTTCGCCATCGCGGCGCTGATCGAGCGGCGCGGCGCGGTCCCGTTCCTCGCCGCCGCCGTCGTGGCGACGGTCGCGGTGAGCCTCGATCCGGCCGCGCTCCCGCTGACGCGTGCGCTGGATCACGTCGGCAGCGCGACGCGCGGGATCGTCGAAGAGTCGCCGGTCGACGCCCTGTCGCCCTACGGCGCGCTGTTCGCGCTCGTTCTGGGCGGCACTCTCGCCGCGTTCCTCCTCGTGGGTGCGGACCTCCTTGCCGTCGTCGTCCTCGCGCCCCTGCTCGCCCTCGCCCTGTCGGCGCAGCGCCACATCCCTTTCTTCGCGATCGTCGCGGTGCCGTTCGTCGCTCGCTCCGTTGTGATCCTCGTCGAGCGCGGCTGGGCCCCCGGCAGTGCCCCACCGAGGGCCCCCGCTGGCGTGGGGGACCACCCGAGCGGAGCACCGCTCACCGTGGGTTGGAGCTGGGTGAAGGGATGGCGTAGCGAGGGTGGTGGTCCCACGCCAGTAAAGAGGGTTTCGGTGGGGGCGCCGGGGGCCCAGCCGCGCATCCTGCTTCCGGTAGCGCTTTGGGTCGGGGCGATCGCGAGCATCGCCACTGCGGATCCGAGGCCGGACCTCCGTGCATATCCGGCCGCGGCGTTGCCTGCCCTGCGCGCGTCGACCGGCGTCGTGCTCAACGAATACGACTGGGGCGGCTACCTGATCTGGAACGCGCCGGAGCGTCCGGTGTTCATCGACGGACGCCTCTTCCCGTTCCTCGCGGACGACGTGCTCGGAGGCTACCGGCGCGCGATCCACGTCCTGCCCGGATGGCGCGGGGTGCTCGACCGCTGGAGCGTGACGCAGGCCCTCCTCGCCCCGGACCGCTCGCTCACGCAAGCGCTCCAGGACGACGGCTGGATCGTGCGCGCGCGCGGCGACCGCTTCGTGCTGCTCGAGCGGCCGAAGTGATCCGGCTCGTCGCGCTCGCGATCCTCGTCGGCGGCGCGATCGCCGGCGCCAGCGCGAGCCTGCCGGTCGGCGACAGCGACATGTACTGGCACCTGGCGAACGCGAAGCAGATGGTCGTTCGCGGTCTTGTGCGCACCGACCTCTATTCATGGACCGTCGCGGGCGCGCCGGTCCCGACGGACCAGTGGCTGGGGGACGCGATCCTCGGCGCGGGCTATACGGCAGCGAGCTGGGTCGGCGTGCTGGCCGCGCGCACGATCGCGGTCGCGATCGTCGTCGGAGGGATCGCGCTCGCTGCGTTCCTCCGCCGTCCGCGCTCGCCCGTCGTCGCTCTCGCGGTCGCGCTCCCCGCGATCGTCCTCTCGCGCTTCCTCTGGACGGAGCGGCCGGAGCTCTTCGGGGTCGCGTGCTTCGCCACCCTCGTCGTGCTGCTGCAGCTGCCCGGTCCGCGGCCGATCATGGCGATCGCACCGCTCCTCATCGTCTGGGCGAACCTCCACGGCTCGTTCGCGCTCGGCGTGTCTCTGGTCCTCGTGATCAGCGCGTATGGGCTGTGGCGAGAGCCTGAGCTGCGCCGCGCGTACTCGATCGCCGCCGTGGGCGCGATGCTCGCGCTCGTCGCGACACCGGCCGGGCTCGGCAGCCTCTCCACGCCGAGCAGCCACTTCCTCACGCCGCCGCGCGAGATCCAGGAGTGGTCGCCTCCCGACATCTCGACACCGGCCGGCGCGATATGGGCGGCCCTTCTCCTGCTGACGCTCGCGACCGCGGGGCTCGCGGGTCGCGCATCGATCCGCGATCTCGTGCTCATCGTGCCTCTGGCGATGCTCTCGCTCGTCGCGATCCGTCACACGCCGCTCTTCGCGATCGCCGCGATCCCGTATCTCGCGGACCGCTTGCCGTTCGCGGTACGCCGCGTGTGGACGCTCGCCGCACCGAAGGACGACGACGCGCGGGAACGGCGGACCGTCGACGGCCGGAGGGCGCTGGATGTCGCGAACGTCGCCATCGGCGTGATCCTCTTGATCGCCGGCATCGCCATCGCGCCGCGTGAGCCGGACGAGAGCTCGTACCCGACGGCGGCACTCGCCTCGCTCGAGCCCGGACCCGGCCTCTTCGCGCAGTACGACTGGGGTGGTTGGCTCATCTGGCGCGCGCCATCGACGCCGGTGTTCGTCGACGGGCGCCTGAGTGTTTACCGGGACCCGGTCCTGACCGACTACATCACGGTGCTCGAGGCCGGCCCGGGCTGGCGCGACGTCCTGGAGCGCCGCGGGGTCCGGACGATCCTCGTCAGGCCATCCGACCCACTCGCAGTGCGGGCCCAGGAGCTCGGATGGCCGGTCATTTCCCGATCGCCGGTCTACGTGTTGATCTCCGTCGTACACCGATGATCGGGGGTGCGGGCGGCCTTTCCACATATGCTCCGGCGCACGAAGGAAGGGGCGGCGGCGCAGCGCGGGGCCCCCATCCCTCTCCGCGCCGACCACCGGCGCGCCGAGGGCGACCTAGACGCGCTCTTTGACACGCTCGTCGATGGTCTGCGTCGCGACGTCCGCCGGATCCGGGCACAGGTGGAGCGCTTTCGCCGCGCCTACCAGAAGAAGAGCGCGACCGACGACGAGACCACCCGGCGCGCGTTCCGTCGGCTCCGCCAGCTGCAGCTCGTCGCAGACCACATCGAGTCCAGCGCGGCCTATCTCGTCGGCACCGGCGTCGCACCCGAGCGCAAGGTCGGCGAAGAGCGCCTCGAGCTCGAGCGCCGCATCCTCGAGAGCCTCGAGGCGGAGCGCGAGCGGCTCGTCCGCGACGTGCACGACGGGCCGGCCCAGGTCCTGGCGAACGCGATCTTCGAGCTGGAGTACCTCGAGCGCGGCGCCGACCGCGCGCCCGCCGACGTCCGCCAGATGCTCCGCGCGGAGCTGGCGACGATGAAGGCGCAGTTCCGCTCGTCGCTCGACAGCGTGCGCGCGATGATCTACGACCTGCGTCCGCCCGTGCTGTCCGATCTCGGACTCTCCGGCGCCGTGCACGCGTACGCGAACGAATACGAGTCGCGCTACGGACTCAAGACGCTCACGATCCTCGACGACCGCGAGACCGGTCTCGACGCGCAGCAGGAGCTCGCGGTCTACCGGATCATGCAGGAGGCGCTCCAGAACACCCACAAGCACGCGAAGGCGACGACGGTGCACATCGGGTGGGAGCGGGACGGACCCGGCGCGTGGGTGCTGCGCTGCACCGACGATGGGATCGGCTTCGACATCGTGCGCGCCGCGCGCCAGCCGCGCAGCGTGGGGCTCCTCTCGATGCGCGAGCGCGCCTCGCTGATCGGTGCCACGTTCGATCTACGCTCTGGACCCGGGCAGGGCACGACCGTGACCGTGCGGGTCGTGACCCAGCGCGAAGAGACGTGATGAACGAGAAGACCGAGGCCCGCATCCGCGTCGTGCTCGCCGACCCGAGCGAGTTCACGCTGGTCGGGCTCAAGCAGATCCTCGAGCGCGACCCGGGCATCGAGGTGGTCGCCGCCGTCAGCGACGGCGAGGACGCGATCGCCCGCACGGCGGAGCTCGAGCCCGACGTCGTCGTCCTCGAGATGGACCTGCCGGGCATCTCCGGGGACCGCGCCGCGCAGCGCATCCGCCGCGACATGCCACGCCTCGGCATCGTCATGCTCACCGGGCGCGATGAGGAGCAGCGGCTGTTCGACGCCATCCGCGCCGGCGCCGCGGCCTACCTCAAGAAGGACTGCGAGCCGGCCGAGCTCATCGACACCATCCGCAAGGTCAAGGACGGCCAGTTCCTCATCAACGAGAAGGTGTTCAGCCGGCCGGCTGTCGCGTCGCGCGTGCTCTCGGAGTTCCGCGAGCTCTCGGTATATGGTCCGGGCTCGACGCACGTGTTCGCGCCCCTGTCGCCCCGCGAGGTCCAGATCCTCGACAACATCGCGCAGGGGAAGACGAACAAGGAGGTCGCGTACTCTCTCGCGATCTCGGAACAGACGGTGAAGAACCACATGTCGAGCATCCTGCGCAAGCTCTCGGTGAACGACCGCACGCAGGCGGTCGTGTACGCCATCCGGCAGGGCTGGATCAACGTTCCGATGGGCCAGTCGGAGAGGAGGGTGCCGGCCGCGCCGGAGCGCAAGGCGCGATGACCGCCGTCGCCGAGCTCGCGGTGGGCTTCGCCGGGGAGCAGCAGCGTCTCGCGGTCGAGGTCCGTGAGCTCGACCTCCTCGTCGAATCGACCAAGACCGAGGTCGACCGGCTCAAGGCCCGCGAGGATCAGGCGCGCGCGCGGATCGACGCGGCACGCGCCGACCCCAGCCGCGTCACGCCTGAGGAGGTCTTCTCGTCGGCGGACGAGCACAGCACCGCCATCGCGCGGCGCGTGACCATGGAGGGCCAGCTCAGCCAGCTGCAGGCGAAGCGGAAGCTGCTCGACCAGGTGCGCGGTCTCATCGAGGGCGCGCAGCGCCAGCTCGAGGAGGAGCGGTCCGGGCCACAGGCCTCCGCCTCCGACGATGCCGCGCCGATGGACGAGCGGCGCCTCCTCCAGGCCGTCGTCGACACCCAGGAGCAGGAGCGCGCACGCATCGCGCGGCAGGTCCACGACGGGCCCGCGCAGGCCATGGCCAACGTCGTCCTTCAGTCGGAGATCAGCGAGCGCCTGTTCGACATCGACGCCAAGCGCGCGCGCGACGAGCTCGCCGCGCTGCGCCTGATGGTGAACAAGACCCTGCAGGAGCTGCGCGGGTTCATCTTTGAGCTGCGCCCGATGAGCCTCGACGACCTCGGCCTCGTCCCGACGATGCGCCGCTACGTCCAGACGCTCGTCGACAAGTACAAGATCCGGATCGACCTCTCGAGCCAGGGCCGCGACCGCCGGCTCCCGGGCGACGAGGAGATCGCGATCTTCCGGCTGCTCCAGGATTCGCTGCTCGAGCGCATCGACAAGGGACAGGCCAAGCAGATCGCTGTCGTCCTCGACTGGAAGGACGACCGGCTCGAGGTGTCGCTCCAGAGCGATGGGCGCGAGCTCCCGTCCGACGCCGAGCTGACGTCGGGCCTGCGCCGCAGCGAGCGCGTCGCGCTGATCAAGGGCCGCTCCGAGCAGACCGTCCGGCCCGACGGCAGCGTGGTGCTGCAGGTCTCGGTCCCCGTGCGTCCCGCGCCCCAGCTCATCTCGTGAGCGCCGCGGCCGCGACCAACGAGCTGGCCCCGGCGCAGGTCGCCGAGCTGCTCGAGTCCACGTGCGCGCTCCTCGAGGCGGAGATCAAGGCGCTCGGCGA
>Ga0070708_100005310_pt1 | contig 10212 bp, 8 predicted proteins | sample KBSK5503metaG_FD_65469 | JGI IMG/M metagenome (GOLD analysis project Ga0070708, IMG submission 65469) | Corn, switchgrass and miscanthus rhizosphere microbial communities from Kellogg Biological Station, Michigan, USA - KBS K5-50-3 metaG | ecosystem: Host-associated > Plants > Roots >... | reverse complement strand
CTCCCCCAAAGCAGCCCTTCGCGTCAGCGGTCTTCGCAAGGCTTACCAGGACGTGGTCGCCGTCAGTGGTCTCGACCTCGAAGTCCGCGCCGGAGAGTGTTTCGGCCTCCTCGGGCCAAACGGGGCAGGTAAAACGACTACCGTTGAAATCTGTGAAGGACTAACTGCCCCGGATTCCGGCGACGTCGAACTGCTGGGTCTCCATTGGAATTCCGATGCCCAACAACTCCGCCAGCGGCTCGGCATTCAGTTGCAGGATACCCAGCTTTCGGAAAAGTTGACCGTCTTCGAAACGCTCCGCTTGTTCCGCAGCTTTTTTGAGAAGGGGCCAGGCGCCAACGAAGCCATCGAGCTCGTGCAGCTCGAAGAAAAAAAGAATTCGCGCGTCGGAAATCTTTCGGGCGGCCAGAAGCAGCGTCTTGCGCTCGCTTGCGCGCTGGTCGGCGATCCCGATTTTCTTTTTCTCGATGAGCCCACCACCGGCCTCGATCCGCAAGCTCGCCGCCAGCTTTGGGATTTGATCGAGCAGTTCAAGCTCTCCGGCCGTACCATCCTTCTCACCACCCATTACATGGACGAAGCCGAGCGCCTCTGCGAACGCGTCGCTATCATGGACAACGGCAAACAGATCGCCCTCGGCACGCCGCGCGAACTAATCGCCTCCATTTGCGCGGAGCATCTGGTTGCGTTTTCCGCGGGCTCTAATTCGAACGCGCTCGATATTCCTGCGCTGCGCCGCATCGAAGGTGTCCGCGACGTTCGAACGGAGAATGGCGCCGTGGAACTGCAAGTCACGGAACTGCATCTCGCGGTGCCGGCTCTTCTCGCGGAATTGAACCGCCAGAATATTCCGCTCACGGAACTCAGCACCCATTCCGCAACACTGGAGGATGTCTTCGTCGCTTTGACGGGACGCCATCTGCGCGATGAGTGAAACTACTGCCCTCCCCGAAGTTCGTTCGCGTGAAGCAGAGCGGAAAGCGCCTCGCGGCAAGTCCTTCGCCGATCATGCGCTTGTACAACTGACTATGGTTCGCTTTCGCGAAACTCTCCGCGAACCCGAAGCGCTCTTCTGGATTTTCGTGTTTCCTATTCTTCTCGCCGCCGGCCTGGGCATTGCTTTCCGCAACCGTCCCGCGGATGTTCTTAAGATTGCAACGGTCACGCCGGAATTGACGAAGTCTCTGCAGCAGGAAAAGCTGCTCTCCGTGCAGCAGCTCGATTCGAACGCCGCCGAAGATGCTCTTCGAACCGGCAAGATTGCGCTGCTCGCCGTGCCTGGTTCGAACGGCGCCGTCGTCTACCGCTACGACGACACCAATCCCGAAGGCCGCACCGCGCGCATGCTCGCGGATCGCGCCGTGCAGCAAGCCGCCGGCCGCGTCGATCCCGTTGCTGCCAGCGACCAGTTCCTGCGCGAACCCGGCTCGCGCTACATCGATTTCCTCATCCCCGGCTTGCTGGGAATGAATCTTATGGGCAGCGCGATCTGGGGCATGGGCTTCACAGTCGTGGACGCTCGCCGCAAGAAACTGTTGAAGCGATTGATCGCCACTCCCATGCCGAAGCAATACTTTTTGCTCTCGTACTTGTTATCGCGGATTTTGATGCTCGTGCTTGAAGTGGGAATCGTGCTCGGCTTTGGCGCTTTGATCTTTCACGTGCCGGTGCGCGGGTCTTTGCTGGATCTAGGCGTGGTGTGCCTGTTGGGTTCTCTGTCGTTCAGCGCGCTGGGATTGCTGCTTGCGTCGCGTGCGAAGACGATTGAAGCGGCCTCCGGCTTGATGAATGCCGTCATGCTTCCGATGTGGATCGCTTCCGGTGTGTTCTTTTCCGCGCAGAGATTTCCGGATATCGTGCAACCGTTGATCAAAGCGCTTCCATTAACCGCAGCGATCGATGCGCTGCGAGCGAACATGTTGCAGGGCGCGAACCTCGCGCACATGGCTCCGCAGATGGGCGTACTGGCGGCCTGGCTGCTCGTTTGTTTTGCGCTGGCGCTAAAGCTCTTTCGCTGGCGCTAGATTTCCTCCGTTCCCAGGTCAAAGCTTTTTCGTTGTCTCGAAAGCGCTTCCACTCGACTCATTTTTTTAAAGACGGCTATTTTTCGCCCCGGCTAGCTGACGGCTTTTTTGTGGAATTGCCGCAGGCCCACGGTAAGAAATAACGCATTGAATCCCATCAAAGCAACGAATACGGCGATTAAGGAGAGGTGCGGGAATTGAGGAACCAAGGTTGCCCGCAATCCTTCGCTGGCATAGACCAGCGGATTCACAAGCACTGCTTTCTGCATCACCGGAAAATTTGCCAGCGCGCTCCATGGGTAGTAGGTGCAGCCGAAAAAGATCATCGGCGCTACCACGAGAGAAAACATCAGGCCGATGTGCGTTTGCTCGACGCTGCAGCCCAGCGCCAGCCCGCCGCACGCGGAAAAAAGCGCCACAAGCAGCGCGATGATTGCAAAAAGGACCGGCCTGTGAAGACTCAAGTCCACGCCCGGCCGTAGCAATAACCATGCCGCCGGAATCACCATGATCCCCGCGGCGAGAGCTTGCAGCGTCCCGGCGACGACCTTTTCGACGGCGACCCAGGAGATGTCCATTGGAGCTAGCAGACGGTCTTCGATTTCACGCGTGAACTGGAACTCGCCGATGAGCGGCATGGCGACGGCCCAAATTCCTGTGCCGACCATGCTCAGCGCCATAATGCCCGGAAGCAGCAAGCTCTTATAGGAGGGGGGCATGTATCCGCTACCGACCATCACGCGGCCGAAAATAAACACGAACATCAGCGGCTGCAAAAAGGTCTGGAACAACAGAGCCACAATGTTGCGGCGCGCGACGCGCACGTCGCGTGCAAGCATGGCCATGAAAGCCTTGTAGTTCATTCGCGCAAACTCCTGCCAGTGTGGTGCAGAAATAGATTTTCGAGACTGGGCTCGGAGATGTGCACGTCGCACAACTCGACGTTCGCGGCAAGCGCGAGATTCGCGACTTCCGGAACGAGCGAACCGCCGCGGTCGGCGTACAGATCAGCGCCATTGTTTTCCGTGGAGCGTACTTCACGGACTCCGGCCAGTGTTTTCAAACGCTCTAACAATTCCGGCGAGTTTTGGCCGAAGCGGGCGCGCACGAGGTAGCCGCCCGGAACGGACGACTTTAACTCCTGCGGTGTGCCCAGCGCGATAATCCGGCCGTGATCGACGATGGCGAGACGCTGGCACAATGCATCGGCTTCTTCCATGTTATGAGTTGTCAGCAAAACGGTTTTACCGCTTTGGTTGTACTCGCGAATAATCTCCCAGAGAAGCAAGCGAGTTTGCGGATCGAGGCCGGCGCTGGGCTCATCCAGGAAAAGTACTTGCGGATCGTGCATCATGGCGCGTGCGATAGAGAGTCGCTGCATCATGCCGCCGGAAAATCCACGCACGATTTGATCGGCGCGATCGGTGAGCTTGAACCGTTCGAGCAAAGCCTCCGCGCGCTTGTTGCGATCGTGCGAAGCGAGGCCAAAATAGGCGCCGTGAAATACAAGAATTTCACGGGCGGTCAAAGAAAAATCGAGATTGGGTCGCTGGGCCACGACGCCGATCAGCCGCTTGACTGCCGACTGTTCTTTCCAAACGTCATGGTCGCCGATCCAAGCTTGCCCGGCGGTGGGCTTGACGCGCGTGGTGAGCACGCCGACGGTGGTGGATTTGCCCGCGCCGTTGGGTCCGAGCAGGCAGAAGATCTCACCTGATGGGATACCGAGAGAAATTCCATTGAGCGCGACGATTTCCGGTTTCGGCTGCTTACCTTTGCTGCGCTTCTCAGCGAAGGAAAATCCGCCCGACCCAGCCGCAAGCGGCGGCGGTGAGTGATAGACCTTGCGCAATTCACTGGTGCGAATCCCGGCCGCCATTTCCCAATTCCTCTCATCCTTACCCTGCGAAAGGGCGCCTGGAAAAGTTACTTCGCAAGAGCTTCATGCTTTGCGCCAGCCAAGGAATTAAGCCCAACAGTCTTGGGATGATTCCAGAGTGGCAGGCCGCGTGTCAATTCAGGAGCAAAGCGCAGCCGCGACTCACGGCTACAACGGGCGAGGCCCTTCCAGGGTAAACAAGTCCCACCCCTACAATGTGTGGGATGTGGGGCACCATTTGGCTTATTCCAGAGGGCAACATTGGATTAGCATCCTTTCTGCTTAGCGGCCTGAGTAGCGCTGCTCTTTCCATGGATCGCCGTAGGCGTGATAGCCGTTTCGTTCCCAGAAGCCGAGTTGGTCGCGGTCGAGTAACATAAAGCCACGCACCCACTTGACGCTTTTCCAGGCGTAGAGATGCGGAACGATAAGGCGCAGCGGGCCGCCATGCTCAGCAGTGAGCGGCTCGCCATCGTGCTCGAAGGCGAAGAGAACGCTGGGGCGCAACAAATCCTCGAGCGGTACGTTGGCGGTGTAGCCCTCTTCCGCGAGAACTAACGCGAAGCGAGCTTCGGGCTTTGGCTTGATCAATTTCATGACATCGGTAAAGAGCACACCCTTCCAGCGATTGTCCAGACGGCTCCAGCGCGTGACGCAGTGGAAGTCCGAGATGGTTTCAGTTTGCGGCAGCGCGCGAAAGTCGCTCCAACTCAGGCGCTTGGGTTCCTCGAGTTCGCCGGAAATCTTGAAGTCCCACTTGGCAGGATCAAAGTGCGGGATGCTGCCGTAATGGAGCACCGGCCACTTGAGAGTGAGCGACTGCCCCGGCGGCAAACGGCCTTCGGCCTTAGCGTTATTCTCAAGCTCTTTCCTTGTTCCTAGTTTCCCGAAGAGGCTCATCGTTCAGTTCCCTTCTTCGCTTCAGCGCTCCTCTTTAGTGCCCATTGGCGTTTGGCTTCGCACCTCCTCCATTTCCGTGCGTGCTCCAACTTTGGAAATAGCGGGTGGGTGTTGCACCGAGCTGTTTTTTGAACATGGAGATAAAGGCGCTTGTGCTGCAATAGCCAGCATCCAGGGCCGCGCCCGTCACTTTTTCTCCGGACGCAAGCAACTGCAGGGCGTGAAGCAGGCGGAGTTGCTGGCGCCATTTGCCGAAAGTCATTTTGGTTTCCGCAAGGAAGACGCGCTCGATCGTTCTTTTGCAGGCGCCGCAGTCTTTGCAGAGCGCTTGCAGTGTTTTCGGTTCACCGGGATTGGCGAGCAAGGATTGGACAATTCTCATGGCTCGCGCGTCCGCCGGACGTGGAAGTTGCAGAGGGATGGAATCAACGGCCTGCAATTGGTCGACGAGGATTTCGAGAATTCGCTTTTCAACTGGGGCTTTCTTGTTCAGCCGCTTAAACGTGCAGGCATGGAGAATCAGCTCTCGCAAAAGCGGAGTGACATTCATGACGAAACATTTCTGGGGAAGCCCTTTCACGAACCCTGGAAGAAAATAGAGAGTTCGCATGGCGACCAGCCCGGAAATGGTTACCGAGTGGGGCGTTTTCGCGGGAATCCAGACGGCGCGCATCGGCGGGACCACCCAGATGCCCTGATCGGTGCGAAGGGTCATGACACCTAGCGAGGCGAAGATCAGCTGATCTTCTGGATGGAAATGCAACGGGATCATGTGTCCATCGGGAAGGTCGGCGGAGACGCTGGCGACTTGCGCGAGCGGGCGGCCGCGCTGGTCAAAAAGGATGCTGTGGCACTTTTCCGACATTTGTTGTCACAATAGCGAAAGAAAACTTCCCCAACAAGTGCTATTCCTCGGAGCCGGGACGCCGCAGTCAGGAGAAAAAAAATGCTGGCTTCGATGAACATGATGGGGTTCATTCTCACCAAGGATTACGAGAAATCGCGTGCTTTTTACGAGGGCAAGCTCGGATTCGAGTTTGCGAGTCTGGACCAGTTTGCGCTGGTCATGCAAGCGGGCAAGAGCATGATTCGGATCGTGAAGGTTCCGACTTTCAGTCCGCTGCAGAGCACGGTGCTGGGATGGGAAGTGGACGACATTGAAACCATGGTGGAGTGCCTCGCGAAACGCGGCGTGGTGTTTGAAAAGTATCCGTTCGTTCAAGACAAAGAACGCGGGATTTGGACCACGCCGGATGGCAGCAAAGTCGCATGGTTCAAAGACCCGGACGGAAATGTCTTGAGCGTCTCGCAGCACCATTAGGCGATGTCGCGGTGATTTACGAATCATGAAGGGCTTTCCGAGGTGGCGGGAGGTACCGCCTGTGGAGTGGGGGCATTGAGGGCCTTGGGATTCCCTTTCGCTATCGCCCAGGCGTGGAATTCGGCCTCAAACTCCCGTTGGTTAATCTGAGCCTCCTCATCATGTTCGGCGCGGAGTTCTTTCTTCAGAGGAGGCAGACTATTCAGGAGCAACTGGCACATGTACGCCATGGCGATGGCATCGAGTCGCGCGATACGTTTGCGAGCTAGCTGTTTGACGAGGTTGCCGAGGAGTTGATTCACAGACTCCGCAATGGAGAAATCATTGAGAGAGCCGAGGAGTTCTGCGGCCAGGACTTCCGGGTCGGGTTTTGCGGCCGAAGCTTGCCGGAGATGATGCGTGCAAAGAGAGTCGTGATCGGCGGCGCGGAGCATACGGCAGCGTTGGCCGCGGGGACTGACGTGTTGGCAGTGATGATCGGTGTTGTGCTTTGGGGACATTGGAGTTTCCTCTCAGAGTAAGAAGTGACGAAGCAAGGATGGAAAGATGCGATAACGCCATGAAAAGTAGATCCCTCGATCCGCTCGGGATGCCACCCAGACTGGCAGACGCTGCGCGAAAACGTCGGAACTGGGGGCACTCGGATGATGGCAGGTGAGCAAGGGTTGAAAGATGAGTGAGGATTTTAGGCCGGGGTGTCCCCACCCCCTATCATTTGTGTAAAGATGTGATTCGATGGGAGTTAAGAGGCAGGGGTCTGCAAAAGATGTGATTCTAAAGGGGTTGGCGGCGGATCGGCGATAAGAGGTGGATGTATCGCTGGGGGAATTTAAGCGGAGTTCGCGGAGAGCGCTGACCAAGGCGAGATTGAGTGGCGCGGGCAAAGGAGATCCTCCTCCTACGTGGTCCTCCCGCGCAATATCTTATGATTATAGCGAATTGGTACTTATTGTCAAGGGATAACTGATAATTACTTTAGTTTGTTGGGGATGAGAGGTGCCAATTCGAATTGGCACCTCGAGATTTTGAAGAAATTGAGTGGTGAATCAGTTTCCGTCAGCCCGACTATTCGGGAATTGACAATGGCTGCTCCCGTTGCGCTACTACAAGACTAATTATAAAAGTGCTATACTCCGGCAGCTTCATTCCGGCTTGACGGAGAGTTAATGAATGTTGCCGGACGACCCCAAGCGCAGATTTATCGTAGCGTTGAAAAGACTGTGCGTCATTTCGGTCGGAGTCATCCTAACGACCGTGATGCCCGCGGCTGCCACTAATCCGCCCCAAGGTAGTCCAGTGCTTCAAATCACAGAGCCTTCAGGAGGAACGATTGTGAATCCGGGCCAATCGCTGATTGTGCGGGTCACTTCTCCAACGCCTGCGTTATTCCCGGAAGTAGGCGTGATTGGAGAGGCGATCGGATTTGCTGGCACAATCTCGGCACTGCCGGGAGAACTATCTGTCCAAATACCGAAGGATATCAAGTTGGGGAAGCATAGTATCTCGGTTGTAGGCAGGCCGCAATCCGCTAAGGAGCCGATATTTGCGGCGACTGAAATTGACGTGGAAAGACCGGATCTTCCCGCGAGCATGTCCGCCTCGTTCTCAGGGCTCCAATTCGATTCTCCGGGAGAGCAAGTTCATTTGGACGTGTTCGCCGGGTTTTTCGACCGCACGACAAGTCCGATCAAAACCGTAACCTACGATGTTACGGAGTCGTCGCACATTAGCTTTTCCTCCGCGAACACAGAGGTCGCGACTGTGGACTCATCGGGGCAGGTGACAGCCGTTGCTCCGGGAGCAGGCGAGATCAGAGTGACATACACGCTCGGAGAAATCAGGGTTTCGATTGGGGTCCCAGTGCACCTGCGCAATCCTGATGAGGAGGGGACTGGCGCGAACAAGTTCTTGTTTTCCATTGCGCCGGGGCTGCAGAGGGTTGAGCCCGGAGGTTCTGCGAGCTTCAAAGTAACCGTTTCGAGCTTTTCCAATTTCTCTGGCGAGATTGAGTTCACCGCGCATGGCTTGCCAGAAGGCGCCGCCGCGAACTTCACGCCTATCTCGGTTCATGTACCGGAGTCCACCACCCTGACAATTTGGACCTCGGCATCGACGCCCTCCGATACCTACCCGATTTTTATATCCGGAAGAAGCGGAAAGCTGAACCCTACCGCAAGTGTCCTACTCATCGTGACCGCAAACGGTAAGAGATAAATTCTAATCTGTTAGAAGGCGACGGTGGGGCCTTCGCCGAAATTAATAGAGGCGCGGGAGAGCGAGGATTAGTCTCGCCTGACGCCGAAGTGGCGAGTTTGGCCTTCGGCAGCCGCAGGGCTACGGGCGGGCGCGTTATTTCTTCGCCCCAATTTCCTCTCCGCCGTCTTGGTGTCGTCTCAGAATGGTGAACGCACCGTGTTCGTTCTTCGAGAACTCGAATTGGGTGGGCCACGGCTTGGAAAAGAATTTCGTATCCGACTCCGGAAACACCGCAAGCGTCCCGCCATTGTCAAACTCGACTAGCAGATGATTGCCCTCGGGGACCATCTTCAGGCTGTAATGCGGAAACTGGTACGTCCCCTCATACCGCGTCAGAACTTCCTTCGACAACGAGATTTCCTTGTGCACGGAAGGAATGGGAGGGGTCTCCCCGTATGCCACCGCCGCAAGTGCCCTCGTCATCTCGCTGATGACGGTGCCATTAAGATTTGCCAAAACGATAACGGCAATCCTATCTTCGGCGTAGTAGGCCATATCTGAGTTAAACCCAATGTTGTTCCCATCATGTTCGATCATCAGGTGGCCGTTGACACGCTTGACATACAAGCCGCAGGCATAGTCACTCTTAAAGGGTGTGGTCATTTTGCGCAGAGATGCAGGTTTCAATAGCTTGCCGCCGAACAGTCCCTCGTTCCATCGGAGCAAATCCTCGGTCGACGAATAGAGAGAGCCTGACGAAAAGCCCATCCTTGCATCGGGACGGTCCGCATTTTCGATCCCATTACTGCCAGGCCAATAACCGGACGCACGTCGCGGAATGATAGTCACAAAGGACATGAGTCCCGAGTCCTTCATTCCCAGCGGCTTGAAAATATTCTCCTGAACGAACTCCTCGTAGGTCTGTCCGCTGATCCTTTCTAGCAAGTACCCGAGCACGATGTATCCCAGATTGGTGTAGGCCCATCGTTCGCCCGGCTGAAAGTCCAGAGGTTTGTCGTTAAAGACCAACTTGTCTGGAGTTCCGGGTTCATACTCGGCGGCGTCGCCGGGGATGCCGGATGTGTGCGTCAGTAGGTGATAAATGGTGATCTTGTCCCAGGATGCGGGCGCTTCAGGGAGGTATTTCTTGACTAAATCATCGGTCTTTAATTTTCCGCGATCCTCAAGGAGCAAGATCGAGGCTGCAGTGAATTGCTTCGTCATCGAAGCGATATTGAATCGAGTCGTGGGAGAATTTGGAACGCTCCACTCCAAGTCCGCCATGCCATAGCTCTTGCTGAAAATGACCTTTCCGTCTTCAGCTACCAGTACACTTCCCATGAACATCTGGGCATCGACATAAGGCTGCACAACTTGCTTCAAGCGGTCGGAGGGCGCTTGAGCACTGGAGGCATAAGCCAGCACTGCGAGGGCAATCGCTGGGGGTAGCGTCCGAAAAAGCCGCATAGGCGACCGCATCATCCGCCGATTGTACATGCTGGTAAACCCCAGGAAAAGGGATAGGTAAACGCCGTAGCGTTGACCGAACCGATCATTACCGGGGGATTGGACTTACCGCTCACACGTTTGCCCGGACGACTATCTGCATGAGTGCTGGCGTTCGGGTATAATGGCCGCCAAGTTGCGTCCCCCAAAGGCAGCACATGTCTGATCCCGGCCCTGGAGTGGGTATCCGTGACGGCGGTTTCCCAACCGGTCAGCGTCTTGAATCCTGGAAAGAGATTGCGAGTTATCTCCGAAGGGACAAACGGACGGTACAGCGGTGGGAGAAGGAATACGGTCTGCCCGTTCACCGTCTTCAACTCAACAGCGGCAGCACTGTTTATGCCTACACCTCCGAACTAGACGCGTGGTATGCGGAGAGGCAGCCT
>Ga0070708_100005308_pt1 | contig 10213 bp, 10 predicted proteins | sample KBSK5503metaG_FD_65469 | JGI IMG/M metagenome (GOLD analysis project Ga0070708, IMG submission 65469) | Corn, switchgrass and miscanthus rhizosphere microbial communities from Kellogg Biological Station, Michigan, USA - KBS K5-50-3 metaG | ecosystem: Host-associated > Plants > Roots >... | reverse complement strand
CGAAAGCGGCGCGAGCAACGCGAACGATCCTGCGTCGGTGACGATTCCCGCGATGGTGGTCAGGGTTGCGTCGCGATGGCCGGCGATCGCCCGCAACGCCTGGAGATCGAAGCCTGGGGCCCAAACCCTGACGCCGATCCCGAGTAGCGCGGTGAGCACAGCGAGGCCGGTAAGGATTGCGAGCACCCGCAGCGCAAAGGCGAGGTAGCCGACTCGGTTATCGATGGTCATCCTTGAAGGAAGCGGGGGTGATCACCTGGAGGCCGCCGCGGACGACATCGAATGTGCCCGACACTGGGCCAGCGATCTCGCCGTCGAGGGTGACGTCGATCGGATCCGTGGGTTGCACGGTGAGCCGCGAGACTTGCATGGTGCGAAAGCCCCGAATCGATCGATGGACGCCCAGCGCGGGATAGAAGGCCGAGCGCAGCAAGCGACGCATCGGGAGGTGTTCGACCATGATGACGTGCAGCGCTCCGTCGTCTGGGGCTGTGCCAGGAATCTTGAGGTCGAGGAAGCCACCGAACACCGGGGCATTGATAACGGCGAGGTGCACCAGCTCCACCGGCTCGGCTTGACCTGCATACTCAACCCGGGCACGGAAGACCGGTCGCTCCTTCAGGGCGAGTGCGGCCGCGATCGCGTAGGTTAGTTTCCCGAGGCGCTGACGTAGATCGGCGCGAGTCGCAAACTTCGCGAACTGCACGTTGAGGCCAGCGGCCGCGGCGTGCACGAAATGTCGCGGCGGCTGACCGTCGCGTCTCAGGCGTCCGGCGTCGACCCTGGAGACGCGACCGTTCGAGATGAGGCGCACCGCGTTCTCCACCCGAAGCGGGATGTTGAGAGACCGAGCGAAGTCGTTGGATGTTCCGAGCGGAAGGATCGCCATCACCGCCGGTGTGCCAATCACGGCGTTCGCAACCGAGCCGACGGTGCCATCGCCGCCCGCCGCCACTACGATCGGCGGGCTCGAGCCATTTCGCGACAGCTGGCCGGGCAGTTGCGCGAGGTCGTTGACGCTGAGCTCGGCCACGATCCGAATACCTGTGCTGCCCATCGCCGTCCTGGCGCGGTCGAGTTCTCCTCCTCGTCCGGCGTGCGGACTGGACACCAGGATGACATCGTTGCTCTTCGCGCGTTCTGCCTCAGGGACCGGCACCGTCGAGTCCCACCACTGGCTGGCGGCCCGGATCAACGGCTCGCTCGCGAGGCCCATCGCGGCTCCGATCGTCGCCCCGGCCAGCACATCGAACGGATAGTGGACACGCAGGTGCACTCGGGAGTAGGCGACGCCGGCGGCGAGGGGAAGGATCGGCCCTAGCAAGCGCGGTTCCTCGAGGGCAACACCAGTTGCGAAGGCGAAGGCCGATGCCGAGTGGCCCGACGGAAACGAGAAGCTGCCGGGCAGGCTGACGGGAAGCGGCCGGTCACCGCGCCGCGTCGGTGGCCGATTCCGTCGAGCCAGGTATTTCAGCGGCAGGTTCACGAGCGTCGACGTGATAGCGATCGAGACCACCCCGCGGAATGCAGCGCGCCGGGCACGATGGCCTCCGAAAATCGCGATCAATGCGGCGATCGCAAACCAGAGAACGGAACGGTTGGCGCTAGTGCTCAGTTGCCTGAGACGATGGTCGATGACGCGGCGCTCCGGACGGGTCAGGCGACGAAACAGCCATTGATCCCACGCATCGAGCGCGGCCAGGGCGCGGAGCATATGACTTTCAGGCTACTTGTACCCCTCCCCCGCTTGCGGGGGAGGGCAGGGTGGGGGCGTTAACGGCAGATGTAGACGCGGCCCTTGATCCCGCTGACCCACCCGCACGATTGCGGCGCCCGCGTGGGCATGGGCCGAGTCGGTGCTGCCTCGACAACCTCGCGAGGGTCGGTCGGCTGGATGGCGGGGCCGGCCGCGAGCAGCTCGCTCACGGTGACGAACTCATAGCCGCGGCGCTGTAGCGCCGGGATGATCAGCCGGAGTGCCGCGGCGCTGGAGGGTGCGTTGGCTCGCATGAGGTGCATCACCACGATCGATCCGGGCTTGACGCCGGCCAGGACCACCGCCGCGATCTGCTGAGGGTACGCGTTGAAGGCGTCCATCGAGTTCACGTTCCATTGCACGGGAATGAGCCCTGCCGCGTGCACGATGTCGAGCGCCGAGCGGTCGTAGCACCCGCCGGGGAAACGGAAGTATTGCGGAGCGACGCCGGTCACTCGCTCGATCGCTTGCTGGGCGCGCTGCACCTGGCTGGCCTGGACGGTGCGACTGACCGATCCAAGCCCGTAACAGGGGCTGTGAAAGGCTGGATGCGAGTAGCTGTGGTTGCCGATCTCAAAGTTCGGGTTCGTCGCCAGTCGGCGCGCCTCGGCCGGGTAGAGCTCGGCCCACATCCCGGTCATGAAGAGGGTGGCGTGGACGTTAGTCGATTCCAGGTAGCTGGTCGCATCGGTGTTGATCCATCGGAAGCCGGCGCGGGCCGCCGCCGCCATGCCCTGGTTCATGTCGAGGTCGAACGTCAGCGCCACAATTGGGCGGGTGGTCTGCGCCCCAAGCACGATGCGGGGCACCGGGGCAGGCTCGCCGACGACCGGCGGCCTGATTTCCTCTTGTCGAGCCGGTAACAGCGGATGCGCGATCACCGCCTGGGCTGGCTGACTACCAACCTTTGTGGCTGCTGCCTGGGGATAGGCGCTCACGGCGGCGAGTAAGAACATCGGAAGAAGCAGCAGGGGCGCGCGCCGCATCTTCCTCAGGACTCAGAGGGTGCGATCGCCGCGACAAGGGCAAGGTCGCCCGGGCGGACCGACTTCGGATCGAACTTTCGAACGTTGGCGGCCATCTTCGTCAGAGCCTCGGCCATCGACATCGGCGGCGCTGCATCTTTCTTTCGGGACGGCGGCACAAAACGGACCGGGTTGATCCGGGCGACGACGACCGCCCGCAGGTATGGGCTCTTCATTCCCATCGCTTGCATCGTCTTGACGTGAGCCGCCACCCGATCGTCGATATCCATGATCCGCACCGCCCATTGCTCCCGCTGTCGCAAAGCTGCCGGAAGGGTGCTGTCGAGGAAGCGATCCACCTTGTTGAGGACCGACTGGTACGACGAGCCGGCGAAGCGCGATCGCTGCTCGTAGGCAGGGCCGAGCGTCATAAAGACCGGCGAGTCAAAAGTGATGGCGTGCTCGCTCTCCTTCGAGCGCGGCTGCTCTTTGGCCAGCTGCCGCGCCATGCGGATCACTTCGAGGCTGCGGTCGCGGAGGTTATGCGCCTTCTCCGTATTCAGCGCCAGGATCCGAAACGCGAGCTTTTCGTCGGGCACGAGGAGGGCGGTGACCGAGCGCATGCCGAGTCGTCGAGCTGCCTCCAGCCGGTGGCGCCCGTTGGGTGACCAGAAGCCGTCGCGGGACGGCACCGCGATCACCGGGTCGAGGAACAGCCCCGCCGCGCCGATGGCATCGGCCAGCCGGGTGGCGTGCGTCTTCGACAGGTCGCGCTGAAAGGGGGTCGCCGCGACCTTCTTCAGCGGGAGCGATGCCAGGACGAGCGTCTGGCCGGCGAAGGGGTCCTGATAGGCGCCCACCACTGCCCCACCATGCTTCTGGACCTGGGCGACCAGGTCCGAGACGTTGTCACTGCTCGGGTCGATGATGCTCTCGCGTGGCTCTGGCCCGCGTGCGGCGGCGGGTCGCCGCGACCGTGTCGCTTTGGTCGGTGCCTTCCTGGGTGTTTTCTTTGCCGCGGCCATATATGAGCGCGGCCCCCGGCTCTCCACGGGGGGCGTGTGGGCCGGAAGCCGCACTCACATCCTATCCCTTACCTCGCGATTTCCCTCCGGCGCTTTCGGCTCTCATTGCTGTCCCACGGTCAACTCCTTCATGCGCGGGAGTGTCAAGCATCAGCCGAAATCGGTGTAAGGCATCAGCCGAAACTGTGTAAAGCATCAGCCGAACACGTTTTGTCGTGTATCAGCCGGATTCGCACACAAAAATTGGAGCCCACATCCGGATTTGAACCGGAGACCTTCGCCTTACCAAGGCGACGCTCTACCACCTGAGCTATGTGGGCTCTGGTATTGGGCAGAGGAGGATTCGAACCCCCGAAGGCGCTAGGCCAACTGATCTACAGTCAGTCCCGTTTGACCGCTTCGGTATCTGCCCGACCGGGTGATTTTACCGATAATCGCCCGATGGGCAAGCGGCGATGGATTTTGTGGCAGGGCATGATCGCCCCTAGCATGGAGCGCTTCGTCGCGGCTCGCACCGAAAACGGCTGCCAGCTGTCGGGATTGATCCTCCAGGCCCATCAGGATGAACCTTATGTTGTCCGCTACTCGATCGATGTGGACGACGACTGGCGCACGCGCGCGGTGGAGGTCGAGGTCGAGAATGACGGCCAGCATCGGATCACTCTCGCTGCCGACGGTGCGGGTCACTGGTCGCGCGATGGCGAGCCGCTTCCCGCAGTCGAGAACTGCCTCGACGTCGACCTGGAGTGGTCCCCATCGACCAATACCCTGCCTATCCGGCGCCTCGGCCCTGCGATCGGCCAAACCAATGCGGTCGCTGCGGCCTGGGTGCGGTTCCCATCGCTCGAGGTGCAGCGTCTCGATCAGTCCTACGAGCGCCTCGACGAGCGGCGTTACCGCTACCGGTCGGGTCGCTTCACCGCAGACCTGGCGGTTGACGAGGAAGCATCGTCCTGCAGTACGGCGTCAACTGGAAGGCGATTGCGATCAGCGGCGAACTTCGCTAGCCGCCCTTCGCGAGCATATATATGCTACATTCTAACTATCAATTTACGCATACTCGACACTAACAAGATCCGAGGCGTATAGCGTTCCGGTAGGGAGGAGTCAGATGCCACGCGGTGCCAGTCCAAAGCGAGAGCGTCAGTACGAACACATCAAACAGAGTGCCAAGAAGTCCGGGCGCTATGGCGGCCGGTCCGAGGAGGTCGCGGCGCGGACGGTGAACAAGATCCGGGCCGAGAAAGGCGAGACCAAGTCCAAGCGGTCCGGCTCGAGCAAGTCCCGGTCGACGAGCTCGCGGTCGAAGGCTTCCGCAACCCGGGTGCGGAAGGCGGCTACGGGCGCCCGCGGCAGGCGCTCCGCCAGACCACGGCGCTCGTCGAGTCGTGGCCGCGGCTTTGCCGGGATGAGTGATCAACGCCAGCGTGAGATTGCCGCCCAGGGTGGCCGTGCCGCCCACAAGCGGGGCACGGCGCACGAGTTTTCGCCGGCCGAAGCCAGGCGGGCAGGCCAGAAGGGTGGCGAGGCGGTCAGTCGTGACCGTAGCCATATGGCGAAGATCGGCCGCAAGGGCGGGGAGCGCTAAGAGCCCCTGCCCTCCCCCGCAAGCGCGGGAGGGAGTGGGATTCGACATAAACTTGGCGAATGGCCGTAGCGACCGAGCGCCAGGCGGCGTCGGGGCCGATTGTCAGTCTTCCGGAACGCTTCAACGTTGCCGACTATCTGGTCGACCGTCATGTCCGCGAGGGACGTGATGAGCGGACGGCCATCCTCTGTGGCGACGAGTCGATCACCTACGCCCAGGTGGCGGAGCGATCAAACCGGCTCGCGAATGGACTGCGGACGCTGGGCCTTCATCGCGAAGAGCGGGTCATGTTGCTCCTGCTGGACACGCCCGCTTTCGTCTACAGCTTCTTCGGCGCCCAGAAGATCGGCGCGGTGCCGATCCCGACCAACACACTGTTGAAGAGGCAGGACTACAAATACATGCTCAACGACTCGCGGGCGAGGGTCGTGATCGCGAGCGAGGCCCTGCTGCCACAGCTGACCGCGATTCCGCGGAACGAGCTCCCGTACATCGAACACGTGATCGTCGACGGCGCCGCGACCGGGGAAATGCGCGCGCTGGATCAGCTGCTGGCCGCATCGCCGGCGCTCGAAGTGGAGAACACCAGTAAGGATGATGCGGCCTTCTGGCTCTATTCCTCTGGCACCACGGGTTTCCCGAAAGGTGCCGTACACCTTCATCACGACATCGTCTTCACGGTCGCCTGCTATGCGCAAGGAATCCTCGGCATGACCGCGGCGGACCGAACGTTTTCCGTGGCCAAGCTCTTCTTCGCCTACGGCCTCGGCAACGCGCTGACATTTCCGTTCGCCGTCGGCGCGACCACGATTCTCTGGCCGGGGCCGCCGACGCCGCCCAATGTCTACGCGCAGATCGAACGCTTCAAGCCCACCCTCTTCTTTTCGGTTCCAACCAACTACGGGCAGCTGCTCGCACACAAACGGGATGGATCGGACGTCGACCTATCCGGCGTCCGCCAGGCCGTATCGGCGGGGGAGGCGCTGCCCAAAGCGCTCTACGAACGCTTCAAGGAGCGTTTCGGCGTGGAGATCCTCGACGGCATTGGCAGCACCGAGATCCTGCACATCTTCATCTCCAACCGCCCGGGTCGGGTACGTCCGGGCTCGGCCGGCGAGCTGGTGCCGGGCTACGAGGCTCGCATCGTCGACGACGCGGGCATTGACGTCGCCGACGGGACGGTCGGCAACCTGCTGGTAAAGGGCGACAGCACGTGCGCCTATTACTGGAACAAACACGAACGAACCAAGGACACGATCGAAGGGCATTGGATCCGCACCGGCGATAAATTTTCGCGCGACGCCGACGGCTACTACTGGTACGCCGGCCGGGCCGATGACATGCTGAAGGTCGGCGGCATCTGGGTCAGCCCGGTCGAGATCGAGAACACCCTGGTCGAGCACGCTGCCGTGCAGGAGGCCGGCGTCATCGGACGGCGTGATGCCGATGACCTGGAGAAGCCGATGGCATATGTGGTCCTGGCGGCCGGTCATACCCCTTCGGCCGAGCTCGCGCACGAGCTGCAGGACTTCGTCCGCTCCAAGATCGCCGAATACAAGCGCCCGCGCTGGATCGAGTTCGTCGAGGCGCTCCCGAAGACCGCGACCGGGAAGACGCAGCGCTTCAAGCTACGCGCGTCGGCTGCGTCAGAGGCGGTCTAGCGCCGAGTAGTACCAGCCGACCGCGGGCAGGAACCACGGCTGCTCCCGGTACAGGGGCACGGCTGGGAATGTGCGCTGCCAGCAGGCCGGCAGGTCGCCGCCCGCGATCCAGTCTGCTGCGAGCTGGCCGAAAAAGGTCGACATCGCGACTCCGGTGCCGCAATAGCCGAGCGCATAGGTGATTCCGTGTACGCGACCGATGTGCGGCATGCGGTCGACCGTGAAGCCCACCTGGCCGCCCCAGGCATGGTCGATTTCAACCCCAGCCAGCTGCGGGTGGATCTGGACCATCGCGGCGTAGAGCCAATCGCGAGCCTTGGCGATGGTCGTCGGAGCGAAGCTCGCGCGGCCGCCGAAGAGCATGCGGTTGTCGGCGCTGAGCCGCCAGTAATGGAGGAAGTTCTTCGAGTCGAACAGCATCCGACCTTTCGGAATCGCGCTGCGCGCTTGCTCGCCAGACAGGGGCGCGGTGGCGATGATGTAGCTCCCGATCGGGATCACGCGGCGCCGCAGCCATGGAACGAGCCGATCGCTGTAGCCATTCGTCGCCACCAGGACATCGCGCGTCTGGATGACGCCGCGCTGCGTGCTGACCTTGAAGCCGGAGCGACTTTGAGTCTCGATCCCAGTCGCCGGCGTGTGGCCATAGAGGCGTGCGCCGCGATCCCGAGCCATTCGGGTGAGGCCGGCAAAATACTTGGCCGGATGCAGGCCGCCGCTCTGCTCGACTAGCAGCGCGCCGTGGTAGAGCGAGGTGCCGACCTCGGACTCCAGCTCCACGCGAGGGATCACGCGGGCGGCGACCCCGAACTGCCGCGTGAGAACGTGCACCTCCTCTTCGAGATGTTGGACGTGCGCGGCCTTGTGCGCGAGTTCGAGATGGCCGGTGCGAGCGTAATCGCAATCGATCTGGTTGACGCGGATCGTCTCCTCGACGAGGTTGAAAGCATCCAGGGACGCCTGGTAGCGCTCACGGCCGCGCTCGGGCTCTCGTTTGAGCAGTGTGGCCAGGCCGAGCTTGAATCCCGCGTGGACCATGCCGCCGTTGCGGCTGCTGGCACCCCATCCAAGCTCGTTCTTCTCGAGCAAGGCAACCGTGCGGCCGCGCGAGGCCAGCGTCGCGGCGGCCATCATCCCGGTGTAGCCGCCGCCGACGATCACGACGTCCACCTCGCTTGATAACTCCCTCCCCCCATGGGGGAGGGTCGGGGTGGGGGCATCTAGTCTCAGGGTGGGGGCCTCTCGCCACCAAAATGGCTCTTCGAGGTAGCCGGGGCCGAGCGGCGTCAAACGTCCCCCTTCCCATCTGGGGGAGGGTAGGGTGGTGGCTTCCTTACCCTTCGACTTTTACGCCGTGCCAGAAGGCGACGTAATCCTTGATCTCGGCGGCCTCCGGCTTGGGGTCTGCGTAGAACCACGCCGCATCCCGATTGGTTTTGCCGCCGACGGCGACGGTGTAGTAGCTCGCCTCGCCTTTCCAGTGGCAGGTCGTGTGGGTGTTGCTCGGCTGAAAGAGCTCTCGTTTGACGGCATCCGGCGGAAAGTAATGATTGCCTTCGACGACGATCGTCTTGTCACTCTCGGCCAGGGTGGCCCCATTCCAGACTGCTTTCATTGCTCTTCGGACAACCGATCTTGCGCCTAGCTTATTCCTCCGGCGGCTGCCGCCAGCACCTCGCGGTGGGCGTTGAGCGTATAGATGTTGTAGGCGTGCCGGATCAGCGGCTGCGCGACGTTGCGCACCGGGATACCGGCGGGGGTGCGGCCCTTCTCGGTGCCGTGGTGGGCGTGGCCATGCACCACCAGGTCGGCTCCGGCATTGTCGACCGCCTCCGCCATCAGGTAGCTTCCGAGGAACGGATAGATCTCCAGCCGCTCGCCTTCAAGGGTGCCCTCGATCGGCGAGTAGTGCAGCAGGGCGATGCGGAGGTCGGCGTCCAACCCAGCGAGCGCCCGCGCCAGACGGTTGGAGAGCATCTTGGTGTGCCCGACGAAGGCCTTCATCTCCGGCTCACCAAAGTCACTACCATGGGCGCCGCGAAAGCCACCGCCGAATCCCTTGGTCCCCGCGATGCCCACGCGAACGCCCTCAAGGTCGACCGTTGTCCCCTCGCCTTCGAGCACTCGGACCCCGGCTCCTTCGAGGAGGCGGCGCACCTCCGCCTCATGACCGGAGTGATAGTCGTGGTTGCCGAGGACGGCGATCATCGGAATCGACACGCCGCGCAGCTCGTCGGCGAGGACCTGGACTTCCTCGGGTTTGCCCCGGCGGGTGAGGTCGCCGGCCAGCAGGAGGAGATCGGCGCGATCCGGCAGATGCTCAAGTCCTGGCTTGAGGATTCCCTGCGATCCCTCGCCGTAGTGCAGGTCACCAACCGCCGCGATCCGGATCAAGAAACCGGTTCCTCGTCCTCCGGTTCGGTTGCCGGCACCACGGTCGTTTCATTGACGATCTCGTAGCCCGGAAGGAGTTCCTGCGCAACCTCCGTGATGGTATGCCGCAGCTGAATACTGGAGACGTTGCCGCCGAGAAGCACCCGATGCTCCTTCACGTCGACCTTCAGGTCTTGCTCGGCGACGCGGGGATCGTGGAACAGCTGCTCGCGGATACGATCGGGAAGGTAGTCGGCTGGCTCGCTCACTGCGCGTAGATCTCATCGTACAGGCGGCGGATCACCCAATCTGGAACCAGGATATCGCTCGACTGGGCGTAGATCAGCAAGGCGAGAATCCGTCGGGCCCCGACGCGACCGCGACGCAATAAATACTCCCAATCGAGTTCGGCGCGCCCGAGGATGGCGAGCGCATCGAACCAGTGCCGCGATGTTTCCTCGCGGTGGACGATGCCCTTGATCACGATCTGGTCCTCGGGGCTCGGAATCCGCAGGTGCAGCCCTTCGTACTCGCGCTCGATCGAACGCGTCTGCATATCGTCATCGAGGTAGATCCCGCCCATCACCATGAAGATGACGTCGACCATGACGTCGTTCTTGAAGGCCTTGTAGATCCAGACCGGGTCTGTCTCTTCCGTGGTGAAGCCGGCCCGCGCGAACACCTCGAGGATGTCGCGGGCGTCGTCCGGCCTGACCAGGAAGTCGACGTCGTGGGTCCAGCGGGGCCGACCGACGAGCGCGGAGGCCAGCCCGCCGACCACCAGGAATGGATATCCGGCCCGCGACACCGACTCGACGGCTTCGCGGAGGACCTTCGTGAAAGTC
>Ga0070708_100005307_pt1 | contig 10213 bp, 10 predicted proteins | sample KBSK5503metaG_FD_65469 | JGI IMG/M metagenome (GOLD analysis project Ga0070708, IMG submission 65469) | Corn, switchgrass and miscanthus rhizosphere microbial communities from Kellogg Biological Station, Michigan, USA - KBS K5-50-3 metaG | ecosystem: Host-associated > Plants > Roots >... | reverse complement strand
CAAGCAGCTGTTCGCCCAGGTCACGAACCCGCCGCTCGACCAGATCCGCGAGGAGCTGGTGACGGCGATGGAGTCGACGATCGGCCCGGAGCGCAATCTGCTGGAGCCCGAGCCCGAGTCGTGCAGGCAGATCGTGCTCAAGGACCCCGTGTTGTCCAACGAAGGCCTGGCCAAGCTTGCCCACGTCTCGCAGCTCGGCTTCAAGGCCGTGACGCTGCCGATGCTGTTCCCGGTAGCCGAGGGCGCGGCGGGTCTCGAGCGGGCGCTGGAAGGATTGGCCGCCGCGGCGAGTCGCGCGATCGCCGACGGTGACAACATCCTGATCCTCTCCGATCGCGGCGTCACCGCGACCCACGCGGCCATCCCGAGCCTCCTGGCCACGGCCGCTGTCCATCATCACCTGGTCCGGCACGGCGAGCGGACGCGGTGCGGGCTCGTGGTCGAGACGGGGGACGCGCGCGAAGTCCACCACATGTGCCTGCTCATCGGCTATGGCGCCGGCGCGGTGAATCCCTGGGTCGCCTTCGAGACCCTCGACGACCTCATCCGCCAGGGCATCCTCACCGACGTCGACCACGCCAAGGCCGTGAAGAACTACATCAAGGCGCTGAACAAGGGCATCCTCAAGGTCATGGCCAAGATGGGGATCTCCACGCTGCAGAGCTACTGTGGCGCGCAGATCTTCGAGGCCGTCGGGCTCAACAAGGACGTCGTCAACCGCTACTTCACGGGCACAGCCTCCCGCGTCGGCGGCATCGGCACCGAGGTGATCGCCGAGGAGGTCCGGCGAAGGCACGCGCAGGCGTATCCCGAGCGTCCCGTGGAAGAGCCCGATCTCGACTGGGGCGGCGAGTACCAGTGGCGGCGCGACGGCGAGCACCATATGGTCAACCCCGACATGATCGCCAAGCTCCAGCAATCGAGCCGGAGCGGCAGCTATCCCGTGTTCAAGGAGTACTCGCGCCTCTGCGACGACCAGAGCCGTCGCCTGGCCACGTTGCGCGGGCTCTTCGCGCTGAAGCCCATGGGCGCGCCCGTGCCCATCGACGAGGTGGAGCCCGTCGAGGCGATCCTCAAGCGCTTCGCGACGGGCGCGATGTCGTACGGATCGATCAGCCAAGAGGCCCACGAGACCCTGGCCATCGCCATGAACCGGATCGGTGGCCGCTCGAACACCGGCGAGGGCGGCGAGGATGCCGCGCGCTACCGCAAGGACCCAAACGGCGACTGGCGGCGCAGCGCGGTGAAGCAGGTCGCGTCGGGCCGCTTCGGCGTGACGAGCGAGTACCTCGTCAACGCCGACGACATCCAGATCAAGATGGCCCAGGGCGCCAAGCCCGGTGAGGGCGGCCAGCTGCCGGGGCCGAAGGTGTATCCGTGGATCGCCAAGGTGCGCTACGCGACGCCAGGCGTCGGGCTGATCTCGCCGCCGCCGCATCACGACATCTACTCGATCGAGGATCTGGCTCAGCTGATCCACGATCTGAAGAACGCCAACCCGCGTGCGCGCATCCACGTCAAGCTCGTGGCCGAGGTCGGCGTCGGCACGGTCGCGGCCGGCGTCAGCAAGGCGCATGCGGATGTCGTGCTGATTTCCGGGCACGACGGCGGCACGGGCGCGTCGCCGCTGACGTCGATCAAGCACGGCGGCGTTCCCTGGGAGCTCGGGCTGGCGGAGACCCAGCAGGTGCTCGTGCTGAACAAGCTGCGGGACCGGATCGTGGTCCAGGTCGACGGCCAGATGAAGACCGGCCGCGACGTGATCATCGCGGCGCTGCTCGGCGCGGAGGAGTACGGCTTCTCGACCGCGCCGCTGGTGACGCTCGGCTGCATCATGATGCGCGTCTGCCACCTCAACACGTGCCCGGTCGGCGTGGCCACGCAGGATCCTGAGCTGCGCAAGCGGTTCAACGGCAAGCCCGAGTACGTCGTGAACTTCTTCCGGTTCCTGGCGCAGGAGGTCCGCGAGCACATGGCGGCGCTGGGCTTCCGCACCATGAGCGAGATGATCGGCCGGGCCGACTGCCTCGACTTCGCGCCGGCCCTCGACCACTGGAAGGCGCGCGGTCTCGATCTCGCGTCGATCCTCTACCAGCCGCCGGTGTCGGCGGACGTTGCGCGCCATTGCGTCGTCGCCCAGGACCACGGCCTCGAGAAGTCGCTCGATCAGACCACGCTGATCCCGGCGTGCCGCGACGCCATCGAGCACGGCCGTCGGGTGGAGCTCGCCCTGCCCATCCGCAACGTCAACCGCACCGTCGGCACCACGCTCGGGTACGAGGTGACGTCCCGCCACGGCGGCGACGGGCTCCCCGACGACACGATCCGGGTGCACTTCACGGGCTCCGCGGGCCAGAGCTTCGGCGCCTTCGTGCCCCGTGGCATCACGTTCATGCTCGAGGGCGATGCCAACGACTACTGGGGCAAGGGCCTCTCGGGCGGGCGGCTCATCGTCTATCCGCCGCGGCGGTCGACGTTCGTCCCCGAGGACAACGTCATCATCGGCAACGTCGCCCTCTACGGCGCCACGGGCGGCGAGGCGTACGTGCGCGGCATCGCCGGCGAGCGGTTCTGTGTGCGCAACAGCGGCGTGCATGCGGTGGTCGAGGGCATCGGCGACCACGGCTGCGAGTACATGACGGGCGGGCGCGTCGTGGTCATCGGCCGCACGGGGCGGAACTTCGCCGCCGGGATGTCGGGTGGCGTCGCCTACGTGCTCGACCTCGACGGCGACTTCCAGCGCCGCTGCAACCGTCAGATGGTCGACCTCGAGGGGCTCGACCAGTCTGCGGACGTCCAGCTCGTGGGCGAGCTGATCGAGCGCCACGTGACCTACACGAGCTCGACATGGGCGGCGAAGATCCTCGCCGGCTGGCGCGCCATGCAGACGCGCTTCGTGAAGGTCATGCCACGCGATTTCAAGCGCGTGCAGGCCGCCGAGGCCCGCGCTCGCGCCGAGGGGCGCGAGCCCACGTTCGGCGAGCTGGTGGGAGCCGCGGGTGGGTAAGGTCACCGGCTTCCTCGAGATCCAGCGCAAGAAGTGGCCGACCCGGCCCGTCGCCGAGCGCATCCGCGATTGGCGCGAGGTCTATCTGCCGTATCCGGACGCGGACCTCAAGAAGCAGGCAGCGCGCTGCATGGACTGCGGCGTTCCCTTCTGTCACCAAGGCTGCCCGCTCGGCAACATCATCCCAGACTGGAACGACCTGGTTTACCGCGATCGCTGGCGCGACGCGATCGACCGCCTGCACGCGACGAACAACTTCCCGGAGTGGACGGGCCGGCTCTGTCCCGCGCCGTGCGAGGGCTCGTGCGTGCTCGGCATCAACGACGACCCCGTGACCATCAAGGCCATCGAGGTGTCGATCGTCGAGCACGCGTTCGAGGCCGGGTGGGTCACGCCCGACACGCCGTCCACGCGCACGGGCAAGAAGGTCGCGGTGGTGGGGTCCGGACCGGCCGGCCTCGCGGCCGCTCAGCAGCTCTCTCGCGCCGGGCACGCGGTGATCGTGTTCGAGCGCTCGGACCGGGTCGGGGGTCTGCTCCGCTACGGCATCCCCGAGTTCAAGATGGAGAAGCGCTTCCTGGATCGGCGGCTGCGGCTCATGGAGAAGGAAGGCGTCGTGTTCCAGACCGCGGCGGACGTGGGCGGCGCCCTGCCCGCCCGCGAGCTGCAGCGCGAGTTCGACGCCATCGTGCTGGCCTGCGGCGCCGGTCAGCCGCGGGACCTTCCCGTGCCGGGCCGCGAGCTCGGCGGCATCCACTTCGCCATGGAGTACCTGACGCTGCAGAACCGACGGTGCGAGGGCGACGTCGTCGCCGACGATCGGTTCATCACCGCCGAGGGCAAGCGCGTGGTCATCATCGGCGGCGGCGACACGGGCGCCGACTGTCTGGGAACCGTCCATCGCCAGGGGGCCAAGTCCGTCCACCAGTTCGAGCTGCTGCCCCGTCCGCCCGACCAGCGCGGGGCCGACAATCCCTGGCCGCAGTGGCCCAACGTCTTCCGCGTCTCCTCCGCGCACGAGGAGGGCGGCGAGCGCGTGTACGCCGTGTCCACGCAACGCCTCACCGGCGACGCCACCGGCCACGTGCGTCAGCTCCACGCCGTCAACGTCGACATGGGGCGCGAGGGCGCGCGCGTGGACTTCCGGCCGATCGCCGGCAGCGAGTTCACCCTCGATGTCGAGCTCGTGCTGCTGGCTATGGGCTTCCTCGGCCCGGAGCGCAAGGGCCTCGTCGAGGAGCTCGGGCTCAAGCTCACCGAGCGCGGCAACGTCTGGCGCGACGCGAACTGGATGACGAGCGTGCCCGGCGTCTTCACGTGCGGGGACATGCAGCGCGGGCAGTCGCTGATCGTCTGGGCCATCGCCGAGGGTCGGTCCGCGGCGCGCGGCGCCGATCTCTACTTGATGGGCAAGTCCGACCTTCCCGCCCCGCTCCCGTAATGCCGAGCCGGGAGGTCTATGCGAGCCTCCCACTGGGTCAACGCCTCGCCCGCCTGGGCGGTGACGAGCTACCCGTCGATCCCCACCGCTGGGCCGACGAGCGCCAGTATTCCCGCTGCGACCCGGCGGCCGCGCTGACCGTGTTCCGGAATCGTCGCGCCGAGTCACTCGCCTTCTTCGGGCGCCTCACGAACGAGCAGTGGCCACGCGGCTCACGACACCCCACCCTCGGACGCATGACCTTTGGTGACTGGACGGCCCTCATGGCGGACCACGACGACAACCATCTCGATCAGCTCACACGCGCCCTCGCCGGCTGCGTCTGAGCTCGGAGCAGCCCATGCCGCTGACGTCAGCCGAACGCGCGCCGTTGATCGCGCAGTATGCCGACGGGCCTCGCCGCCTCCGCGAGGCACTGGCCACGGTGCCCGTCGAGGCGATGAAGTGGCGACCCAAGCCGGGCGAGTGGTCGGCCCACGAGGTCGTCGTGCACTGCTCGGACTCCGAGACCCAGTCCGCCTCCCGGATCCGGGTGCTCGTGGCCGACACGGATCCCGTGATCCAGGGCTACGACGAGGCGCAGTGGGCGCGCGACTTCGACTACCATGCCCACCCGCTCGACGTCGCGCTCATGACCGTCGACGCCGTCCGCGCGAACACGACCCCCCTGCTCCGCCGCATGCCCGAGACGGCGTGGACGAAGGTGGGCCGCCACACCGAGTCGGGACGCTATACGGCGGAGGACTGGCTCACCATCTACGCGGATCACCTGGAAAACCACGCCCGGCAGATCGAGGCCAACGTGGCCGCCTGGACGGCGTCGAAGCGAGGCTGATCCAGTGCGGCGTGAGCCCTCCGTGATGGCCGAGACGAGCGAGCACGTTCGGCGCAACCGCGCCGTGTGGGACGACTGGGCGCGGAAGTACGCGGCCCACGGTGAGAGGAGCTGGGCCCGCGAGATGCCCCGATGGGGCGTCTGGGGCGTGCCCGAGTCGGAGGTCGGGATCCTTCCTGACGATCTCGCGGGCAAGGATGCGATCGAGCTGGGCTGCGGCACGGGCTATGTCTCGGCGTGGCTCGCTCGGCGCGGCGCCCACGTCGTCGGCATCGACAACTCCGCGGCCCAGCTCGCCACGGCGCGGCGCCTGCAGCGCCGACACGGTCTCGAGTTCCCGCTCGTGCACGGCAACGCCGAGACCGTGCCCTGCCCCGATGCGAGCTTCGATTTCGCCATCTCCGAGTATGGAGCGTGCCTCTGGGCCGATCCCGAGCGCTGGGTGCCCGAAGCGGCCCGCCTCCTGCGCCCGGGCGGACGGCTGGTCTTTCTCGTCAACTCGTTCCTGCTGACGCTGTGTGTCCCGGCCGAGAACGGGGTCGCCGCCACCGACCGCCTGTTGCGCCCGGCGTTCGGCATGTACCGCGTCGAATGGCCGGAAGACCCCGGGGTCGAGTTCCACCTCTCTCACGGAGACTGGATCCGCTTGCTGCGGCGCTCCGGCTTCGACATCGAGGATCTCCTCGAGATCCGACCACCCGCCGACGCCACGACCGAGTATCCCTACGTCACCCTGGAGTGGGCCCGGCAGTGGCCGGGCGAGGAAGTGTGGAAAGCGCGGAAAGCGATGGTGCCGTCTGACCCACTGAGATAAACTCTTCTCGACGGCAGGACGGACGGGCCTGCGTTCACTCCTCGACTCTGTCGGACTCATGGGCCGACGCCGGACAATTCGACGTGGAGGAGAGCCCATGCCCCAGATCCGCTCCGAGACCCCGCTCCTGGTCGTGTTCCTCGACCTCACCCGCTACGGTATCCAGAGCCAGCGCGTCGATGACGTGGAGCTCGCCGACGGACTCGACGCGTACTACGAGCAGGTCGCGGCCGCCGTCCACGACGCTGGCGGCCGCGTCGTCAAGTTCCTCGGGGACGGCATCTTGATCGTGTTCAGCGAGGACCGTGTCGATCGCGGCGTCGAGACGCTGCTGGCCCTCAAGGATGCCGGCGATGGGTCCATGACGCAGCGGGGCTGGGAGTGTCGCCTCGTCGCCAAGGCGCATTTCGGCACGGCGGTCGCCGGGTTGTTCGGGCGCGCGGACGACAAGCATCCGGACGTGGTCGGCAAGACCGTGAACACCGCCGTCGCGCTGGAGGCGACGGGCGTCACGCTCTCGGTCGCGGCGTTCCGGAAGCTGAGCCCAGCGTTACGACAGCGCTTCAAGAAGCACACTCCGCCAGTAACGTACATCCGTGTCGAGGATCCGCGGCGCTTCAGGTCGACCTCGCGCCCGTGAGCGAGATCATCCCGGCCCGACACCGCGTGACGGTCGCTCAACGGCTCCCGTCTCGATGTCTCGTGAGCCGCGCGCCGATACAACCGAGCAGCACGCCGGCGACGACCACCGCGACCGCGAAGCCGATCAGCCCGAGTCCGAACAACTGCAGATCCGTCATGAGCCACCCCCGACGGACGCCTTTCGCGCGCGGGCGGCCCCACGCTCGTCGAAGGCGAATGTCGGCACGCAACGCCCGAACGCACGACGCCCCAGAGTCATCAACTGCGCGCGGTCCTTGGACGACAGGTCACGATCGCCGAGCGCCTCGGCGGCGCCGTCGAAATCGGTGATGGCCTGGAGTCGGGCGTCCTCGCACGCCTCACCGGTCTCGTACGCGAGACCGCGGGACCAGCTGGTGATCGGCGCATCACGATCGAGCGCCTCTCCGACCACCTTGCGCGGGTCCCGGCCCGACGGAACGGTGTCCTTCGCCGGCGGCAGCGCGAGCACCCAGCCCCCCGCGAGCGCCGGTCGCAGCGCGGTGAGCGCCAGGGCCATGCACCCGAGCAGAAGAATGACGAACGCGCGGCTCCTCGAATGCAACAGGTCCATGCTGGCCTCCATCGGCGACGAGAGCATCGAAGCGAATGTGGTCGCGACCGGCTTCGACCGGTGCGACGTCAGACGGGGCGGAGGCGCGAAGCGGACGGAGGGGCGCGGACGCTGAGCACGTCGTGGGTCCGAACGGCCGTGCGGGAGGGAAGGACCGCGGGCTCGGCGCGCAGACAGCATGCGGCAATGGATACCGTGAGGCGAGTCGTGGAGAAGACCGTGAGGAGGGGGCGAGTGTCGTCGACGCCCGCGGGCCACTCATCGGCCTCGAGGATGGCGATCTCCGTGACCGGCGAGTCGGTCACGACGGCGGCGGTCCGCGCCTGGGTGAGCGCAACCGTCGACAGCCCGACGGCGCTGAGCCAGACGAGACAGACGCTGAGCCAGCGGCGAGTCATCCCGGAAACCCTCTCGCGTGAAAAGGTACACCCGCCCGCGCGCGCCGGCGAGCGGAGACGCGCGCGTCCGCCTCGGACGATCAGCTCGCGCGGAGCGGGCTCTGCCAGAGCACGTGGCCGACGAAGAAGGGGCCCAGCGTCGCGATGTACTGCGACGTCTGGACCGTCTTGCGCATGGCCTGGATGAGGTGGGACAGCGGGTGCAGCTCGCGCCCCACCAGCCCGATGACGAAATCGTTGTCGTGGACGTCGAGGCCGTGGCAGGCCAGCCGGACGTCGTGGGCGAGGTCGGCCTCGCCGTAGGCGCGGCCGAGCACGCTGTGCTCGCGGATGATCGTCCCCTGCTCCTGGGGCGAGAGCCGGGCGAAACCGCCGACGCGGCGCAGCGGATACCAGATGCCCCACGGCCAGGCCGGGTTCAGCGCCGTGCGACGCGGCCGATGGAACAGCCAGTCGTCGAGGTCGGCCTCGAACCCCGACGCGTACGTCCGCCCGAGCATGGTGAACGCCGGCCGCAGGGCCAGGCTCGAGAACGGCTCGGCGTTCAACACGTCGCGGAACCCCGTCGCGAAGAACGTCGGGTCCTCGCTCATCGCCAGCACGCCCGCGCCGCGCGGATCGTTGACGTCCTGGTAGAGCACCGCCTCGATCCGGCTGGCCTCCAACGCGCCCACCAGCGGCTTCGGATCGAGACATCCCGTCATCACCTGCAGCTGCATGAACAGGCGCCGCGCCGAGGCCTGCCCGCCGGCGCCGCGCTCCTGCACGTCGATCCGCGTATCGTCGGCCGCGCTCACGGTCAACCTCCCCGGGTGTGCATTTCCAGATGCGGATCCCGCCTGAGCTCGGCGATCTGGACGAGGGGGGAGCGGTGGCGAAGACGCAGGCGGTCCTCGGCTCCGCGGTCGGTCCGCTCCTGCCAGCGTCCGGCGATGAGCTGTGCGAGCTCCTCGCTGGACGCGCCACGCCGCAGCGGAGCCCGCAGGTCGATGCCGCGGGCGGCGTAGAGACAGAGGTACCAGAGACCGTCGGCGGTGAGGCGGCTGCGGTCACAGTCCGCACAGAACGGCGCCGTGGTGGACGCGATGATGCCGAAGACAGTCCCGTCGGGGAGGCGGTAGCGATCAGCGGGCGCCGTCGATGTCTCGACGATTTCCTCGACGCCGCCGTACCGCCGCCGCACGACGTCGAGGATGTCGCGTCGCGAGACGACCTTGTCCATCGACCACCGCGTGGCGCCGCCCACGTCCATGTACTCGATGAACCGGATCTCCGCGGGCACCGCCCGGGCGAACTCGATCAGCGGAACGATCTCGTCGTCGTTGACGCCGCGCATGACGACGGTGTCGAGCTTCGTCCCCACAAAGCCCGCGCGGGAGGCGGCGGCGATGCCTTCGAGGACCTGGGCGTGGGTGGTCCGGCGCGTGAGCGCGGTGAAGCGCGCGGGGTCCAGCGTGTCGAGGCTCACCGTGATGCGGTGCAGGCCCGCCGCCTTGAGCGCGGGCGCCTGCTCGGCGAGGAGCACGCCGTTGGTCGTGATGGCGAGATCGCGCAGTCCCGGCTTGGCCGCGAGCTGGGCGATGAGCGAGGACAACCCACGGCGCAGCAGCGGCTCACCGCCGGTCAGGCGGACTTTGTCCACGCCGAGGCCGACGAAGACGTCCGTCAGCCGGCTGATCTCCTCGAAGTGCAGGATCTCGTCGCGGGGCAGCCAGACGTACTCCTCCTCGGGCATGCAGTACTGGCAGCGGAGGTTGCAGCGGTCGGTGACGGAGATCCGCAGATTGCGCAGGAGCCGGCCGTACCGGTCGAGGGTGGGCATCATGCGACCGCCGCCGCGGTCTCGGCGAGTGCCCGCTCCCACTCGCGCACGAGCCCGGCCTTCTTCACGCCGACGTCGAAGTGATCCCACGGCAGGCGCTCGTCGACCGCGCGCTCCCGCGTGGTGAAGAACGCGGGGTCGCCGTCCCACTCGCGGAGCGCCCGCCGCCAGTCGCCCCCGAGTCGGGCCGCGATCTCGAGGAAGTCCGCCACCCGCCGGTCACCCCGCGCGAGCAGCGCCTGCAGCGCGGCTTCGCGGGGATTCTCGTGCAGGACGCGGACATTCGAGAAGCGACCGACCCCGCGTTTGATGATCTCGAGCTTCCGCGACAGCGCGTCCACGCCCGCGAACGGCGCCCACTGGAACGGCGTCCACGGCTTGGGCACGAAGGACGAGATCGACAGCGTGAGCCGGCCGAACGGTCGGCCGGCGGGATCGAGCACGCGCAGACGCTCGAGCATCCGCCGGGCGAGATCGGCGATCGCCTCCACGTCCTCGGTCGTCTCCGTCGGCAGACCGATCATGAAGTAGGTCTTCAGATTCGGAATACCGTGCCGGCGGACGAGATCGCAGGCCGTCAGGATCTGCTCGTCGGTGATGGGCTTGCGGATGGCGCGGCGCAGGCGCTCGGTGCCCGCCTCCGGCGCGACGGTGAGCGTGCG
>Ga0070708_100005306_pt1 | contig 10214 bp, 5 predicted proteins | sample KBSK5503metaG_FD_65469 | JGI IMG/M metagenome (GOLD analysis project Ga0070708, IMG submission 65469) | Corn, switchgrass and miscanthus rhizosphere microbial communities from Kellogg Biological Station, Michigan, USA - KBS K5-50-3 metaG | ecosystem: Host-associated > Plants > Roots >... | reverse complement strand
GGCAAGGCCATCGCCACACGATCACCCCGGCGAATCCCGGCGGAAGCCAAAGCATCGGCCATGGCCAGGATCTGCTGCCGGAGCGAATCGTAGGTGACCCGAATTCCGAGCTCGGGGACGATAACGGCTGTGTGGCTATCGGCGAAATGTAAAACATCGAGCAGCGTGTGTACCGACTTCAATGTCATTCGTTTTCGCTCGCACCGCGTTTCTTTCGATGATGGAACAACTCTTCATGCTGTGCGTAACACCCAAGATGGTACGATCCTATGCGTCGCGCTCACTTCCAATCTGGTGATACCGCGAGGTCAGAGAACTCGAAGATGAGGGCGTTCGGCATTCGAGTTGCGACGACGCACGGCATCACCATTCGCGGCCGGTACACTTCAACGTGCTTGGTAGACTGAGACGAAAGGATCAATCAGTCAAACTGATTGTGACTATCACCTTGGTAAGAAAATATTATCACCCGCTTTTTGGTTGATCCTGCGGGCGCGAATATCTGTACGCCTGCTGCCTATTTCGTTCTTCCGCCTTCGACCTTCAGCTGATCACTCGCCGCGGCCTGCGCTGCGGCCAGGCGCGCTGTCAATACACGGAAAGGTGAGCAAGAAACGTAATCCATGCCTACTTGATGGCAGAACTCCACCGACGACGGATCACCACCGTGTTCGCCGCAGATTCCCACCTCGAGCTTCGGGCGGGTCTTGCGGCCGCGCTCGATGCCGATGCGAACCAGTTCTCCCACGCCCTCGCGGTCGATCACCGCAAACGGGTCCTGTTTCAGGATACCTTCTGCCAGGTATGTGGGCAGGACCTTGTTGATGTCGTCGCGCGAAAAGCCGAACGTAGTCTGCGTGAGATCGTTGGTTCCGAAGCTGAAGAACTCCGCCTCCTTGGCGATCTCGTCGGCGACCAGCGAGGCGCGGGGCAGCTCAATCATCGTGCCCACCAGGTAATGCACCTGCGTCGCTTTCTCGGCGAAAACTTCTTCCGCCACGCGGCGCACGATCGCTGCCTGGTTCTCCATCTCTTTCAACGTGGCGGTCAGCGGGATCATGACCTCGGGATGGATCTTGATCCCTTCCTTGGTTACGGCTACCGCAGCCTCGAAGATGGCGCGCGACTGCATCTCCGTGATCTCTGGATAAGTGATGCCCAGCCGGCAACCGCGGTGCCCCAGCATGGGGTTGAATTCGTGCAGCTCTTCCACCCGCCGCAGCAGAGTGCGCAGCTCCTTGAGCTTGGGCGAGTGCGGCTTGGTGGCTACCAGCACTGCGACCTCCACCATCAGATCCTCGCGCTTCGGCAGGAACTCGTGCAGGGGCGGATCCAGCAGGCGGATGGTCACCGGGAGCTCATGCATCTCGCGAAAGAGTCCAATGAAGTCCACACGCTGCATGGGCAGCAATTTCTTGAGGGCTGCGCGGCGGTCTTTCTCATTGCTGGCCAGGATCATGGCCCGCATGTGCGGGATGCGATCCTCGGCGAAGAACATGTGCTCGGTGCGGCACAAGCCTATGCCCTCGGCCCCGAACTCACGAGCCTTTTTGGCATCCCGTGGGATGTCGGCATTGGCACGTACACCTATTTTGCGGAAGGGTTCCGACCAACTCATGAGCTTCATCAGAAGCGGATCGTCCGGCGTTGGGTCTGCGGTTTTGAGCTTGCCTTTAATCACGCGGCCGGTGGTGCCGTCGAGCGAGAGCCAGGCGCCCTCTTTAAACACCTGGCCCCTGACCCGCATTTCGCGAGCTCTCTCATCGACTTGAATATCGCCAGCGCCCGCTACGCAGCACTTACCCATGCCACGCGTGACCACAGCAGCATGACTGGTCATGCCACCGCGCGAAGTCAGAATGCCGGCGGCAACTTCCATGCCGTGGATATCTTCCGGCGTAGTTTCCGCCCGCACCAGGATGACCGGGTTTTTCTTTCGACCGTGTCCCGCCTTTTCCACAGCTTCATCCGCGGTGAACACGATCTGTCCAACGGCCGCGCCCGGCGAAGCCGGCAGTCCCTTCGCCAAGACTAAATCTTTCATTTTCTTTTCATCGAAGTCCAGCCGCGGCACCAGGAAATCGTCGAGTTGGGTCGGTTCAACGCGGAAGATGGCTTCCTCTTGGGTGATCAGGCCTTCTTCCACCATGTCCAGCGCGACTTTCACCGCGGCAATCCCAGTACGCTTGCCATTGCGCGTCTGCAGCATGTAGAGACGCCCGTCCTGGATGGTGAATTCGAAGTCCTGCATATCGCGGTAGTGCTTTTCCAGGCGCGTGGTGATGTCGCGGAGTTGGTTGTACACCTGCGGCATGATCTTCTGTAGTTCCAGGATCGGAACCGGGGTGCGGATGCCGGCCACTACGTCCTCGCCCTGCGCGTTCATCAGGAACTCGCCATAAAACTCTTTGTTGCCCGTAGCAGGATTGCGCGTGAAGCCGACGCCCGTGCCGCTGGTCTCGCCCAAATTGCCAAATACCATGGCTTGCACGTTGACCGCTGTTCCCAGATCATCGGGGATGTTGTTGATGCGGCGGTAGTGCTTGGCGCGATCGTTCTGCCAGGAGCGGAACACTGCATCCCGCGCCATCACCAGCTGCTCATGCGGATCTTGCGGGAAGTCCCGCTGGGCGTGCTTCTTCACCACCTTTTTGTATTCCTCGATCACTTCCTTCAGCGCCTTGGCATCGAGATCGGTGTCCAGATTGGCTTTCTTCTGCTTTTTCTTACGGTCGAAGACCTTGTCGAACGCCGGCTTCGGGATTTCCAGCACCACGTTGCCGAACATCTGGATCAGCCGGCGGTAGGAGTCGGCGGCAAAACGCGGGTTGTTGCTGCGTTTCGCCAGCACCTCGACGCTCTGGTCGTTCAGTCCCAGATTCAGAATCGTATCCATCATGCCGGGCATGGAGAACTTCGCGCCGGAACGCACGCTGACCAGCAGCGGGTTCTCACCTTTGCCTAACTTTTGACGCTGGAGTTGTTCGAGGCGCGCGAGTGCTTCTTCCATCTGGCGGTCGACCTCTTTCGAGACGCTGCCGCTTCGCATGTATTCACGGCACGCCTCAGTCTGGATGGTGAAGCCGGGAGGAACGGGCAGACCGGCGTTGGTCATCTCGGCCAGGCCGGCGCCTTTGCCGCCCAGTTCGTCCTTCATCTTGCCGTTGCCGTCAGCTTTGCCCCCGCCAAAAAAATAAACGTACTTGGTAACTGGTTTTGTTTCAGTTGGTTCAACTTGCGTTTCGGGGAGAGTTTGGGTAGCCATAATTAGTCCCTTATTGTTTCGGAGATTTGGGTTCCTTGCCTTCCGTCACGATCTCAGAGAAGTCGGCAATCGTGGAGAATTCCTTTAACAGAGTCTGCAGGAGTGCCAACCGATTCGCCCGAATGTGCTCGTCCTCGACCATCACCATCACTTTATCGAAGAACGCATCCACTGTTTCCCGAACCGTCGAGAGCAGCAGCAGAGCATCCGTATATTCCTTCTTTTGTCGATGCATCTCAATTCTAGGACCGTTAAGTTCCATGTAAGCCGCCAGATTCTTTTCTTCATGCGGGGAATCGGGAAGGTAATCGAATTTCTGTACCGGCGTGATGCCCTTCTCCTCCGCCTGCTTCAAAATGTTCCGCATGCGCTTGCATGCCGCAGCAATGGCCTGAAACTCTGGCATATGAAGAACACCTCTCAAAGCTTCGGCCCGCGCAATCGCGTCCACCACGTTGTCAGACCCCGCCGCCAGGACTGCGTTGACGACGTCATATTTGAAGCCGAGCACATCGCGCAGGTAAAACTCCAGGCGCTCGCGGAAGAAGTCCCGCACCGTGCCAATATTATCGATCCCACCTGAGAACTTCTGCTCCACTGTCGATCCTTTGTAGGCCTCGCGCGCATCGGTGAAGATTCGAGCCAGGCTGAGTGGCAGCTTGTGCTCCGCGATGGTCTTCACAATCCCATTGGCTTGCCGACGCAGCGCGAATGGGTCTTTCGATCCTGTCGGCTGTAGTCCCAACGCGAACATTCCCGCAATGCTGTCCGCCTTGTCGGCGATCGAGAGCACTGCGCCTTCAATCGTTCGCGGGACGGAGTCTTCCATGGACTCCGGTTTGTAATGATCGTAAATCGCGTTTGCGATGGCGAGCCGGGTGCTTTCCGGCATGTCGGAGTCCAATCGCTGCACCCGAGCGTAAAGTCCGCCGACGATGCCCTGCAGCTCCGTGAACTCCTTCACCAGCTCGGTCGTCAGGTCGGTCTTTGCGAGATATGCCGCCTTATGAATGACACCAGGGCGAATCTGCATGCCGCTCTGCCGAATGATCTCCGAGAGCCAACTGCTCAGGCGTTGCACGCGCAGTGTCTTTTCGTAGTAGCTCCCCAGGTCTTTCTGAAAGGTGACGTGCTTCAGCCACTCCGTCCGCTCGCGCAGGGGATACTTTTGGTCGGTTTGCCAGAAAAAGCGCGCGTCGTTGAAGCGGGCTCTCAGCACGCGTTCATGCCCGTGCCGGATGATTCCCTGCGGGTCGCCATCGGTGTTCAGCACCGCGAGGAAATGTGGTAGCAGCTTGCCATTCGTGTCTTCCACGGCAAAATATTTCTGGTGGTCACGCATCACCGTGACCAGGACCTCCTCCGGCAACTGCAAGAACTCCCGGTCGAAGGTACCAAGAATCAAGCTAGGGAATTCGGTTAGATTGACAACGGTAGCTTGTAGCTCGCGATCGGTTCTTATTGAGATCTTCTTGTCAAGCTCAAGCCTCTTAGCCTGCTCGTCAATCTGCTGTGCACGCTCGGCAGGGCTAACAAGTACCCCGCTTGCTTTGAGGTCGCCGACATATTCTTTGGGAGAACGTACTTCGACTGTGCTAGGACCCAGGGTACGGTGCCCGCGAGAGGTTCGGGACGCGACTATTCCAGCGAACTCAATCGGGATGACTTGCTCGTCGAGAAGGGCGACCAGCCAGCGGATCGGACGCACAAAGCGTTCGGCGGTTTTTCCCCGCCAGTACATTGTCTTTTCCCAGTAAAAGTTCTTTAACTCGTCTTCCACAATCTGCTTTAGCACATCGCTTGTCGCCCGGCCTTTCCGAGTAACCCGAATTCCAAGGTACTCCCCTTTTGGGGTAGTGACCTTTTCCAGCGAGGAGACCGCCGCACCGTGTTTTTTCGCAAACGCTTCAGCAGCTGGAGTCGGAGCACCATTTTTGAAAGCAATCTTCCACGAAGGCCCAACCTCGTTTCGCTCGATGTCCGGCTCCCGGCCGGGAAGATCGCGCAAGTAAACGGATAACCTTCGGGGCGTCGAAAATATCTTGCCGTGCGCAAGGTCTACAGGAAAATCCGCGTGCTGCATCGCCGCGGCTATATTGTTACCTAGGCGGTCCGACCCCGCCTTGAGCATGCGCGCCGGAATCTCTTCGCAACCGATCTCTAGCAGAAAATCTGGCATCAGCTAAACACTCCATCTTCGCAGGTCTTGCCGCCACTCAGATGTGAGCCGAATCACAACCACATTGTTTGCTTGTCATCCTGAGCCAACTGGTCCGTTCGCCCGCGAACGGACCAGTAAGTCGAGGGATCCCTATTACCATCAAATCCGCCGGGTGTAGGGATCCTTCGACTGCGTGGACACTTCGCTTCGCGAAGTTTCCACTGCGCTCAGGATGACAACAACTCAAAGTTCCTGTCCGGCAGGATGACAGCTCATGAAACCGTAGGCGCAACCTCTGCTCTCTTCTTCGCCCGCAGCTTCTTCTCCCGCGCGGGTTCCTCCTCCGCTTCGGGCGGAGCTTCTTGCCGCCGTTGATCCACGTACGCCTTGGCGATTCCCACCGCCAGCGCTCGCACTCGCGCAATCACGCCCACGCGCTCGGTGACCGAGATCGCTCCGCGAGCGTCCAAAATGTTGAACAGGTGCGAGCACTTCAGGCAGAGATCATAAGCGGCAAGCAGAGGAAAACGCTTTCTGTCTCGGGCGAAACCATCACCAACGCTCTGCTCTTTACGTAGAGCGGCACGCTTTTCGAGCAGAGCTTTGCATTCAGATTCGCAGAGTTCGAAATGCTTCCACGTTTTCTCGATGTCCGCCGCCTCGAAGTTGTACACCGAGAACTGCAGTTCATCCGCCAGCCGTACGTCGCCATAGGTCGTAACCCGACCTGTTTCCGGATCGCGCGCCCACACAATGTCGTAGATGCTGTCCACATCCTGGAGAAAGGCCGTGATGCGTTCCAGCCCGTAGGTCAGCTCGGCCGAAATGGGATCCAGATCCACTCCACCGCACTGCTGGAAATAAGTGAACTGAGTGATCTCCAGCCCGTCGAGCATCACCTGCCAGCCGATGCCCCACGCGCCCAGCGTCGGTGACTCCCAGTTGTCTTCTTCAAACTTGATGTCGTGCTGACGCAGATCAATGCCCATCGCGCCCAGCGATTCGAGGTAAAGCTCCTGCACGTTTTCCGGCGGCGGCTTCAGGATCACCTGGAGCTGCATGTGTTTGTACAAGCGATTGGGATTCTCGCCGTAGCGCCCATCGGCCGGCCGCCGCGAAGGCTGCACGTAGGCCACTTTGTACGGCTCTGGTCCGAGCACGCGCAGAAACGTCTCCGGCGCCATGGTACCCGCGCCCACTTCGACATCGTAGGGCTGCTGCAGCACGCATCCGCGCTCCGCCCAGAAGGTCTGCAGACGGAGGATCAGTTCTTGGAACGTGGGCGGATTGTTTTTAGAGGTCAAAGTATGAGTACGAAAGCACTTGGCGTTTGGCACTTAGCCCTCCAAGGTCCGAGCAGCTTTGCCAGAACTAGGCAAGGACTCTCATGGCCAAATGCTAATTACTAAGTGCTAACTGCTTATCTTCTCCAGCATCCCTGCGGTCACCAGCTTCTTCTCGATGTGCCGCTGCAGAGTCTGCACTAGGAATTTCCGCAAATCCGCGCCTTGCGCTTTCGGCCACGGTGCTCCCACTAAGGTCTCCACCGGAGCGCGAAACATCTGCGCCGCCAGCGCCCGCGACTCCGCGGATATCTCTGACGACGCCAGCCGCTTGTCCTTGACGCACATCAACCCGTCGGCCAGGGCATGGAAGAATGCACGGTTTCCATTCAACGTGCGGCCACAAACGATGCACTCCGACAGTTCCGGCAGATAGCCCATCAGCCGGGTCATCCAAAGCTCGAAATAGGTGATGGGCATCCAGACATCGGAACCGCGCAGCCCCGTCAGTACCGAGAGCGCCAGCCGGAACGCGGCGTCATTGGTTTCGCGATCCGGCAGCAACTCGTCCAGCAATTCCGCCACGTGCCCCAGCGCGACCGCCCGCGGGTAACTCACTTCGCTCGCCAGCGGCGATTCCAGTACTTCGCAGGAATCGAGCCGCGCCAACTCCTGCCGTTCGCGATCTTCGTAATATGCCCGAACGTAAGTGAGCGGCTCCAGCGCTCCGCCGAACCTCCGTTTGGACTTCTTCGCCGACCGCGCCACGCCGCGAACCTTCCCTTCCAACCGCGTGAAAAGCGTGACCAGCAAATCGGCCTCCCGCAGCGGATAGGTGCGCAGGACGATCGCTTCCGACTCCTTTAGCGCCATGAAAGTTCAGCAGGTTAATCCTTGATTGTAATGGAGTGATGGGGAGATGGAAAGGAGCACCCAGCAGTCAGCATCAGCCATTAAAGATCTGAGGTAATCCTCAAAAGCAGTGCAGAACTAGGCTGGCTGAGTGCTGAATGCTGAGCGCTCAAGAAACAAAAGGCGCACGCCGGAACCACAGGTATGCGCCCTCTTGCAAAATCCGACTCGCCAGCTACCGCCCGTAATACTTGGCGTTGCGCTCGGTGAAGCTCTTCCACTTTTCCGGCAGGTCGTCGAGCGCAAAGATAGCCGACACCGGACACACCGGCACGCAGGCCCCGCAATCGATGCACTCCACCGGATCGATATATAGCATTTCCTCTTCCGCGAACGCCGGTTCATCCTTCTTGGGATGAATACAATCCACCGGGCAGGCGTCCACGCAGGCGGTGTCCTTTGTCCCAATGCACGGTTCTGCAATCACGTATGTCATAAAGGTTTCGGTCTCCCCAGAGGTGTGCGGAACTTAACTACACATTCTAACAACAATGGGGCCGTGGGGTACAGGGTTGCGCCTGCGGTTACGCCGGAAGCAGCTCTCGCTCCTCGCTCGGCTCGTATTCGACAATATAGCCCGCTACTGCGCTCGCCGCCACCGTCAGCGGACTGGCCAGATACATCTGACCTGGCCCGCTGCGTCCCGGGAAGTTGCGGTTCTGCGCGCTGATCACGACTTGATCCGGGCGCGTCGAAACTCCCGGTCCTGCGTTGATGCAGGCGCCACAACTCGGCTCGATCACGTGTGCCCCGGCCTTCTGGAAAATGTCGAGATATCCCTTGCGTACACAGTAATCGCGTGTCTCCTGCGATCCGAACTGGATATAGAACTTCACTGAGTCGGCTACGCGCTTGCCCTGTTTCAAAGCACTGGCCAGCACACGGGCATACATGTCCATGTCTTCGTTCTTGCCTGCGGTGCAAGTGCCGCCGTAGGCCAGTTCCACCGGCACCGGCGTATTCAGTTCGCGGACGAACTTTCCATTCCCAGGATCGCCCGGCGTGGCCACCATCGGCGTAATCTCGCCTGCGTCCAGTTCGATCACCTGCGCATATTGCGCATCGGGATCACTGGCGAGGCCCTCGATCATAGCTTCCGCTTGCGCACGATCCATGCCGCGCCGTTCGACCAGGAAATCGACTGCCTTCTTGTCCGGCGCCACGATTCCAGTAAATCCCCCGATCTCGGCCGCCATGTTGGTCATGGTGGCACGCTCATCCACGCCGAGTTCCTCGATCGCCTCGCCCGAATACTCGATGACCTTGGCCAACGCTTTGCCGCTGCGGACGTAGTCCATGCTGAGGATCTTCAAAATAAAGTCCTTGGCCGTTACATTGGGATGTTTCCGTCCACGGATTACTACCTTCACCGATTCCGGCACACGCACGCGGACGTCTTTCGTGATCCAGGAATTGAATACATCTGTAGTTCCGATTCCGAAAGCCACACAGCCGATTGCGCCCGAATGCGGCGTATGGGAATCGGAGCCGACAATTAACTGCCCCGGCAACGCATAGCTTTCCAGCACAACCGAATGGCAAATGCCTTCCGAGCCCTTGCGGTCGGTCAACTCCCCGTGCAGTCGGATGCCGCGCTGTTTGGCAAAATCCGCCTGCTTCAGCTTGAGTTGTGTGGCCAGGTCGAGCAGGCCCATCTTGCGCTTCTGCTCCGACAGCACCTCATCCAGAAACGTAAGATGATCACGGAAGAAAACGACGGAAGAAGCATCATTCACTGGAGCATCGCGTCCTACCAACTGATCGAAGAAGATTGCCGCCATGGGCGTGACATATTCATGGCTGAAGCGCAGGTCGGTGCTGGCAAAGCCGGCATCGCCGGGCTTGACCGCCTCGACGCCTGACTTCTTTGCATCAACCCGGCCGGCAGCGCCAATCATGTGGCGGGCGAAAATCTTCTCCGCCAGCGTCATCGCACGCCGTTTGGTCTCAATCGGCGGCAGGAAAACTTTCCCCTGCATGCGTGCCACGTTGAAATTAAACAGCCCGCCGTGCTCGATGATCTGGCGCGTGATCTCGTCTTCGCCTTGCGTGAACTCGGAAAGCGGAATCTCTTGTCCAGCGCGGATCTTGCCGATGAGTGAAAAGTCGGTCGAAGTCAGCACACCCAGATTCTGGCAATTCTGCTTGTAGATACGCTCGATGTTCTCGGCGATGGCGATCTTGATGCCCGCGCAAAGCTCTGCGTACGGCGACTGTTCGCGGCTGGAGCCCTTGCCCCGGCGCTTTCCGCTGACCGTGGCCACAAACCCGCCCTTCTTCACATCGCCGCGCCCGATGGGCGTTTGACTGCCACACTTCAATCCGGTGTACGGGAACTCGCCGAGGGTCTCGTCGAAAAAGAAGCAAATGTGCGCCGGAGTGATCTCGTCGGTCGAAATATCATCCCGCAACTTGGGGTTATTGGCAGGATTCTTGGTATCCCAAGGCAAGTCCTCGCCCCCCAGTTGGCGCCGTATCAGTTCCGGGTTTTCCGTGAGGAAAAGAATGCGCCCTTTCAGGCGAACCTTATCGGGCCGCTTTTGGATTTTTCTTTCCAGTAACGAGCTGATCAAAATGTCCCCTTCGCCGGACC
>Ga0070708_100005305_pt1 | contig 10215 bp, 11 predicted proteins | sample KBSK5503metaG_FD_65469 | JGI IMG/M metagenome (GOLD analysis project Ga0070708, IMG submission 65469) | Corn, switchgrass and miscanthus rhizosphere microbial communities from Kellogg Biological Station, Michigan, USA - KBS K5-50-3 metaG | ecosystem: Host-associated > Plants > Roots >... | reverse complement strand
GATCCGCTTGAGCATCTCACGCGCCGCGATCACGCTCATACTCTGCCCTGACCGGCCTGGTCTGTCACGCGGCGGCCATCGGATCGCCTGCCGTCCGCCAACGCGACTGGTCATCCCAGCTCACAACAGCCGCTCCACCCAAGCTGGTTATGCTGCGGTGGGAGGACGATCATGGGTCGGCAGGTCAGTTACGTGTTACGTCAACTATCCAGACGACGTGGAGCCCCTGGAGACTTTCGTCCGGGAGAGCACCGATGTGCTTTTCCTCCGGCCGCGCACAGCCACGCCGGAGCCAGTTCACGCAGGCTCTTTGCTGATCCCCGCCAGCGAAACGTGGCGCGAGCTGCTCATCGGGCGCGCGGCAGACGTGCCGCGACTTCGCTGGCATCACTCCCCTGCCCAGGGAATGTGGTTCATCGACAAGGGCGCCTCGCCAGTCATCGAATACAGCCCCGGCTACGGGCGCGACGGGACGCCGCATTTCCCAAGAGCCGCCGCGGCGCCGGGGCGAATGTGGTTCCAGACCCGCACCTGGGACGGTGACACCCCGGTACGGCCTCCCGGCGACTTCATCGCGTGGGCCGACCGCGTGCTGCGATGGGTGCGACGTAACTGGGTATTGATCGAGGACTTCTACTTTTTCTCCCCCTCGGCGGCCAAGGCCTGGCAGGCGCGGTGGCAGGTCGTCCTCGACGAACCATGGCTCGGGCCTGGCGCGGAGCAAATCAGCCGCTGGCGCCGCGCGCATGACCCCGAGAACCTGATGCTCGCTGACGACTTCCGAGCCACGGTCACCAAAGCAAGGAAGGATCAGCCCAAGAAACTGATCATCTCGATACGACGCAAGTGCTTACGGCGCACCTTCAGCTCGTTGAGCGGCTACCAGATCCCCACCCAGTCGTTGCCGAACGGGTCGGCGACGATCACGCCCCGGCCGACCGGGATCTCGAATGGCCCGGCCATCGTCACACCGCCAGCGGCGATATCCCAGGCTGCCTTACCGGCCAAGCCGACTGCGTGAGCTTACTGGCCGACTCGGCCGTCAATGCGCTCGCGCAGGAAGTCCGCGTGGCCCATGTGCCGCGCATACTCCTCGATCATGTGCACCAGCACTTCGCGCACCGAGATGCTGTCCTGCTCGCCCAGGCCGTCGTCGATACTGACGGTGGCGCCGAGGTCCTCCTGGGCGGCCACGAACTGCTCGGCGAAGGCAACCTCGCCCCGCCAGGTATCCCAGGCTTCTGCGACGACAGCCGGGTCGGCGACCGCGCCGTCGAACGCCTCGTTGCGGCCGTCGGCGGAGCGATACAGCCGGGGGACCCCTTGGCCGGCCAGCACCCGGCGGAACCAGGAATGCTCGACGGCGGCCAGATGCCGCACCAGGCCGAGCAGCGACAGGTCGGACGGCGGCACCGACTGGGCCGCCATGGCAGCCGCGTCCAACCCTTCGCACTTTAGCTCCAGCGTCAGGCGGTAGTCGCGCAGGAACCGCGCCAGGGTGTCGCGTTCGCCGACCGGGGGATCGCCCTGTTCCCGCGGATCGGACTCCCGCGTGGCGACGAACATGTCCGACCAGCCGAAGGTGCGGTCGGGGAGTTGTTCGGTCACGACCAGGAAGTATCGGCTGGAACGGGACGTATGCGCTAGCGGATTTGTCGGCTGCCGCCAGGTCGTCCAGCCGGTCCGGGTGAGGTGGGCCAGTCCGGCGAGCAGCGCCACAGACCCTCGGCGCGGTCACAACTTGCGAACATCCGCGGTCAGAACTCGGATCTGGCCCATATTTCGGGATGGTCACGGCCCCGGTCGGCCGTGGCTGGGGGGACCGTCAGCGATGATCTCGCGGGCGTCATCGGGATGGCCGGGCGGGATCCACTGGCCCACCAGGTGGCCCCGGCAGCGGCGAGCTCGTCCAGCTGGGTGGGGTTGCCGCTGACTTTGATGTCGTAGCGGGCCAGGTCGCGGCCTGCGGCGTGTATCAGGGTGACGATGTCCTGGACGTCAGCGGGGTTCAGCGCCCGGTCCCGGTAGACGCATGCGCCATCCCATCGGGTGAGCCGGCGGCGGACTGCGGGGCGGCGCAGGTCGCCGCCAACCCAGATGGGGATCCTGGGCCGTTGCACGGGAATGGCGGGCAGCTGCAGTCCGTCGAGGCGGTAGCAGAGGCCGTAGTGACGCACCGGGGTCCCGGTCCACAGCGCGGTCAGCACGTGCAGGCCCTCGTCCAGCCGGGCCGCCCGTTCGGGCACGCTCATCGGCCTGCCGGCTGCGGCGAAGGCCGGCTCGTCGGCTGCCCCGGATCCGACGCCGAGGATCAGCCGCCCTGCGGACAGGTGGTCAACCGCCACCGCCTGGGCGGCCAGTTCCCAGGGCTGGGGGCGGGGCAGCGGCGTCACCGTGGTGCCGATGCGGATGCGTGTGGTCGCCGCGGCGATGGCGGCCAGGCACACCCACGGGTCGTAGGTGGGCAGCCCTTTGTAGCAGAGGTAGTCCTCCAGCAGGAATGCGTCCCAGCCGGAGGATTCGGCGAGGGCGGCCAGGCCGGCCAGGGCGGCCGGTTCCCGGCCCTCGCCGCCGGTGCCCAGCGTGATGCTGAACTTCACGCCGCGATGCTAGCGAGCCGAGGCGCCCAGGGCTGCCTGCGCACGTGCGCGCACGCGGCGGTGAGCAGGACTCGCTTGCGCAGTAACGGCAGCCCGGCCCGCCCGAACATCTGCCGTTTGATCATTTTGATGTGGTTGACGCGGCCTTCGACCGGGCCGGAGTTCCAGCGGCTGGTCAAGCCAGCGGTGACGGCGTCGAGGTCTTGTTCGAGGCCCTTGGCGAAGCCGGACAGGCCCGGCAGGCCAGCGTCTTTGACGTCGCTGATCCACTGCGGCAGGTGCTGGCCGGTCAGCTGGGCCAGCATCGTGGCGAACGCACGGACCTGGCCGGAGGCGGCCTGGAGCTCGGGGCAGCGGTCCAGCACGGCCGTGAGCCTGGGCTGTTCGTCGTCGGTGAGGGAGTCGGGGTGGCGGGTGAGCCAGCCGGTGACCTCCCGGACGGTCGGCGGGGCCTGGGGCAGCGGTGCCCTGGCGGGTCGCTTTTGGTCAAGGTAGCCGCGGACGACGGAGTAGCTGCCGGTGTAGCCGCGTTGGCGGATCTCCCGGAACAGCTGGGCTCCGTTGCGGCAGCGCTCGCTGGTGCGCTGGTCCAGGTAGGGCTTGAACGGGTCCAGTTTGCTGGGACGCCGCCCTTGCCAGCGCCCGTCGACCAGTTCCTGCCAGGTGGCGGCGCGGGCGTAGCGCTGCACGGTGTGCAGGCCCCAGCCCAGGTGGCGGGCGATCTCCCGCAGCCCGCGCCCCTGGGCGAGCAGCTCGTGCACGAGCGTGTGGTGCCGCCGGGCGCGGTCGGCGTACTTGCCAGCAGGCTCGCGCTGCGCAGCTCGCGCCGGCCCGGCGGATGGCCCGAATTCGGGGCCGGCAACGGGCCCGGGGTCTGGTTCTCCCAGGCAGGCGCGATGCGCGGCGACGCACCGCTCGACCGCCTTGGCCAGGTTCTGCCACAGGTGGAACCGGTCGGCGACCTGGACCGCGTCCGGCGCCCCGGTGCGGGCCCCGTCGGCGTAGGCTCCGGACCGGTCCCGGCAGATCACCTCGACGCCGGGATGGGCCGACAGCCAGTCCGACAGCGGCCCGCCATCCCGGCCGGCCAGCAGCTCCAGCGGCACGCCGGTCTCGCAGTTGATCAGCACGGTGCCGTAGTTCTGGCCACGCCTGACAGCGAAGTCATCGACCCCGAGGACCCGAGGGGTACGCGCTGGCGGGTCCGCGATGGCCATGACCTGCCGCAGCAGCACCTGCCGGCTCGCCGGCACGTCCAGGATCCGGGCCAGCCGACAGCCCGCCCGGCCAGCCAGCGCGACCGCGATCTCTGCTTGCATCCCGGCCAGCAGCACGGTCTTACGCCGGTACCGGGTGGTCAGGCCGGGCACCTGCTCAGCGAACGTCCTTTTCCTGCACGCCGGGTCGTCGCAGAACAGCCGCCTCACCTGCAACCGGATCAGCACCCGCCGGCCACCGATCGCGGCGTCAGCCAAGCGCCGCTCATAGCGGCAGTGCACCCGGCCCGACACGCGGCCGCACAACGGGCAGGCCGCGTCATCCGCCCGCGCCCGGGCGCGGATGCACAGTAACTCCCCGGCCAGCTCAGCCTCTTCCACGATGGCCCCGGCCAGGTGCGGCAGGAGCACTTCGAGATCGTGGCCCCGCTGGCATGACAAGCATCTGGTGTCCTGTGACAATGACAAGCCGGACTCCTGGCTGACGGCTGGCGTGAACAACCGCTGATCTACCAGGAGTCCCTTCAGTTCCTTATCGCAACACGCCGATCACAGCCCACACCAGCCGAACCGCCCACACAGGCGGCAACCCCACAGTCCCCGGGTCCGTATCCATCCCGAAATATGGGCCAGATCCCAGAACTCGCGAACAAAATCAAACGCCGACTCGGTCGCGGCCGACAAGGTGCTCGCCCGACCGGCTGCTCGGCGTTCTGTGCGCTCATGCGATAGCAGTTGCCGAGATCGGGAGGCTCGGAACATTTCCGGTCGGGTGGCGGTCTCTGGCGATGCCCGGGCAGCGCGTTCGCGGGACGACCTGGTCAGCAGGCACGAACTGGTCGGTCGTCCGCCATCGCCGCGACCGGGTCCTGCGGTTGTGTGATGGTGCAAAGACCCCGGGCACGGCCGTTACGCGCCGGGCCTAGTCGAGGCCTAGTCGAGAGCTACCGGGCCCGCGGCCTAGCAAGAGGCGTCCTTATGTGTTTCTGCGGTCGCGGTGATCGCTGTTAAGGGTCGGGGGTGAGAGCGCGCTCCAGGAAGTCCAGGACAGCGGCCACGAGCGCTTCGTCGACGGCTGTGGTCTCGATCAGGCGCATGGTGAACAGGCCGCGCATCACGGCGATGACGAATCGGGCCGTGTGCTCAACGGCGTGCGGGTCTTTGATGCCGTGCTTCTTGCGCTCGGCGGCGAGGATCTCGGCGACTGCTTCGACGTCGGCGCGCTCCAGCTCCGCGAGCTTTCTGCGAGCCTCGGGGTTGCGCATGGCGTAGACGAGAAACTCCTGGTACAGCGCTCCCCAGTGCTCGGTCGTGGCGTCGTTCAGCTCGTCGGCTACCCGGCCGAGGAAGTCAGCTGCATGGTGGGGCCGGTCGGCCGCATCGAGGTAGGCCCGCAAGCTGGTGGTCTCGGACTCATAGCGGGACTCCAGCAGTGCCAAGAACAGGTCGTCCTTGCTCTTGAAGTTGGAATACACGGCCCCCTTGGTGAACCCGGCGACCGCGGCCACCTCATCGAGGGTCGCGCCATGGAATCCCCGCTCGGCGAAGACCTGAGCGGCGGCGGCCAGCAGGTAATCCCTGGTCTGCTGCCGGCGGCGCTCGGGGGTTAGGGGTTCCAGATAGCGCTCCATATTGACCTACCCACGAGCATACTAGATACTGATGAGTATGCCACTGGCTGTGGAGGAAGCCCGTTCGGAAACGGTCGATACCGAGCCTGCTATCCGGACCGACGCTCTCGTCCGTCGCTTCGGACCCACCAGCGCGGTGGACGGCATCGACTTGGTGGTGCGCTGCGGGGAGATCTACGGGTTCTTGGGACCCAACGGCGCGGGGAAGTCCACCCTGATCCGAATGCTCTGCACACTGCTGCGCCCATCGGCCGGGCGGGCTGTTGTGGCCGGACACGACGTGGTGGCCGAGCCCAACGAAGTCCGGCTGCGCATCGGAGTAGCCCTCCAGGAAGCGGCGCTGGACAACGCCCAGACTGGCCGCGAGCTTCTGGCGCTTCAAGGCCGCCTCTACGGGCTGGGCCGCGACACCGTCCGGCGGCGGGTGGACGAGGTGCTGGACCTGGTCTCGATCGGCGCGGCCATCGACCGCCGCATTGGTACCTACTCGGGTGGCATGAAGCGGCGGCTCGACCTGGCTGCGGCCCTTGTCCACCGACCCGAGTTGGTGTTCCTGGACGAGCCCACCACCGGCCTCGATCCCGAAAGCCGCGCCCGGGTGTGGTCGGAGGTAGCCCGCCTCAACCGCGAGCTAGGCATCACTATCTTCCTCACCACCCAGTACCTCGAGGAAGCGGATGCCCTGGCCCATCGGGTCGGCATCATCTCCAGCGGCAAGCTGGTGGCCGAAGGCCCTCCCGATCACCTCAAGCGGAGCATCGGCGCGGACCTGGTGGTGGCCCGGGTGAGCGGCCATGACCCAGCGGTCCTCGACCAGCTGCAGGAACTCGAGGGCGTCCAGATGGTGAGCCGGGTGGACGATGCGCTGCTCATCGCCGCCTCCGACGGCCCGGCCAGCGTCCTGCCCGTCGCCAGCCTCCTCTATGCCAGCGCACTGCAGGTCGACAGCCTCACCCTGCGGTCGCCCACCCTCGACGATGTCTTCGCTGAGCTCACCGGCTCCCACATCCAAGTGGCCGGAGCCCGCTGATGGCCGTCGCTATGCACGCCGTCCTCGGGCGAAGAAGGGGGTTCCTTCACGACCTGGCTACTGTGGCCGGCCGCGCCCTGCGGGCGGTCCCCCGCGAGCCAATAGCCGTCATCCCAGCCGTGCTGGTCCCCGCTTTCTTCTACACAACCAACCTGGGTGCCTTTGAGAAGGTCGCCCGGTACGCGGTGGGCTTCAGCTACAAAGCGTTCCTGGTGCCCATGGCCATCGCCTTCGCCGTCACCGGCATGTCGCGGGCCCCCGCCCTGGTCACCGACGTTCAGAGCGGCTACTTCGACCGGCTCTGCATGACGCCGGTGCGCCGGCTCGCCCTGCTGCTCGGTCTCATGGCGGCCGACATGGCGGTGATCATCGTCCTTTGCCTGCCCGTGCTTGCGGTGGGCTTCGCCGTAGGTGTCCGGTTCGTCACCGGCGTGCCAGGCGTGCTCACCTTCATCGGACTGTCGGCTCTCTGGGGTGTCGCCTTCACCGGGATCCCTTACGCCGTAGCGCTCAAGACCGGCAGCCCCGCCGCCGTGAACGCGTCGTTCGTGATCTTCTTCCCGGCGTTCTTCCTGAGCGACGCGATCATGCCCAAGCAGGCCCTGACTGGCTGGTTCGCCGCCATCGCCACCTATAACCCCGTCACATACGTGATCAACGCGCTGCGGGCGCTCATCGTCACCGGATGGGATGCCAGGGTCCTCCTCGAGGGTCTAGCAGCACTGACAGGGATCGGGCTAGTGAGCATGAGCGCCGCGCTGCTTGCGCTCCGAGGGCGACTCGCCCAGCAAAGCTAACTCAACCCTCGATCCGGACCCGAGCGAATGGGCCGCCGGCAAGTGCCGTTCGGTAACCCAACTCGGCCTGCTCGCCACTTCCGCGCTTTGATACTGAGACGACCGACCGGGCGATCTGCGCGACCTCACTTGCCGGACGCAAATGTCCCGTCATGCGCTGCGAGCGCCCTGTACCGGTTCCGGTCATATCTGAAGCTCCGAGCGCCGCGATCGGCGACCGAGCTCCGGCGAAGGCGCACGGGTTACCGCGTGAGGCGTCGTTTTCCAGATGCCGCGAATCGGCCAGATCGGCAATCTGCTGCGCCGACAGTGACTCGTCCGACATCGCCAGCTCCCGCAAGATCGCGGACACCAGGGTCCGCCGCCCGGGCTCGGCACGACACATGCGTGGACTTGCACGCGCTCCAGCTGGACCTCCGCCATCGCCATCTCGAACTGGTCCATCAGGCGCGAGCCGATATCGAAAGTCACCTCCTCGATGCGCTCCCGGCGCTCGGGCGGCTGCTTCCGGTACCAGTAGATCCCGCCGATGACGACCAGGCCGAGGAAGACCACGTGACAGGCCCGAACTTCGCCGAGGCCCATTTCATGCTCGCCCCGGCAATCCGGACCGGCAGCTCGGGGAGCAGTACGACCGCCCGCACGTGCATCTGGCCGATCTTCAGATCGATCAGCCGCAGCGCGCCGTCGACCCCCCGCGACTCAGTCTTCACGCCGAGCGCGCCAAAGTCCGTGTAGTTGTGCGTCAGCAGAATGCAGGGCGACAGCAGCGCGGCCAGCGCTGCGGCCGGGTAATCGTCCGCCTCACGGTCACGCACCTGCAGCGCCCGGGGATCAACCTGCCGCAGGCGCTGGGGGATCTTGACGACCTCGATGTGCGGAAGCCAGTCCTCGTTGAGAATCCGGATCAGCTCGGCCGTGGTCACGCCGAGGTCCCTGGCGAACTTGGGGAGCTTCCGCTGGGTCTCGGCCAGCGTGTCGTACTCCATGAACAACCGGACCGACCCGTTGCTGACGGGATTCCCGCTGTATCATCCCATTCAGTGTCGCGGAGCGCTAAGTACAACTCGTGGCGCCTGTCCGCGAATCTATGACGGTCAATAGGGCAGGTCGCAGGGCTTAAGACGGGGGCATACTCATCCGTGGCCGGTGATCGTCGCCCGAATGACGCGGTTGTACTGCACGCTGCTCGGCCTGGCGTCCAAATTCTCCAGTGCGGGCCGCGAACCATCGCGCCGCGACCCCCATCGGGTAGCCGCGCGCTGCGCAGTGCTAGCGCTCGCCGCGGCGTGGGCGTCCGGCCAGGAGCCGCACAACGATGAAGACGACCACCGCGATCAGCCCAATAATGAAAAACGTCTTGAGCATCCCGAAGATCCAGCCAATGGCCATGAAGGCAAGCCAGATGGCGAGGATCGCGCCGAGGATTGTCCATATCATCCGGCCCATCTACCAAGTATGCGCCCGACGCCCTCCCCAGGCGGCAGTCGTGGTGACCGGACCAGCGCGCGCTCCTGCGTGGCGGGGCGGCAGCCACCCCTGCGCCACAGCGCCGCCCGGTGCTGAAAGCCCGCGATGTGACTCGGCTATCAGGCCGCGTCACCGGTACGGCGCCCGGTCTTCCCACCGGTGATCTTTGTGCGCCATCAACGCGTGGCACCGCGCAGAGCCATTGCGGGGCCAACCGGACGAACGGCTCTTAGCCCGTACGCACGACCGCCGAATAGATAATCTGCGCGCCTCCGCCACCGGCCAGCGTCGGCCAGCAGGGAGCGAATAATCGGCGTTCCGCGCAGGCGACGTGCTGCCACCCTGTCTTGGGTATTCACTCTGCGTAACAGCCGATGTGCCGGCCTGAGGTGCGGTCGGTGTCGGGCAGCCTAGTGCTCGTGGCTGTAATTCCGTAGGTGTATTGGCGGCGGGCGCTGTGAGCCCAGGCGCTGGGGTCGCCGAGGTAAAGGCCGCAGGCGCAGTCGAGTGCTTCTTCGGGGATGCCGGACGGCTGCCCGCCGGGCAGGTAGCTGTCCTGGTAGTCGTCGTGGCTGGCGCGGTAGATCGCAATACCCCAGCTGCTGGCGTATCCGACGTACCGCAGGCGGCACAGCGGCAGGTCCCCGTCACCGGGGAGCTGCCCGGTGATGTAGGCGAACGGCCCGCGGAAGCGGACGGTGACGCCGGTGAGCTGGGGCCAGCGTTGCTGGGCGCGGTCGCGCAGCTTTTGCCCCAGGCTGGTCTTGGTGGATACGGGCAGGCTCGCCATCAGCCCAGTATGGCCGCTTCAGGCGGCGATCAGTGTGGATGCGGCCCGGCGGGCCTCGATGCGGCGGCACAGGTCGTTCAGGCCCGCGCGGGTGAACTTCCAGTCAGACGGCCCGGCCGTGGTGTTGTTGTGACGGGTCTCGAACGCGGCCAGCCGGGCGGCGAGCGCGTCGCGGTCGCTGACGTCAGCGGGCTTGATCACCTTCCGCTGGATAACGGAGAAACGACCTCCACCTGATTCAACCAGGAGGCGTGCACCGGCAGGTGCACCAGCACGGCGGTGGGCCAGGCCGCGCTCATCCGGTCGGTAGAGGCCTGGCCGGTGACCCCCAGCGCGGCCATCGGGGACAGCGCTGGCCGCCATCGCCCAGCCGTCGCGGCCGGGCTGCTAGCCGGCCCCGGTCTAGGCCAGCTCCCTGCATCCGGCCGTGTCGCGCTCAGTGGGATGTTCTCCCGGGCAGCCTCTGGGCGACGAGCTGGCCTGGCCCGCTGTCTCAACGATGCGGTACCGTGACCTAGCGGATACCTTGGTCGCTTACGGTCTCTTAATCGAGTTTCGTCCGAGCGCTGGCTAACTAGATGGCTTTTCGCGATGGTACCCAGACAGCCGCCATGCGGCCCGCTACCACCGCTGCGCCAATTGCCTTCCTTGACGTCTCCAAGCGCTACCCGGGCCGGGCG
>Ga0070708_100005304_pt1 | contig 10217 bp, 10 predicted proteins | sample KBSK5503metaG_FD_65469 | JGI IMG/M metagenome (GOLD analysis project Ga0070708, IMG submission 65469) | Corn, switchgrass and miscanthus rhizosphere microbial communities from Kellogg Biological Station, Michigan, USA - KBS K5-50-3 metaG | ecosystem: Host-associated > Plants > Roots >... | reverse complement strand
GCCATGCTGCGCGAATACCAGAGAAGAAACCAAGAGAAGGCAAAGTAGACGAAACGAGAGCTTCATAGAAACCTCCGCGCGCGGGAGATTCTTCCTAAGTATAGGCAGGCTTGTGATCTTGCGGGTAAAAAAGAACGGCACTTGCGCCGAATTCTACTACCCGTGACTGTTCTACGCGAAAAACTCCTTTCCCCCGACTTTTAGCCGGTGCGACTCGAACTCAAGCCGCTTGAACACCGTAAGTTCGTCCGAGTTTGAGAAGACGAAGTGCAATTCTCCATTTTCCGCGACGTTCCCAGAAGCAATGGAGGACTCAACGATACTCATCAGGCTCGACTCTCTGATTGGTGATTCGGCTAGGTAGTCGATTTGGCTCCCTCCGCGAATGTGTCTGAATCCTCCTTCCACCGTGAGCAGGGTGTCGCCTTCGAAATGGATGTAGACGGTGTACTGAGCGAAACACACCAGCTCGACGGTCTTTCCGACAAGAAGCTCAACTGGCGGGGCCATGATCATGTCGCTCCTATTATAGATTCACGGCAGAGGCACATGGGTCTCCCATTGAGGGCCGGGCTTCATCGTCGACGGATTAATGCCTTGCCATCCGCCGTTGGCCATCGGCTTTTCGAGTCTCCAGTAGCCATTCGGGTATCGCGATGTAGGAGGCATAACCCTAACCCTCCAGCCTGGAGGGACCGTCTTAAGGGTGCTGGGGGAGCATTTGTTGGACTACGGAAATTCGACGCGGGCTTCGGGCCACTGCCGCTGCTTCCGCCGCCCCCCTGCACCCCCACCTCCGCCGCTTGCACATGCAGCAAACCCAAAAAGGTGACCGCCAAGTCCGCCTATTGTACCTCCCGCGATTCCTCCCGCAAATGCCCCTCCAGCACCGCCACCTGCTCCTCCAGCCAGTGTACCGCCAGCTGGCAACGCGAATGTACCTCCGATGCCGCCTGCGAGGGCACGACCTCCAAATCCGATGTTGGCGCCTATGGCCGCTCCGCCGACAGCACCTCCCACCGTTGCGGCGTTCATGCAGCCAGGATCGCGTGGGGCATTTAGCCAGTTCTTGAAGGCATTAACGATATGCTGAGCTTACTCAGTAACTTGATCATTACGTTCCTTTAGTTGTGTAGAAATGTAGGAAACAGTCACTGACAGGTCGGGAACATATGCACCAACCCACACGCAGTTTGGATGATTCCCGCAGGGGTCGTCGACGCGCAGAGTTGTGCGATTCGCATTCGATTGCCCTCCGCAAAAGAGGACAGAAATGGGAGTTCGGCAAAAGGAAGGGCGCCCGCAAGAGCGCCCTGGGAGATGACATTCGAATTCTAAAACTCGAACCGCAGACCCAACTGCGTGTGCAGGGATTCGACCGCAAACTTCGAGGATCCCGAAACACCGCCGAACGCAGCATTGCTCGGGCCCTCGCAAAACGCCTGCGGGGTGTTGAAGGTATTGGCGTCCTGGTCCTCTTCATAGCTGTTGCAGAAGTTGGACCGATTGAAGAGATTGAAGAACTCCGCATACAGCCATACTTTGGAGCGCTCGCCAATGTTGAAATGTTTTGAGGCCCGCAGGTTCATTTGGATGAAGGGCTTACCCGAGAGCGTATTGGGTTTAATCATCGTGCAACCGGGCGCCACAATGGGGGCCGAGAGAGTACTCCCCACACAAACTCGGTCATCAATGTGCCTTCCGTCCCCGTCGACATCAGCATCTGCGAGGAAACTGTAGGGGCGAGCGGACGACGCCTGAAATAGCGGTGCAACCTGGAATCCAGCCGGCAGGTCAAAGATGCCACTGAATACGAAGCGATTGCGTTCATCGAAGTTCGTGCGCGCGAACTCGTTGGATGCGAACTGCTGGGCGGTGCTGACTGCCAGGCCGCTGCCGCCGTAGGAAGCCACCGGGAATCCGCCCCAGGATCTCGACCAGGAAACAGTGTCATTCACCTGGAACATAACCCGATGCGAAATGCGCTTCTTCAATTGGAAGTTAATGCCGTCGTACATGGACCGGTTGTTGGTGCTGTACTCATAAATCTGAGCAAATCGTCCGGCAGTGAGGGTCGGGTCGCCGAGGGCGGCGCCGGCAGTCTGAAATGCAAGATCCATGAGCCGAGTTCCCGCTCCGGCAACGCAGCGCGGATCCAAGGGATTCGATCCCGGAAACGCCGGATCGCATACCGGCGAAATGATTGGGTTTACATTCAGAACGCGCTCCTCGTGGGTTCCCAACGTATGGTAATAATCCACAGCGAAGGCGTAGTCAGATCCGAGCTGGGAGGACCAGCCCAGAGAAAATTGTTGTGACCAAGGGTCCGTTATCTTGGGATTCACAATTCGGCCGACGGCTCCTGGCGTAATATCAGCCGCACTAGTTCCCGGAGGCGGAACCGGGAACGGGTCTATGCCGAATTGGAAGCCGCAAATATCAAACGGGCTCGTAGCCGTGCAGGCATGGCCTGGTGCTCCGTCTCCGATGTAGTCGAAGAGGGTTTGATAAATCGTGGGTTGAGTCTGCTGAATGGAAAACAGGGTAATATTTTGGAAGATCTGGTCACGCGCGATACCATAGCCGCCGCGAACAACGTTCTTGCCGTTACCGCCCACGTCCCAGGCAAAACCAAACCGGGGTTGAAATTCCTTGAGATCCGCAGTTGTACGGTTTAGGTCACTCTTACTGTGAACGATTTTATCAATTTGCTGTATACCAGGATCGGACGCGAGAGCCGTACCCGCCGCCATCTGGGTCTGATTCAGCCACCAGATCGTACGATTGCTGGTGGTCAAACTATTGCCTAGCATGGGACGCAGGAACCCGAGGTTGCCATCCCAGCGAAGCCCGAAGTTGAGCGTGAACCGGGGGGTCATCTTGTAGCTGTCCTGCCAGTAGAGACCCAATGAATGCCACGGCGGCTGTGCGGTCGAGCCGCTGCCTCCGTTGAAGGCTAGTTCCTTGAGCGCCCCAGGCGTGGAGATTCCGTTCGTGTAGATACCGTTGGGGCAATTGTTAGCCTGGATACAGACCGGATCGTCCCAGAAAAATGCTTGATATCCACTTGCTCCGAAGAAAAAGAAGCCGCCAAACTTCGCGAAATAGATTTCATTAGCGCCGAACTTGAAATTGTTCTTGCCATGCAGCCAGTTAAAATCATCGCGAACTTGGTACTTGCGGATTAGTGTCTGCTGTGGAACGTTGACGTTTTGCCCTACCTGCGAACCGTCGGAGAAGTTGATGTTGGGGTTTGTCGTAGTTCCACCCCCGGCAACAGGATACGTAAAGCTGTGGGTCGGCGCCGCCAAGATGGCGTTCACCATGTCTTGAAAGTGGATATTAAGGGAGTTCACCTTATTTGCGGATACGGTGAAGTTGTGACCAATACTGAGGTCATGAAAGTTATTCAGGTCGTTCTGAGACTGACTTCCGTCCGCAAAGAATGGGTCACCCAACTGATCGTTCGGGTTCGTCCATTTCTGTCTGGCGTATCTCGCGAATAGGTTCTGCTTGTCACTCAACTTATAGTCCACCTTCACCGCGGCCATCGTGTCGATATAAGGAAACGGCAGCGTGGTGGTGGGAAAGGCGTAAGGCCCCCCGGTAAGTCCGCTCGTCTGCGATGCAAAGGTGGAGAGTTCTGCCGGCGTCGCAGGAGAGGCAACAATGGACCCAGGCTGACGCTTCTGTTCAAAAGCGCCAAAGACGAACAGCTTGTCTTTAATGACCGGACCACCTAGCGAAAAAGCGTAGTCGTAGCGGTGGAACACCGGCTTGCATCTACTCACATCCGTGATTGGAGTCGGTGTGGCATTTAGGCAATTCTGCTTTTCAAAGTAGTTCGTGCGGTTCAACGTGCTCAACTGGAAAAGACCCAGAGCAGTACCGTGAATGGTGTTCGTTCCAGACTTAACAATAACGTTAGCCACACCGCCCACCGAATGCCCAGCCTCGGCACTGTATTGGTCGGTGACGACGTTAAACTCCTGAATAGCCTCGACTGGAATATTCTGAACCAACCCGCCAACAACCAAATCTTTGTTATCCCCGCCATCGACGCTTATGTCTAACTGACGGCCATCGCCGCCGTTGATGCTTATATTTCCGACTCGCGTCTTTGTCGGGTCGAAGCCTTCAGCCGGTCGGACACCTGGAATCAGGGTCATCAGCTCTGTGAAGTTGCGCTCGAGGATGGGAAGCGAAGTCACTTCGGTGGGAGACACAGATCCACCGATTTCGGTCCGAGTAGCCTCGACCAAAGGTGCCTCTCCGCTGACCTCAACCACTTCGCTGGTCGCACCCGGTTTTAAGCTGTGATTGATGGTGAGAACTTGGCCCACGATGAGACCGATTCCCTTCTGCTCAACGGTTGCGAATCCTTTGGCCGTGACCTTCATGTTGTAGGTGCTGGGAGGCAACAACGGAACGCTATAGTTGCCGGCTCCGCCGGTGACAGTGCTGCGCGTGAAACCAGTATTAGGATCAGTGACCGTGATCTGAGCATCGACTACGGCCGCACCTTGAGCATCGAAAATAGTGCCTTCAATCTGCCCGGTCGTTTCTTGTGCAAAGGTCGGAAGGCTAGCCAGCATCAATCCGCTAATAAGCAGCAAGAGCCACATCGAGGTTTGTTTTTTCATAATCCAAGCTCCTAATCTTTCCAAAAAATGGCAGAGTTCGTCGCAAAAAGAACCAAGCAGTGTCGGCACGTAACCATCCAAAAGCCGGGATACAGCAGAATCAAGCAGATAACGCTGCCTAAGAGGTCCGAGGATATGTGAAATTGTAGAAGGGGGTGGATTTGAATACAAGAAATTGAAGGTATCCCGTCCCCTCCGCCAGAGGGCATCAGCTATCGCACTGAATTTATAGCGACTTATTGCCGTTCTCAATCAGTCGTAAAAATGTCTCGTGTACGCGAGTGTCATTGCTCAGCTCGGGATGGAATGTCGAAACCATAGTCTTCCCTTGCCGAACCACGACTGGGTCGTTCCCTTCGGTCGCAAGCACTTCGACCCCTGGTCCCAGGCGCTCAATCTTCGGGGCGCGGATGAAGACCATTTCAATCGGCAATCCGCAGAAGAGCCCCTCGCGTATTGAGCTGTCGATTTGACGGCCGTAGGCATTGCGGCGGATTCCGATATCAATCGCTCCAAGGCCCAACTGCTGTGGGTTATCGATTTCTTTGGCTAGTAGGATTGCGCCGGCGCAGGTGCCGAAGGTTGGCTTGAGGCTGACGAACTCCTTTAGTTTTTCGAATCCTGCGTCGCCCAGAAGTTTGAGGAAGGTGCTGGACTCGCCTCCGGGGATCACCAGGCCGTCAATTTCGTCCAGCTGCTCGGGCTTTTTTACGAGCACAACTTCGGCGCCCAGCTCCTGCAGCCGTTTGCGATGGGCGTCGAAATCGCCCTGAAGGGCCAGGACACCGATACGAACAGTCGTTGGTTGTTGGTCGTTGGTCGTTGGCTGCCTCGATTTGATTCTAATGGATTCGGCGTCACGAGCTGAGAGTCAAAATCCCCGCCCTTTTCGCGCAAATCCCCCGCCCAAGCGGAGCTTGAACGGGCACCCGGCGTACAATGGCTGGCGTTTTACAGGGAGTCTCACTATGCCACAAGGATTCATCGCTCACGTCTGTTTCCTCGGTTTGATTGTTTCCGCTGCTGTGCAGGCCCAGCAGCCCAAAGCCGATTCTGATGTCGCCATCTCGCAAACTTTGCAGGCCACGGAACGGGCCTGGCTGAACGCCGAGAAAAATCACGATGTACCAGCATTCGAAAAAATAGTGGCCGATGACTGGATCGCCATCAGCCCCGACGGCAAGAGGGAGACGAAGGCCGAGAGAGCGGCTGAGATCAAGGCCGCCCACACCACCTCCGCCACCATGGGCGACATGAAAGTGCGCGTCTTCGGCGACACTGCTGTGGTCACCGGGACCGACGATGAAATCACCATGGAAGACGGCAAGAAAACCAGCGACCATTATGTCTGGACCGATGTTTTTGTGAAGCGTAATGGCCAATGGCTGGCTGTAGCCTCGCAGACTGCGGAGATCAAGTAGCCCGTTCTGGATGGAAGAACTGTAACGCCAAAAGTAATCTCGAAATGCGCGAGATGTGGGGCATCCGGCGCTGGTGGGATATGTGAATGGAGCTCGTGGTTTCGGCTAAAGCCAGTCATTCTTCAGCTTCCTGATCGCAGCACTGGAAGCGCTGCGCCACCTAGAAGCCTACACTTCGGGCATTCGGGAATCCCACCCTTCGAAAGGCGCGAAGGGTGCTGCAGCCTCGCCAGTGCGCCCATGCCTCTATCTACAGCGTCACGTCCTCAAGGTGAGTCGCAATATACCAGTGATTGCCAAAAGCGTCCTTCACAGCTCCACTGCGGTCTCCGTAGAGCTGGTCCTTGGGTTGGGAAATGGAAGTCGCTCCCGACGCCAGTGCGCGCCGGTAGAGGGCGTCGCAATCGGGAACATACAAGTAGAACATGGACGCCATCGGCTGGTACGCTTCATGTGCCTCACCCATTTCAAGGTGTGAGTCGCCGATCTTCATGGTGACGTGATGGATGACACCGTCGGGCGTCGCGTGACGGCCTAATTCTTCAGCTCCGAAGGCTCGCTTCAGGAAGTTGATTACAGGTTCGGCGCGCAGCGGATGCAGAGACGGCTGCACGTCCGGCGCGCCCTCCCACTTGTAGTTGCCTTCACTGCGGGTGGCGATGTACCAGAAGTTGCCGGCACTATCTTTTACTGTCGAAGACCGCTCACCATAGGGCTGATCCATAGGCGCGTGGATGGACGCGGCGCCTGCCTTCAGCGCCCGCTCGTGAATCGCATCGCAATCCCGAACATAAACGTGGAATGCCCCCGGGTGCGAATCACCTCGCCAGGCCAAACCCGGTCCGCCGCCGCCGATCATCAGCATGGAATCGCCGAGCCGCACTTCGCAGTGGCGCCCGCCCGCGCCGCCAACTGAACGGAACGTCTCTTCGGCATCGAATGTCTTCTTCACGAACTCAATCAGCCCGTCCGCATCCTGCGCCACGATATATGGCGTCAGGGTTCGATAGCCCTTAGGGACCGGGGGAACTTCTGGCTCTTTCTTCGGCGGCATCATCGCGCGGAAGCGGCGGAGCATTTCCTCGACCGGCATCTCTTCTACTACCGTGCTGATGCCCCAGGTATATCCGAAGGGATCCAGCAGGGTTGCGTCGCGGTATCCATAGAACTGGTCGCGAGGCGGGCTCACCAGTTTGGCGCCCGCGGCAACCGCGTGTTCAACAAATGCGTCCACGTCGGGCACGATGATATTCATGGTGACGGGTGAGTGCCCCCAGGTCTCAGCGCTGAAACGGCCGCCTTCCGGCCACTCTTCGGCGAACATGATGACGGAATCGCCGATTGTCATCTCAGCATGGCCGAAGCCGAATTCGTTCTCGAAGCGCATGGTTTCCTTCGCTCCGAATGCGTTCTTGTAGAACTCCATAGCTTTCCCCGCCCTCTTGAAGGCCAGCCTTGGCGAAGCATAGATACGGACAGCGGCTCTGGGTTCCGTCATGGTTGTCATGGAAGCGCTCCTCTCTAAATTTTTCTTCAAACTCGCTTTGAAAGTTTCCCGCGGCAGACCGTGCAGTCCCCGAGCAATCTTTAGCAGCGGCGCAATTTTCGCGTCCGCGAGATGGGCGGCATCCTCGCCCGTGCCTCGAGCCAGCATCGCCTCGATTGCCTGATTCAGCCGATCGAACTCCGTTTGACCCGGAAGAGAGCGCTTAGGCATTGGCACCCTCCATCTGCGCCCGCAGCTTCGTCAGGGCACGGAATTGTAATTGCTTGACTGCGCCTTCGCTGCGGCGAATCTCCTTCGCGATCTCCTTGATGCTCTTCTGCTCGACAAAGCGCAGCACCACCACCCGTCTTTGATCGTCCGGAAGCTCCCGCACGAGTTGTGAAAGCGCCGCACATTGTTCGATGTCTTCGGCAGTGCCATCTTCCAAATCCTCGGGAACCGGATCGTCACTCTCGCGCGAAACCTGCCTCCATTGGTCCGTGATGGCATTGGCAGCAATGCGAATCAGCCACGCCGAAAACGGCACTCCCCGCCACTCATAGGTCCCCATCTTAGCCAGCGCGCGATGAAACACCTCCGACGTGACATCTTCAGCCTCCTCGCGCCGCCCGACTCGCCGTGCGACGTAGGCGTACACACGATGGAAGTGGAGCTCATAGAGCTCGCCAAAGCGGCGCGGATCGCGCTGCGCCGCCTCCACCAGAAGCCGCTCGTCAGTTTCCTGCTTGCGGGCCCTCAACCAGTTCTCCGGAGTTTACGTCGTCATTAAGGATAACGGGAGAGATGCGGAAAAGGTTACGGCGTCGGGTCGAGAGTGGATAGAGGTTCCCTCAACCCTGCGTTATATTCTCTCTTTCTCGTCGAGGGGCGCTTCGATGCAACGCCCAACAGAATGCGGAGGCATCTGATGACTGAGTTCGAGAAGCTAATTGAGGCCGCAAAGCGAGGAGACCTGGCAGATGTCAGAGCCATTGTTCTCGGCCATGCCGACCTCGTCAACCAACGCGATCAATCAGGCGCCACGCCCCTTCACCACGCGGCTTTTGGTGGACATCGCTCTGTCGTCCACGAGTTAGTAAGCCAAGGTGCCGACATCAACGCCACTGACAGTCAATTCGGTGCGACACCCACAGGCTGGGCGATCGAATACCTGCGAGAAATGGGTGGATTCTTGGCAATTGAGCTGGACGACCTTGCATATGCAATACGACGAGGTGAGGTCGAATGGGTTACACGATTCCTCGGCCGCTTCCCTGCTTTTCGTGGAGCGCGTGACACGCAAGGGAAACCGTTCAAGCTGCTTGCCCAGGAATCTGGAAATCAGGAAATCGCGAATTTGTTTGGCTCAACTGTTAAGTGAGCGAACGCCGGGAGTGCTCTGTTGACTATGCAACCGGTGCCGACGCCCGCTCGACTGGTTGCCCCGCCGGAGCCAGCACAATCAGGACTACGCCGATGACAACGAGGACAGCCACGCCCAGCAGGTATCCACGTTCGCTCCCGTTCCGGAATACCATGATCGCCATAACAGTGGCATGAGCAAAGCTCGACCATGCAGCGAAGGCGATCAGGCTGCGATGCGCCGACGGGTTCCGCACCGCTAGCAACAAGAGGATCCCCAACGTGAAATAGAGACTAAGCATCATCGCATCCGTGTACCCGGACTGGTCCCGTCCCCATAAAATCATCGTGACTGGATAAATGCCAGCCGTAAAGAGCAATCCCACCAGCACCAACACAACTTTCAGTGTGCGCTCTCGCCACACGGTGCCCTCCTGCTAAATAACGGAATGTGTAAAGGACATGTATATCGGAAATCTTAGGGATGGGAAGAAGCAGAAGTCAACGAGGGCCGAAAAGCGATACGCTACCCGAGGCCTGCGCTTCGGAACTCGTGGGTCCTGGTGCTTATATAATCACGCGAATGAGTAACGCCCCTGCACCTTTTGGGATTGATCGGTCCCTTCCGCGCTTGGACGGGCTGGATCCCTATCTCTCCTTGCATTTCGTCATGATCTTCGTTCGTGATCAGGAGCGGAGTCTGCGTTTCTACCTGGACCAGCTCGGCTTCCGGCTGCTGGTGGACCACACTTTCGAAAACGGTGGCCGGTGGATCGAGGTTGGGCCTCCGGACGGCAGCGCCAATATCGCTCTCGCCCTGGCGAAACCCGATTCCGACGCATACAAACTTGTCGGACGCGATAGCCACATTTACTTCATCACCGAGGACGTCACAACCAAATTCAAGGAGTGGAGCAGCCGCGGAGTCCGCTTTCAGTTTCCACCTCAGGTGCCTGCCTGGGGCGGAATATTCACACGCTTTGAAGATGTGGACGGAAATTCGTTTGGGCTTGCCGGCTTCGATGAGTTGACGCGCAGCGTGGAGGAGCAACGCCGCGCACTTGCCCAAAAGATCGAATCCGAACGCCGCTCGGCGCAGGAATTGGAAATCGCAACCCAAGTGCAGGCCCGCCTGTTTCCGCAAATTTTCCCTGAGGCCAAGACCCTCGAATATGCAGGTCTTTGCATTCAAGCCCGGCAGGTCGGAGGTGATTACTTCGACTTCCTCGATCTCGGCAAGCAACGGCTCGGCCTGGTGATCGGCGATGTTTCCGGCAAAGGAATTGCCGCTGCTCTTCTGATGGC
>Ga0070708_100005302_pt1 | contig 10217 bp, 7 predicted proteins | sample KBSK5503metaG_FD_65469 | JGI IMG/M metagenome (GOLD analysis project Ga0070708, IMG submission 65469) | Corn, switchgrass and miscanthus rhizosphere microbial communities from Kellogg Biological Station, Michigan, USA - KBS K5-50-3 metaG | ecosystem: Host-associated > Plants > Roots >... | reverse complement strand
AGCGTGACTTCGCCACTTGATCAGCAAATTCTCAGGCGGCCAGTCTTGGGGAGTCTTGGTTCCTTCGCCCAGGGCCGATTACGGCCGGTTTGTCTGTCACTGGGGCCTAATCCCTAGAGAATCCCCGAACGCCCCGCCCAACTGGCGATGTAGCTCTGCAGGAAAGAAGTGAAATCTTCGGCAACTGGTGGAAGTTTCCTGCCCCCGCTAAAGGTCTTCGAGCGAAATTTGCTTTCAACAAGGTTCCGGAGAACCATCCGGCCAACTGTTCCCGGGTTTTCCGTTGCGCCAATTATTGCTACGCACTGAGGAAGGAAAAAAGGATCCAGACCGGGCCGCGAAGAAGCTTCGGGGAATCGGCCAGTTAACGGCTCGCCGACATCCGGCGGGCAGGTTTCATACTCACCCTCAATCATTCAGCTGATTTGATCATATTCCTAGAGGAGCCTGCGCCGTGCGAACCGGTGACTTTCAGTATTAGGCCAATGCTAGGGCAGCGAAAATTCCCTTTTCGGGAACGGCGGGGCTTAGAAGGACACAGGTTGCTTTCTCACAGCTTCTGACAGACCACGGCGTCGAAAGGCGGGGTGCCCCCCTGTCCGGATAGATGGCCAGGCGGCTTGAAATTTCCAGCAGAAGCGCGTGTGATCATATTGCGTCTTCCGCTCGCCCTTTGTGCACCCCTCACTTACGCAATGCAAACTTCCCGCCAGAGATACGGGTTGTCGCTCGGGCTCGGGGATCGCGCGCTATTGCAAAATCATCGCAGAAGAGCCAAAGAGAGCAACGCAGACAGAATTACAGAAGTGATCTTAATTGCTCAGTAGAAGTCTACGTTCGAATGGCACGCTTAACGTAGATACTCCGATAGGAGCATTTTGGGATGTCAACAAAGATTGTCACTACCATCACGAGTCCGGGCAAATTGCGTTTAGCGGCAACTTTTGAAATCCACGTCGGAGCCCCAGCAGGCCCAGTCTTCGGCTATGTTGCAGAGAAGGAGTCTTGCCGAAAGTTCTCACCGGCTACGGCCTAGTCGCGGAAGTCGTCCGGACAAAGGCCGAGGGACAAACCGGATCGAGGCCGGGCGCCCACCACGGAGAGCGGAAGGCGTACCCTACAAAGAGGCAGCGAGATACAACGAGGCCAAGGAGCACGAAAATGCTGCGCACCACGAATAAGAAGTCGAGCATAGGATCGTACGCAGTCGGAGTCCTTTTCCTCTTGGAGCTGTCGGTGTCCGGGTATGCACAAGTTGTGACTCCGGTGGAGGGAGCAAGCTGGCTGGAACAACGCCACCGAACTTTTGGCCTGACCAGCATGGGCAAGTCGTCCGGCGTCTACGGTCCCGCGGCCTCCAGGCCCGGCGACGAGCAACCCCCGCACCCCGCGTTGCAGCTTTCCAGCAAGTTCACCGGGCAAACCTCTCGACGGTACGGCGCCGACCTGTATCGCCTGAAGTGCCAAGCCTGCCACGGCGCGTCAGGCGCCGGCGCCCCACCCGAGATAAACTCTGTCATCGATCCCGTGCGGGCCACATCCGCAAAGATGTACATGGACCGCATGAAGAAGGTCGGGATGGACGTGTCTTCCAAGGATGCCTCGGCCCTCGCCAAACAGGCGACGAGCACGCTGCTCGCCCGGCTGCACAAGGGCGGGACGGACATGCCTTCTCCTAACCCCGACCTCACTGATGCGGAAGTCCGCTCGCTGTTCGCATACCTGCGGCAGCTTGCCGGCATCCCCGGCGCGGAGCGGCAGCAAGTTCCGGTGGTCGAGCCGCCATTGCGCGTCGGCGAGCATATCGTAAAGTCCACATGCCATATCTGCCATGGATCGGTCGGCCATAACCCCAACCCCCGGGAACTCTTGGAGGGGCAAATCCCGCCGCTCAACAGTTTCACCTCGCGGCTGGGCCTTAACGAATTCGTTACCAAGGTCACCGTCGGTTCGTCGGTGCTGGAAGGGTCGCCCGTATTAGCCGTCCGTGGTCACATGCCCGTCTTTACCTACCTGTCGCCGGATGAGGCGGCGGATGCGTATTTGTACCTGTCGCTGTACCCGCCGCGTAAATAGGCGGCAGTATCTTGAAACAAGGGTGTTGATGAAAGTCACTCCATTAACTAACTCCTTCTGAGCGTCTGTGCATCACTGCCTTCACTGGCACGTTGAGCGGACATGTCAAGGCCAGAGGCAATCGGCTGCGACGCTTGGAACGGCACTCAACCCTTCCCAGCCCCAAAGCAGACTGCCGCGACGGATCAGCGATGCACGCACTTTAGGCTCGCTTTTGATCATCCCAGACGGGAACAAGCGTCAAATTCACCGAATGCGTTTCACGTAGAAAATTGCAAAAAGTGAGCAATCCTGAACAGTCCCGCCGTCCTCTCGGGACGTATTGTTGTGCGGAAACCCTTATTATGCCCGCCACCATGAACCGCCCGCCGCTCGGTCGACGGGCAACCCTATTTGTGTTGATGATATTTGCTACGTTTGGACCCTGACATCGCCAGATTCCGATCCCTCTCTGTTCATTAGAAAAGTGACAATCCCTACTGTGGCTATCTGCATTCTGCGTGAGACTCACCGGTGTGAGGGGGCGATACCGCCCCACGTAATTGTTACGAACTTGGAAACCTTAGGAGCGCGAGATGCCCATTCGTCATTACCTCAGAGCAATCTGCTTTTCGCTGCTGATGGTCACACTGCTTGCCAGTAGCAGCAGCTACGCAATCCCAGCATTCTCACGCCAGTACGGCACTTCCTGCAGTACCTGCCACATAGATTTCCCCAAGCTCAACGATTTCGGCAAAGCCTTCAAGGACGGCGGATTCAAGTTTCCCAAAGGCGACGAGACCTTCCTGAAGGTTGCCCCAATCATGCTGGGGGCGCCGGCCCAGAAAGACATATGGCCGCACACAATCTTTCCGGGCACCATCCCCGGCCTGCCCCCAATCGGCATTCGTTTCAACACTTTCTTCCAGGTGGTGAGCAAGAACCGGAACGACGTCAACGCCGCCAACCTTGCCAACCCGGGGACGTTCATCCCGCGCACCGACTTCCAGCCGGGATTCTTCAGCATCTTCATGGCAGGGAACTTCGGTAGCGGCATCGCTTTCTGGGTGGACGACGACGTGAGCGTTGGTGGATCCGGCGCCAACGGGGGCCTGGGCGATGGCTACTTGAAATTTGTGAATCTGGGACGACTCTTCAAGTTGCCCACCGACTCGCTTAGCCTGCGTATCGGCCAGTTTGAGCTTGACCTCCCCTTCAGCCCGGCGCGCAGTTACAACTTAAGCGGATGGGATATCTTCGATGAGGCCAATGTGGGCGCCATGAATTCCCTGGTCCCGCAGCAGAATGTAAACAATGCGTTTGCGTTATCAAGCGCGGCTCAGGGTGTTGAGTTTAGCGGCGGCCACACTTATCGCGGGTATCACTATTCCCTGGCGGTCGTTAACCAGAACACGGGCGGAACGCCCTCGGCGGGAGATACCGTTCAGCCGGTCGTAGGTTTCGTTTCGGACTCAAACTTCAAGGACCTCTACGGACGATTCTCCTACCGGTTCAATCTGGAGCGCGATCCGGCCAGCCGGAACGAAGTTCAAGCCGCAGGTGCAACCGGCCCGCGTGATCACACCTATCTGAACCTGGGGACGTTCTATTTTTACGGACGGTCAGTTCAGCGCTTCAACGGATTCTCCATTGATGGGGCGACGCCCTTGGTTTTGACTGCTCGTGAGCCCTTTTACAGACTGGGAGGCGATTTCAGCTTTAACTACCACGCGCTCAATCTTTACGGTCTATACCTCTACGGTCACGACAAGAACCTCCTGCCGTTCACCACCGCCGGTCAGGGGCCCAACGGCTTCATCAGTGGGGTGCCCGCGACTTTCAGCGGGGGGTTTCTGCAGGCCGACTACATGCTGCTCCCATGGATGATGGGAATCATGCGCTACGACGTGGTCAAGTCGAGCGCTGACCGGATCAATGGCTTCGGGGCCGGAGTGTCGCCCCTGTCCGCAACTCGCAACCGCATCACTCCGGGAATCCAATTTCTCATCCACGCCAACATCAAGGCCGCATTCGAATATCAGATTCGGCCACAACAGACAGTTTTCGACACGAGCGGGACCCAAATCGCCAAACCATTCCGCACCAATTCCGCCGTCGCCGATTTGGAGTTTGTCTACTAAACAAACGGGGAGGCCCCGCCTCTTCTCAACACTTCAAGGTTAAGGAGAAATCATGAAGCCCAGTCTTATGGTTGTCACAGTACTGCTAACAGCATTCAGTGGGGCGGCCAGTGCAGGAACAGTGAGTGGAAAAGTTTCGGGCGTCAACGGTGAGTCGGTGGTTTACATCGAGGCTATCGCAGGCAAGACATTCCCCGCTCCGACCGAGAGGCCGGTCATGGATCAGAAAGGCTTGAAGTTTCAGCCCAGTCTGGTTGCCGTTCAACAAGGCACAACCGTCGAATTCCTGAACAGTGACACAGTCGCGCACAACGCTTTTTGGATTTCGGTCGGCGGCAACAAGAAGCTGGGGCACAACCTCGGCACTTGGCCGCAGGGACAGAAGAAGGCTTTCAAGTTCGACAATCCGGGCGCCGTGCCGCTGCTGTGCAACGTCCATCCCGAGATGTCGGCTTACATCGTAGTATCCCCCACACCATACTTTGCCGTCACTGATCAATCTGGAAGTTACAAGATTGAAAATGTTCCCGACGGAACCTATACGGTCACCGCCTGGCACGAGGGCGCCAAGAACCAGCCCAAGCCTGTGACTGTGTCCGGCGAGGGCAAGGCAGATTTCACGCTGAGCAAATAGATCGACTGGAGAAAACCGGGGAGCGGTGGCTGCTCCCCAATTTTCGTTCAGCGGCATCCACTGCCGGAGCGGCATATGCGAAGAAATAGGATCCCATTTTCTCTGCTGCTACCACTTTAGCGAAATCATAATGCACCCCAATTTGACGATTTCGGGCGAAGATGGCCGGGACCGGGCACTCGTGTTGCTACAGAAAGCTGAGGCGCTGTGTCTGGTCTCGCGCGCACTCTCAATCACGCAGACCTTTGAACCTCGAATTCAGCTTGGCAAACCCTTGCACGCACGGTGATTGCGGAGCTGGACAACAAACCACGAGGATGCGCGCCCTGAAAACCAGCGCTCTAGTATCTTGCTCCCTTGAAGGGCTGCCCACAGACACCAGGTGGAACTACAAGAGGGCTTACTCCTAACCTGGCGCGTGAACCGAAGCCCCCATGAGGTTTGCAACCACGTCTGCCGCGGTGTAGCTGGATGCGCCAGGCGGCAGGAAATGCGCGATTCCTGCCAAATCATTCCCCGAAGTGACTAGACCATTTTCAACATGCTTGGTGTTTCGTATCTGCGGATGGCCGATGTTCGCCATCAGCGCATTGCAGAGACATTTCTTCCCGACCGTGTTCTCCACTTTCCCGCCCTTCGACACATATGTGCTCACCGGCTCGGCGGAGCAGCGGTAGTCGATAGTCCCCGCGGGCGTCCTGTAAGCTTCACGCAAGTAACCCAAATCGCAAATGCGAGGTCGAGCTGAATAGATCTGGTGCTCCGAAAGAGTCCCTTCCAACTGCGCAACTTTGAATGGGAAAGAGGTGGGCGACGCCGCCGAGTCGGTGAATACGCGAGCGGCGCCGGAAATGGCCTTTTCCAAAAGCGCACGTTTGTAGTCGTCCTTGAGGCCCGACTCATCGCTGAAAGCAAATGCAGTTCCTACTTGTACTCCTGTAGCCCCAGCGGCCACAGCCTCCGCCAGGTTCTCGGGCGAACCATACCCTCCCGCAAGCCAGAACGGGACACCCAGTGCCCGAATCTTTTCCAGATCAACTGTATCGCGCTCCCCATAGATCGCCTCTCCGTGTTCGTCGAGTTGGAGTTTTCCGCGGGGCGGCGCATTGTGCCCGCCAGCCGTAGGCCCCTCGATCACGAATCCGTCAACCTTCCCATCCGCCTTCTTCAACATCGTTAGCGCCAAGGTATTGGAAGAGATGATTGCGATGAACTTCGGCCGGGTCAGTGGTGGAAGGTCACGCCCCATGAATTCGCGCGGCGCGAACACCATCGTTCTTTCATCATCATCGTGCGCCCCCGTGACCTGCAGCGGATAGGTCGCAGTCGCGTGATTTGCAAAGCGATCGAGCACGCCAGGAATTTTGAGTGGCACTCCTGCCCCCATCAAAACGTACCCCACGCCAGCCAGCATAGCGCCGTAGATGGACGGCAGATGCGGCAGTTGAACTTTTTCCAGGTAATTGATTCCTACGGGATTGTCGTGGCATTCGCGCGCAAGCCGGACTTCGACAAAGTTGGCCACAACGCAGAGCTCGGCCAGTTCGAGAGGGGTGGCCTTGGAATGAGTCGGCAGGCTCTTGTATGGAGCTCTTTCCGCTCTCCCGCCGGGAATGTAATACGTCTGCCAGATACGTTCGGCAATTTCAGGGACTGGGAATTGATCGAGACCGTGGCGCATGTGGCCGCCGGGATCGCCATCCTGCAACCGCCTTGCGAAGATTAAGTCCAGCGCCGTTCCAGAAACTACTCCGAGCTGACCGAGTCCAGACACCGATCGCGCTAGTCGCCAACTGGAAACGCCCGCACCCATACCGCCCTGAATGATTGTTGGAAGATTGCCCAAGCTGAACTCACCGCGAACACGGCATTATTGCAGGGTTATATGAGTCTTGATTGTCCGAGTTTTGTAATAGCCGTGCGCTGCTGGATTTCGCGTCATGAGCTGTGATTGCAGTCACAGCGCTGCTTTCGGCATCGGCGTATGGTGGCTCCATTTTCCTCGAGAGGTGCACATGCAATCATCAGAGTCTTTGGGCAGCATTCGAACTGGCTGGTCCACTGTGCTGGCCAGAGCGGTGGGAGCGATTCTCCTGTTCGAGCTTGTGTCGGGCCTGGCGATCACGTTCGGCCCCTTTCATCCCGCCATTCAATGGGGACTACTGCTGCACACCATCGCTGGAATCCTGACCATCGCTCCCCTGGCGTGGTATTTCGCACGGCACTGGAAAGATTATGCAGACCAGGCCATGTCAGATGTGTTGTTGCTGGGATACGTCGGACTCGGAGCGTTGGCCATCTGCGAAGTGTCGGGATTGCTGGTGACCGGGCAAGCACTGCTCGGAGTTCACACTTCACGAGGCTTGCGGTACACCCATCTGGTTTCCACGTTGCTTACGCTGGCGGCCTCTGTTTCCCACATCTTTATTGCGTGGTGGCGGCGCCGGAAGAATGAGGCATCGAGAGGGGCTACGGGATGGCTGGGCTCCACCGCCGCACTGACAGTTGGGGGAATCATCCTGGTTGGAATCCTCTCTCTGGCGTACTCCGGAACGAAGTACCACAACCAGTTTCCATCCGACTACAGCTCTCCTTTTGGCAAGGACCGTCCCTTTGCCCCGAGCCTGGCGCACACCGCGGCGAACGGCGCATACGATCCGCGCTCGCTGGCGGGGTCAGAGACCTGTGGTTCGAGCGGTTGTCACACGGAGATTTATCACGAGTGGCAGACCAGTGCGCATCGCTACTCCGCGATGGATCCCATCTTCCAAGGCATACAGACGGTGATGGCCAAGCAGAACGGCCCAGAATCCACGCGCTACTGTGGCGGATGTCATGATCCCATTTCGCTGTTTTCGGGAACGAAAAACATCTTTGCCGAGAAGCTGACATCGCTGCAGGGATACAACGAAGGTATTTCCTGTCTGGCCTGCCATTCCATTCAGAAGACCGACATCCAGGGCAACGCGAATTACACGATGAGCCAGCCGAAGGAGTACTTGTGGCAGTGGAGCGCGGCTCACACCATTGGCGCGATCGCGCGCAATTTTCTGATTCGCTCCTGGCCGTCTCAACATAATCGGCTGAGCAAGCGCATGTACAAGAAACCGGAGTATTGCGCTGCCTGCCACAAGCAATTCATCGATCAGGAAGTGAACCGCGTGGGGTGGGTGCAGTTGCAAAACCAGTATGACAACTGGGCCGCGAGCCACTGGAACCATAAGGGCGACGCGCGCGCCACGGTCGAGTGCCGCGAATGCCACATGCCGCTGACCGACTCCCACGACCCGGCCGCGGGCGACACAACGGACTACAATCGCACCGGCGATGATCACAAACACCGCAGCCACCGCTTCCTTGCAGCAAACAGCTTCGTGCCAGCGTTGCTGCATCTGGATGGCGCCGACCAGCAGGTTCAACTCACGGTTCGCTGGTTGCAAGGCCAAATTGACATTCCTGAGATTCGCAACAAGTGGGCCGAGGGGCCGGTGGTGAAGATTCGCATTGAGGCTCCGCCGTCCGTCGCACCCGGACAGACGATTCCGGTACGCGTGATCATGACTTCCAACAAAGTCGGGCACGATTACCCAACCGGCCCCCTGGACATGATCCAGAGCTGGGTAGAACTGCGAGTGGAGGACGACAGCGGTAACCTCATCTTCACTTCGGGTCAACGCGATCCGCGACATTTCCTGGTTCCCGGGACCTTCCTGTTCAAGGCTGAACCTGTGGACCAGTACGGCAATCTTATCGACCGGCACAATTTGTGGGAGATGGTCGGAGTGCGCTATCGCCGATCGTTGTTCCCCGGTTATTCGGACACAGTTGAATACAACGTGATGTGCCCATCGGGCGGCCCAAGTCTCCCAGTCGCGAAGTTGAATCCAAACACGAATTTTTCGATAACGGCGGGCCGCGCCACTGGCAAGCTGCACATCAATGCCACGCTGCACTACCGGAAAATTGACCAATTCCTGCTCAACTATGTGATGGGAGAGAAGTCGGGCCTTACCGCGCCAGTAGTTGACATTGCCAGCGCAACCGCGAACGTGTGTGTCGCGAAAACCGTGGAGGCTGCATGTCAATAGGCGTTCTTCTCCCCGAACGTATCAGAAAATCTTCCAGACGCATGCGCCGGGTTGCGTGGACGCTGTCGACGCTAGTTGTGCTTGTGCTCATCGGCGCTCTGGTCGCGTGGCGAATCCGCGAAGAGAACGCGCCCGAGGAGTACACGCCTGGAGAGTCGTCGAAAGACATCACCAGGGTTCTGGACCGTACAACGCCAGCGCCTGCGGCCAAGGTCCAGCCAGTCAAAAACGTCGTGGCTTTGCGCGCAGTGGATCCATTGGCTAGTCCAGGACGAAATCTGCCCCAGGGAGCGCCTGAACCCCGATTCACCGATGTGACCAAGGCAGCGGGGCTCGCTGCCTTTCACCAGTTCCAGGGCCCGCGCAGCTCGCAACTGCCCGAGGACATGGGCTCCGGTGTGGCCTGGGGTGACTTCGACAATGACGGCCTGGATGATTTGTTCGTCGTGAGCGGCGGCGGTTCGCTCGACTTGCCCGACTCACAACTCGCGCCGTCAGTGCTCTATCGAAATCTCGGCGACGGACGCTTCGAGAAGGTGAAAGACTTTCCGGAGCTGCGCATTCACGGCATGGGCGCTGCCTGGGGCGACTACAACAATGATGGCTGGCTCGATCTGGTCGTCACCGGTTACGACACCATAATTCTGTTTCGCAATGACCACGGACACCTGGTCCGCGACAAAAGCTTTCCCTCGCCCAAGGGTTTCTGGACCGGCGTGACCTGGGGGGACTACAACCGCGATGGTTATCTCGATCTCTACGTTTGCGGATACGTGAAGTACAAGCCAGGCGAGCGCAATGCGTCCGCCAATTCCACGCAGTTCGGGCTGGAAGTTCCGTTCACCCTGAATCCCGCGTCCTACGAACCCGAACGGAACCTGCTGTTCCGCAACAATGGAAACGGTACGTTCACCGAAGTTGCCCAGAAGCTCGGCGTTGCCAATCCCGAAGGCCGCAGCCTGGGCGCGATCTGGCACGATTTCGATGGCGACGGCTGGCCTGATCTGTATGTCGCCAATGACATTTCAGAGAACAAGCTGTACTTGAACAAGCACGGGACTTTTGTTGACGCGGGCAGAAGCGCATGGGTGGAAGAGTACCGCGGCTCAATGGGGCTTGCCGTGGGCGACTTCGACCGCGACGGCGACGACGATCTGTTCATCTCGCATTGGATCGCGCAAGGCGATGCGCTCTACCAGTCGCTGCTTTCCGAGCAGAAGGGCATGGGATCGGAGCTGCACTTCACCGATGTCGCCGCAAACATGGGCGTCGGTCAGCCGTCGTTGCAAACCATTGGCT
>Ga0070708_100005299_pt1 | contig 10218 bp, 8 predicted proteins | sample KBSK5503metaG_FD_65469 | JGI IMG/M metagenome (GOLD analysis project Ga0070708, IMG submission 65469) | Corn, switchgrass and miscanthus rhizosphere microbial communities from Kellogg Biological Station, Michigan, USA - KBS K5-50-3 metaG | ecosystem: Host-associated > Plants > Roots >... | reverse complement strand
GGTGTGCTGCTGGACCAGCAGCGTGGTCGGCACGAGCACCGCCACCTGCTTGCCGTCCTGCACGGCCTTGAACGCCGCGCGGACCGCGATCTCGGTCTTGCCGTAGCCGACGTCACCGCAAATCAGCCGGTCCATCGGGACCGGCCGCTGCATGTCGCGCTTGATCTCGTCGATCGCGGCGAGCTGGTCCGGGGTTTCCACGTAAGGGAACGCGTCCTCGAGCTCGCGCTGCCACGGCGTGTCCGGGCCGAACGCGTGCCCGGGGGACGCGGTCCTGGCCGAATACAGCCGGATCAGCTCGGCCGCGATCTCCCGGACCGCCTTGCGCGCCCGGCCCTTCGTCTTGGCCCAGTCGGCGCCGCCAAGCCGGTGCAGGCTCGGCGCCTCGCCGCCGACGTACCTGGTGACCTCGTCCAGCTGGTCGGTGGGCAGGTACAGCCGGTCCGGCGGCTGCCCGCGCTTGCCCGGCGCGTACTCGATAACCAGGTACTCCCTGGTCGCGCCCTGCACGGTCCGGCTGGTCATCTCCAGGTACCTGCCGACGCCGTGCTGCTCGTGCACGACGTAGTCGCCGGGCGTCAGCTGCAACGGGTCGATGCCGCCGCGGCGCCTGCTCGGCATCCGCTGGCCGTCCCTGCCACCCGCGCGCTGGCCTGCCAGGTCACTCTCGGACAGCACCGCGAGCCGCACCGACGACCAGGTGAACCCATGCTCGAGCATCCCGGTCGTCACGTGCGCGACGCCGGGCTCCGGCGGCTCGCTGAGATCACCGGCCCGGCTGCCGAGGCCCTCGCCGCGCAGCAGCTCGGCCAGCCGCTTGGCCGGCCCGTGGCCCTCGGTGACCAGCACGACCCGCCATCCCCCGGCCAGCCAATGGCGCACGTCGGCGAGCACGCGCGAGGTGTCGCCGCGGTAGGCCTCGGCCGGGCTCGCTTCGATGCGATACGAGTCGCGGCTGGTTTCATCGCCAGCGTCGGCAGCGGCAAGATCGGGGTCTGAGTCGGCCGTTGGCCTCGTATTCCCCGGGTTTTCTGACTGGAACGGAGCGATTGTCCACCACGGCAGGCCAAGTGCCGCCGCGGCGGCGCGGACGCGGGTGATCGGCTGGAACACGGCGGCACCGAGATCGATCGGGACGTCCGCCCCGGCCGCCGCGTTCACCCAGGAGGCCTCCAGGAATTCCTGGCTGGTGCGGACCAGGTCGGCCGCCCTGGCCCGGATCCGCTCTGGATCGCAGGCCAGCACGCAGCCGCCGCGCGGGACGTAGTCGAGCAGCAGGTCCATCCGCTCGGCGAGCACCGGCGCGAACGCCTCCATGCCCTCCACCGTGATGCCGTCGGCGAGCTTGCCGAGCACCTCGGACAAGCCCGGGTGCCCGGCCGCGAGCTCCTTGGCCTTCTCCCTGACCGCCGGCGTCAGCAGCAGCTCACGGCACGGCGGCGCCCACAGGCCGTCGGCGGCGGTCTGCAGGCTGCGCTGGTCGGCAACCTTGAAGAACCTCACGTCCTCGACCGTGTCGCCCCAGAACTCGATCCGTACCGGGTGCTCCTCGGCCGGCGGGAAGACATCGAGGATGCCGCCGCGGATCGCCAGCTCGCCGCGTTTCTCCACCAGGTCGGTCCGCGCGTAGCCGATGTCGACCAGCCGTACGACGACCTCGTCGAGATCCGCCTCCTGGCCGGCCTGCAGCCGGACCGGCGGCAGGTCGCCAAGGCCGCCCACGATCGGCTGGAGCAGGCCGCGGACCGGGGTGGCGACGATCGACAGGGGCCCTGACCTGGGATCGCTGTTGTCGCCGGGGTGGGCTAGCCTGCGCAGCACGGCGATCCGCTGCCCGGAGGTGTCAGAGCGGGGCGACAGGCGCTCGTGCGGCAGCGTCTCCCAGGGCGGGAAGTAGGCCGCGCTGCCGGCGGGCAGCAGCGAGTTCAGGGCGGCGGTCAGCCCCTCGGCCTCGCGGGCGGTGGCGGTGACGGCCAGCACGAACCTGCCCGCGGCCGGCGACTGCCCGGCTTCCCCGTCCGGGCCGGTGCCGTCCGGGCCGGCGCCGTCCGGGCCGGTGCTGTCCGGGCCGGTGCTGTCCGGGCCGGTGCCGCCCTGGCCGGTGAGTGCGGCAGCGAGCAGCGGGCGGAGCGCGGGCGGCCCGACGAGGTCGGCGCCTGCGCTGGCGGACAAGGCGGGATGGCTGGTCTCGCCGTCGGCCAGCTCGAGCGCTCGCCGTAGCTGCGGATCATCTGCGATAACTCTGAGGAGACCGGAGAGGCTCATTGCGTCCCTGCGTTGGCGGCACGAAGTATGGGCAGCATGAAGTGCCCGTGTCCGGCGGGAGACGGGCCCCAAGTGGCCCCTCGGGACCGTCCGGAAGCCGGGACACGGGACATCTCCAGTGTACGGGTACCGGCGACGCCCGGGTCCCTGGCAGACCGGCCGGGCGGCTCGTCAGCGAAGGACACGGCGGCCGCTGCGCCGCCCTGGCCGCACGTTCCGTGTAACCTCAGGTGCCTGCGCTTCGAGCATCCTGGCGGCAGGCCCGACGTGCCATCTGCGCGGCGCCGCGGGCTGGTGCGGGCGCTGCGGGCTGGTGCGCGGGCGTTGCGGGCTGGTGCCGTGGGCACGGGCTGGTGCGCGCGGGTGCCGCAGGGATGGCGGGATGGAGCGGTGTCATGGAGCGGGCGCCGCGCCGGACGGAGGATGACGTGACTGCTGGGGCCCATGCCGAGGCCGCCGCCGACGTTGCCGGGTGGCCGTCACTGACGCTCAGCGAGCGGCAGCTCGCGGACACCGAACTGCTGCTGTCGGGGGCATTCGCGCCGCTGACCGGCTTCATGGGCGATGCGGATGTCGCCTCGGTCGCCGAGCACGCCACCCTGGCCGACGGCACCCCGTGGCCGTTTCCCGTCACGCTCGAGATAGCCGAGGACGCGATTTCGCCGGATGCCAGTCACCTCCTGCTGCACGATCCCGAGGGCACGCCGCTGGCCATACTTCAGGTGGGGGGGCGGAGCCTGGTCGCCGGGGCGGTAACTGACGGCCGGCCGGTAATCCGGCTGGCCGGCCAGGTAACCGGGTACCGGGAACCCGAGCACGGCCCGTTCCGGCGGCTGCAGCGCAGCCCGGCCGAGGTCAGGGCCGAATTCGGCGGCGAGCCCGTGCTCGCCTTCACCACCCGCGGCCCGCTGAACAGCCGCCAGATCGGGCAGTTGCGGCATCTGGCCGGGCAGCTCAAGGCCAGGATCCTGCTGATGCCGCTGATCTCGGGACCAGCCGAGGTGGTGACCACGCCGGAGGCGCTGATCCGGGTCATGCTCGCCGCGACGGCGAGCCTGCCGCCCCGGACCATGGTCGTGCCCGTCCCGCTGGCGCCGCGCGACGGCTGGCCCGGATCTGAGCTGGCGGCCCGTGCCCTGGTCGCCGCCGCGTACGGGGCCACGCATCTGTTCGGCGACGCCGCAGGCGGCGGCGTCCATGCCAGCGGAGCTGAGCGGGCAGGCGGCCACGCTGGCAGCGCGGGCGCGCTGCCAGCGGCGGCGGTCCCGGGCAGCGCGGTCACCACCGCAATCCCGGTAGTCTCGGCAGGCGACTGGGCCTATGACCCGGTGGCCGACGTATGGCGGCCACTCGCCCTCATCGAGCCAGGCACCGAGCGGGCCGAACTCGCGCCCGACGAACTCGGCGACGTGCTGGACGCGGGCGCTGAGGTGCCGGCCTGGTTCACGCCGCCGGGCATCGCGCGGGAACTGAGCCACGCCCGCCCGCCGCGCAGCCAGCGGGGCTTCGTGCTGTTCCTGACCGGCCTGTCGGGATCAGGCAAGTCCACGATCGCCAGGGACCTCCGCGACGCCCTGGCCGAGCGAGGCGACCGCAGGGTCTCGCTGCTCGACGGTGACCTGGTGCGGCGCTTGCTGTCGTCCGGCCTGACCTTTTCCCGCGAGGACCGGGACCTGAACATCGCGCGGATCGGTTACCTGGCCGCCGAGATCGCCCGGCACGGCGGCATCGCGATCTGTGCGCCGATCGCTCCCTACGCCGCGGCGCGGGCGCGGGTCCGGGAGATGGTCAGCGAGACCGGCGATTTCCTGCTGATCCACGTGGCGACGCCGGTCGAGGTCTGCGAGGCACGGGACAGGAAGGGCCTGTATGCCAAGGCGCGGGCCGGCCTCATCGATCATTTCACCGGGGTATCCGACCCGTATGAGGAGCCCGCCGATGCCGATCTGGTGATCGACACGTCGGTGACAGGCCGGCCGGAGGCAACCGCCGCAGTGCTCGGGTTGCTCACGTCCGGCGGCTGGCTGCCCGCCGTCAAGCCGTAACGCGACCACCCGGCGACCCGGGCGCACATGTTGCGGCGCTGGGCGCTGGGGACGGCCTAGCCGACGCGGCTGGCTCGCGGAGTCAGTCGTCCTCGGCCCGCGCGCCTTGGTCGAGCCTGCTGCGGAACTGGCGGAGCCGGAAGACCAGCGCTCCGGACATCGCGTCCCGCTGCCGGGACAGCACGACGAAGCTCACGATGCCGCTGACCACCAGCGCAAGCCCGACGAGCAGCAGCCGACGTGCTCCGGCGAGGTACAGCAGGCCGAGCGCGGCGAGGAACAACAGGATCCGCGCAGAGGTGTAAGCAAGCGTGGCACGCATGACGGGACCAGCTTAGTCACTGCTGGCGTGGCCTCGATATCACGGCCCGCTGGCACGGCCAGCCAGGCCGTCACAGAACCAGCTCGGCGCCGACGTGGCTCGCCGCCAGCCCACATCACCGCGCAGCCGGCCGCCCCTGAGCCGCCCCGCCGCCAGCCCACATCACCGCGCAGCCGGCCGCCCCTGAGCCGCCCCGCCGCCAGCACAACTCGCCGCCAGCCCTCATCACCGCGCTGTTTTCTCCGGCGGCCCGAGGATCTCGGCGAGCAGCACCGGGTCGATATTTCCCCCGGACAGCACCGCGACCGTTATGCGCGCGGCGGGCAGTTCGCTGGCGCGGAACAGGCACGCGGCGACCGCCGCCGCTCCGCCGGGCTCGGCGACCAGCCGCGCCTCCAGGGCAAGCCTGCGCACTGCCTCGCGGATCTCGTCGTCGGAAACCGTCACCACATCGTGCACGAAGCTGAGCATGTGCTGGAGGGGAAGCTCACCGATCTGCTCGACCCGGAGCGCATCGGCCACGGTGCGCTGCGTCTGCGCGGACGGCCAGGCCACCTGCTGCCGCTGGCGGAACGAGTCACGGGCGTCGGCGGCGAGTTCAGGCTCCACGCCGATGATCTTGGCAGCCGGGCACAGTCCCTTGACGGCGGCGGCGATGCCCGAGATCAGGCCGCCGCCGCTGACCGGGCACAGGACGAGATCGGCTGCCGGGCAGTCGGCCGCAATTTCCAGGCCGACAGTCCCCTGCCCGGCGATCACCCTGCGGTCGTCGAACGGCGGGATGATCGTGTAGCCGTGCCGTGCGATGAGTTCGTCGGTCGCCGCGAGCCGGGCGGGCAGGCCGGGTTCCGAGATGATCACCTCAGCTCCGCACGCCCGGGTCGCGGCCATCTTGACCGCGGGAGCGTTGGCCGGGATCACGACCGTCGCCGGGACGTGCAGCAGCGCTGCGGCGTAGGCGACGGCCTGAGCGTGGTTGCCGCTGGAATGAGCCACCACGCCGCGTCGGCGGGCCTCGGCGGATAGAGCCGAGATCGCCGTGTACGCGCCGCGCAGCTTAAACGATCCCGTCGGCTGCAGCGACTCCGGCTTGAGCAGCAGCGGCGGCTCGACCCGCGGAAAGGGCACCAGGGGCGTCCGCAGCGTGACGCCGTCGAGGCGCGCCGCGGCGGCCCGGATCTCCTCAATCGAAACCAGTTCCGGCACCGCCCCACCCTATGGCCGTTGCCGCCGGTTCGGCCGCGGTGCCGTGGCCCGGCCTCCATGGCGGCGCCGGGCCTGCCGTGGTGACCGTTTTCCGGCGCCGAGTTCCGATGCCCGTTCCCGGCGGAATTGGAGCGAACCACACCGAGCAGACAAGCCACGCAGACACCATAAACCCCATGACTTCGCCGGAAACCCCATGACTTCGCCGGGCAGTGGGCCGCCCGCTCGTGTCCGGCCCTGCATGAGCTAGACAACCCGGCGGCCTGCCGCCGTAGCCGCGGATCCGGTGCCGGGCACGGTCCCAGCGGCATCATCCGTCTCGACGGCCCGGTTCGTGCCCGGACTCGTGCTCGAAATGAGATTCCCAGACCAGATTTTCCGGAAACTAGGGATAAAACCGATGTTTGTCGCAACACTTAGGACAAGCTGTGTCGGCCACCGGGAGGGGCATCGCAAATGGACGGGAACAGTGAGCGCCTGCTCACTCCGGGGGAAGTCGCTGCTCTCTTCCGTGTAGACCCCAAGACCGTCACCCGCTGGGCGGCATCGGGGCGCATCAGCAGCATCAGGACACCCGGCGGGCACAGGAGGTTCAGGGAGTCGGAAGTACGGGCATTGCTCGGCGGTGACGTCAGGCCGACTGCGGGCGGCCGCTCGGTGCTGTGACGCGACCCCCGGTCCTGCGACGCGAAAGGGGCACGCCCCGCGGATGACAAGGTTGATCACGGAGGCTTTGCGGGGCGCCGGCCCCCGGAACTCTCCGCGATCATGAAGGGCGGCTGCCTGATTCGCCCGAGCCCGGCCCGATTCTGACGCTCCGGCCCGGGGTCCGCCAGCCTGCAACAGGCTCGCCCAGCGGCCCGGCCAGCCTCAGGCAGGCCCGTTCCAGCCTCAGGCAGGCCCGTTCCAGCCTCAGGCAGGCCCGTTTCAGCCTCAGGCAGGCCCGTTGCCGTCCCCGCTACCAGACCCGCGCCCGGGATGGCCGTGGCGCGCGAGGAAGTCGAGGAACTCCCGCCGCAGCGGTTCGTCTCCCTCCTGCCACCTGCGCCGCCGTTCTTCCGCTTCCTCCTCAGTCACGGCGTGGCTAGCGAGCCGGGCATAGTCAACGTCCTCGGGCCCGATCTCGACATACGCATCACTCATCAGCTGCCCGCCGTCGCTCATCGCGGACTCGGGAACCATCAGATTGCCGTTTGGCAGCCGTATCACGAACATCGCCACACACCCTAGATGCCGTAACGCACATTGAAGTAAAGCATTACGTTTAGTGCTGCCCTGGTGTCACCGCCGAGCATGTCCACGAGGGCGGGCCGCTGCCTCGATGCGATCGCCGCGAACGCGTCAGCGAAGAACTCCCGGCGGCCCAGGATCCCTCGCTGCTGATGAAAGTCGCTGACCACATGCGGCGCGCACTGCTCGTACAGCGCGCGGAACTCAGCGGAGTCCGACTGCCACTCCCCATCTGATCCGTCGATGTCATCAAGGGCATGCCCGATCTCGTGACACATGACATCCGGGCTCGGCGATGGCCGCGAGCCGACGATGATCTTGCGCTCGCCGTAGGCTCCCGCACACGCATCCCAGGTAGCCCGGCCTGAAGGCAACGGTACGCCGCTCAGCCTGGACATGTCATCAAGATCGGGAACACCGCCGTCGCCCACATAGATCGCGTCGAGGCCGGCCGCCAGCTTCTCCTTGATCAGCTGCGGCAGTTCGGCAAGGCGGTCAATGGCCCGGACAACCTCAGGCGCCGGCACCGCGTCCTCGGCCCACTCGCGGCAGACCACCTCTTCGAGCCTGCCGCAGTGCCGACGGCCCGCGACTGTCCGGTTGGACTGCGCGACCTCGTACCACGGGCGCCGCGCCACCGCCTCCCGGGTGGCCTTCCGCTGCTGCGCTGCCGGGATCGCCTTGGCGTCAGCGGTCGCTGGTTGCGACCGGACCGCCGCTCTCGCGACCCCCCACCGGCGCGGCGCGGTGCGGGCCGCCGCCCGGCCCTCGCGAAGCTGGCCTGCCGCCGGGCTGGCTGGCCCGCCTGCTGGCCGGCCCGCATCGGGCGCCGAGGGCGCCGAGGGCGCCGAGGGTGCCGGGCCGACCCTGCGATGGCTGCCGGGGCCATGGCCGCCAAGCCCGGCTGGCCCGGACGGCCCGCTAGGCCCGGATGACCCCGATTGCCCAGGCGACCCGGCCCGCTTGGGCGCCTTCGGCTGCCCGGCCGGCCGGCCGGGCCGGGCAGATCTGGCGGCTCGCTCGGGCCGCGTACGCACCCGAGTGCCGGTTGACGCCCGCCGACTGTACGCGCGGCGGAGCCGATCGAATAACCGCAGCCGCATGTCCTGCACTCCCTGGATCGCGTCAGGCCGACAGGCTATGCCGGATCAGCTCAATCGTCATATCCCGTCACCGAACGTTACGTATTACGGCCAGTGCGGACAGGCAAGGATAACTAGTCCAGTTTACCGACGAGTGACCCACGGCAGAGGCTAGGCTGCGGCCATGTTGCCACTTGGCGTGCTATTTGTCCTGTTCGCGGTGGGCGTCTGGGCATACTGCTTGATCGATGCCATCATGACGCCACAGGACGAGCTTCGCAGCCTTACCACCATGAGCTGGGCGCTCTTGATCACTGTGCTGCCGCTCATCGGCGCGCTCGGGTGGCTGCTGGCCGGCCGGCCCGACCGCCGCTGGCGGACGCCGATGAGGCCGCCGCACCTGGCGGGCATTCCCCGGCTCGGACCGCTGGATGCTATCAGGCGTCATCCGGCCGGGCGGGCGATGGATGCTGGCGCTGACGGGCAGCCTGGATCATGGGACTCCCAGGCCGCTGTTGCTTTCCGGCCGATCGGGCCGGACGATGACCCGGAGTTCTTGCGCGAGCTTGAGCGCAGGTTCCTGGACGGGCCTGAGCACGACGATCTCTGATCAGAGGCGCTCAGCCCACGCCAGCGTAGGAATGCAGGCCGGTCACCCAGAGGTTGATCCCGACCAGGTTGAACATCAGGCAGCAGAACCCGGCGAGCTGAATATAGGCGGCCCGGCGGCCGCGCCAGCCCGCGGTGGCCCTGGCGTGCAGGAATCCCGCGTACACCACCCAGGTGATAAAGGACCAGGTCTCCTTCGGGTCCCAGCCCCAGTACCGGCCCCATGCCTGGTCCGCCCAGATCGCGCCAGCCATGACGCCGAAGGTCCACACCGGGAACGCGAACAAGATCGTCCGGTAGGAAAGCCGGTCGAGCACCAGCGGTCGCGGCAAGCGGGCCATGATTCCGGCGGTGCCGGACGACTGGCCGACCGCCAGGCGACGCTCATTCCGGTCAGCTGCCAGGTACATCGCGGTGGTGACTGCCCCGACGATGAACAGGCCAGCGGCAACGATCATGGACGTCACGTGAATGGCAATCCAGTAGGACTGCAGCGCGGGCACCAGCGCTCCGGCCGGTGTGTAGATGACCGTCAGGGCCAGGCCGAGCGAGAAGACCACAGGCACAAGCACGAACAGCCCGATGTAGTAGGCCTTGTACCTGAGTGCGACCACGAGCAGCACGATGATCGCCACGCAGGTGATCGCCGTGATGAACTCGTACATGTTGCCCCAGGGCACCCGGTCCTCGGAGATCCCCCGGGTTGCGATCCCGGCGACATGCGCTATCAGCCCGATGGCGGTCAGCACGAACGCCGCGCGCATCCATCGGCCAGGGCCCGGCTCGGCGGCGGCGCCGAACCCGGGCGGTGCGGCAGCCGCCCCAGCCACGGCGCCATCAGCCCCGCCAGCCGCCTCACCGCCAGCCAGCCCGCCGGCCTCGCCGCCCGCCGTCTCGCCAGCAGTCCCGCCGCCAGCCGCCCGGCCAGCCAGCACCGGCACCGGCACCGGCGGGGCGATCCGCACCCGCCCGAAGGCAAAGTCGCACGCGCAGGCCAGCATCGCGATCGCGTAGATGAAGACGGTGGACAGCAGGAGATCCTTGCTGAGCTGGGCCAGGCCGCTGTCAATAGGCATTTGGAGCCTCACTCCCCCTCGGCGCTGCCGCGGGCTGATTCGGTCCCGGTGCGGGCGGACACGGGCAGGCCGTCGGCGGGCCCGGCAGCCTGATCGTCGTTATCGGGCACGGCAGCCTGATCGCTGCCGAGATAGTCTCCGGGCAGGCCGACCGGACCGGCGAGCTGAGCACCGCCGTGGCTATCCCTGATTTCCGCGGCCAGCCCGGCGAACTCCGTCTCGAAGCCGCCCGCCGCGTCAGACCTGGCCAGGCCGCCGATGTTCACCAGGGTCGCGCCGTCGGCCCCGGCCTGTGCCCGCACGAATATCCGGCGCCGCCGGACGGCGAAGGACAGCAGCAGGCCCGCGATTGCGGTGATCCCGGAGATCAGCGCGGGCAACTG
>Ga0070708_100005295_pt1 | contig 10220 bp, 9 predicted proteins | sample KBSK5503metaG_FD_65469 | JGI IMG/M metagenome (GOLD analysis project Ga0070708, IMG submission 65469) | Corn, switchgrass and miscanthus rhizosphere microbial communities from Kellogg Biological Station, Michigan, USA - KBS K5-50-3 metaG | ecosystem: Host-associated > Plants > Roots >... | reverse complement strand
GGGACGCCGCTTCAGCGACCCCGAGGTGCAGCGCACGATGAAGCTCGTCCCGTACAAGATCGGGCAGGAGGCCAACGGCGGCGTCGACGTCGTCCTGGCCGACGGCAAGAAGCTCACGCCCCCTGAGGTCTCGGCGATGATCCTGCAGAAGCTGAAGACCGACGCTGAGGCGTTCCTCGGCGAGAAGATCACCCAAGCCGTCATCACCGTGCCGGCGTACTTCGACGACAACCAGCGGCAGGCGACCAAGGACGCCGGCAAGATCGCGGGCCTCGAGGTCCTGCGGATCATCAACGAGCCGACCGCAGCGTCCCTGGCGTACGGGCTCGACAAGAAAAAGGACGAGATCGTCGCCGTCTACGACCTCGGCGGCGGCACGTTCGACATCTCCGTGCTGCAGCTCGGGGAGGGCGTCTTCGAGGTGAAGGCCACCAACGGCGACACGCACCTGGGCGGAGACGACTTCGACCAACGCGTCATCGAGTGGCTGGTCGAGGAGTTCAAGAAGGACCAGGGCATCGACCTGCGCAGCGACCGCCAGGCGCTCCAGCGCCTCAAGGAGGCCGCCGAGAAGGCCAAGATCGAGCTCAGCACGACGCAGCAGACCGAGGTGAACCTGCCGTTCATCACGGCCGATCAGTCGGGCCCCAAGCACCTGGTCATCACGCTCACGCGGAGCAAGCTCGAGCAGCTGGTCGGCGATCTCGTCGAGCAGACGATCGGCCCGGTGAAGCAGTGCCTCGCCGACGCCGAGGTCGGTCCCGAGCGGATCGACGAGGTGATCCTCGTCGGCGGCATGACGCGCATGCCGCTCGTCGTCGAGACGGTGAAGAAGCTCTTCGGCAAGGACCCGCACAAGGGCGTCAACCCGGACGAGGTCGTCGCCATCGGCGCGGCGATCCAGGCCGGCGTGCTCAAGGGCGAGGTCAAGGACATCCTCCTGCTCGATGTCACGCCGCTGTCGCTCGGGATCGAGACCCTGGGCGGCGTCGCGACGAAGCTCATCGAGCGCAACAGCACCATCCCGACGTCCAAGTCGCAGGTCTTCACGACCGCGGCCGACGGTCAGACCCAGGTCGAGATCAACGTCGTCCAGGGCGAGCGCGAGCTCGCGCGGGACAACAAGAGCCTCGCCCGATTCATCCTCGACGGCATCCCGCCGGCCCCTCGTGGCGTGCCGCAGGTCGAGGTGAGCTTCGACATCGATGCGAACGGCATCGTCAACGTGAAGGCCAACGACAAGGCGACCGGCAAGTCGCAGCACGTCACGATCACCGCCTCGAGCGGCCTCTCCAAGGCCGACGTCGAGAAGCTCGTCAAGGACGCCGAGGCGCACGCCGAGGAGGACCGCCGCACCCGCGAGCGGATCGAGGTGCGCAACGAGGCGGACAACCTCGCGTATCAGACCGAGAAGGTGATGAAGGACAACGCGGACAAGGTCCCGGCCGAGGTCAAGACCGAGGTCGAGGAGAAGATCAAGGCGGTGCGCGAGGCCACGCAGGCCGACGACACGGAGCGGATCAAGACGGCGCTCGAAGAGCTGCGCCAGTCCGCGAGCAAGATCGGCGAGGCCATGTACAAGACCGAGCAGGCGCAGCAGTCCCCCCCGGAGGGCGAGCCCGCCGGCGCGACCGCCGGCCGGCCGGAGGGCGACAAGAAGGACGGCGACACGATCGAGGGCGAGTTCAAAGAGAAGAGCTGACGAACGGCGGGCGCCGATCCCGGCGCCCGCCGACCGCTCTACTTCGCCGTCAGGATCCCGACCATCCCGTACGCCTCGTGACCGGGGAAGTGGCAGACGAACGTCACCGCGCCCGCGTGCGCGAAGGTGAGGGTCGTCGTGCGCGTCGCGAACGGTGGCAGCGAGACCTCGTCGGGCCGGTCGCCGTGCACCGCCTCGGTGCCGGCGCGGTGCCTCGCGTGGAAGGCGTCATCGCCGATGAGCCACTCGTGCTCGATGGGATCGTCGTTGCGCAGCGTGAAGGTGATCGGCATGCCCGCCGGGACCTCGACCACGCTCGGCGTGAAGCGCGAGTAGTGGATGACGATGGTGACCTCGTGCGGGAGGGGCCCTTCCGTGCGGGGAGCGCTCGCCGCTCGTGGCCCGAGCGCGACGAGCACTCCCAGCGCGATGACGGCGAGGGCCGCTAGGCGGAGCAGCGTCACGCGACCCGCCGGGCCGCGCGCGTCGCGAACAGGAGCGCGCCACCGGACGCGAGCGTGATCGCCGTCAGCAGGAGCGCGCTCGGCAGCGTCGTGTCGGGAGCCGCGGGCGTCGCCGGCGGCTCGAGCCCGGCGGCGACCCGCGAGGGGGGCCGGCCGAAGGCGTCGACCGCGAGGTCATAGCGGAGCTGGCTCGCCGCGGCGTCGATGCGCACCTTGGTGAGCCAGGCGTCCTGTGGGACCCAGCCCATGCCCTTGTCCGAACGGAGATCGCCGAGCAGCGATGCGGTGGCGGCGGCGCTGTGCGTGATCTCCATACCGTTCGCGCGCGGCGCCGGCAGCAGCGCCGGCCGCTTGTCGGTGAGGAGATAGACGTCCGCGTTCACTCGTGCGGTCGCGTCCTTGCCGAGCGCGAGGATGCGCAGCGGGACCCACGGCGCGTCGAGCGGGATGGTGAGGTGCACCGGCGTGCCGTCGCCGACTCGCTGGCCGCGCGCCTTCGCGGCGTCCGCGTCGAAGATCGCGGCCATGAAGATGGGACTGCGCTCGGCGTAGTGATCGAGCGCTTCGGGGGCGTCGGGCGGGAGCCGGAAGCCGTGCTCTGTGGCCCAGCGCCCCACCTCGGGGCCGCCGCCCTTGAGGATTGTGATGTCGAGCGCGTCGATCTTCGCGGTCATGAGGACCTGCGCGTCCGAGGCGCCGGCCGCCCCGAGCGGACCGAGCGCGAACCGCGACGTGGCCCTGATCGGCTCGGTCTCGCGGACCAGCCGCTGCAGCGTCCAATCGCCGCCGCGCTCGACCTTCGTCGGCACACCGGGCAAAGGCACGAGCGAGCCGAATTGGCCGCTGCCGCCGCTGAACTGGAACGAGGTGACGTAGTGCTCGACGCCGTCGTGGTATCCGGCGAACGTCGTGGTGCGGATCAGGTTCACCGCGCCGTTGGGGCCGATGAGCCCGGCGCAGCCGAGCGCGGCGCTCGAGGTCGCGATCATCGCGACCAGCAGCGCGGGCAGTGCGAGCAACAGGCGCTTCATGCGTCGGCCTCCTCCGTGGCCGGCCCTGGGGCCGGTGAATGGGAGTAGGACGACGCCGGTGCGGTTTGGGTTCCTTCGCGGGTCAGCTGAAGCGGGCGGTCACCATCGCCAGGATGATCGCGACGCCGATCGCCAGCTGGATGTAGCCGAGTCGCTTGATCCGCGGCAGCAGCGCGCCCATCTCGGCCGCCGCGCCCTGATCGCCGGACGCCGCCCGCGCGCCCGCGGCGAGGAGGCGATCGACGAGCGGCTTCACCGCGCGGCGGACGATGCCGTACAGGGCGAGGGCGAGGACGATCCCGAGGATGATCACGATGGCCCAGCGAGATCCGAGCGGCTCGGTCAGCTGCTGCGCGCGGCCCGAGACGAACAGGTTGATCAGCCCGAGCCCGATCGTGGCCTCCGCGACGCGGAGGATGTAGCGGATCTGGCGCGGCGCGAGCGCGGCCATCGCCGGGCCGCGCGCGGCCGGGGGCATGGCCGCGAGCGCGGGGAGCTGCACGAAGATCGTGTAGAAGCCGCCGCCGATCCAGAGCACGCCCGCGGTCACGTGGAGCCATTGCACGCCGATGCGGATGACCTGATCCAACGCTGCCCTCCCGACGATCGTCGTGGCCGATAATCTACGTGTGCCCCCCAAGGATTACTACGCGGCGCTCGGCGTGCCCCGCGACGCTTCCGAGGAGCGGATCCGCAGCGCGTACCGGAAGCTCGCCCGGCAGTACCACCCTGACGTGAACGCCGAGTCGGCGGACGCGGCAGCCCGCTTCCGCGAAGTGACCGAGGCGTACGAGGTCCTGTCCGACGCCCAGCGCCGCCAGCGCTACGACATGTTCGGGAGCGGCGACGGGGTCGGCTTCGGGATCGACGACCTTTTCAACACGTTCTTCGGTGGCGATCGCAGACGCGAGCGCGGGCCCACGCGCGGTGCGGACCTGCGCATGCAGCTGGAGATCGACCTCATCGACACCGTGCGCGGCGGCGACAAGGAGATCCTCGTGCCGCGCCTCGAGACGTGCGAGCGGTGCGGCGGCAACGGCGCCGAGCCCGGGACCGCGACCTCGACCTGCGCGACCTGCGGCGGCCGCGGTGAGGTGCGCCAGGTGCAGCAGTCCGTGTTCGGCCGCTTCGTGAACGTGTCCACATGCCCGAAGTGCGGCGGCAGCGGCAGCACGATCGACAAGCCCTGCACGCAGTGCCGCGGCGAGGGACGCGAGCGCAAGCAGCAGACCGTCGCGCTTTCGATCCCACCCGGCATCGACGATGGTCAGCAGCTTCGCGTCGCGGGCCAGGGCGAGGCGGGCACGCGCAGCGGCCCGCACGGCGACCTGTACGTACTGATCCGCGTACGCGAGCACCGTCGGTTCCGGCGAGAGGGCGACGACCTCGTGCACGTGCTGCGCGTTTCGCCGGCCCAGGCCGCGCTCGGCGAGGAGGTGGCCGTCCCGACGATCGAGGACGAGACCGCCAAGGTGCGCATCCCGGCGGGCTCGCAGCCCGGGTCGATGGTCCGGATCCGCGGTAAGGGCGTACCGCACCTCGGCAGTAGCGGCCGCGGCGACCAGCTCGTGTACCTCGACGTCGTCGTGCCGAAGGACCTGTCCAAAGAGGAGCGCCGCATGTACGAGCGTCTGCGCGAGCTGGGCGGCGCGCCCGATCAGGAAGGCGAACGCGGCATGTTCGATCGGGTCAAAGAGGCTCTCGCCAACGACTGAGCGCTCGACGCGCTGGCTCGAGATCGCGGTGCCGGCCCACGGGGAGGCGGTCGAGGCGGTGAGCGAGATCCTCAGCCGCGTCGGCTACAACGGCATCGCCGTCGAGCTGCCGGTCGAGGGAACGGCGACGCGCGAGGCGGGACCGGACCACATCGTGAAGGCGTACGTCGTGTACGACCGCGTCGCGCGCGTCCGCGTCCGCCGCGTGAAGGAAGCGCTCGGCCACCTGCAGGCCTTCGGGCTCGGGCCCATCGGCGAGGTCCGGCTGCGCGCGATCGAGGACGAGGATTGGCTGGAGAGCTGGAAGGCGAGCGTCACCCCGCTGCGGGTCGGGGCGTTCCTGGTGCGGCCGACCTGGTGGGTCGAGCCGAGTGGCGCCGGCGCGACGGCAGCGGATGACGCGATCGTCCTGACGCTCGATCCGGGCATGGCGTTCGGGACGGGCCTGCATCCGACCACGCAGCAGTGTCTGGAGGCGCTCTCGACGCTCGCGGTGGCCGGGCGGTCGGTGATCGACGTGGGCACGGGCTCGGGGATCCTGTCGATCGCCGCGGCCAAGTGTGGGGCGCGGCCGGTCGTCGCGGTCGATCTCGACGACCTCGCCGTGACCGCGGCGCGCGAGAACGCGACGCGCAACGGGGTCGCGATCGAGGTCAAGCGCGGATCGGTGGCCGACGTCGCCGGCTCGTTCGCCGTCGTTCTCGCGAACATCGTCGCGCCCGTGCTGCGTGACATCGCCGCCGATCTGCGTGCGCGGCTCGCGGTCGGAGGGACCATGGTCGTGGCGGGCATCGTGGGCGACGCGGAGGCGGGAGTTCGCGACGCGCTCGGGCTGCGCGTGGTGGCTCGCGATCAGCGCGGTGACTGGGTGCGTCTGACGCTGGCGGGCTAGGTCTTGAGCGCGACGTCGGCGATGATCCCGCGGTCGAGCAGCGCGACGAACACGTCGACGTGCGCCGGATCCCATTGCGTGCCGGAGCCTCCACGCAGACGCCGGAGGGCCTCGTCCACGCCCAGGCCGGCGCGATACGGGCGATCGGAGACCATCGCGTCCCACGCGTCGGCGACCGCCGCGATGCGTCCGCTGAGCGGTATCTCGTCGCGCCTCAGGTGGTCGGGATAGCCGCCGCCGTCGAAGCGCTCGTGGTGGTGGCGGATCATCGGCAGGAACGCGGCGACGCTGCGCAACGATCCGCAGATGCGCTCGCCCTCGACGGAGTGCGTCTTCATGATCGCGAACTCATCGTCGGTGAGCGGTCCCGGCTTGAGCAGGATCGCGTCCGGGATCGCGATCTTGCCGAGGTCGTGGAGGATGCCGCCCAGCCGCAGCGACTCGAGGTCGACGTCGGCGAGACCGAGCGCGCGTCCGATCTCCTCGCTGTAACGGCCCACACGCGCGGCGTGATGGACCGTATAGAGGTCGCGCGCCTCGACTGCGCGCGCGAACGCCGCGAGCACCCCCTCGGTCGCGTCGAGCCGCTTGTTGAGCGCCCGCTCGTGGAGCAGCACGCGCGTCCGGATGCGCAGCTCCTTCGCGTCGAACGGCTTCGTCAGGAACTCGTCAGCGCCGGCCTCGAGCCCGCGCAGCCGGGTCGCGCGGTCGTTCGCCGCGGTGATGAGGACGACCGGCACGAGCCGCCGCGTAGGGTGGCTCTTGATCGCCTGGCACACGGCGATGCCGTCGACCTTGGGCATCTCGATGTCCAGCAGCACCAGGTCCGGCTCGCGCCGGACGAGGACCTCGAGCGCCTCGGCGCCGTTGGCCGCCTGGATCACCTCGTAGCCGAGGTCGAGGAGCTGCCCCTCGAGGAGCTCGCGGTTCGCCGCGACGTCGTCGACCACGAGGATGAGCGGCGTTTCGGGGATGGCCACGCGTGGAGTCGTGCCCGCACCGATCGGACTCATGCCGTGGCCCGGCCGAATCGCAGGACCGCCTCGCGGAGCTCCGACGCGCGGATCGGCTTCGTCAGATAGGCGTCGAACCCCGCGGCTCGGATGCGTTCCATCTCGTGGGCCATGGCGGATGCGCTCAAGGCGACGATGGGCGTCTTGAGGCCGGTCGCGCGGAGCTCGGCGCAGAGCGCGTCGCCATGCGTGCCCGGGAGGTGGATGTCCAGGAGGATGAGGTCGAACGTTTCGCCAAGCGCCCGCGCCCGGCCGGCGGGCCCATCGCGCTCGACGACGATGTCGTGCCCCTCGCCCTCGAGCATCTCCCGGAACAGCTCCACGTTCAGCGCGTCGTCCTCAACCAAGAGCAGACGCAGGCCGCACCTCCGCCGCTTCGTCGCGCCGCGCCTGGACGACGTTCGGCAAGAGGACGCGGAACGTCGTGCCGCCGCGTTCGCCGCTCGTGAAGCTGATCGCTCCGCCATACATCTCGACGAGCCGCCTGCTCAGCGCCAGACCGAGCCCGGTCCCGCTCGCCTCGGAGCGATCCTCGTTCACGCGTTCGAAGATCCCGAACACCCGATCCCGGCGATCCTCGGGGATGCCGATACCGGTGTCGCTCACCTCGAAGACCAGGTCGGTCGACTCGACATGGCTCCGGACCGCGACCGCACCGCCGCGCGGCGTGAACTTCAACGCGTTCGACGTGAGGTTGTAGAGGATCTGGCGCACCCGTCCGGGGTCGAGCCACACGCTCGCGTCCTCCTGGATGGACGATTCGAAGTGAAGACCGCGCTGCGAAGCCTCGTGACGGGCGTTCGCGAGGACGGGCTCGAGAACCTGCTGGACGGTGACGATCTCGGGGCGCAGCTCGATCCGGCCCGACTCGACCTTCGACAGGTCGAGCACGTCGTTGATGAGCGAGAGGAGGTGCTCTCCGGCCTCACGGATGTTCTGGAAGTACCGCCGCTGCCGGTCCGTGATCCGCTCGTGTATCTGCTCGTCGAGCAGGTCGGAGAAGCCGAGGATGGCGTTCAGCGGCGTTCGGAGCTCGTGGCTCATGCTCGAGAGAAACTCCGACTTGTGGCGGGTCGCCGTTTCCAGCTCCAGATTCGTGGTGAGGAGCTGCCGCTGGCTCCGCGCGAGGTCCTCCTGCCGCCGGGCGAGCGTCGCGAAGAGGGCCACGATCACGGCGGCGATCGCGAGCGCGAGGATCAGGGCGGCCGTCGCCGCCACGGCGATGCTCTGTTGCAGATCGCGCTCGACCGCGAGCACGACGGACGGATCGTCGATGACGTAGAGCGCCCACTTCGCGCGCGCGACTGGCGTGTACGTCACGACGCGGGACTGCGAGCCAACCTGCGCGGTGGACGTGCCCCCGCTGCCGCCGAGCGCGCGGTCGATGTCCGGAAGGTCGGCCGTGGCGAGCGGGGGGTGCTCGGGATCCGAGCTCGCGACGACGTGGTGGTTCTTGTCGACGACGAGGAGCTGCCGCCCGGGCACGTCGTTGACGGGCATGAGCGCGTCGAGCAGCTCGGCCGGCGAAACGGTCACGGCGAGCACCCCGACCAGCTTGTCGGCATCGCGGACGGCGATGGAGACCGCCACGAGGACGGGTCGACGCCTGACGTTCGATTGGTACGCCTCGGACACGAACGGGCCGGCCGAGGCGAGGGCTCCGACGAAGTAATCGCGCTGCGCCAGAGCTTCGGAGCCGCCGGCCGGCCCGCCGAGACCCGTGCCGCTCGACGCGCTTCCGGTGGTCCCACTGAAGGCGAGCGCGCTACCTGTCGGATCGAGCGCGAGCACGCTGGTGAACTGCGGCCAGCCCGCGGCGACGCCGTTGATGTCGCTCCTGATCCGTGCGAGGTCGCGGTCGCGGAGGCCGGCGACGAACGCGGCGTTCGTCGACTTCTCCCGGACCACGCCGCTCGCGGCATCGAGCTCGTTGTCGAGCAGCGCGGCGGCGAGCTCCGATGTCCGAAGCCGTTCGCGCGTGCTGCGCGCGGTCACGTCGTCCGCGATCGAGCCGCGGACGAGTGCGCTGAGCACGACGACCGGAGCCGCGAGCAGAAGGACAGTCGCGATCACCAGCGCCGCGCGCTTCAACGAGGGCCCACCGGAATGTACTATCGCGCGCGCGCCGGCCTGGTGACACCCGCGGAGGCGAGGTCTTGCCGTCGCTACCCACTTGCCACCTTCCACCCGATCGGGTGAACCGCGAGACCCACGGCGTCGCGAACGGCTATACCGCGAGGGCGATGCATCGCTTCTTTGTGGACGGGCCGACGCTCTCGCCGGGCCAGGCGCGGCAGGCGGCGACCGTGCTGCGCCTCGCTCCCGGCGATGTCGTCGTGCTCGTGCGGGACGGCGAGGAGATGGACTACCGGCTGGACCGCGTGAGCCCGGCTGCGGTCGAGGGGACGGTGATCGCACGGCGGCCGGCGGCCGGCGAGCCGGCTCTCGCGCTGACGCTCGCGATCGCGGTCCTCAAGGGCGATCGGAGCGAGGAGGTCGTCGAAGCGGTCGCGCAGCTCGGCGTCGCGCGCATCGTCCCGTTCGTCAGCTCGCGCTCCGTCGTGCGCGCGCTCTCGGCGGCGAAGCTCGCCCGGTGGGACAAGATCGCGCGCGAGTCCGCGGAGACGGCCCGGCGCGGGCGAGTCCCGTCGATCGGGGACATCGTCACGTGGAGCGCGCTCTACTCGCGGCTGGCCGAGCCGGTGATCGTGTGCTGGGAGCAAGCCGGATCGACCGGCGCCCCGCTCGCGCACCTGGAGGGTGCGCAGGCATCGATCGTGATCGGCCCTGAAGGCGGGCTCAACGACGAAGAGGTCGAGCACATGCGCGCGCGGGGCGCCCGCGTGGTCACGCTCGGGCCGCGCAGCTTGCGTGCCGAGACCGCGGCCATCGCGGCCGTGGCGGTTGCGCTCCTGTAGACCGCTCGGGTATCTAGATCGCGATCATGCCGCGCTGCTGCAGCTCGCTCCGGTCGTAAAGCGCGCGGTTCAACAGGACGCGGCCCGGCGGCGCGCCGAGCTCGAGGTCGGCGCGGAGCCCCGCGCTGATGCGGCGGAGCACGATCAACCCGAGGACGCACAGGCCGGCCACGACCGAAGGCGTGACGCCTTCGATCTCCCAGATGACCGCCGTCCACACGCCGAAGGACAGGAGCGCGGCGAGCGGTATCAGGCGCGTCGGATGTGGCCGGACGACCCAGCGGAGCAGCAGCGCGCTGATCAGCGGGATAGCCATGATCAAGGCGGCGATGGGGTCGGCCGCGAGCGCGAAGCCCCAGCCGGTGGCGTTGGCGCGGCCACCGTCGAAACGATGGAAGATCGGCCACATCTGGCCCGCGACCGCCGCGACGCCACAGGCCAGCTGGACCTCGACGGGCAGTCCAGCGGCGCGCGCAAGCAGCACG
>Ga0070708_100005294_pt1 | contig 10220 bp, 8 predicted proteins | sample KBSK5503metaG_FD_65469 | JGI IMG/M metagenome (GOLD analysis project Ga0070708, IMG submission 65469) | Corn, switchgrass and miscanthus rhizosphere microbial communities from Kellogg Biological Station, Michigan, USA - KBS K5-50-3 metaG | ecosystem: Host-associated > Plants > Roots >... | reverse complement strand
TGCGCGGCCGCGAGCAGATCCTCAAGGTCCACACGCGCAACACGCCGCTGTCCGAGAACGTCGACCTGGTCGTGATCGCGCGCGGGACGCCGGGCTTCTCGGGCGCGGACCTCGCGAACCTGGTCAACGAGGCGGCGTTGAACGCCGCTCGGTTCAACAAGAAGAAGGTCGAGATGATCGACTTCGAGTACGCCAAGGACAAAGTGATGATGGGCCCCGAGAGGAAGTCCATGATCATGACCGAGGAAGAGAAGAAGAACACGGCGTACCACGAGGGCGGGCACGCGCTCGTGGCGGCGCTCCTGCCCGACGCCGATCCGCTGCACAAGGTTACGATCATTCCGCGCGGGCGGGCCCTCGGCGTCACGATGCAGCTGCCGATCGAGGACAAGTACTCGCACACGAAGGAGTACCTGGACGCGACGATCACGGTGATGATGGGAGGCCGCATCGCGGAGGAGAAGTTCCTCGGCCACATGACAACCGGCGCGGGCAACGACATCGAGAAGGCGACGGACCTCGCGAGAAAGATGGTCTGCGAATGGGGCATGAGCGAGCTCGGCCCTCTGACCTTCGGCAAGGTCGACGGAGAGGTCTTCCTCGGGCGCGACTTCGGCCGCACGCAGGACTATTCCCAGGAGACGGCCAACAGGATCGACGCCGAGGTCCGGCGGATCGTCACGAGTGCCTACGACCGGGCCACGAAGATCATCGGCGAGCACGAGAGCGTCATGCACCGGTTGGCGCGGACGCTCCTCGAAAAGGAAGTTCTGGACGGCGAAGAGGTCCTCCAGATCATCGCCGAGGAGACGGGCACCGACATCTCGAAGATCCGGAAGTCCGGCCCGCCCAAGCCGCCGATCCTCCCCGGCGCCACCGAAGTCGCGGGCGGGGACATCGGTCCGCTCGTGCCCGAGCCCGCATAGAAGGTGGTAGGTGATAGGTGGTAGGTGATAGGGCTTCGAACCTTGCCCTGGTCCCTACCACCTACCACCTTCCACCTATCACCTTCTCATGATCACTGCTGGGCAGTTCCTCAAGGAGTTCGACCCCGAGATGACGGCGACGCGCCGCATGCTCGAGCGCGTGCCGGCGGAGAAGGGCGACTGGAAGCCGCACGCGAAGTCGAAGAGCCTCGGGGAGCTTGCGACGCACATCACGGAGCTTCCCCGCTGGGGAATGCGGATCCACGACGACTCCTTCACCGTCGGGAGCGAAAAGGCTCCGCCGATGAAGACCGCCGCGGAGTTCCTCGCCCGCTTCGATGAGAACGTCCGCGACGGCCGTGAGGCGATCGCCGCGATGTCCGATGCCGATCTCGAAAGAGAATTCACGGTGCTGCGCCAGGGCCAGGTCTTCTTCGCGCTGAAGAAGCGCTCGCTCTTGAAGCGGGTCCTCTTGAACCACCTGATCCACCACCGCGGCCAGCTCTCCGTCTACCTGCGCATGAACGACGTGCCGCTGCCCTCGGTCTACGGACCGACCGCCGACGAGGCGATGTAGCCGGGAGTGAGCCGCCTCTCCCGAGGGGAGAGGGGGGGGAAAGGGCGCGTTAAACTCGGTGGCGTGACGGTTTCAGCGGATCTGGTCATTGCCGCCTCGGACGGGTTGGAGCTCGCGGAAATTGCCTCCTGGGACGGGTTCCGCCCGGCGACGCTCGCCCCCGCGGAGTTTCCGGTGGAAGTGGTGCGGCTCGAGGGATCGAGCTCACCGCCGCTCGTGATCTCGCGGGCCCGCCGCGCAGAAAGCCTGAAGGCGCTCCCCGCGACGATGAGGGCCCGGGCGCAAGAGGCCTTCGAGCGGGTGGATCGAAAGCCGGCGAGCCTCACCCTCGCGCACGGCCGCAGCCTCGACCTCGCCGGTGCGCCGGTCGTCTGGGGGATCCTGAACGTCACCCCCGACTCCTTCTCCGACGGGGGTCTCCACTTCGGCGCGGCCAGCGCCGTCGAGCGCGCGCTGGCGATGTTCGAAGAAGGCGCCGCCATCGTGGACGTCGGGGGCGAGTCGACGCGGCCCGCGAGCTACGGCGCGGCCCCCGAGATCCCGGCCGCCGAGGAGATCGGGCGCGTCGTCCCCGTCATCGAGGCGATCCGTTCGAAGACCGCGCTGCCGGTCTCGATCGACACGCGCAAGGCCGCCGTCGCCCGCGCAGCGATCGCCGCCGGCGCGGACCTCGTCAACGACGTCTCCGCTCTTCGTTTCGATCCGGACATGGCCGGGGTCGTGGCGGAGACCGGCGCGGCCGCGATCCTCATGCACATGAAGGGCGTCGACCCACGCACGATGCAGGCGGACGTGTCCTACGCGCACCCCCTCGCCGTCATCGCCTCGGAGCTCGCGGCTGCCCTGACGCGCGCGCTCGCGGCCGGCGTGCCGGCGGATCGGCTGGCCGTCGATCCGGGACTCGGGTTCGGCAAGAGTCCCGCCGGCAACCTGATCCTCCTGCGCCACCTCGGGACCTTCCGCGCGCTGGGTTTCCCGGTCGCGGCCGGCGCCTCGCGAAAAGCCTTCGTCCGTTTTTTTTCCGGCGTCGGCGACGACGCCTCCAACGCAGAGCGCCTGCCGGGCTCGCTCGCTTGCGTCGCGGCGTCCGCGCGCGCGGGCGGTGCCATCGTCCGCGTCCACGACGTGGTCGAGACCGTGCGCTTCCTGCGAATGCGCCGCGCGATCGAGACTCCCGCGGCCCGGGTGACGGCCGTTTCGGAAGCGGCAGCCCGGTGATCGAGAGCCTCCGCCGCTTCAGCGCCTTCTCGCACCTCTCGGTGACGTGGCGCGACGCCGTGGACATCCTGGTCGTCGCGGTCCTCGTCTACAGCCTCCTGCGGCTGATCCGCGGCACGCGGGCGGTCCAGATGGTCTTCGGGATCGTCACCGCCTTCGCCGTCTACGAGATCGCCGTCTTCGCGAAACTGACCGCGGCGCGCACGATCCTGCAGGCGGTCGTTTTCTACCTGCCGCTCGCGGTCATCGTGCTCTTCGCCCAGGAGCTGCGCCGCGCCCTGGCCGCCTTCGGGCGAAACCCTCTCTTCGCGTGGTTCTCCGGATACCACGCCGAGGAGACGATCTCCGACATCGTCCTCGCGGCCACATCCCTGTCGGCCCGCCGGGTGGGAGCCCTGATCGTGTTCGAGAGGCGCGAAGGGCTGAAGAACTACATCGAGAACGGCGTCGCCGTGGATTCCTCCGTTTCCTACGACCTGCTCGTAACGATCTTCACGCCGGGGACCGCGCTCCACGACGGCGCGGTCATCATCGCCGGCGAGCGCGTGGCGGCGGCGGCCTGCTTTCTTCCGCTGTCCCTGCGGGAAGACTTTTCCAAGAGGCTCGGCACCCGCCACCGCGCCGCGATCGGCATCACGGAGGAGACCGATGCCCTCGCCGTCGTCGTCTCGGAAGAGCGCGGCGCGATCTCGGTCGCGCGCGACGGCGTTCTGATCGAAGACCTCGACGGGAAGGGCCTGCGCGACCTGCTCCTGCGCGAATTCTCGAAGGCCGCCTGATGGGCGCCCGAAAGTGAGCCGTCGAGACTGATGCCGCGATTCGCCGTTTTCCGCAACCTCGGCACGAAACTGCTGGCGCTCGCGATCGCGATCCTGATCTGGTTCGTCTTCGCGGCGCAGCAGCGCGAGCGCATCTCCGAACGCAGCTACCGCATCCCGCTGTCGATCGCCAACGTGCCGTCGGGCACGCTGATCGCGTCCCCGCTTCCTCCCACGGTCGAAGTGCGGCTCCGCGGACCGTTCACGGCGCTTCGCCAGCTCGACCCCGTCAAGCTCGAGGCCCTCGTCGATCTGACGGAAGCCCCGCACGGCGAGAGGATCCACCGCCTGGCTCCGGAGGACATCAACGTCCCGCAGGCGGTCGAGGTGATCGCCATCGCGCCGTCGGAGATCCGCGTCGCCCTGGACACTATCGCCGAGAAAAGCCTTCCGATCGTCGCCCGCGTCACCGGCAAGCCGGCGGAGGGGTACGAGGTCGCCGAGGTCCTGGTTGAGCCGCGCGTGGCGCGCCTGAACGGTCCCGCGTCGGCTCTCTCCGCGATGAACGCGGTCGAGACGGACCCGATCTCGCTCGCCAACCGGGCGGCGAGCTTCTCCGAGCCGGCGACCGTCATTGCGGAAGCGCCCGGGGTCCGCGTGCGGGAGGGACAGGTCGTGACCGTGACCGTGCACCTGCGCCCGGTCGCCGTTCCGGTTCCGTCGCCGGCGCCGGCTCCGCGCCGCAAGACTTCCAGCCGATGAAGCTCTTCGGAACCGACGGCCTGCGCGGGAAAGCCGGCGCCTTTCCGCTCGACCCGGCCTCGGCGCGGCTCGTCGGCGAAGAGGTCGGCCGCCGAGCGGGCGGGAGCCGGCCCGTCGTCCTCGGCGGGGACACGCGCGAATCGACGCCGGCGCTCCTCGCGGAGCTCGCTCTGGGGCTCTCGCGAGCGGGCTCGACCGTCGCGAGCGCCGGCGTGGTTCCGACACCCGCGATCGCCGAGCTCGTCCTGGCGTTGTCCGCCGGCGCGGGCATTTCCGTCTCCGCCTCCCACAATCCCTACGAGGACAACGGCATCAAAATCTTCGGCTCCGACGGGCGCAAGTGGCCCGACGAGGAGGAGGAGAGGCTCGAGCAAACGCTGCTGGCTTCGCGAGGGGCGGACGGGGAGGCGGGGCGACGGGGAGACGCGGAGGAGAACGCTCGACAGACCGCGGATCCGCAGCTGGCGGAGATCTACCTGTCGCGGCTGGCGGAGCACGTGCCGGCGCGGCTGGACGGATTCGCGATCGTCATGGACACGGGCAACGGCGCTGCGTTCCGGGTCGGACCCGAAGCGCTGCGCCGGGCGGGGGCACGAGTGACCACTATCGCCGACCAGCCCGACGGACGCAACATCAACGCGGGATGCGGCGCGCTGCACCCCGAGGCCATGGCGGCCGAGACGCTGGGATCGGGCGCCGCGATGGGCGTGGCGTTCGACGGGGACGCGGACCGCGCGATCTTCTCGGATGAAACCGGCCGGATCCTGGACGGGGACGACGTTCTCTGGATCCTGGCGCGGGATTGGAAGGGCCGGGGTCTGCTGACGGATGCCGGGATCGTCGGAACCGTGATGTCCAACTTCGGCCTCGAGGCGGGCCTCGCCCGCGAAGGGATCGCCTTCCGCCGTGCCGCGGTCGGGGACCGCAACGTCGCGCAGCTGATGGAAGAGTCGGGAGCCCGGATCGGAGGCGAGACGTCCGGCCACCTGATCCTCCCCTTCTCGCCGGCCGGCGACGGCATCCAGACGGCGCTTCTCCTCGCCGGGATCTCCGCGCGCGGCGGCGGTCCCCTGTCGCGCCTGGCAACGCTCGAGAAGATGCCGCAGGTTCTGCGCAACGTGCGTGTGGACCGACGCGTGACACTGGAGGAAAGCCCCGGCGTCTCGCGCGCCGTCGCCCGCGCCGAGGGAGCGCTCGATCATCGCGGACGGGTGTACCTCCGCTACTCGGGCACCGAGCCGCTGCTCAGAATTCTCGTCGAAGGCTCGGAGAAGGAGGCCGTCATCGCGATCGCGGACGAGCTCGAGTCGGCCGTCCGGAAGGAGCTGAATTGAAGACGAGAATCGCCCGAGCGAGAGCGAGCGAATGAACGAGCGAGAGATCCTGGCGATCCTCTTCGACGCGGGAGGCACTCTGATCCACCTGGACGGGCAGCGCGTCTGCTCGGCCGCGGAGATTCCTTACCAGGCCGAGGCGTTCGTCAACGCCGAGGCCGCCGCGATCGGCGCGGTGCGCGCGTGGATGCTCGAGCACCCGGAGTCCAACGACTTCGAGAGGCTTCCGCTGTTTCTCGATCACCTGCTCCGGGCGCTGGGCCTGGCCCTGCCGGCAGAACGGAGCACAGCGGCCAGCCGGATCGCGCGGGAGCACGGCCGCGCCAACCTCTGGTCCGGAGCCGCCGCCGGCGCGCGCGAAACGCTCGAGGTTCTGGCCGGACGCGGTTACCGGCTGGGCGTCGTCTCCAACGCCGACGGAAGGGTCCGGCAGCTCCTGGAGGACGCGGGGCTCGCGAGACACCTCGAGTTCATCGTGGATTCGGCGGATGTCGGCGTCGAGAAGCCTGACTCCCGGATCTTTCTCGCCGCGACCGGCCAGCTCGGCCTCCCTCCGGCTTCGTGCGCCTACGTCGGCGACCTCTACGAGATCGACATCCTCGGGGCCCGCGCCGCCGGCCTGCGCCCGATCCTGATCGGCCGCTGCCCGGCCCCCGACGCCGTCGAGCGAGTGGCCGGCCTGGAGGAGCTTCTCGCGCTGTTCCCCGCGCGCGAGGGGGCGAACCGGGAAGACACGCCAATCCGCATCGCCCCCGCGCGAACGTCCGGCGACGTCGAGGAAGCGCGGCGCCTCTTCCGCGAATACGAGACGGCGCTCGGGATCGACCTCTGCTTCCAGAACTTCGAGCAGGAGCTGGCGGAATTGCCCGGCAAGTACGCGCCGCCGGGGGGAGCGCTGCTCCTGGCGCGCGCCGGCGGCGGCGAGCTCGCCGGATGCGTCGCGCTGCGCCCTCTGCCTCCGGAAGAGGAGGTCTGCGAGATGAAACGCCTCTACCTGCGCGACGCCTTCCGCGGACGCGGCGTCGGGCGGCTGCTCGCGGAGGCGATCCTCGCCGAGGCGCGGCGCATCGGGTACCGAAAGATGCGCCTCGACACGCTGCCGTCAATGCGACGGGCGATCCCGCTCTACCGGTCCCTCGGCTTCACCGACATCCCGCCCTACACGGAAAACCCCGTCGAAGGAGTCCTGTTCCTCGAGAAGGATCTCTAGTCCGACTCCCTGGAACCTGGAGCTGGAACCTGGAACCTACCTCTCGATTCCCGGCAGCGGCTCCGTGACGGCATTCGGCTCGGCGAAGACGAGGACCGTCCCCTCAATCGGCAGGAACGCGGTGTGGTTTCGATCGGCGAATTCGAGGTGCACTTCGTAGTAGCCGAGGGTCGAAACGGAAACGAGATTGCCTTGCTTGTTCTTCATCTCCAGGGTGGGGCAATAGATCACGACGCGCGCAGGCAAGTCCAAGGCGCCCTCCTCCTGGCCGTCATTCTGAGGGCCGAAGGCCCGAAGAATCTGCTCCGCGGCGAGCGGAGGCGAGATCCTTCGCTTCGCTCAGGATGACAGCGAATCGCTCACTCCGGCAATTATCTCCTGCATCTGCTCCCACGTCACGACGCGCACGCCCAGGCTTCTCGCGCGCTCGAGCTTCGACCCCGCCTCCTCCCCCGCCAGCAGAAAGTCCGTCTTGCGCGACACCGATCCGGCCACCTTCGCGCCGGCGGCCGAAAGCCTCTCCGCGGCTTCCTCCCGCGTGACGCCGGGGAGAGCGCCCGTGATCACGACCGTCTTGCCGGCGAGCGTGCCCGAGGAAGGCGGCTCGGGCGCGCGGGAGACGAAATTCACGCCGTGGGCGCGGAGCCTTTCGACGAGCTCACGGTTGCGGGGATGGCTGAAATAGACGGCGATGGCCGCCGCCGTGCTGGGACCGACGTCCGCGGCCGTCTGCAATTCCTCCTGCCTGGCGGCCGCGAGCCCGTCGAGGGTGCGGAAGCGCCGGGCGAGCGTCGCTGCCGCTTTCTCCCCGACGTGCCGGAGGCCCAGACCGAAGATCAACCGCGACAGATCGTTCTGCTTGCTCTTCTCGATCTCGGCGAGCAGGTTGGAGGCCGACTTCTCGCCCCAGCGCTCGAGCCCCACGAGGTCCTCCTGGCGGAGGCCGTAGATCGAGGCCACGTCGGACAGGAGGCCCGCGTTCACGAGCTGGTCCACGAGCTTCTCCCCGAGCCCCTCGATGTTCATCGCGCGGCGCGTGCAGAAGTGCCGCAGCGCCTCCCGCACGACGGCGGGACAGGCGGGATTGACGCAGCGCGTTGCGACCTCCTCCCCCTCCCGGGTCACGGGATCTCCGCAGACGGGACACGCGGCCGGCATGACGAAGGGTGTCGAGCCGGCCGGCCGTTCGTCCAGGAGCACGCGAACGACCTTCGGGATGACGTCCCCCCCCTTCTCGACGAGGACCGTGTCCCCGATCCGCACGTCCTTGCGAGAGAGGTCCTCGTAATTGTGGAGGGTCGCCCGCTTCACGGTCGTCCCGGCGAGCTGCACGGGCGTCAGATGCGCGACCGGGGTGAGGACACCGGTCCGGCCGACCTGGACGGAGATGTCTTCGACGACCGTCGTCTTCTCTTCGGCGGGATACTTGTAGGCAAGCGCCCAGCGCGGCGACCTGGCGGTGGATCCCAGGCGTTCCTGCAATCCGCGATCGTCCACCTTGATCACGACGCCGTCCGTCTCGAACTCGAGCTCGCGCCGTTTCTCCCGCCACTCCTCGACGAACGCGCGCACCTCTCCGAAGGTCTCGCAGCGGCGGGAGTGAGGGTTGACGCGGAACCCGAGCGTCCGGAGCCTCTCGAGCGTCTCCGTCTGCGACGCGGGCAACGCCGCGGCATCCACGATCGCGTAGAGCCAGGCCTCGAGGCCGCGGCGCGCCGTCACGCGCGAATCGAGAAGCTTCATCGTCCCGGCCGCCGCGTTGCGCGGATTCGCGAAGAGAGGGAGCCCCTCCGCCTCCCGGGCCGCGTTCAACGCCGCGAAGGCTTTCCGCGGATAGAAGACCTCGCCTCGGACCTCGAGCGGGGACGTGTCGTCGACCGCGAGCGGGATCGAGCGGATCGTCCGGACGTTCTCCGTCACGTCGTCGCCGCGGGAGCCGTCGCCGCGCGTCGCGCCGCGCACGAGCACGCCCCCTTCGTACTTGAGCGAAATCGACAGGCCGTCGATCTTCAACTCCGTCAGGAAGGCCGGCGGCTCCTCCCCGAGCAGGCGCCGCGCGCGCGCCAGCCAGGCTTCCGCCTCCTCCCAGGAATAGGCGTTTTCCAGCGACAGGATGGGGATCGCGTGCGGAACCGCCGCGAAACCCTCGGCCGGCGCCCCTCCGACGCGGCGCGACGGGGAGTCCGGCGCCGCGAGCTCCGGGTACTTCTCCTCGATCGCGATGAGCTCGAGCATCAGGGCATCGAACGCGGCATCCGTGATCTCCGGACGCGCGTCGACGTAGTAAAGCCGCTCGTGGCGCCGGATCTCTTCCGCGAGCGCGTGCGCGCGCTGGCGGGCCTTCCGCGGCGCCTTCTCCGCGCTTTTCGCTTCGGTTGCCGCGCCGCCCCCCCGCGCCGTTTTCGCCATGCCCGCCATGCTACAGTGACGCCAATGCTGTCGGCAAAGGCACGAGTCCTTGCGCTGGCGGCCTTCGCGCTGCCGTCCGTTTCTCTCGCCCAGCCTTCGGCGATGACGCCGCCGATCGCGTCGTACGAGATCTCCTGCCGGCTCGACGCGGAGAAGAAGACGATCGAGGGGACGGAGCTTCTCACCTGGACCAACCGCACGACGCGCGCGGCCGGCACGCTGCGGTTCCACCTCTATCTGAACGCCTTCCGCAACACGCGCTCGACTCTCTGGAAGGAGTCGCGCGGAGAAACGCGCGAGGGGCGCCTGCTCGAATCGTGGGGGTCGGTCGAGATCCTCCGGATGACGCTCCAGGACAATACGGACCTCCTCCCGACGCTCTCTTACATCTCTCCCGACGACGGGAATCCGGACGATCGGACGGTCGCGGAGGTCCGGCTGCCCCGGGCCGTTTCGCCGGGAGAGACCATCGGTGTCGCGATCGACTTTCGCTCGAAACTCCCGCGGGTCTCGCGGCGCACCGGTTACAAGGGGGACTTCTACCTCGTCGCCCAGTGGTTCCCCAAGATCGGCGTCCTCCAGGAAAGCGGCTGGAACTGCCACCAGTTCCACGCGTGGGGCGAGTTCTTCTCGGATTTCGGCGACTACGACGTCTCGATCGACGTGCCGGCCCGCTACAAGGGGAAAGTCGGCGCCACGGGGCGGCAGGTCGAAGAGCGCGCGGCGACGTCGGGAGACCGGATCGTGTACCGGTTCCGGCAGCCGAGCGTTCATGACTTCGCGTGGACGGCGGATCCCGGGTACCTGGTCGTGCGCGACCGCTTCCACGAAGCGGGGCTTCACGACGTGGACCTGACCCTTCTCCTGCAGCCGGAGCACTCCCGCCAGGGCGAGCGCTACCTTCGCGCGGCCCGGGCGGCCATCTCCGGCTACGGCCGCGTCCTCGGCGCTTATCCGTACGACACGCTCACGATCGTGGACCCGCCCTGGGGGGCCCGCGCCGCGGGCGGGATGGAGTACCCGACC
>Ga0070708_100005290_pt1 | contig 10224 bp, 11 predicted proteins | sample KBSK5503metaG_FD_65469 | JGI IMG/M metagenome (GOLD analysis project Ga0070708, IMG submission 65469) | Corn, switchgrass and miscanthus rhizosphere microbial communities from Kellogg Biological Station, Michigan, USA - KBS K5-50-3 metaG | ecosystem: Host-associated > Plants > Roots >... | reverse complement strand
CGCCAGCACTTCGAGGACCTTGGCCCGCGCCGCATGCCGGACGTAGGACTGGGCGACGAAGCGCTGGGTCTCCTCGGCCCCCGCCACGGGGAAGTACACGCGCTTCCCGCCCGCGCGCGCGCTGCGGAGCAATCCGACGCGCTCCAGCGTGCGGAGGTGGTGCTCGGTGTTCTGGGCCGTGAGGTCGAGCCGCCGCGCGACCTCGCGCAGGTGGACGCCCGGGCTCCGCTGCACCAAGTCCAGGATGGCGCGCCGCGTGCCGTGGCGCAGCGCGTTCTCCTGCCCGACGTGGCGGAACCCGCCGACGACCCACCCCAGGGGCGCGATGCGCGCGAGGAAGCTGACGAATGCATCGACGGGCGACGTCGGGCGGGCATCATGGCTGCCCCGGGGCCACCGCGTGCGCTCGTCCATCGCCATCAGCGTCGCGCGGCCATCCGGCGGGGCAGGGGGCCCGCGCCAGCACGACACCGTAGGTGGGCTCGCGGCGCTCGGGGCCCTCGAAGCAGTCGACGCGGGGATGGGAATTGCCGTGTCGTGATGGGGACCTCCGCCGAGCGGCTCGACCGCGCGAAGGACCACGCGAGGACGGGGTGGTGGGACCGTCACCGCGGCCAGCGACCCTCCGTGGTCTCCGACATGCGCGTCGGTCGGGCCCGCGCCTGCTCCCCGGTTGGCCGCCATCTTCCCCGACGAACCGCTTTCCCTGACCGCCGGAGCGGCAACTGGCCGGACCTGCGGGGTTCCCGTCGGGCCGCCGCTCGAAGTCAGGGTCGTTTCCGAGGTGGAGGATTCCGCGGACAGCGTGGTAGCGGGTTCAGAAGCCGATTTCCCATGCAGCGCCTTCGGATTCCCACCATGCGACGGGGCGTCCGTGAACGAAGCGACGCGCGTTGGCGCGTCGGACCGCGACCCAAGCCCTCCATGACCGTGATCGGGGACGACCGCCGTCGTGACGGAGCCGCCGGCTCCATGGCCTGCCGTCGCAGCCTTGACCCCGCCACCCGCGCCTTTCGCGTCGGCGAGCGCGGCGGTGCCGCAGAGGACGAGCACCGCAGCCAAGAGCAACCAGCGGTTCACGCGCAGGCGGGTCCCTCCAGATTCCCGAATGCTCGAAGGGCCTTCCCCGTTTTCTTCTTCGCGGACACGGGACAAGGGTGGACGACCATCAGCCCACCCGCCCGGGGGTTGAGGACCCCCGCGAGATTTGCAGCGGAAGTCCGCGCATCGCGCGGGCTGCCGGGTTGGCATGTCCATGGCCCCGGCCAAAGCCCCGCGCATGCGTCGTGAAGCCCCGGACCCCGGTCGGCGACCCCATCGCCACCCGATAGCCTTTTCTGGTGTACCGCGGCTGCCGCGGCCATGACCCAGCTCGACGAGAAGCTGCGGCAGATCGACAGCGAGAGCCTCCGCGGAGGCCGGCTCGCAAGGCGCACCGTCGGGAGGGTCTTGCTCGGGGGCATCTTCAAGGTCGCCTCGCTGCGGCGCCGGTAGGGAGCATGCCGGGGCCGCAACTCGTGCAGGTGCGCGCGCGGCTGCGCGTCGAGGCAGGCCCCCGCGGCTTGGTGGGCGACCGCGTCGCGGGACTCTGGGATGACGCGGACGACGCGTCGTGGGATGCTTCGCTCAGATGGCGTCCCGCAGCGCTGGACGAGTTCTTCGTGCGGCTCCGGACCGCCAGCCACGTCCTCGCGGACCTCGAGCACCTCCTCCTCGAGACCTGCGTGGAGGTCCGCCCCGACGGCGCGGTGCGGGTGACCAGCGAGCTCGTCCTGGAAGGCCATCCCTTCGGCCGCGTGGGCGAGCGCCTGGCCCAGAACCCCTCCCGCGGGCCGATGGGCACGGCCGCCCGCGGCACCGGCAGGATGCTCGACCGCGTCGTCAAGCAATCGCACGAGGTGCTCGACATCTACGGCGACCCCGTCCAGCGGCGCGCGTTCGCGCACGCGGTGCGGCATCCCGACCTCCTCACACCGAACATGCAGCGCACGTTGCTGTACCTCGTGCTCGTCAGCTCGGTGTGGCTCTGGTTCGTCGTGCTGACCGGCCTCGCGCTCGCCGCGCCGGGGCTCGCGGTGGCTTGGAACGTGCTGTGCGGGCTCTACTTCGCCGCGCTCGGCACCAACCTGTTCCTTCCCATCCCCCTCGAGCCGCTCGCGCTCGCTGCGCGCGGCACCGTGGGCACGTGGCCCGCCGCGGCCGCGAGCGGCGCCGGCAAGATGGTGGGCGCCTGGATCATCTTCTCGCTGGGGCCCTTCCTCCGCGCCGGCGTCGGCCGCCTCGAAGCCGGCAGCCCCACGATGCGCCGCGTCATGGCGCGCGCCGAGCGCTTCGCGCGGCGCTTCGGCTCGGTCGCGCTGGGCGCGCTGCTCGCGGTGCCGTTCAGCCCCTTCGACATCGTGCCGGTCTACCTGTTCAGCACGCTCGGCCTGCGCCTGAGGCCGTTCCTCGCCGCAGTGTTCCTCGGATTCGGGGCCCGCATCCTCGCCGTGCTGCTGCTCGGCGACCTGCTGTTCGGCCCTGGCCCATGAGGGGGAAGATGCCATCCCTCACCGGCCTACGCGGGGCAGCCCATCGCGATGCCTGCGACCCAGGCGCCGTCTGCGTCCGGGGCTCCGGCGGCGTTGCGAGGGCCCGTCCCCACCGGGATGCTAACTCGCCAGCTTGCGCTGACCCGGCAACGGCTTGTCCGCGAACGGCTCCTTCTCCAGCTTCCGCAACTTACGCAGGTCCGCAGCGAACCCGGCCAGGTCCTCGTGGGGCGTCTCCAGCACGCCGGGTGTGGTGCGCCACCGCGGGTCCTGCAGGAGCTGCTGGAATCCCCGGCCGCCCAGCTTGCCCTTGCCGATGGCGGCGTGCCGGTCGACGCGCTCGCCCAGGCTCTTCTGCGCGTCGTTGAGGTGGAACGCCTTCACGTTCGACAAGCCCACGGCCGCGTCGAGCTTCGCCATGGTGTCGCGGTAGCCTTCGCTCGTGCGCAGCTCGTAGCCCGCTTGGAAGGCATGGCACGTGTCGAGGCAGGCACCGAAGCGTTCGGGCTGGGCGACCTGCTCGATGATGGCGCGGAGGTGCGCGAAGTCGTGGCCGACCTCCGTCCCCTGGCCGGCCATCGTCTCGAGGAGGATGGTGACGTCATCGTACTCCCGGCCCTTCGTGAGGCACCACTGCAGGCCCTTCGCGATGTTGGCGAGGCCCTTCTCCACCGGCTCGCCGAGGCATTTGCCCGGATGCAGGATGAGCGTCCCGATGCCCAGCTGGTGGCAGCGCTTCATCTCGTCGAGCAGCGCCGCGCGGCTGTACTCGCCGGTGTGGCCGGCGGGCGCGAGGTTGATGAGGTAGTTGGCGTGCACGACGATGGCCTTCACGGCGCTGCCCTTCCGCGCGTCGCTCCACACTTGGATCTGCTCGTCGGTGAGGTCCTTCACGCCGCGCAGCTTGCGCGGCGGCTTCACGAACATCTGCACGGCATCGCAGCCGATGGCCTTCGCGTCCTCGAAGGGCTTCGCCAGCGAACCAGCGATGCTGACGTGGGAGCCGAGGAGCATCAGGCAGGCATCGCGCGGCCCGCCCTAAAGGCCTGCCGATGCCAGCGGCACTTCGCAGGTCGTGTGGCAGCGGTGGCAGCACAGCTTGAGCGTGTGCCGGGCCGGCTCCTCGGTCGGCAGGATGTGGGTGCCGCCGCACGCGCAGCGGACCGCGCGCTCGCCGGCATCGGTGCGCACGAGGAGCGCGCCCCCGGCGACGTGCCACCCCCGCACGCCGTGGCTCCGCAGGTCGCTCGCGACGACGGCAACGATGGCGTCCATGCCCTGGATGGGGTCGCCGGGCATCGCAAGCTTTTCGGCGACCTCCGGGCCCGAGCGGGCTGGGCCGCGAAAGACGCATGAAGGCCGCCGGGCCATGCCGGTCGGATGACGGAACCCTCGCCCTCCGCGGCCACGGCGCCGCTGCGGGCAGCCTGCCTCCAGATGCGCCTCCGCGCGAGCTTCGAGGAGGCGGTCGCGGGGGCCGGCGCCTTGCTCGCGCAGGCCCGCGCTTCGGGCGCGGCGCTCGCGCTGCTCCCGGAGTACTGGTTCCTGCCGACGGGCGCCGAGACTCCGTCCGAGGTCCTGCGCGCCGGCGCGGCGGCGCGCGGCGCGCTCGAAGCGCTCGCCCGCGACGCGGGCATCGCGGTCGCGGGCAACGCGCTGGTGCGCGACGGGGACGGGCTGTGGAACACCCTGCTCGTGCTCGAAGGAGCCCGGGTGGTGGGAGCGCAGCGCAAGCTCCACCCGATGCCGCGCGAGGAGACGTGGGGCATCCTGGGATGGGACGAATTGCAGCCGTTTCCCTGGCAAGGGGCCCGGCTCGCGGGGCTGGTGTGCGCCGATGTCCTCCACCCCGAGGCGGCCCGCATCCTCGCGGTGCGCGGCGCGGAGGTCGTGCTCAACCCCGTGATGAGCTGGCACAAGGAGCCCGACCCCACGCGCGAGGCGCGCAAGGCGATGTTCGTCGCGCGCGCGTACGACAACGCCTGCTTCGTGCTCAAGGCGGGCAGCGTGGGCGAGGGGCCGCGCGCCGACCTCGTCGGGCGCAGCCTCGTCGCGGCGCCGTGGGGCATCGTCGCGGAGGCAGGTTCCGAGCGCGGCGAGGAGCTCGTGGTCGTCGACCTCGACCTCCGCCGGTTGCGCGAGACGCGCGCCCAGAGCCTCAGCCTCGGCCGGCGGCGACCCCAAGCCTACCGGGCGCTGAGCGAGGAAACATCGGGATGGCCCGCCCTTCCGGAAACCAAGACCCAAAGCGCCGAGGAATAGCTTGCTCCCCGTCATCGCCACGGGCCTTTCCGCGGAAGCCCATTCGCCCGATTCCGCCAGAGATTATCGGCTCCGCGGTCGGTGTGAAGGCCTACCGCTGCGGCCACGAGGTTGCTTGGAATGGACGACCCGCTCGAAGTGCTGTTGGTCGAGGACAACCCGACGGACGCCCGGCTGGTCCGCGAGCTGCTGAGGGACGCCGACCCGGGCTCGCGAGCGTTCCGCCTCGAGCACGTCACGCGGCTCACGCATGCGCTGGAACGCCTGGCGCAGGGAAGGGTCGATGTGGTCCTGCTCGACCTCCACCTTCCCGACAGCAACGGCGTCGAGACCCTCGCGCGCATCCAGCTCAAGGCGCCGGACGTCGCGGTCGTGGTCCACACGGGCCTCAACGACGACGCGCTCGCCATCGAGGCGGTGCGCCGCGGCGCGCAAGACTACCTCACCAAGGGCGAGGTGGATGGGCACCGCCTCGCCCAGGTGCTGCGCCACGCCGCCGCGCGCCGCTCCGTGGAGCGCGTTCGCACGCGCGCCGTGAGCTTGGCTGCGCATGAGCTGCGGGGGCCGCTGACGCCCATCCAATCGCTGCTCCAGATGCTGCTCGCCGGCGAACTGGGCACGCTGAGCGACGAGCAGCGCGCCGCCGCGCAGGTCGTGATGCGCAACGTCGCGCGCATGGCCGGGTTGGTCCAGGACTTGGCCGACGCCGCGCGCATCCAGGAGGGCACGCTCGCGATGCGCGCCCAGGAAGTACCGCTCTCCGCGCTGGTGGAGGAGGCCGCCGCCTCGTTCGCGGAGCCCGCCCGCCAGGCGGGCCTCGACCTGCGCGTGGACGTGGAGCCGGGAATGCAGGCCTGGGCCGACCCGCGGCGCACCACCCAAGCCATGTTCAACCTCCTCAGCAACGCGGTCAAGTTCACGCCCTCGCCGGGCCGCATCAGCGTGACCGCGGACGCGGACCATGGCCTGGCCCGCATCGAGGTCCGCGATTCCGGGGTGGGACTGACGGGCGAGCAGCTTGCGGGGCTGTTCCGCCCGTTCGGGCAGGTGCACGGCACGCCGCAGGAAGCGGCCGCGGGCATGGGGCTGGGCCTCTACCTCTCGCGCATGCTCGCCGAGCGGCAAGGAGGCCGGCTTTGGGCCGCGAGCGCGGGCCCGGGCCAAGGGACGACGTTCACGCTGGAGGTCCCGCTGCTCGCCCCGAGGGCCGAGGCGCCGGAGCCCGAGGCCCCTGAGGCGGCACCGGCGCACTGAGCCTCGCGCGCCCGCGCGCGTCCGCTCCCCGGAGCGGGTCACCGCTCGCTCTTCCGCGCGCTGCCGCGGAACTCCTCCGCGGGGTAGCGCGCCGCGTTCTTCGCCATCTTCCGCTGCATCGCGTCCTCGAGGCGCACGCCGAGCCGCTCCGCGAGCAGCAGCGTGAGCAGCGCGACGTCGGCCAGCTCGTCCTCGACGCGGCCGCGCCAAGCGGGGTCGGCGCGCACCGCCTCGGGCGAGGGATCGGTCCACTGGAACTGCTCCAGGAGCTCGCCGGCCTCCACCGCGACGGAAGCCGCGAGGTTCTTCGGCGTGTGGAACTGGGCCCATTCGCGCTCGGCGACGAAGCCCTTCAGGCCCGCGCGCACCTCGTCCAGCGTGGCCGGCATCGCCCGCCGCATCGCCGGCAATCCTTTTGTACGCGCGCCCCATCCCCGCGCGACGCCCTTGGCCGATCCCTTGCTCTGGCTCCCGCAGGCCTTGTGGCTCATGCTGCCCGCGTACGTCGCCAACATGAGCGCCGTCAAGGTCGGCGGCGGCCTCCCGATGGACTTCGGCCACGTGATGCGCGACGGTCGCCGCGCCCTCGGGCCCGGCAAGACCTGGCGCGGCTTCCTGCTCGGAGGCCTGCTCGGGACCGTCCTGGGTGGCCTGCTCCACGCCGCGGCGTCGGCGTCGGGCGGCCTGCTCACCGACTTCGGCGGCGGGGCGTCGTGGGTGCTCGTCGCAGGCGGCCTAGCCTATGGGGCCTTGCTGGGTGACGCCGCGAAGAGCTTCCTCAAGCGTCGCCTCGGGAAGGAGCGGGGCCATCCTTGGCGTGGCGCGGACCAGCTGGACTTCGTGCTGGGCGCCTGGGCGCTGGCGTTCGGGGCTGGTGGGGTCGCGGTCGCAGCCGGGCTCGCACGGTCCAACTGGCTCCTGGACACCTTGACCCTCCCGCTGGCCGTCATCGTGCTGGTCGTCACCCCGGCCCTGCACCTGGCCACGAACCGGCTCGGTCACAGGTTCGGCCACAAGGAAGTCCCCTGGTAGGCCGTGGCACGGGCCGGACACCAGGGAGCCCGCGGGATGGGTCCGTGGCGGCTACGCTCTCAGGACCAAGCTTTTTGCGGGGAGGCGCGTTCCCGCAGGCGGGGAGGTTCGGTGGAACATGGCTGACCAGGACGAGGATACGACCACCTACAAGGTCGTCGTGAACCACGAGGAGCAGTACTCCATCTGGCCCGCGCACAAGGAGCTGCCCCTCGGTTGGAAGGACGCCGGGAAGCAAGGCTCCAAGAAGGAGTGCCTCGACTGGGTCAAGGAAGTCTGGACCGACATGCGCCCCCTGAGCCTGCGCAAGCAGATGGGCGCCGGCCACTGACTTCCCCCCGACCTTCGACGCGACCCGCGCGTCCGCCCCTGCTCCTGCCCTCAGCCTCGCCCTGGGAAACCCTTTTTCGCTCCCGCCGCATCACCGCGCGATGACGCGGGTCCTCCTCCTCGGCGCTGGCGCGCGCGAGCACGCCATGGGCGCCAAGCTGGTCCAGGCGGGGGCCGAGCTGTTCGTGCTCAGCAAGACCCGCAACCCCGGCCTGGCCCGGCTGGCCAAGGACCACAAGCTCGCCCCCGAGGCCGACCCCCGCGCCGCCACCGATGCAGCCAAAGCCTGGCGCGTCGAGCTGGCCGTGTGCGGCCCGGAAGCGCCGCTGGAGGCCGGCGTGACCGACGCGCTGGCCGCGCAGGGTGTGCGGCTGGCCTCCCCCAGCAAGGCCGCGGGCGAGGTCGAGACCAGCAAGGCCTACCTCAGGGCCCTGATGGAGCGCCACGGCATCGCGGGCCGCGTACGGAACCGGCTGTTCACATCCCCCGAAGGCCTCGGCGATTGGGTCCGCGAGCTGGGCAGCGTGGCGGTCAAGCCGGTCGGGCTCACCGGGGGCAAGGGCGTGCGCGTCAGCGGCGACCATCTCGCCACGCTCGACGAAGCGGAGGCGTACGCGCGCGAAGTCCTCGCCCAGCGTATCGGCGGCAGCGGCGGCGTCGTGGTCGAGGAGAAGTTGGAAGGCGAGGAGTTCACCCTGCAGGCTTTCAGCGATGGGAAGGGCCTGGTGCCGATGCCCGCGGTGCAGGACCACAAGCGCGCGTTCGAGGGCGACCAGGGCAACAACACCGGGGGGATGGGCTCCTACAGCGACCGGGACGGCCTGCTGCCCTTCCTGACGCGCAGCGATGCCGAGGCCGCGCGCCGCATCCTCGACGGCATCCTCGCGGCGCTGGCCAAGGAAGGCCGGCCGTACCACGGCGCCATCTACGGCCAGTTCATGCTCACCACCTCGGGCCCCCGGGTCATCGAGTGCAACGCGCGCTTCGGCGACCCCGAGGCGATGAACGTGCTCGGATTGCTGGCTTCGGATTATCTGGAGGCCTGCGAGGGCATGGCGGCGGGCAGCCTGAGCCCCTCCAAGGTGCGGTTCGAGGCGCTGGCCACGGTGTGCAAGTACGTCGTGCCTCCAGGCTACGGCGAGGCCGGCGGCAAGCCCGGCATCCCGGTCCAAGCCGATGAGGCCGCCATCCGCGAGGCGGGTGCCGCGTTGTTCTGGGCTGCCGTCCACGAGGAAGCCGGCCGCATCACCACCACGACCAGCCGCACGTGCGCCGTGCTGGCCAAGGCGCCGACGCTCGCCGAGGCGGAGCAGCGCTGCGAGGCCGGCCTGGCCCACGTCCGGGGCGAGGGCCTGCGCGTTCGGCACGACATCGGCACCCCGGCCCTGCTCCGCGCCCGCGTGCTGCACCTCGAAGCGCTGCTGCGGGCCGAGCGCGCCGCGAAGGGCGGCTGCTGCTAGCGTGCTGGTTCCAACAGGTGTCGCGTTATCCAAGGGGTTTTCCGTGAAGCCGCCGCGCAGGCCCGCCGGCCGCGACCTACGCGAAGCTCGCACGTCGGCAGGGCTGGGAGCGGCCGGCGTGGGCCTGCAGCGCGGCGGCTTCGCCTTGCTCATCGAGAAGGGTCGGGGGCGCCTTGCTGCTGGCCCACGCGCCGCGCGCTTCGAAGGAACGGGGCTCGCCTCGCCCTCCGCTGCGCTCCGGCCTTCGGCTCGCGCGCGCGGCGCGGGCCAGCAAGGCGCCCGTTGCCAACACGAAACGTGCCCCACTTCAAAGACGCAGACTAGCCGCCGCGGCGTTTGCGCGGTGCGGCCGAAGCCAGCAGCGCTCCCGCGGCCATCGCCGCGAGGACCAGTTCGGACGGCCAAGGTGTCGACGCGGGCTTCGCCGCAACGGGCGCCGCGGGCGGGGCGCTGGTGGAATCGAGGGCCGTCGTGTTGTTCCCCGCGGTGGAGGTGGCGGGCGGGGGCGCCGGCCGCACCGGATAGACCAGGTCGTAGGTCTGGGTGCCGCCGGCGTCGTCGATGCTCATCGGACTGGCCAAGCTCGCGCCCGCGGTCGCGCCGAGGCCGTACACCTTGAAGTCCAGCGTGCCCGCTTCCAAGTCGGCGAGGCGCTCCGGCGGGCCTTTGGGTGCGGGCGCGGTGCCGTTGGGAACGTCCGCCAGGATGAACGCCTTGGGGAACACCGCGCGCAGGTAGGCGGGCTGGCCGGCGTGGATCTCGCCCGTCGTCGTGTTCTGGTCCAAGGGGCTCAGGGCGGCGCGGTCGATGTGGCCGTACCAGAAGCCCGCGGCGCCGTTCTGGTCGTAGAAGGCCAGCGTGTAGTAGTCCACGCCGTTGTAGTGGAAGGCCACGCCCGCGCTGGCACCGCGCGCTTGCGGGTCCGAGAAGCCCGCCAGCTTGACCACGGTCGTGAACGCGTCGGGCGTCTCGGCCTCGATCCAGGCCGCGAGGATGTCGCCGTAGTTCCCGAACACCGGGTTGGAGGCGTCGCCCGAGGGGTCGGTGATCTCGGGCGCGTCCTCGCTGCCCGCCGCCGCAAGACCAGCGAGGCCGGCGGCCGCGACCACGGCGCCGAGGAATCCCGCCATCACGGATGCGCCCCATGCCGCGCGCCGCATGGAGGAAGCACCGGCGAGGCTGCCCATGAACCTTGGCCGCGCCGCGCGGTATTTGAGGGGGTTCCGCCTACCCGCCCGCGTGGCCGAGGCGGACAACATCTATCTCTACCTGGTCGGCACGGCCGGAGCCGGCAAGTCGCGGCTCACCGCGGCGATGAAGCAGTGGATGGTCGAGCACAGCCTCGATGCCATCAC
>Ga0070708_100005289_pt1 | contig 10224 bp, 6 predicted proteins | sample KBSK5503metaG_FD_65469 | JGI IMG/M metagenome (GOLD analysis project Ga0070708, IMG submission 65469) | Corn, switchgrass and miscanthus rhizosphere microbial communities from Kellogg Biological Station, Michigan, USA - KBS K5-50-3 metaG | ecosystem: Host-associated > Plants > Roots >... | reverse complement strand
GCGACCCGCCCGTCGCGCCGGGCGTGAAGCCGCCCATCCCGGGTGCCGGGATCGCGCCAGCCCGGATGCGGCCAGGGCGAGGACGCCAACGGCTGCGGCCGGCGCGCTCAACGGCAGCCAGCGCCGCAATCCCCGCATCATGCCTCCAGTGCTCTTCATGACCGACGCGGCAGCCGGAAGGTTCCGGTGCCGCGCGGGGTGTCCGATTAGGGTACTTATGCGTCCCAGGTCCAACATTGTATGAGGTCACCAGCGGGCATACCGAAAAAGATGCGATAAATCAGCACCGGATGTGCTGGGCGCTCAAAACCGGGCATGACCGTCGGGGGTTCGCCTGCCCGCACCTCGTCAGTACGCACCGTGGCCGCGGCCGACCGCTGGCAACGTCTTCCACAGAATGAGCAAGTCGAGGGCGAGCGACCAGTTCTCCACGTAACGCAGGTCGAGCCGCACGGCCTCCTCCCAGGGCAGGTCGGACCTGCCGTGGATCTGCCACAGGCCGGTAATCCCGGGCCGGACCGCGAGCCTGCGCCGCACGTAGTCGCCGTACTTGGCGGCCTCCTCCGGCAGCGCCGGGCGTGGCCCCACCAGCGACATCTGCCCGAGCAGCACGTTGAACAGCTGCGGAAGCTCGTCAAGGGACCAGCGGCGCAGCTTGGCCCCGGTCTTGGTGATCCGCGGATCGTCGCGGATCTTGAACAGCACCCCGGCCCCCTCGTCGTGAGCGGCGAGCAGCGCCTTCTGCTGCTCGGCCTCGACCACCATCGTGCGGAACTTATACAGCCGGAACGGCTTGCCGTCGCGGCCCACCCGCACCTGCCTGAAGATGGCGGGGCCGCCGTCCTCCAGCCGGATCATGACGGCTATGACCAGCAGCAAAGGGGCGAGCAGGAGCAGCGCCGACGCGGCCGCCACCTTGTCGAACACTCCTTTGATGACCTGGCGGAGGCCGGACAGGTCCGGGTGGTCCATATAAAGCAGCGGCAGCCCGGCCGCCGCGCGGACGCTGGTCCGCGGTCCTGCCACGTCGAGGAGCGCGGGGGCCAGGCACAGGTCGGTGTTGGTCTTCTCCAGCGCCCAGGCCAGCCGGCGCAGCCGGACCCCGTTGAGCTCCGGGCAGGCCAGGACGGCCACAGTATCGGCGTCCGACTCGCGCACCGCGCTGACCACGTCCTTGAGGCCACCGAGCACGGGGACCCCAGCGACCTCCTCCGGCCGGAACGGAACGGGCCCGGCCAGGCAGGCGGCGATGACCGTCAGCCCGTGGTAGGGCTCCCGGCGCAGCTCGTTGACCAGGTTCGCGACGTCCTGCGGGTGGCCCACCGCCACCGCCCGCTGCATGCACACACCCATTTCGCGCAGCCGGTGCAGCCGCTTGCGCAGCCCGTAGCGGGCGAGCAGGTCAAGGCCGACGACACAGGGCATGGCCATGAGCATGTAGCCGCGGGACACCTGGGCCTTGGTGAGATAGGAAAGGATCGCGATCACGGAGGTGAGGCCCAGGCCTGCGTTGATCACCCGCCGGTACTCGTCGGCCCCCGCCCCGATGAACCTGGCCTCGTAGCCGCCCGCGAGCGCCAGCGCAGCCACCCAGATCACCGGCAGGCCGGCCGTCAAGATCACGTACGCGGTCGGCACGTGACCGTGGGCGTTGTAACGCCCGCGCAGGGCCAGAATCCCGGCCGCCAGCGCCACGGCGGCGTCGAGCGCCATGGTGTTGCGGAGGTATCGCCCAACCCAGGCAGAAGTTTGAGCCGGCCCGCGCACCGCGGCGTGCACCCCCACGTGGGCGCGCGGATTTACAGCCAGGCGCTCTCGCACGTACGTGCCCTCCCACTCCGACCCTGGGCCGCCGGACATCCCCTCGCGGACACGCGACCGGGAAGCTGACACTCTGTGCTACTGCAAGGCCCCAGCTCCCCAGCCATGTTTTGTTGATCTGGGGCACAACCCTAGCCTGGAGTCGTGCGAAATATGTGAAAACTGGTAAACTTTGGAACAACACAGGAGAAACTAAACACCCTGGTACCAGGGCTTTTGCCGAATCCATAAAAGCCACTGTGCCGGTAGGAAATCTTTTTATCGAGCGGCCCTCGGCCGTCCCGGCATCCGCCGCCAGGCTGCGCGGGCGACGCTGGTGCCTCCACAGCGTCACGGAAAGTAACGTGTGGCGCCGGGGACGGTTGCGGTCGCGCCATAGCACCAGGCCCGCTCATGTGATGGCACCGGCGCCGGCGGCCGGGGACGGTTGCGGTCGCGCCATAGCACCAGGCCCGCTCATGTGATGGCACCGGCGCCGGCGGCCGGGGACGGCACAGACAGCATCACCGCGCCAGCGCCGGCTCATGTGATAGCACCGGCGCCGATGCCACCGTGCCGAGAGCACTGGCGACGGGGCGCCTCCGCGCGTGGCCGGACGGTATCCTGCCAGAGTCGGGCACGTGAACTCCTCTCGCCAGCGCTTCGTGACCGGCCGTCAGCGGGGAGCCGGGAAACCGGCAGGCTGGTGAGCAACCCGGAGGAAGACCTCGTGACTGTGAGCCGTCCTGCCGCCGTGGTTGTCCTGGCCGCGGGTGCGGGCACGCGCATGCGCTCCCAGATCCCGAAAGTGCTGCACCCGATCTGCGGAGCGAGCCTGCTTGATCATGTGCTGGCCGCCGCCCGGGAGCTGAGCCCGCGCGAGCTCATCGTCGTCGTGGGCCACGGGCGGCGCGATGTCATGGCCCACCTCGCCCGGCACGCACCAGACGCCCGGGTGGTGGTGCAGGACCGGCAGGGTGGCACCGGCCACGCCGTCCGCGTGGTGATCGAAGAGGCCGGCCTCGGCCGGGGCACCGTGCTTGTCACTTACGGCGACACACCCTTGCTGCGGGGCCGGACGCTGGCCTCGCTCGTCCGGGAGCACGCGGTGCAGCGGGCGGCGGCCACGGCGCTGACGACGCTGATGGAGGATCCCACCGGATACGGCCGGATAGTCCGCGACGATGAGAGCGGCTTCACCGGGATCGTCGAGGAGACGGACGCCACGCCCAGCCAGCGGGCGATCACCGAGATCAACTCGGGCGTCTACGCGTTCGAGGCGGACGTGCTGGCGGACGCCGTGAAACGGCTGCCGACCGACAACGCCAAGGGCGAGGAGTATCTCACCGACGTCGTCGCCATCCTGCGCGCCGAGGGTCACCACGTCGCCTCCGTTCTGCTGAATGACTGTGATGAGGTCCGCGGGGTGAACGACCGGGCTCAGCTGGCGCAGGCCCGGCGGATCCTCAACGGGCGGATACTGGACGGCTGGATGCGCGCCGGCGTGACGATCGTGGACCCGCTCACCACGTTCATCGACGCCGGCGTCGTGCTCGCGCGGGACGTCGAGATCGGGCCGGGAACCCAGCTTGAGGGCACGACCGTGGTCGAGGCGGGAGCGTACCTCGGCCCCGGCTGCCACCTGCGGGATTGTACGGTCGGGCGCGGCGCCGCGGTCACCCACGCGGTCTGCGTGTCGGCCGAGATCGGCCCGGGCGCGACCGTGGAGCCGTTCACTTACCTGCCGCCCGGAAGCAAGGTTGAGGCCCGCTCCCCCGGGCGGCGCGGCCGGGGTGGGGGAAGGCCGAACAGAAAAGGGGCGCAGCAGGCGTGACAGGCATCACCGCGAGCGGCCAGAAGAAGCTCATGCTCTTTTCCGGCCGGTCCCATCCCGAGCTGACCCAGGAGATCGCCGACTGCCTCGGCATCGGGCCGACTCCGGCCAGGCTCTCCGACTTCGCCAACGGCGAGATCTTCGTCAGGTTCCTGGAGTCGGTGCGCGGCTGCGACGCGTTCGTCGTGCAGAGCCACACCGCGCCGATCAATCAGTGGATCATGGAACAGCTCATCATGGTGGACGCGCTCAAGCGGGCATCTGCCAAACGGATCACCGTGGTGATGCCCTTCTTCGGCTACGCGCGCCAGGACAAGAAGAGCCACGGCCGTGAGCCGATCTCGGCCCGGCTGATGGCCGACCTGTTCGCCACCGCAGGCGCCGACCGGCTCATGGCGGTCGACCTGCACACCGCGCAGATCCAGGGCTTCTTCGACGGGCCCGTGGATCACCTCTTCGCGCTGCCGATCCTGGCTTCCTATCTCGAGACCAGGCTGGATCTGTCCCGGGTCACGGTGGTCGCCCCGGACGCCGGGCGGGTGCGGGTCTGTGAGCGGTGGACCGACCGGCTGGGCAGCCCGCTGGCGATCATTCACAAGCGCCGCGATCCGGACGTCGCGCACCAGGTCGCGGTCTCCGAGGTCGTCGGGGATGTGTCCGGGCGCATCTGCATCGTGGTGGACGACATGATCGATACCGGCGCCACGATCACCAAGGCGTCCGAGGCCTTGTTCGCCCAGGGAGCGGCCCAGGTCATCGTCACCGCCACGCACGGCGTCCTGTCCGGCGCCGCCGTCGATGAACTGAAGAACTCGCGGGTCAGCGAGGTGGTCGTCACCAGCACCCTGCCCATCCCGGAGGAGAAGCGCTTCGACAAGCTCACCGTGCTGTCGATAGCGCCGCTGATCGCCCGGGCCATTCAGGAAGTGTTCAGCGACGGGTCGGTGACCAGCCTGTTCGAGGGCCAGGCCTGATCCGTACCCGCTCCGGCCGGCCAACAGCAGGGGCCGCCGGCGGGGCTGGCTTTTCCGCCGGCGGCTGTCCTGCGGCCGGCAAGTCCGATGACGGCGCAAGCCGGGTGGGCGGTGGCCGCTGCCCCGCCCCGGCAAGCGCGGAGACAGCGGCCACCGGCTCCCGCGACCGCAGCAAACCGGTCGTCCGCCGGGTTGAGTCGCGTCCCGGGACCGTGCGGCCGTCCGGCCGCACGGGTCCCTGGTTCGCTGCGGGCCGCCCCCGCGGAGGTCCGCAGCTATTCCGGTCTCATCCGGCTCATCTTTCTCACCGTGGCTGAAATCGAGCATCTCAGCAGACGATTGCGCGACGATTAAGTCGTGATTGAGTCCGGACGGGGACTGTTCCGGCTACTGGGCCCGCTGGAGGCCTGGACCGGGCAGGACTGGACGGAGGTCAGCGCGGCCAAGCAGCGGTCCCTGCTGGCGGCGCTGCTGCTCCACCCCGGCCAGCCGGTGCCCACGGATGTGCTCATCGACGAACTCTGGCCCGGCGGCGCGCCCGCGAAACCGGGCAACCTGGTCAGCGTGCACGTGTACCACCTCCGCAGGCTGATCGGGGACGCGACGGGCCGGGTGCTGGTCACCAGGGCGCCGGGCTACCAGGTGATGCTCGGTCCCGGCGACCTGGATGCCGACCGGTTCGCGCGCCTGGTCTCCGCCGGCCGGCAGGCGCTCGCGGATGCCGAGCCTGCCCAGGCCGCGGACCTGCTCTCCGAGGCGCTGCGGCTGTGGCGGGGGCGGGCGCTGGCCGACGTGTACCCCACCCAGCTGATCGCCGCGGAGGCCGCGCGGCTGGAGGAGTCGCGGGTCGAGGCGCAGGAACTGCTGGCCGAGGCCGACATGGCCTGCGGGCGGCACGGCCAGGTCGTGCCGGAGCTGCGCAGGCTGGTCGCCAGCCTGCCACTGCGGGAGAAGCTCTGGGCGCTGCTCATCCGCGCCCTGTTCGGCGCCGGCCGTCAGGCCGAGGCCCTGGAGGCCTACGCGCAGGCCAGATCGGTGATCTCCGACGAACTGGGCGTCGACCCCGGTGCCGAGCTGCGGCAGCTCTACCAGCAGATACTGAACGCCGACGCCGCCGGGATCGCCCTGGCGCAGCTGGGGGAAGGGCCGGTGTCCGCGACGGCGACCATCGCGGTGCCGGCGCAGTTGCCCGCCGACATCGTTGACTTCACCGGGCGGGCTGGGCAGGTGAAGCAGCTGCACGGGCTGCTGACGCGGTCGGCTGCGGACGGCAAACCGGGAGCGGTGCAGGTCGCGCTGGTCGTGGGGTCGGGCGGGCTGGGCAAGACGGCGCTCGCCGTGCACGTGGCGCAGCTGCTGGCCAGCGAGTTCGCGGACGGGCAGCTGTACGCCAACCTGCACGGTGCCACGCAGCCCGCGGACCCGTCCGAGATCCTGGCCAGGTTCCTGCGGGACCTCGGCGCCGATCCCGCCCGGATCCCGCTGGGCGAGGAGGAGCGGGCCGCGCAGTACCGGACCAGGCTGGCGGGCAGGCGGGTGCTGGTCGTGCTCGATGACGCACGCGACGCCGCGCGGGTGCGGCCGCTGCTGCCGGGGAGCGCCTCGTGCGCGGTGCTGGTCACCGCCCGCCGTCGGCTGCCCGAGCTGGCCGGGAGCAAGGTTCTCGACCTCGATGTCCTCCCGCTGGATGAGGCCCGCGCCCTGTTCAGCTTGGTGGCTGGCCAGGAGCGCGCCATGGCTGAGCCCGCGGCGACGGAGGATGTGCTGGCGGCGTGTGCGGGCCTGCCGCTGGCCATCAGGATCGCCGGGGCACGCCTGGCCGCGCGGGGCTCGTGGACCGTGCGCACCCTGGCCGACCGGCTGGCCGACGAACGCAACCGGCTGGATGTGCTGCGGGCGGGCGACCTCGGCGTCCGCGCCTCGTTCGAGGTCAGCTTCGCCAGCCTGCCCGGCCCGGCCATCCCTGGCGGGGTCGACCCCGCCAGGGCGTTTCGCCTGCTGGGCCTCTGGACCGGGTCGTCGATCAGCCTGGCAGCGGCCGCCGCCCTGCTCGGCGCGGACGACGTCGCGGTGGCCGACGCCTTCGATGCGCTGGCGGACGCGCACCTGCTGGAGTCGCCCGCGCCGGACCGGTACCGATTCCACGACCTGCTCCGCGTCTACGCGGCCGACCGCGCCCGCAGCCAGGAAGCCGGCCAGGACCGCCTCGAGGCGGTTACCCGGGTGCTCAGCTGGTACCTGCTCACCACCGAGGCGGCCGCGACGGTCATCTCCCCGCTGCACGCCCGGGTGCCGCTCGGCCCGGTCCAGGGCGCCGTCCACCCGCTGGGCTTCGCGTCGCTTGATGCGGCCCTGGCGTGGTGCGAAACCGAGCGCACCGGGCTGGCGGCCGCCGTCCAGCTGGCCGCCGAGGCCGGCCTGCACGAGGTCGCCTGGAAGCTGGCGGCGGCCGCCATGAGCTTCTACTTCCGGCGCAGCCAGTGGGGTGACTGGGTGGCCACGCACCAGACCGGCCTGGCCAGTGCCCGGGCGCTCGGGGACCGTCGGGCCGAGGCCTGGATGCTCAACAACCTCGGCATGGCCTACGGGGTACAGCACCTGGAGGAGTCCGTCGGCTACTTCGAGCAAGCACTGGCGATCTACCGCGACCTCGGCGATCTGCAGGGTGAGTCGCGCGCCGCGACCAATGTGGCCAACGCTTACTTCGACCTGAGCCGATTCGGTGAGGCGCTCGAGGCCGCACAGCGGTCGCTGGCAATCCAGCGCCGGGCCGAGAAGCGCTACGGCGAGGGGATCGCGCTGACCGTGATCGGCTCCGCCTGCCGGGAGCTTGGCCGGTTCGGCGAGGCCATCGACCACCTGCAAGCGGCGCTGGCCATCTTCCGCGAGCTGGGTGACCGGATGACCGAGGCCGACGCGCTCAGCGACCTCGGCATGGCCTACCTCGGGCTTGACGAGGTGGACAAGGCAATCGGCTCCCTGACCGAGTCGCTTGCCATCTGGCGCACCATCGGTGCCCGGTACGGCCAGGCGGAGACGCTGCAGCGGCTCGCCAGGGCACAGCACCTGGTGGGCGATACGGACCAGGCGCGCGCATCCGCCCGCGAGGCCGTCCGCCTGTTTTCCGAACTCGGCGATCACGCCCGTGCCGCGGAGGCCGGGCGGAGCCTGCCGGAGACCGGCTGAGGGTGCCGATGACGGCCATTCGCGATTCGCCTGTTATTTCCGCCGTTGTCCCGGTAATGACCGCAAGCCATGACTACGCTATTGACTGATTCATTACCACCATTTGATACGGCCCCTTGTATTCAGGGGGCGGAAGGGACGGTCATGGGGGACCCAGAGGAGGGCACCACGTACGAGGGCACGACCTACGAAGGCACCACGTACGAGGGCGGCACCGAGGGCGCGGGCTCCGGCGACGGGGACGGGCACGAGGACGATCACGGCAACGGGGACGGCGGCCAGGGCGACGGGGACGACGAGGATCACGGCACCGGGGACGGCGGCCAGGGCGACGGGGACGACGAGGATCACGGCACCGGGGCCGGCGGTCAGGGCGACGGCACCACGTACGAGGGGTAACGGCGCACGATCTGGCGCCGCGTCCCCGGCAGCCCGGGGACGCGGCGTCAGCGCCCGCGGAGCCGGCTGCGCCGGTTGGTCAGCGCCTTCCGCAGCCGGACGCGGAACAGGATCCACGTCGCCGCTACGCCGTCCCCCCAGGTGAGCTTCTTGCCTTCTTCGCGGCTGCGCGCCTTGTAGTGGATCGGCACCTCATAGGGCCGTACGCCGCGCGCCAGCAGCATGGCGGTGAGCTCGGTGTCCAGGCCGAACCCGTTCTCCTTGACGGGCAGCTCGCGGAAGAGGGACAGCGGCAGCAGCTTCAGGCAGCTATGCAGGTCGCTGATCCAGGTGTTGAACAGCGCGTTCGCGGTGAACGTGTTGATCCTGTTGCCGATCACGAACCAGAAGGAATGCGCGGTGGACGCCCCGAACTTGCGGACGCCGTAAACCACGTCAGCGTCGCCCCGCTGCACCGGGGCCAGCAGGCTGAGGATGTCGTCGGCCGAGTACTCGAGGTCGGCGTCGAAGACGAGCATGTAGTCGCCGGTGGCCTTCGCCGCGGCCGTCCGCACGGCCGCGCCCTTGCCGCGGTTCACCGGGTGCTCGGCGATCACCACGCGGGGGTCGTCGATGCCGGACAGCGCGTCCATGGTGTCGTCCACGCTGCCGTCGTTGACGATGACAAGCTCGATGTCGCAGGGGTAGCGGACGTCAAGGAGCCGCTTGACTGCAACTCCCACGGTGGCTGCCTCGTTGTAAGCAGGTATCAAGATAGACAGCTTCAACCGTCTGCTCCCGGAATCGCCGATTTGGCTAGCCCACACCCTACTCGACTCTAGTTGCCCATATTGCAGGTGAATGAGGAATGCAGGTTGCCTGAAGCGGGGCGGACCGCTCGGAAGATCGTGAATGCCCGGTTGGATGATGAATCCGTGACGCCACCGCCGGGCCGGAATCTTTCCGTCCCCCCTCGACTTCGCGCCGCCGCCGCGGTGGGCGCCGCGGGCGCCGTCTATTTCGTGTTCGCCTGCCTCATCTACTGGCCGGCGGCGCCGCTCGACGCCAGCCGCCTGCCCGGCTGCGCATGCGGTGACCCTGAGCAGCAGACGTGGTTCCTGGCCTGGGTGTCATATGCGCTCACGCATGGTCACAACCCGTTCATCACGTCCTACCTCCACGCGCCGTTTGGGGCAAATCTCGCGATCGACACCTCGATGCCCCTGCTCGGGGTGCTCGGCATGCCCGTCACGCTGCTTGCCGGGCCGGTGGCCACGTTCAACCTGCTGCTTCGGCTCGGCCTGGCGGCGTCCGGCGCGTCGATGTTCGGCGTCCTGCGCCGCTACGTCTCGTGGTGGCCCGCGGCATTCCTTGGCGGCCTGATGTTCGCCTTCTCTCCCTACCTCGCCAATCAGGCGGCCCGGCACCTGTTCCTCGCCTTCGCGCCGCTGGTGCCGCTGTTCATCCCCCTGCTGGACGACTGGCTGATCAGCCGCACCAGGGCACCGCTTCGCTCGGGCCTGCTGATCGGGCTGGTCGCCGCGCTGCAGTACCTGATCTCGCCCGAGATAGTGCTGACCTGCGCGATGATGGCCGTGGCCGGGCTCGCTTTCCTCGCACTCAAGTACCGCGGCACCGTCGCCGAACGCATCGGCACCTTCGCCCGCGGCGCGGCGGCGGCCGTCCCCGCCTTCCTCCTGATCGCGGGCTACGGAGTGTTCATGCTCCTGGCCGGGCCGGACCGCCCGCGGGGCCCGGTCCATACCCTGTCCGGCCTCACCCAGTACCACGGGGACCTGCTGTCGCCGCTCTACCCCACGACCCACCAGCTTTTCGCGCCGGCCGCGCTGGCGTCGATCGGCAACCGCCTGCCCACAGGGCGCACGATCGAGGACGGCTTCTACCTCGGCTTCCCGCTCCTGGTCCTGCTGAGCTACCTGGTCATCCGCTGCCGCCGCGTGCCGCTCGCCGGGGTGGCCGCGGTCATCGGCGCAACCGCCTTCATCCTCGGGCTGGGCGCCAGGCTGACGGTCGATGGCCGGACGCTTCCCA
>Ga0070708_100005288_pt1 | contig 10225 bp, 9 predicted proteins | sample KBSK5503metaG_FD_65469 | JGI IMG/M metagenome (GOLD analysis project Ga0070708, IMG submission 65469) | Corn, switchgrass and miscanthus rhizosphere microbial communities from Kellogg Biological Station, Michigan, USA - KBS K5-50-3 metaG | ecosystem: Host-associated > Plants > Roots >... | reverse complement strand
CTTGATCGTGCGTTTCGCCATTGCTCCCCACTCCCCGTCTGAAAGGTGCACGGACTCCCGAGGCATCCGCGATCTGCGTACGGCGTTACGCTCACGCCGTGAGCCGTTCGTCTCGGCGGCATCGCCAGCCTAGTGAATCCCGCGGGTCGCGTCCAGGGCCAAGCTGACCAAGGACAGAGAAAATAGAGGGTGGACACGCCCTCCGGTCCGGGAGGATGATCGAAGCACAAGGGTGGAACCGGCTTCGCGCTCATGGCCCGAAACGAGCGCGCTGTCTGATGCGGTCGGGAGGCCTCGATGAGCACCACCACTACTGACGGCTCGGCCGCAACGCCACGCTCCCGCCGCCGGCCGCTGGTTCGCGCAATCCAGATAGCCGTTTCCGGCGCGATCGTCGTGGCCATCTTCGCCCTGATACTGCCGAAGATCGCGAAGTACTCCGATGTGTGGAAGACCATCACGAGCCTGACGTGGCTGGAGATGACCACGCTCGTCGCCGCCACGATCTTCAACCTGTTCACGTACTGGTGGCAGATGCAGTCGGCCATGCCCGGGCTGACCTTCTGGCAGTCGGGCGTCAACAACCAGTCGTCCACCACGATCTCCAACATCCTGCCGGGCGGCGGGGTGATCGCGGTCGGTGTGGCCTACGCGATGTTCCACTCCTGGGGCTTCACCGGCTCGGAGATCGCACTCATGATGACGACCACCGGCATCTGGAACGCGTTCCTGAAGCTGGGCCTGCCGGTCCTGGCGCTCGCCCTGCTCGCGATCACCGGCCAGGGCACCTCCGCGCTTCTGATCCCTGCGGTGCTGGGCCTGGCCATCCTTGCCGGCAGCATCGTGGTCTTCGCGATGATCCTGTGGAAGAAGTCCTTCGCCCGCGCCGTTGGTGGGGGCCTCGGAAAGCTGGCGTCGCTCCTCCGCAAGCCCTTCCACAAGCCGGCGGTCCACTGGGGCGAATCGGCGGCACGGTTCCGCAAGCAGACCATCAAGCTCCTGGAGAAGCGGTGGCCCGCTCTCACCCTGACCACGATCCTCAGCCACCTGGCACTGTGGTTCGTCTTGCTCCTCGCGCTGCGCCACGTCGGCGTGTCCGAGCACGAGGTCAGCACCATCCAGGTCCTGGCCGTGTTCGCCTTCGCCCGGCTGCTCTCCGCCGCGCCGATCACTCCCGGGGGCGTGGGCCTGGTCGAGCTGGCCCTGATCGGTGGCCTCTACGCTGCTGGCCGGCACCACGCCGACGTCCCGCTCGATGTGTTCAAGATCCAGGTGACCGCGGCGGCCCTCCTGTACCGGACCCTCACCTACGGCATCCAGATCCCGCTCGGGGGCTTCACCTACATGATCTGGCAGCGCAAGAGGAGCTGGCGGAAGCCGCAGCCATCGGGGCCGGAGGCGGGGCCGCCCTCGCCCATGGTGCTGCAGGCCGTTCCGTGAGACCGGCCAGGGCCGGACGGCCAGCGGCCCGAGTCCTCCTCGGCGTGGCCGTGATCCTCACGGCGTGCACCGCCCGCCCGACGACAGGGGAGTCTCACACGGGACCCCGACCCATCACCGTGGCCTCGTTCGACTTCGTCGAGAGCGAGGTCCTGGCCCAGCTCTACGCGCAGGCGCTCGAGGCGAAGGGTTACCCGGTCCAGGTCCTGGCCAACGCGGGGACCAGGGAACTCCTCGAACCGGCCCTCGCCGAGGGCCTCGTGGACCTCGTTCCGGAGTACTCGGGGTCGGCGCTCTCCTTCTTGACCCTGGGGTCTGAGCGGGCCAGTTCGAATGCCGAAGTCACGCACCGGGCCCTGTTCGGGGCCCTGGCCTCGCGTGGGGCGGTGGCGCTGGCTCCCGCGCCGGCCCAGGACGCCAACGCCCTCGTGGTGACCCAGGCCACGGCCGAACGGTACGGCCTCACCAGGGTCAGCGACCTTGCGCCCGTCGCACGGACGCTCGTGTTCGGCGGCCCGCCCGAGTGCCAGGAGCGGCCGCTCTGCCTGGTGGGCCTCACCAGGGTGTACGGCCTCACCTTCAAGGAGTTCGTGGCGCTCGACTCGGGAGGCCCGCTCACCTTTCAAGCGCTCCGCACCGGGGGGATCGACGTCGCTCTGATGTTCACCACCGACCCGGCCATCGCCACGGAGCACCTCGTGATCCTGGCCGATGACCGGGGTCTCCAGCCGGCGGAGAACATCACGCCGGTGGTTCGTCAGGCCGTCATCACGCAATACGGGTCCGCGTTCTCCGACACCGTGGACGCGGTCTCGGCGAGGCTGACCACGTCGGAGCTGCGGTCGCTGATCGGACGCGTCGACCAGGACGGGAGCAATGTCCGGATCGTCGCTGCACGGTGGTTGAAGGAACAGGGCCTCGCATGAGTAGGCGCTGATGGCAGACATCCTCGACACCTCGCCAGCCGCCCGGGCTGCCTCCGCGGAGAAGGTCATGCGGGTGCCCGAGAGCACCGACGACCGAATCCGAAGGACCCGAAAGCGACGACGACCCACCGGCGCCCCGGCGCCGCTTCCGCGCCGGATCGGGATCAGCGGGTCGTTGTGGATCGGGCTGATGGCGTGGGTCGCCATCGTGACGGTCCTGTTGCTCCGGGTCGACTTCGTGCTTCACCTCTCCGACCATGTCGAGACGTGGTGGATGCAACGCGTGGCGGCCATCCGGACCGGCTGGCTTACCGCGATCATGCGGGGCCTCAAGGTCGCAGGATCCGGCTGGGGAGTGACGGTCCTGGGGCTCGGGCTGGTGGGTGCACTCATGATCTACCGGCGGTGGCGACACCTGCTGGTGTTCCTGGGCAGCCTGTTCGTCATGGAGGAAGTGGGCAGCATCGTCTACAACGCGCTGACCCGCCCGCGTCCCTACGGGGTGACGATCATCAGCGGTTGGGGCGGGTTCGCCATGCCATCGCCACCCGTTGCCACCCTCTCGGCCATCCTGATCGGCATCGCCTACACACTCGTGCTCCCGGGGCGGCCCCGCTGGTACGCGAAGATCGGCACGGGCGCCCTCCTGATGCTGTTCGTGTTCGCCCGCGAGTACCTTGGCGTGGATGGGCCCGGCGACGCCCTGTACGGGGTCATCCTCGGCGTGGCGATCCCTCTGACCGCGTTCCGGCTGTTCACCCCCAACGAGGTCTTCCCGGTCGTCTACCGGAAGGGCAAGGCGGCGCACCTCGACGTGACCGGGCGGCGCGGCCAGGCCGTTCGGGACGCGATGAGGGACCAACTCGGCCTGACCGTCCTGGAAGTCAAACCGGTGGGGCTGGAGGGAGCGGGTGGCTCGACTCCTCTCCGGTTGAAGGTGGAGGGCGAACCCGACACGTATCTGTTCGCCAAGCTCTACGCCAGGAGCCACGTCCGCGCGGATCGCTGGTACAAGCTGTGGCGAACCATCCTGTACGGCACCCTGGAGGACGAGGCCTCGTTCCAGACCGTCCGTCGCTTCGTGGAATACGAGGACTACACGCTTCGGCTGATGCACGACGAAGGCATTCCCGTGCCGAAGCCCTCCGGCATCGTCGAGATCACCCCCGAGCGCGAGTACATGATCGTCATGGAGTTCTTCGCCGGCGCGGTCGAGATCGGTGAGGCCGAAGTCGAGGAGGGAATCATCGACGATGGCCTCCGCCTGATCCGTGATCTCTGGGATGCGGGGCTGGCCCACCGCGACATCAAGCCGGCGAACCTGATGGTCCGTGACGGCAAGGTACTCCTGATCGATGCGTTCTTCGTCCAGGTCAAGCCCTCGCCGTGGCGGCAGGCGGTCGACCTGGGCAACATGATGCTGGTGCTGGCCGTGCGGTCGGATCCGGAGATGGTCTACCAGCACGCGCTGAAGCTCTTCACCGCGGATGAGATCGCGGAGGCGTTCGCAGCGACCCGGGGTGTGGCCAGCCCCACACAGCTCCGGGCCTTCATGAAGCGGGACCCCCGCAATCTCGTCGGGAAGTTCCGATCGCTCGCGCCCGAGCGACGGCCCATCGCCATCCAGCGGTGGAGCGTCCGCCGGGTGCTGCTGGGCGTCGGGATGGCCCTCGCGTTCCTCACCGCCGTCGACGCCGGAGTGAAGGCGTTCTTCCCGGCCCAGAACCTGCAGATCCCCAGGGCGCCGGAATGCGGGCCCAACCACGCCACCATCCTCTCCGCTCAAGCCGTTCCGTCCGCGGCGGCCATCCCCTGTCTGTCGACGCTTCCCGCGGGTTGGACCTACGGTGGCGGCGACATCCACAGCGGGCACGCCCGGTTCTGGCTCGACTCCGACCAGGCCGGCATGCGAGCCGTCACCGTGACGCTCACGCCCAGCTGCGACGTGTCGAATTCCCACGAGGTCCCCTCCGACGAGGCCGGCACCCGCCGGTTCGAGAAGCCGGCGAGCCTCAGGCCCAGCCTGGTCGACGTTCGTTCGTACGTCTTCCCGGGCGGCTGCGTCACCTACCGGTTCGCGTTCGCCCCGGGAGCATCGACCGCCCTCCTCTTCGACGTCGACGCGGCCGTGGCCTTCGTCCCGCGCGCGGACCTGGTGGCCTTCGTCAGAGACACCGAGGACCTCGCGCTGTGCGGGCGAGGAGCTCCTTGCCCTCTGTGAGCGACGATGAGCCAGCCGGTCACGGTCGTTGCGTCCGAAGGGAAGGGGCCGCGGCCTCCAGAGCACCCGCTCCTGGGCACTCCGGGAAGGGACACGATCGTCACGCTCTTCCTCGCCGCCGCCACCGCGACGCTTTTCGTCCTGGTGGCGAACCACGCCAGCCGGGAGTGGATCCAGGGAGTGGACGACGCGTTCGCCCGCCGCATGGTCTCGATCCGAAGCGGGCCGCTGACGTCGGTAGCGAAGTTCTTCAACGTGCTCGGCCTCGTGTACGTGACGCTTCCGATCCGCGTGGCGATCGCCGGGTTCCTGGCGGTCCGCCGCCGGTGGTGGCACTTCGCGGCGTTCGTATCCGCGATCGTCCTCTCCGAGATCTCCATCGGGACGCTCAAGGGGCTGTACGACCGGGTCCGACCGACGGGCTCGCTCGTGCACACGAGCGGTGGCTCCTTCCCCTCGGGCCACGCGGTGGCAGCCAGCGTGACCGCCGTGGCGGCCGTCATCGCTCTGTTCCCGGAGGGACGAGGGCGCTACGCGTGGGGAGCCGTGGCGGTCGGCTTCTCGCTGGTGATGGCGCTGTCCCGGGCCTACCTGCTGGCACACTGGCTGTCCGACGCCGTGGCCGGCGTGTCGCTCGGCACGTCCATGGCGCTGCTCACCGCCCTGGTCGTGCACTTCGTCCGGGAGCGAATGGTCGGCGGGGCCGGGGGCCGCCCCATGAGCCTCCCCCCACCGCGCTGAAGCCTTCACATCGCCAGGCTCACCTGACCGCTCGCCGTCGGAAGGTCCCCGCGGGCGTGCGACCTCCTCGACCTAGACTGGGTTGATGCGGTTGGCGAGAGCAGGCGTGAGCATCGCCATCCTGGGCGCCGCCACGCTGTGCCTCCAGGGTTGCCAGGGAGCGTCACCCACCAACTCCACCTCTGGGCCAGGCTCCTCGACCGGGACCCCGCTCCCCGCTCGCCCGCCGGCCGTCCTGGATTTCCGCCCAGCCTCCTTCCACCTTCCGTTCGCCGTCCAGCGTGAGGTCGCCGTTACCTCGGGCCGCAGCATCTATCTCATGGGGGGCCTGAACGCGGCCGACAACTCGGTCGCCACGGTGGTGAAGGTGGACCCCGGCACCGGCCACGTCCAGACGATCGGAGAGATGCCCCGGCGCTTTCACGACGGCGCGGGAGCCGTGATCGGGAAGCGCCTGCTCGTGTTCGGGGGCGGAACGGGCACGGGCTCCGCCGTCGTGCAGTCCTTCGCCCCGCCAGCCGGCCCGGCCGAAGTCGACGGATCTCTTCCTCGAGCGCTATCGGACCTCGCGGCCGCCACCCTGGGTGGAGTCACCTACCTGGTGGGAGGCTACGACGGGATCACGCCGCAGCGGACGATCTACGCGACTTCCGACGGTCGTCGTTTTCGCCGGGCGGGCTTGCTTCCGGTGGGACTTCGCTACCCGGCGGTGACCGGGGTCGGTTCGACCGTGGTGATCGCCGGCGGCGAGACGACCCACGGCCCGTCGGGGAGCATCCTAGCGTTCGATCCATCGACCGGGGCCGTCACGATGGTCGCGCATCTTCCTCGGCCCCTGGGACACGCCGTGGCCTTCACGGTGGGGGGCGTCGTCTACGTCGCGGGCGGCGTGGACGGGTCGGGCCGCACCCTGCAGACGATCGTCGCGGCGGAGACCGGGAGCGGCCGGGTCAGCGTCGCCGGGAAGCTCCCGGCCCCGCTGTCGGACGCCGCGGTGGTGGTCCTGGGCGGCCAAGCATGGTTGTTCGGCGGCCTGCGGGGAAGCGCCGTCTCCCAGATCCTGGTGGCGTCGGTCCCGGCCACGTAGGAGGTCCCTACAAGGACCAGGTGTCGTTGATCACCGAGCCGCTGACCTGCCCCCCGAACATCACGATCCGGCGGATCGGGGGGTCGAACGTCATCCCTTGGGACTCGCGCTTCGCGGGCGGCGGACCCGCGTTGAGCTGTCTCCAGTCGGTCCCGTTCCATTCCCAGGTGTCCTGGAGGTCGCCGGTTCCGCTCCCGCCACCGAAGATCACCACAGCTCGAAGGGACGGCTCGTACGCCGAGGAGGAGTAGAAGCGGGAAGGCGGCTGGTGGGTCGGCGACTGGCGGGTCCACGTGACCCCGTCCCACGTCCATGTGTCGTAGGCGTTGAGGTCGGCGATGCCGCTGAACATGACCACCGTGTGGTTGGCTTGGTCGAGCTGGGCGATGGCAGCGCCACGCGCGGTGGCTGAATTCGCGGGGTGCAGGTTCCGCCAGTCCGTTCCGGTCCATTGCCACGTGGTGTTCTGGAAGAAGATGCCGTCGAACCCGCCGAACATGTCCACATGACCGTTGAGGGGATCGGTGAAAACCTGCGGGTTGGACACTTTGGGGGGCCGCGTGGCCGTGTTCCGGCGGGTCCAGCTCGAGGTCGAACCATCCCACGTCCAGGTGTCGCCGAGGTAGCTCGACCCGCTGAAGCCTCCGAACATGACCAGCTGCCGGGTGAGATGGTCGTAGGCGATCCCGGGACCCGCCCGAGGCGCCGGGCTACTCGCGGGGAACTGCTGAGTCCAGGTGACGCCGTCCCAGGTCCACGTGTCGCTCCGGTAGCCCGTGTTGTCGTATCCGCCGAAGACGAGGACCGTCGCGCTGACCGGGTCGTACGCCATGGCCTGCCCCGCTCGGGCGGGCGGCGAGCTCGGCGGGGCGAGGTCCGTCCACTGGCGAGCGCGCGTCGCGGCACCGCCGGCCGGCGCGAAGCTCAGGGCCGCGACCACGGACGCGATGAGGGTCGCGATCCCCAGCCGGCGGCCGGAGAGAGCGACCATCATGCGCAAGGCTCCAGCTCCATGAAGGAGAGCAACCTACACAACCCCCTGCCAGCTGGTCAATGCAATCCGAGGAGCGATGAAGTCCAACAGCTTAGATCCCAGGTGCGAGATGAATGCCATCGTCAGCCCTGGGCCCCTCGCAGCTCAGTGGGCGGAGCAGGTCGGGACTGCCAACGGTCAACGGGACGGAAGTCAACCCGTGGGCGTTCGGATGGGTTTGCGGATTTGGGTTCGTATTGTGCCAAGCTAAGTGCACAGCTTCCATCCGTGGGTTCCGAGGAACGCGGCGGCCACGATGTGCCCCTGCGCCTTGGCTACCCGTCCTTCATCAGGCGAGTCGTCACCACCTTGTACACGCTAAGCACGAGTACCATGCCTTCGACCCATAGCGAGGCCAGGCCCAGCGGCTCCCGCCAGTTGCCGACATTGTCGGGAAAGCTCGGTAGGCCGGTCGTCCGGGTGAGGATGAAACCGACGAGGGTCAGGCCTGCGGCCCCGCCCGCAACCATCCACGTGAGCCGGGAGTCCGTCCGAAGCAAGATCCCGCCCGCCAGGAGCGAGACGATCATCAGCATGATGTATAAGCCGAACACGACTTGCTCTCGTCGATCATGCTGAACGAGTCGAGAAAGTGGATCAGGGCGATTCCCACCAGGCCGACGATTCCAACCGCCCGGCCCACCTGATCACGGAGGACTGCCTCGCGTCTGTCCATCAGCAGTATCCCCTTCCCTCGCCGACGACCGGTCAACGACTCTGCCCCGAAGATAGGCTAGGCCCAATGTCGACGACCGAGCAGTGGTTCCTTGGCGCCGAGGAGCGCGGCAACGCCGTCTCGGAGATCGACCGCCGCCGGGGGGACGGCCGAGGCTGGACCGAGGGGAACGCCGTCACGCCGCTGATCCACGGGGCCGCTTACTTCGCCCGGCTACACCAGGAGCTTTCCAGCCTGGGTCCGGGGGACCAGGTGTGGTTCCTCGACTGGCGAGGGGACGCCGGGCAGCGACTGGCCGGACCAGGTTCGGAACTGGGTTCGGTTCTCGCCGGCGCCGTCCGGCGGGGGGTCGACGTGCGTGGGCTGGTGTGGCGGTCGCATCCCGACCAGGAGGGGTACGCGGAGCAGGAGAACGCGCATGTCGGGCAGGTCGTGAACGACGCGGGCGGTGAGGTGCTGCCCGATGAACGGGTCCGCCGTTTTGGGTCGCACCACCAGAAGCTCGCCGTCATCCGAAGAAGCGACCGCGCCGGGGAGGACGTCGCGTTCGTCGGCGGGATCGACCTCTGCCATGGGCGGGGCGACGACGAGCGACACCTGGGCGATCCCCAATCCATCGCTCTGGACGAGCGATACGGGCCGCGCCCGGCCTGGCACGATGTGCAACTCGAGGTCCGGGGGTCGGCGGTCGGTGACCTCGCTGAGACCTTCCGCGAGCGCTGGGTGGACCCCACGCCGCTCGATCACCGGAACCCGTGGCGGGCCCGGATCCGACGCCTTGTCCGCCAGCCCAAGCGCGCGAGTGCGCTGCGGCCGGTGCTGCCCGATCCGCCCTCGGCCGGGAGGATGGCCGTGCAGGTGCTGCGAACCTACCCGGCGAAGCGCCCACCGTTCCCGTTCGCGCCGCGGGGCGAGCGAAGCGTCGCTCGCGCATACGCGAAGGCGCTGGCGCGTGCCCGGTCCCTGATCTACGTTGCGGATCAGTACCTGTGGTCGACGGACGTCGCTCGGTTCTTCGCCGACGCGCTGCGGCGTTCCCCCGAGTTGCGGCTGATCGCGGTGGTGCCCCGATACCCCGACCGGGACGGCACGCTGTCGGGGCCTTTGAACCGTATCGGTCAACAGGAGGCACTGGCGATGGTACGCGGGGCAGGCGGCGATCGCGTGGCCGTGTACGACCTGGAGAACGAAGCCGGTCGGCCGATCTACGTCCACGGGAAACTCTGCGTGAACGACGACGTGTGGATGGCCGTAGGGTCGGACAACTTGAACCGGCGCTCCTGGACGCATGACTCGGAAGTCGCGTGTGCCGTGCTCGACCCCGAGCGCGATGAGCGGCCGCCGGTCGATCCCGCCGGGCTCGGCGAGGGGGCGCGGGTGCTCCCGCGAAGACTGCGCTCGACGCTGTGGCGCGAGCACCTGGGACCAGAGGTGTCGGAGGCGGAGGTCCTGGATCCTCAGGCGGGCTTCGAGGCGTGGCGCCGCATGGCCCAGGCGCTCGACACGTGGCACGCGGAGGGGCAGCAGGGACCGCGTCCCGGGGGACGCGCCCGTCGGCACCAGCAGCAAGCGGTCCCGGGCTGGGCCTCATGGTGGGCCCGCCCGCTCTACCGCCTGGCTGTGGATCCCGATGGACGACCACGGGACCTCAAGCGCTCCGGAGGTTTCTGACCAGAGGCCAGACGGGTTGAATGGGGTCGGCTGGGGGACCTGGACGCTTCGTTTGAGGAAGGGAGGACGGCATGGGGTGCCTCGTCGCGGCGACGGGGTCGGTATCGGGCGAGATATGGAAGGACCTGTTCCACCTGCAGGTGCCCTGGGAGGAGAAGGTCATCCGGGCAGTGGTCGTGTACGTATTCCTCGTTATCGCCTTACGGCTCTTCGGCCGGCGCGAGCTCGGCCAGTTCACGGCGTTCGATCTGGTGGTCCTTCTTACGCTGTCGAACATCATGCAGAACGCGATGATCGGCAACGACAGCTCGCTCCTAGGCGGGCTCGTCGGGGCAACCATGCTCCTCACCGCGAACCTTGGACTCGCCTATCTGGTGTTCCGGAGCAGGTCCTTTCAGCGATTCGTCACGGGGGAGCCGAGGATCCTCAT
>Ga0070708_100005287_pt1 | contig 10227 bp, 10 predicted proteins | sample KBSK5503metaG_FD_65469 | JGI IMG/M metagenome (GOLD analysis project Ga0070708, IMG submission 65469) | Corn, switchgrass and miscanthus rhizosphere microbial communities from Kellogg Biological Station, Michigan, USA - KBS K5-50-3 metaG | ecosystem: Host-associated > Plants > Roots >... | reverse complement strand
GAGCGACGTCCAGACGAAGTTCGGGCTGGCCATCCTGGCCTTCGGCATCAGCAACATCGCCTCCACGGTGGGATACGAGCTGAGCATCGAGCACGCGCCGTGGTCGCTGCACACCGTGTGGGCGCCTCTGGTCTTCTTCGTCATCGGCGCCCCCCTTGTCTTCACCCTGCCCCTCTTCATGTTCACGAAGCAGCTCTACCGGGTGAAGAAGCGGGCGCGCGAGGAGCTGTACGAGAGGATGGGTGACCGCGCGAGGATCTTCGAGGACAGGTGGCGGAAGGTCGAGCCGTCCGTCAGCTTCAACGCCGAGCTGCTCCAGTGGCATCAGCTCCGGACCCTGTACGAGCACGTGGAGAAGATGCGGATCGTGCCCTTCGATCTGCGCTCCTTCGCCGAGCTGCTGGTCCAGACCCTGGGCGCCCTCGTGCCCTTGCTCGGCTATCTGAACCTTCCCGAGCCGGTGCTGAACGTGCTCGAGCACGGCACGAAAATGCTCCACTGAGCGAAGTCTGCGGCGCCGTGGTATGTCTCGGGGGCGCCCCGGGGCGAGGTGACAACTCCCAACCGCGTCTTCACGGAGGTCAGACGCTCATGAAGATCCTCTACACGCCGCTCATGATCGTGCCGTCGCTGGATCCCGCCCAGCGGGCGGGCATTCTGGAGGCGGCCGGTCCTGATACCACCCTCGTGGAGACCAAGGACGCCGCCCGCCAGCGCGCGGAGATCGTCGACACCGACGTGCTCTTCGGGCGCGTCTCGAACGACACCTTCCTGCTGAACCGGCGCCTGCGCTACTACCACTCGATCGGGGCGGGGGTGGACGCCATCCTCACTCCCGAGCTGGTCCAGAGCGACGTCATCCTGGCCAGCGAGAAGGGCGGCGTGGGCATCCACCTCGCCGAGCACGCCCTCGCCCTCCTCTTGAGCCTCACCCGCGGCCTGCACACGGCGATTCGCCAGCCCGACTATGCCCTGCGCGAGCCCATCCGCCTCGAGCAGCGCGAGCTCTACGAGGCGACCATGGGCATCGTGGGGTTCGGAGGCACGGGCCGCGAGGTGGCCCGCCGCGCTCTCGCCTTCGGCATGCGGGTGCTCGCGGTGGACATCGAGGACGTCCCGCCCGAGCCGGGCGTGGAGGCGATCTGGAAGCCCGACCGGCTCTACGAGATGCTCGGGCGCTCTGACGTGGTGGTCATCGCGCTGCCCCTGACCAAGGCCACGCGGCACCTCTTCACCCGCGATCTCTTCCGGCGCATGCGGCCCACGGGCATTCTCGTCAACGTCACGCGCGGCGAGATCGTCTACGGTGACGATCTTCTCGCCGCCCTCGATGAGGGGCTCCTGTGGGGCGCCGGCCTCGACGTCACCGATCCCGAGCCCCTGCCCAAGGGCCACCGGCTCTGGACCCATCCGCGCGTGATCGTGACGCCCCACACGGCGGGCGGCTCGCCGCGCCGCGCGGGGCGCGTGATCGAAACCTTCATCGAGAACCTCCGGCGCATGCGGACCGGTGAGCCGCTCCTCGCCCTCATCGACAAGGAGAAGGGGTACTGAGCGCCTTTCCGCTCTCGCAATCTCTACGAGCTCCAGGTCGCCGACAAGGCTGGACGCAGGACCAACGCGTTCACCGCCACCCTCGAGGTCCGGCTCTGACCGCTTCGGAATTGCTCCGCCTTCCGGCCTCCTGATAGGCTACCCGCGTGGTCGACGGGGAGCGCGAACGCGAGGAAGAGGTGTCGGCCGGCGCCATCAGGCGGCTGATCCGCTCCGTCCACGCCCACCTGACCCTCTCGCGCTTCCAGGCCATCGTGGGGATCACGGCCGGGTTCATCTCCATCACCGTCGGCCTGTACTCCTATTTCCATCAGCGCCCCTCGCTTCCCGTCACGGGCGAGGTGGTGGCCATTCTCCAGGACGCCCGGACGGGGCGGCCGGTGGCCGACGCCTCCGTGGAGGTGCTGACTCTCAAGAACGCGGTGGTGACCACGTTGACGCCGGGGGCCGAGGGTCAGGCCCGGGGCAAGCTCAAGGAGGGTACGTACCGGCTGCGCGTCACCCATCCGCGGTTCACCGCCGAGGTGCGCCAGGTCGAGATCGTGGCGGGCCAGATCTCCGAGGTGCGCTTGAAGCTCGCCCAGTCGAATCCGCGGGCCAGCCCGGTCGACGATGCCGTGGGAGCGGTCAAGAAAATCTTCAAGTGAGGTCACGCGCGCGAGAGACGGCTCGCTCTGGTACTTTGCTCACTCCCTGATGCGGATGTTTGCGAACGCGACGGTGCCCGTGTGGGTCTGGATTCCGATGAAGCCGGAATCCGGATCTTCGCTCTTCTTTCTGCCGCGAAACCTCTCGACGGGATCGGCGGGGTCGGCCGTGAAGGCGGTGGCGGGCTGACCATCGAGTGTCACTTCGTACGTGCGACCGGTCACTTTGATCTCGTACGCGTGCCACACACCGGACGGAAGGCTCTGATTGTTGGCGTAGTTCTGCTGGCCCAGCGCCGTGCCGAGGCCCGTGATCTTGTAGATCGCTCCCGTGCGATTGAAGAAATGACCGTCGGTTTCGCTCTTCCGCGTATCCCCGCGGGCCTCTTCGTCGATCTGGACTTCATAGCCGGTGTCGACGGCGACCGTGGCCAGGTTGCCGGGCACGTCTGGCCCCGGAGTGCCAGGCAACACGGGCTTGCGCGGGTCGCGGAAACGGACAAACACGCCGGAGTTGTCGTTCGCATTGCCCCGCGGATGCGGCAGGTAGAAATCGAGTCGCAAGGTGAAGTCATCGAACTGTCGCGCACCGTAGTAGAGCAGCCCGATGCCATTGCCCGGCTGGGCGACGAGGGCCCCCTCGCGGACGATGAATCTCCCGCCGCCTACCATGAGCCATTTCGTGAAGACGACGGCGGGGTCCTCCTTGCCATCGAAGAGTGAGGTGAAACCGGCCTCTAGCTTCTGGGCGGGGGGCGCTGGAATCAGATGATCACCGAGTCGCCGGGCAAGGGCGATGCCCGTCAGCATCGGATTCGGTGAGCCGATCGTGGGAAAGAGCGCAGGACCCGCGACGTACGCGTTCGTCAGGTCATGAAAGCGACAGTTCGCGTTCGTGACCGACGTGCTTGCATTGTCACCGAATCGCAAGGTGCCGGCCTCGTGGTGCGTGGTGCCGAGGCCGTCACGGCGCCCCGGGCCGCTCGCGTCGGAAGACTTGTACGGCAGAATCGTCGCGAGAGCGTGGGGGTCGACATTCGTAGCGATCACCTGCTGGTTGGCAAGTACGTCGATCTTCTCTCCATTGGCAAAGATCAACGCGACATCATCCGACGCCTTGTCCATGGCATTCCACAGCTCCTGGTCGCGCAGGGTGGGCTGGAGATTGACCCAGGCCCGCCGCGTCTGAAATTCATCGTTCTGCTGCGGATTGAGATCAAGAGTGACGTTGCTCATGCCGTTGTCCGGCTGCATCTCGCCTATGCCACGGATGGTGATGACGACCAGCGTGTCCGAGGCATGCTTGTGTGCGTCGAAAGTGTCGATGTCGGGGATCTTCTTGAACAGTTCGGCCTCGGAATTGCTTCCGCCCGCGCCGAGACCTGATGCGGTGATCTGGAAATGGAAATGACCGAAACCATCCGGCGATCCGTCCGCCTTGGTGAATTGATGCCGACCTTTGACGAAGAGTGCCGAGGCTTCCAGCGCTTTCACGGCCCCGGGCAGCGACGTCAGGGCGGCGCGCGGAATCCGGATGTCCACGTTCGAGCGCAAGTGCGCCATGAGGTTTGTGCCGATCTTCCCATCGCTGCCAAAGGAGAGCAGGGCGAGCCGGGTGCTCTCGATGGTGCCCAGGGCGATGATCACTCGAGCGTCCGGCGAAACGGGAATCGGCCCGCGCTCGGTGACGACCTCGGTGACGCGCCTCCCGGCCGCCTCGACCACGGTGTTCAACCGGATCACATGACACCGCGGTACGACCATCAGGCGCTTGCGCACATCGTTGTTTGGCGATTCCGCATACGCCTCCCGGGCCGCCTTGATGAGGAGGGGAACCGTGCTGAACTTGTTGAACGGAAAGAAGCCTGCGTGGCCTGCCTGGCCTTGCACGGCGAGCGGGGCCTCGACCTTTGCCGCATTGCGAAGCTTCGCCTCGAGAGTGGCGCGATCGCCGGGATTGACCGGCGGCGGAGTAGGCGAGGGGATCCCGAGCAGTGCCGCGAGATCATCGAGGGACGCAGGGGTGTCGCGATACTCGACGGCCGGATGATCGGGCAGTGCGGCCAGGTTCATCGCGTCGCGTACGTTACCGGCGGTCAGGCCTTGGACAAGCTGCGCCCGCATCGCATGGTGCAGCTCGCCAAAGATGAAGTCGTTCGTCTCCGTCACGCCGATCTGATCGCTCGCCTGGCGAAAGTACCCTTTCCGATTGTCGGGAAGGGTCTTCGGCCTCAAGTCGTCCAGGACGGCCTGGGGCCAGACATTCGTCGGCAGCTCCGAGTCGAGGAGGCGTGGCGACCACCCGCCCCAATAGACCGAACGGCCCCCGAGGCAATAGGCGAGACCGGGGAAGGGGATAGCCGCGTTCCACGCGAGTCCCCAGACTTCTTTCTGCGGAGCATGATGGGTCACCGCGTCGCCGGCGTTCAGGCCGAGCACAGGGAGGTTCTGCACATGCTCCGGCAGCAGGAATGGTCCGCCATCCAGCACGAGAATGCGCTCGCTACGGTTTCTGCTGCGGAACCAGAGATGCTCGGCCACGGCCGTGCCGAATGTGCCTCCGCCGACTACAATGAAATCGAATGGGCGGAGGTCCCCGCGGGGAGGCAGGCCAGCGGCGTTGCGGGCATTCGGGTCAATTGTCACAAGCGCTTCGTCGAACGTGTTCCCAACGTACCGGCCGAGCACGTCACGCGTGAAGTCGGTGTACTGGGTAGGTGAGCCAATGTTCATAAGAGACCTCGTGGCCGTTGGAATTGTTTGAGGAAGGCTCTCATTCCTTGGCATCCGTGATCGCGCTCGGTGTCCCGCAAGGCTTCGATGTTCCCGAGGATCTGCCCGAAGAGGCTCGGCGTCAAGCTCCACTCGGGCAGCGGCCGGGCTTCAGAGAGGGCCACACCGCGTGCGGAAGGCATGCGGGTCCTGCCGGCGTTTGACCCACTCCTGACGATCTGGCAGGATCGGCCCGCCGAATGTGATTCGCTGAGCGCAGTTCAGAGGGAGGGCCTCCCCATGAGCGTGACGATCTTGTATCAAGAGCGTTTGCCCTACGTTGCCGCGGCCGAGGCGAGCGGCGAGGATCTGTGGGTGGCGGCGGGTGAGCTTCCCGTGGCCACCGGCTGGGAACTGCGGCCGCAAGGAGCCTGTCGTGGGGACGTGTGCGTGCCCCTTCCTCGCGATCGGGAGGGCAATTTCGTGCGCGAGCATCCCGTGCGCGTGAATCTCCCCGCCTTGGCGCGGCTGCTTGGGCAGCCCGTGATCCACGAGGACGCGCACGGCGTCTGGTCCTTCGGCGAGTCCGCCGCCGCCCGTCGCGGGGACATGCAATCGCTCCGGGCGCCCGACTTCACCTTACCGGATCTCGGCGGCCGCGCCCACTCCCTTTCCGACTACCGTGGCCGCAAGGTGTTCCTCGTCTTCTGGGCCTCGTGGTGAGGGTGCCGCTTCGACCTGCCCGTGTGGCAGGCGCTTCACGAGGAGCTCGCGGGGCAAGGCTTCACGTGCATCGCGATCGCCCTCGACAGCGGCGGCCCCGCGAAGACGGAGCAGTGGATCCGCGCCGCCAAGCCGACCTATCCCTGCCTGATCGACGAGCGTCACCTCACGGCCGAGCTCTACGGCATCGTGAACGTGCCCATGGGCGTGTGGATCGACGAGACCGGGCGGATCGTAAGGCCGGCGGAGACGGCAGCGACGAGCGACGCCTTCCGCCGGCACCTCGACCGGACGACCAAGCAGATGAGCGCGCAAGGCCTGGCCGAGCGGGAGCGCGTGCGCGCGGCCTATCTGGGCGCGCTGCGCGACTGGGCCGCTCGCGGTCCCGCGAGCGCCTATGCCCTGTCCGAGGAGCAGGCTCGGCAGCGCCTGCCCGTTCTCCACGAAGAGCACGCGCGCGCGGCGGCCAGCTTCCGACTCGGCCAGTATCTCAGCTCGCGGGGGCACGGGCAGGCGGCCGCGCCATTCCTGGCGGATGCCCGCCGGCTCCATCCCGAGAGCTGGAGCTACCGGCGGCAGACCTGGGAGCTGGAAGAGCCGGGCAAGGCGGGCAGCGCGGAGTTCTGGGCCGCCGTGGACGCCCTCGGCGATCGGCCATACTATCCGCCCGCGCGGCTTTCCCCGTGAAGACGGCGCGCGCGCGTCGGACCCTGCGTTCCGCCCCGGCCGCGGCTGCGGTGCAACAGCCCCTCGGCCCCCTCCGTCTCGAAGCGGCGGCGCAGTCGGCGGACCTGTCGATCGCTCAGGTGCAAGGCCGCCGCCACCTCGGCCCCTGTCACCCGTCCCGCCACCAAGGCTTTGAGCAACCCCGCTCGCGGGGCTTCCTTCCGGCTCATCGTGAGTGTCTCCCGTGGGTTCATGGGAGGACACTTTCACTGAACAGTTAGGGGCGGACATTTTCATAGAACAACAGCAGTGATCCGGACGGCGGTTTGACCTGTCGCGGTCGCTCTGGCAGGATCGGCGCGGTATCGAGATGTCCGAGAGGAGTCGCGATGATCACTGGACCCGAAGCATGGCTCGGCCGTGAGATGGAGCAATCGACGGAATGGATCCGGCCCCTCTCGCCCCGCGCCATCACCGAGCTTGATACCGCCATCGACGGATTGAAGCAGCGCGGCCTCGCCTGGCCACACTTCGGCCGGAGCGACTTCCCGCTTCCCACCCTTTCCCGGGACCTGTCGAGCGTCCTCGATGAGCTCGAGGATGGCCGCGGGTTCGTCCTCCTGCGGGGCATTCCCGTCGAACGCTACACGGAGAGTGAGCTCAAGAGCTCTACTGGGGTCTCGGCGCGCATCTCGGAGCGGCCCGCTACCAGAACGCGCAGGGGGAGCTGATCGGCGAGGTGCGAGACGAGAACCGGCTCTACGGCGAGGTGAAGGAGATTTCCACGGACGCCCGCCTCGGTCGCTCCTCGCGCTCGAAGGCGCGCTCGAGCGGGCCCCTGCGCTTCCACACCGACCGCTGCGACGTGGTCAGCCTGCTCTGCGTGCGCAAGGCCCGCGCGGGCGGCCTGAGTAGAATCGTCAGCGCCGTGAGCGTGAGCAACGCGATCCTCGCGCGGCGGCCCGATCTCCACGCCGCGCTCTCCCAGGACTACTGGCGGAGCCGGCAGGGCGAGGAGGCAGGCGGCGAGCGCAAGATCTTCGCCATGCCCGTCTTCGCGGTGCACGGGGGCAAGCTGACCACGCAATACTCGCGGACCTTCGTGGAGGCGGCCCAGAAGCTCCCCGGCGTCCCCCGCCTCTCCCCCGCCCAGGAGGAGGCGCTGGACCTGCATGCCGCCGTCTGCGAGGAGCTCGCCTTCACCATGGAATTGCAGCCCGGCGACCTCCAGCTCCTCAACAACCACGTCGTCTATCACTCGCGCACGGCGTACGAGGATGACGATGGACCCGACCGCGACCGGCTGCTCCTGCGCCTGTGGCTGGCGCCTCCGAACGGCCGCGCGCTCCCGCCGGGCTTCGAGGTGCTCTGGGGCACCACGGCGCCCGGGGCGCCCCGCGGCGGCATCGCGCAGCCCGCCCTCGCCGGATAGCCGCCGCTCGACGGTAGCGCCGATCGCCATGCGCTGATCTGTGGCGACGAGTGGCGTCGCGTAGTCGCCACCGCCGCGCTGAGCAAAAAGGAGGCGCTCGGCGTCGATCTGCCTGCCGCGTCAGCGACCCTCGCTGACAATATTCTGGTCAGCGAAGGCCGCCCGGACGAGTCAAGTCACTGTTGCACAATGTCAACCTCCGATCGTTTCCTCGCGAGAAGATCTGGCACGATGCCTGCAGTCTAGCTGCGCAGGACGCCACGCAGGCTCCGACAAAGCGCCGTCGCTTTTCAAGTCGCGGCGCTTTTGTTTTGCCCGCGCATCGCTTCGACGATGCGCCGTGTGAGGAGGATGATCGTGAGTGATCTGACCGGCTTGTTTCTGGGCCTCTCGCCCTTCCTGGCCCTGCTGCTCTGGTGCGAACTCCGCGATCGGCGACGCGATCGGGCCGACGTGGTGCGCGCGGAGATTCACGCGGCCACCAACCACGCGCTCGGCGGCGAGACGATGCTCTCCATCCAGGTGGAGCCCGCTCTGCGCTGGCGGCGCGGACGCGTGCATCTCTCGGTGCCGGGCGGCTACGAATCGCTGATCGCCCGCGTTTCGCGAACGGTCATCGAGCGGCTGCCCAACCGATACGAGCTGGTCATTCACCGCGGGTTCGCCCCGGCGCAGGTGCGACAGCGGCCGAAGGGTGAGCGGAGCATGGCCAAGCGCATCTTGTTGGTGATGAGGGGCGGCGCCCGGGCCGATGACGCGCTCGCGGCCCACGGGGCCGCCGCCCTGGCGCGCAGGAGCGGGGGCACGATCCGGATGGCCTACATCGCCCCGATGCCCCCTCCGCGCGTGGACAAGCACGACCGCATCGTGTCGGACACGGACGGCGAGATGGCGCGTGTCAGCGCGGACGTGGGGGAGCGTCTGGCCGCGCTGGAACGAGAGGCCGATGATGTGTCAGTCGAGTTGGTGATCCGCTTCGGGCGGCTCGGGAGGGAGCTCTCGATCGAGGCCGAGGTGTTCGGAGCGGACCTGATCGCGATCGCCGCGAAGCCTCGGCCGGGGCTTCGCGATCGGCTCCGCGCCTGGTATCTCGCGCGCGTGACGCTCGGGTCGAGGATTCCTCTCGTCCTTCTTCCCCTGCCTGCCGTGGGCTCGCGCGGCTACCGAGAGGACGCCCCGGCGCTCTCCCTGCTCCGCGAGTAATTCTCGTGCCCTCGCGAGCACGAATGTTCCGCTCCGAGCGCCGGCTTCGCCGGCGCAATCGGAATGGGGGGAGGTTCGGAAGGGGGGCGAAGCCCCCCTCCGAGCTAAACTAAGCGCGATTGCGGAGCTTTGGGTCCCAGGCGTCGCGGAGGGTGTCGCCGAAGAGGTTGAAGCCGAAGACGGCCAGGCTGATGGCGAGTCCCGGGAAGATGGCGAGCCACGGCGCCTGCTCCATGAAGGCGCGGCCCGTGCTGCTCAGCATGAGTCCCCACGAGGGCGTGGGCGGCTGCGTGCCCACGCCGAGGTAGCTCAAGGACGCCTCGATCAGGATGGCGTTGCCGAGCCAGATCGAGGCGATGATGAGGATGGGCGCCGTCACGTTCGGCAGGATGTGGGTGGCGATGATGCGAAGATCGCGGCAGCCGATGGCCTGGGCCGCCTCCACGAACCGGTTCTGTTTCGCCGAGAGCACGGCGCCGCGGACGATGCGCGAGTTGCCGGGAATGATGACGACGGCGATGGCGAGCATGGCGTTGGTCGTGCTCGGCTTCAGCACGGAGACGATGGCCAGGGCCAGGATGAGCCCGGGAAGGGTCATGAGCGCGTCCATGACGCGCTGGAGGATCATGTCGAGCCGTCCTTCCCAGTACCCACACACGAGACCGATGATGGTGCCCGCCAAGGTGCCGATGCCGACGGCGAGCAGTCCCACCCACAGCGAGATGCGGCTGCCGTAGATGACGCGGCTGAAGACGTCCCGGCCGATATCGTCGGTCCCGAAGGGATGCGCCCAGCTCGGAGCGGCCAGGCGGATCTCGGGCTGGGCCGCGAGGGGATCGTAGGGCGCGAGGACGTCGGCAAAGATCGCGGTGAGGACCAGGAGCAGGATGAGGGCGGCCGACGCCATCCCCAGCGGCTTGCGCTTGATGACGGTCCAGAGGGCCCGTCCCCGACGCACCTCGACGACTACGTGCTCGTCGAAGGTCCGTCCGGGCGCGGTCGCGATGGCCATGGGCGCCTCAGCTCCTCACTGGTAGCGGATCCGCGGGTCGAGCCACGCGTAGGTCAAGTCCACGAGCAGGTTCAGGGTGACCAGGGTGATCGCGACCAGCATCACGTTAGTCTGCACGATCGGATAGTCGCGGAAGAGAATGGCCTCGACGGTCAAGCGGCCCATACCGGGGAGGGCGAAGATCGTCTCCACGATGACGGTGCCCGCGAGCAAGGTGCCGAACTGGCCTCCCACCAGGGTGATGACGGGGATGAGGGCGTTCTTGAGCGCGTGCTTGT
>Ga0070708_100005286_pt1 | contig 10227 bp, 7 predicted proteins | sample KBSK5503metaG_FD_65469 | JGI IMG/M metagenome (GOLD analysis project Ga0070708, IMG submission 65469) | Corn, switchgrass and miscanthus rhizosphere microbial communities from Kellogg Biological Station, Michigan, USA - KBS K5-50-3 metaG | ecosystem: Host-associated > Plants > Roots >... | reverse complement strand
TAGAGCAGGCCTGTGTCGCAGAACCGGTAGCCGAGCCTCGCCGCGGCGGCCGCACCGACACTGCTCTTGCCGGAGGAGGCAGGCCCGTCGAGGGCAACCACGAGCCCGTGTGCCGGTCCGCCGCTGGACGCTCCCATCCGGCGCAGGATAGGTGGCGCGGGTGACCTGCAACCGGATTGCAATCGGGGCCCGGCGGCCGTTGCCGGGCCGCTGTTGCGCATCCGCTCAACAGGAGTACCCTCCGCAGATCGTGAGCGCTGCCCCCGAGCCGCCCGAGATCCGCCTCGCCGACGTCACGAAGCGGTTCGGCGCGGTCGTCGCGGTGGACAACGTGTCGCTGACCGTCAACGCGGGCGAGTTCCTCACCCTTCTCGGCCCGTCGGGCTGCGGGAAGACCACCACGCTTCGGATGATCGGCGGATTCGACCTCCCCACGCGGGGGCGGATCGAGCTGCGCGGCCAGGACGTGACCAACCAGCCACCCGATCGGCGCCCGGTCAACATGGTCTTCCAGAGCTACGCCCTGTTCCCGCACCTCGACGTCGCGGGCAACATCGCGTTCGGGCTGAAGCGGCGCGGCGTGGACGGCGCGGAGATCAAACGCCGCACCGGCGCCATCCTCGAGAAGGTCCACCTCTCGGGCTACGAGCGCCGGCGGACCCACGAGCTCTCCGGCGGCCAGCAGCAGCGGATCGCGCTGGCGCGCGCGCTCGTGAACGAGCCGAACGTCCTCCTGCTCGACGAGCCGCTCGGGGCGCTCGACCTCAAGCTCCGGAAGCGCCTCCAGCTGGAGCTCAAGCGGATCCAGCAGGACGTGGGCATCACCTTCGTGTACGTGACCCACGACCAGGAGGAGGCGCTCACGATGAGCGACCGGATCGCGGTGATGCATGGCGGCCGGATCGAGCAGGTCGGGCTGCCGGAGGAGCTGTACGACCGGCCCGCGTCGTCGTTCGTCGCCGACTTCATCGGCACCACCAACCTGCTCGCGGGCACGGTCGAGAATGTCGGCGCGGATGCCGCGTTCATCCGCCTCGACTCCGGCGATCGATGCGTGGTCGCGGCCGATGGTCGCCGCCAGGGCCAGCCGATCCAGCTGAGCATTCGACCGGAGGCGATCAGCATCGGGGCGTCGAACGGCGCCAACGGCGCCAACGGCGCCGACCGCATCCAGGGCGAGGTGGAGCAGGTCGCCTACCTCGGCGCAGCAGTGCAGTACCACGTCCGGACCTCGGGCGGTCTCGGTCTGTCCGTCCTGGCGGGCAAGACCGCGTCGCGCTTCGCATCGGGCGACTCCGTCGTGTTGGCATGGGCCCCGAGTGATGCCCTCGTCCTGGGCGATCGATCGGGCACAGTGGAGGAAGAGTGATGACCGAGCGGAACCTGCCGGGGATCAGCTTCACCGAGGCCCTGGAGCAGCGCCTCGACCAGGCCAATTGGAGCCGCAGGGAGTTTCTGGCTCGCGTGGCCGCCTTCGGCGCCGCGACCGCCCTGAGCCAGCTGCTCATCGCATGCGGACAGGGCGGGGCGAGCCCGACCGCACCCCCGGCGACGCCCGCGGCGACCACGACCGCGGTGGCCACGCCGACCGCCGCGCCCACCCCGGTCCCGACACCAGAGAAGGAGCTGTTCGTCTACAACTGGGACGGCTACATCGGCGAGAAGACGGTCGAGCAGTTCCACGACAAATACGGCATCACGGTCAAGTACGACCTGTTCCCGGACGAAGCGACCCAGATCACAACCCTGAAGAAGGACGGCAAGGGCGGCGGGTATGACGTCTCCTACCCGGCCTCGACCTGGATGCCCGACTTCACCCAGAACGGCATCGTCCGGCAGCTCGACCACTCGCTCATCCCCAACCTCAAGAACCTGTCGGCCGCATGGCAGAACCCGGGCTACGACCCGAACAACCAGTACTCGGTCCCGAACTACTGGTGGACCACCGGCTTCGCGTGGGATCCGCGCAAGATCAACAAGGACCTCACGAGCTGGGACGCCCTGTGGGACTCGGCCTACGACAACCACATGTCGATGCTCGACGACATGCGCGAGTGCTTCGGCGCAGCCGCGTTCCGGCTGCACCTCTCGCCGAACACCAAGGACACAGGCGAGCTCGACCAGATCCTCACGATGCTCGAGCAACAGAAGCCGCTGCTGCGCCTCTACACCCAGGACGACATCAGCGACCTGACCAGCGGCACCGTGTGGCTGACCCATGCCTGGTCCGGCGACTGGGTCCAGATGACCTACGACAAGCCGAAGACCAAGTACGTCATCCCGGCCGAGGGCGCCGTCAAGGGCAACGACGTGATGGTCGTCCTGTCGGGCGCACCACATCCGATCGCCGCACACCTCTGGATCGATTTCAACCTCGACGCGGACGTGAGCGCGGCGAACACCAACTACATCGGCTACATGGGCCCGAACGATGCGGCGCTGCCCAAGATCGAGGGCTACATCAAGGACGACCCCCGCCTCAACCCGCCGCCCGAGGTGCTGGCCGAGCTCATCGAGCTCGAGTACCTCCCGCAGCCCGACCTCGACCAGTACACGAACCGCTGGACCGCCCTTCGCGCGTGACCGCGAGCGCGACACCAGCCGACCAACCAGGCGTCTCGGCCCTCGGGAATACCCGGGGGCCGATCGCCGACCGGGTCGCAGCCGGGATCTTCCTGTTGCCCGGCGTGGTCTGGCTCGTCGTTCTGTTCCTGCTCCCGCTCGGGATCATGGCGGTGATCAGCCTTGGCGCCGTCGACCCGGGCGGGCACGTGACGCTCACGAGCCCGAGCCTGGACAACTACGGTCAGGCGTTCCGGCCCGAATACCTCCCGGCGTTCATTCGATCGCTCTACTACGCGGGCGCCGCGACGGTGCTGTCGCTGGCGATCGGCTATCCGGTCGCGTACTGGATCTCGCGGCACGGCGGGCGGCGCAAGATCCTTCTGCTGATCCTGGTAATGCTCCCGTTCTGGACGAGCTGGCTCATCCGGACATACGCCTGGATGATCATCCTGCGGGACAACGGAATCGTGAACTCGCTGCTGGTCGACACCGGCGTGATCGACGACCCGATCCCGATCCTCAACACCGACTTCGCGGTGATCCTGGGCATGACCTACGGATTCCTGCCTTACGCGATCCTGCCCCTGTTCGTCTCGATCGACCGGCTCGACGAATCGCTCGTCCAGGCCGGCCGCGACCTGTACGCGTCCGGCCGCGGCGCGTTCCTGCACGTGACCCTTCCGCTGACGATGCCCGGCATCGTGGCCGCGGCGCTCCTGACGTTCATCCCGGCTCTGGGCGATTTCGTGACGCCGGATCTCCTGGGCGGCACGGATACGACGACGATCGCCAAGCTCATCCAGGTCATCTTCACCAGCGGCCGCGACTGGCCGTATGGCTCGGCCCTGGGGTTCCTGCTGATGGCGGTGACCATCGCCGGAACCCTCCTCGCGCTGCGAAGCCTGCGCCGCGAGGTGATCGGGTGACGCCGGCGTGACGAGTCGACCGAGCCGCTGGCTTACCGCGTTCACGCTGGCGGTGTACGTCGTCCTCTTCGCGCCGATCGTCGTGCTGATCGTGTTCAGCTTCAACCAATCGCGCCGGAACTTCGTATGGCTCGGCTTCACGACCGACTGGTACGGCAAGCTCGCCGGCAACCAGCAGATCCTCGACGCGCTGTGGGTCACGATGCAGGTCGCGATCGTGGCCGTCGTCGGCTCGACGATCCTGGGCTCGCTGCTCGGGCTCGGACTGGCCCGCATCCGGTTCCGGGGATCGGGCGCGGTCCAGACCCTGCTCCTGCTGCCGATGATCACGCCCGAGGTCGTGATGGGCATCAGCCTGCTGGTCTTCTTCACGCAGCTCTTCAGCCTGAACGGCTCGATCGGCCAGATCATGCTGGCCCACATCACGTTCTGCATCTCGTACGTGGCGATTACGGTCCGGGCCCGGGCGGCCAGCCTCGATCCGCGGCTCGAGGAAGCAGCCCGCGACCTGGGCGCGTCCGCGTTCGGGGCGTTCAGGCACGTCACCCTGCCGCTTCTCGCCCCGGCGATCGCGGCCGGCGCCATGCTCGCCTTCGCCTTGTCCTTCGACGACCTGATCGTGACCTCGTTCAACGCCGGCGTCGGCTCGACGACGCTGCCGATCCAGATCTACAGCTCGATCAAGTTCGGCGTGACGCCACAGATCAACGCGATCTCCACGATCATCGTCGCGGTCGTATCCGTCGCCCTGCTGGTCGCGTGGCGGCTCGGCGCGTTCCGCAGCGCGGCGCGCGCGGTCATCGCCGATCCTGACGCCGCCTAGTCGGTCTTGCCCAGCGGCACCCGCTTGGTGGCGTCGAGGAACGGGATCGCGGCGCTTCGCGCGGGCCACAGCTCGCCGTCCGGGGCCACGATCTCCAGCTCGGTGCCGGGACCGGACAGGTCAATCGGCAGCCACACGTAGCCGATGTTGCGCTCCAGGCGCGGTGACCAGATGAGGTCGGTCACCAGCCCGACGGGCTCGCCACGGTGCAGTGCCGGCCGCTTCTCCGCCAGCTCGAACGGGAGTGCGTCGCCAGGTGCTTCGATGCCGACGAGCTTGCGCGAGACGCCACGAGCGCGGATCTCCTCGAGCGCCACCTTGCCGATGTAGTCGGCCGTCTGCGGCTCGACGAGCCGCTCGAGCCCCATGATCTCGAACGGGTTGTTGGCGATCGTCATGTCGGAGCCGTAGTTGAAAATGCCGGCTTCGATGCGCCGCGCCTCAACGGGGGCCACCGCGCGGATCGAGAACTCGCGACCGGCCTCGAAGACGCGGTCCCACAGGTCCCCGCCTCGCGAAGGGTCGCGGAGGTAGATCTCGTAGCCGACCTCGCCGGTCCAGCCGGTTCGGCTGATCACGACCGGGATGCCGTCGACCTCGGTCGTGAGCGTCCAGTAGTACTTCACATCGTCGATCGCGGGACCGAAGAGCTTGCGCAGGGTGTCGCGCGACTTCGGGCCCTGCACCTGGATCGGGTAGACCTCGGGCTCGCGGACCTTGACGTCCAACCCGGAGCTCACCGCGGCACCGCGGGCGTACAGGCCGGCGTCGCTGTCCGCGAGCGCCAGCCACCAGCGGTTCTCCTCGATGCGCAGCAGCACCGGGTCGTTGACGATGCCGCCGTCGTCTGCGGTGATCAACACGTACTTGCCCTGGCCGACCGCGCATTTCGTCAGGTCGCGGCAGGTCAGCCGGTTCGTGAACTCCGAGGCGTCCGGGCCGGTGATCTCGACGATCCGCTCGACCGAGACGTCCCAGACCGTGACGTCGTTGAGCAGCGCCCAGTACTCCTCGACTGGATCGGCGTAGTAGCCGGGCAGATACATGTGGTTGTAGATGTCGTATGCGGAGCAGCCCGCCGCGAGTGTCTTCTCGAAGAATGGCGAGCGCCGGTACCACGGCCCGAAATAGAGGGTGCTCGAGGTCGGCTTCGTGGCCTGGGGTGTTGCGAGGGCGGTCATCGGTGCCTCCTGCTGGGTAAACGTCGACGGGGCTGGGTCAGGCATCGGCACGCCCGCCGGGGTCTTCGAAGTCCCAGTCCGGGTCCTCGGGGTCGGCGACGATCAGGGCATCGACCGCCACGGCCGTGCGGCCGGCGATCACGGGGTTGACGTCGACCTCGCGCCAGCTGGGATGGGCGTCGAGGGCGCGGCCGAGCCCGGCGATGAGCTCTCCGACGGCAGACCTGCTGACGTCACGGCGGCCGCGCGCGGCATCGAGGAGGCGCGCTCCGCGAAGCTCGCCGAGCATTGCCTCGGCATGCGCGCCATCGATCGGCGCGAGGCGCAGGACGACGTCGTCGAACACCTCCGCGAGCACGCCACCGATGCCCACGAGGACGAGGACGCCAAACTGCGGATCGCGCCGCGCGCCGACGATCAGCTCGATCCCCGCGGCCGCCATCGGCTGGATCAGCACGCCGTCGGGGTCATGATCCCGGCCCGCCGACAGCACCTTGCGGAGCGCAGCTTCGAGCTCGCGGCGATTGCGGACGCCGAGGACCACCCCACCCATATCGGTCTTGTGGGCGAGCCCGGGCGCGTCCAGCTTGACCGCCACGGGCCAGCCGAGCTCCTCGGCGGCACCCGCCGCCCGATCCAGCATCACCTTTGCGTCCTGACCATCGACCGCCACGGACGCGACGACCGGCAGGCCCGCCTCGCGCAGCAGCTCCAGGGATTCACGCTCCGGAATGACACGCGACGGCCGGTCCGCGGTCGCCTGCCCAACCGAACCCCGGACACTGTCGTAGCCGTATGCCGGAACCGCCACCGCCAGGCCAGACCACACCGCTCGCACGGGCCCGGACCTGGCCCTTGCCGCGTGCCGCCCCTCCCACCACGCGACGCGCGGGATCGCCCGGACGCCGGCCACGGCGCCACGCAGCACCGGGATGCCGCCGGCGTCGTCGAGCACGTGCATGACGCCTGACGGCGGGTCGCCGGAGGTCAGGGACACGAACACCGGCAGCACCTCGGGCCGATCGGCGGTTGCCGCGACCAGCTCGGCCGCCAGCGCTGCGGCAAGATCCGACTCGCTCTGTGGCGACCCGAACGGAAAGTCGTGGACCAGCGCGACGACGTCGTAGCCACCGGACGCGGCGAGCGTTTCGAACGTGGTTCGGTACGTCTCGAGGTAGTCCCCCACCCCCCATGGGTCGAGCGGATTCGCGATGTGGGTGAGGGTCGGCAGCGCAGCGGCGATGGCCATTCGCGCGGAGGCCGGGATCGGGGCGAGGTCGAGGCCGGTCCGCGGGACCAGATCCGCGATGAGCGAGGCCTCGCCGGTGGAGACGGTGACAGCGGCGGTCCTCCCCCGTCCGACGCGCCGGCCCAGATGCCGCGCGCGGCTCACCAACGCAGCCGCCTCCAGAAGCTCGTCGAGGTCCTCGCAGGCGATGACGCCGGCGGCCCGCATCGCCGCGGCGGTCGCGCGCGTGTCACCGGCGAGTGAGCCCGAGTGCGAAACCGCGGCCGCCTGCGCCTGCTCGCTGCGGCCGACCTTGACCGCGAGCACCGGAATGTCCATTGCCAGGGCGCGATCGGCGAGCGCGAGGAACCGTTCGGGGCGCTTGAATCCCTCGACGAACAGCACGATCGAATCGGTCGCCTCGTCGGCCAGTGCCGCGGCCATGTAGTCGCACAGGTCGAGCATGACCTCGGAGCCACAGCTGATCAGCCTGCTCCACCCGATGCGCAGGCCGGCATTCATGAAGGCATTCGTGACGCTGCCGGACTGCGCGATGCCGACCGTTCCGCCGCGCCGAAGCTCCGGGAGGTCGTCGTAGTACGTGGCGCTCGGCGCGTACATGTCGATGACGCCCATGCAGTTCGGGCCGAGCAGGGCGATGCCGGAATCCGCGGCCATGCGCGCGACCTCGGCCTGCATCCGGGCGGCAGGCTCGCCACCCTCGACGACACCGCCGCCCGGGATGATCACCGCGGGCACGCCGAGCGAGGCAGCCTCGCGCATCGCCTCGGTGGTCCGCGTCGGGTTGAGCGCCAGGACCGCGATGTCGGGCACCTCGGGAACGGCGGCGAGGGCCGGGTAGCAGGGCGCGCCGTCGATGGTCGGGTACTTCGGGTTGACGAGGTGGAGCTGTGTCGCCGCCCCGATCCGGTCGATGTTGTCCCGGAAGATGCGCACTGTGTCGTTGCTGGGCGACGCGCCGACCAGGGCGATCGAGCGCGGGGCGAAGAGCGGCCGCAGGTCGATCGATCGCTCGCCATCCGCCAATCGAGGGGCCGCCGTAGTCGCCCCGGTCACCCGACGACCCGGTCGACGCCCCGGCGCTCGAGCGAGCGGGCGATGATCAACCGCTGGATCTCGCTCGTGCCCTCCCAGATCCGATCGACTCGGAGCTCGCGCAGGTACCGCTCCGCCGGGTTGTCGCGCATGTAGCCACGCCCGCCGAAGACCTGGACGACGCGATCGGCACAGGTGAACGCCGCCTCAGAGGCGAAGAGCTTGGCGAGCGATGCCTTCGCATGGAGGACCTTGCGGTCGGCACCGGTATCGGCGAGCCACGCCGCCTCGCGCGTCAGCAGCCGGGCCGCCGAGGCGTCCGCGGCTGAGTCCGCGAGGGGGAAGCTCACGCCCTGGAAGTCGAAGATCCGACTCCCGAACTGGACGCGCTCCGTCGCCCACGCCACGCCGAGGGTCAGGAGCCGCTCCATCGCACCGGTGCAGCGCGCGCCGATGTGAATGCGCTCGGTCACGAACCACTCGTTCGTCAGCTCGTCCGCCGCCCCGACCGCGCCCAGACGAGCCGCGTCCGGCACGCGCACGTCTTCCAGGACGAACTGCGGATGGCGGTCTGCATAGGTATGCATGTATGCCGGATCGGCGGTCATCCGCACGCCCGGGATGTCGTGGTCGACGAGGAACAACGTCGGCTGGCGCGACGCTCCTTCGACGACCATCGCCTGGACGATCATGAAGTCGGTGTTGTCCGGCCCCGTGACGAACCACTTCTCGCCGCTGATCACCCAGTCGCCGCCGTCGCGAACGGCCGTCGTGGCCAGCGTCCGCGCGTCAGACCCGGCGCCGGGCTCGGTGACTGCATATGCCCCGAAGCGCTCCCCGCGCAGGCTCGGGTCGAGGTAGCGCCGGCGCTGGTCCGCGTCCGCGTGCTGGAGCACGTCGTACGCGCCGGGCACGAAGCTCCACAGGCCGCCCGTGACCTGGCCGTACTGCTCATGCACGAGCACCTGCTCGAACACGGTCCAGTCCCCGCCACCGACGGACGCCGGCAGCTCGCCACCCGCCAGGCCCGCCTCGATGGCGAGCCGGCGCAGCTCCGCGCCGAGCTCCGGCGCGAGGCGGCCGCCACTCCGCTCCAGCTCCAGCTCGACCGGCTGCAGGACCTCGACGACGAACCGGCGCGCGGTGGCTCGAAGCGCCTCCTGCGCCGGTGTCAGGGCAAGGTCCATCGCCGACGATTCAGCTGCCGGCGGCCGCAGGAGCGGCCGTGCGTCCAGTCCCGTTCCCGGCGCGCGCACCAACCTTGACGCCCCGCAGCCGGCCTCGCTCGCGGTCCTTCAGCACCGCCTGCGCGGCGAGCTTGCCCGGTGCGCCCATGACGCAGCCGCCCGGGTGCGTCCCTGATCCGCACTGGTAGTAGCCCTCGATCGGGGTGCGGTAGTTCGCCCAGCCGATGGCGGGGCGCATGAACCACATCTGCGGCGCGAGGAACTCGCCGGCGAAGATATTGCCCTCGGACAGCCCGACGGTCCGCTCGATGTCGAGCGGGGTTCGGACCTCGCGCTGGAGCACGAGCGAGCCGAAGCCTGGGAAGAACGACTCGATCGTTGCCTGGACCGTGTCGCCGAGTCGTTCACGCTCGGTGTCCCAGTCACTCTCACGCAGCTGGTAGGGCGCGTACTGGACGAACGAGCTCCAGACGGCCTTGCCCGGCGGCGCCATGTCGGGATCGACCGTCGACTGGATCGCACAATCGAGGTACGGCCGCTTCGAATACCAGCCGTACTTGGCATCGTCGAAGGCCCGCTCGAGGTATTCCATCGACGGCCCGATGTTGGTGAACCCCCGGTACTGATCGGTCCGGTCGCCGAGTGCCGGGTAGCGTGGCACCCCATCGAGGGCGAAGTTGACCTTCGCCGACGTGCCCTGGAATCGGAAGCGTTCGATCTCGTCGACGAGGTCCACGGGCAGCTCGCGCGGATCGACCAGCTCGAGGAACGTCCGGCGCGGATCGAGCGCCGAGACGACGATCGGGGCCTGATACTCGGCCCCGTCCTTGAGTGCGACGCCGGTCGCGCGGCCGTCCCGCGTGATCAAATGGTCGACGGGCGACTCCAGCTTGATCTCGACCCCGAGCGACTGGGCGGCGCGGGCGAGGACCTTCGTGAACCCGCCGTTGCCCTGCTTGTGGAACGCCCACGCGCCGAACTCCCCGTCGTGCTCGCCGAGCAGGTGGTAGAGCAGCACCAGGCCGGAGCCCTGCGAGTACGGCCCCACCCGCGTGCCGATGATCGCGGACGAGGCCATGTAGCCCTTGAGGATGTCCGACTCGAAGTAGTCGTCGAGGAAGTCCGCGGCCGAGCCCGTCAACAGCCGGATCGCGTCATGGAGGACCTTTCGATCGAGGTGCCGAAAGCGCGAGCCCATCGCGGCGAGGCGGATGAGCTCCTCGGGGTCGTCGCTCCAGAAATCGGGCGGCGCCTCGTCCAT
>Ga0070708_100005285_pt1 | contig 10227 bp, 10 predicted proteins | sample KBSK5503metaG_FD_65469 | JGI IMG/M metagenome (GOLD analysis project Ga0070708, IMG submission 65469) | Corn, switchgrass and miscanthus rhizosphere microbial communities from Kellogg Biological Station, Michigan, USA - KBS K5-50-3 metaG | ecosystem: Host-associated > Plants > Roots >... | reverse complement strand
CAGCAGCCGATCCTGGGTCATCCCGAGCGCTGCGACGGCGAGGCCCCACACGACAGCGAGCGCGACGAAGCCGGGGGCTGCGCCGGCCCGGGCGGCGAGTGCGGCCAGCGTCCAGAGCGAGAGCACGAACAGGTACCCCACCTGCTTGTGCAGAGGAATCTGGGCGAACGCATGCCCCGTCCAGAACGCTGCGCCCAGGATGATCAAGACCAGCCCGGTGACGCGGACCAGCATCAGGGTCGCGGCGGTCGCACTCTTCATCTCGGCTCCCCTCCCACACGAATGGACATCGCATGCCGGAACACATTCCGCGGGTCCCACCGCGCCTTGATCCGCCGCAGGCGCGGGTAGTTTCCCTTGTAATATAACGTGTACCAGGGTACGTTTGAATTCGGCTGGCCGTCGAATTGCAAGTTGGATGAGTTATCTGGCGGCGGAAGCGGGTGTATGGACGCGCCACTCGGCCGCGATGAGCCGCCATCCCTCGAATACGCTCTTGGCGTCGGGCACCCAACCCGCCATCTCCCGGAAACGGCGGTTCGAGACGCGGAGCGAGCGGAAGACGAACCTTCCGACCTCGCCGAAGAGGAGCCTCCCGAGCGCTGCCGGAAGGCGCCGCGGCGGTGGCGTCCTGAGGGCCTCGACGATCGCGCGCAGATAGTCGGCGAACGGCACGGGGAGGTCGTCGCAGATGTTGTATGTGCCCGCAGGGGCGCTCAGCGCAGCGGCCACAGCCCGACCGGCGTCCGGCACGTAGATCGAAGAGAGGTAGTTGGCCCCGGACCCCATCTGGGGCAGCATCCGGCGCCGCGCCATCTGCGCGGTCTCGAGAGTCGAGGGGGCATTCGGCCCGTAGAACCCCCCGAAGCGCAGCACGATCCCCCGGCCTCCCGCCTGCGTGAAGCGGACCGCTTCCTGCTCCCCGTCGAGCGTCGCCTTCAAGATGGCGGAGCCGCCGTCGTCTGTGCGCGCCCCCTCGTCGAGCCACTCGGCGCGGGCGTCGGCGTAGACGAAGACGACCGATTCGTGCACGTAGATCGGGATGTGGTTCTCGATGGCCGCATCGACGAGAATCCGGGCTCCTTCGGTCCGCAGCCGGTTGGTCTCGGTCCACGCCCCGCGTTTCCCCATCTTCATCACGGACGGGATCTTGGTCGTGAGCCGTAGGACAGCGTCAGAGCCCGCCACCGCGCGGCGAACCGCGGCCGCGTCATCGAGGTCGACATCGACGGGCTCCGCACCGACACTGCGAACCAATTTCGCGTTCTCGGCGCCCCGTGCGGTCGCCCGAACCTGATGCCCGGCCTCCCGAAGCGCGCGCACGGACGCGCGGCCCAGTACACCGGTACCGCCGGCAACAAAGACCCTCATCGGGACGACAGAACTCGGCTGGGCCGCTCCCTATCCAATCCGTGCACGAGTTCAGGCAGGGGAACAGAGCCCGACCAGGCGGTCGAGCCTGAGTCCTGATGCAGAGAGGCGGTCACGAGCCATTCGGCCTCCCACCGCTCGCCCGTGTGCCGGAAGTATTCCGCAACCGCCGCGTTCGTATCGCCGTCAGCGAGGAGTTCACGGACCCGACACGCCGAGGGCGGGTGGAGCTGTCCCGCGGCTTGCTCGGCAACGTACGAGGCAACCTGGGCGAGGCACTCTGGTTCGCTCGCCGCGACGGCCGCGAAGCGCGCGCCATCGACCGCGCAGACGATGTACACGTAGAGCAACTCGTCCCGGCTCCTCGCGCGGCCACGATCGTCGGACTTGGGTGTCGACATTCCGTACCTCCATGACTCTACGTGGGGCTCACCCTTGCAGCGGACTATACATAACACGCGGCCGTTCCATGATACGCCATCCAGGAGAGGAGATCTTTCCCTCGCCCGATGTCGAGGCTTTCTCCCCGCCAGATGACCAGGTCCCCCACGCGGATGTCGAGAAACTGGTGCCGTCTTCGTCTTCTCAAGCGGGCGCGGCAAGAGTATCATAATTGCGTCCGCTTGTCGTTGCAATGGGAGTGTGCAGATGATGCGCTCGACCGACCTCCGTTCTGAGATCGCCGCGCGGCATCAGTCCGGCGATGAGCTTCCGCCGACCGAGGCGCGATTCATTCGGCTCGCGGAGAACGCGTCTGACATCATCTTCCATTACAGGTACAAACCCACACGCCGTTTCGAGTACGTGAACCCCGCGGTCACGACCATCACCGGCTTCACCCCCGAGGAGTGTTACGCCGATCCCGACCTCGGTGTCACCGTGGTGCACCCCGAGGATCGGCCGCTTCTCGAGTCTGCGGCGTCCACCCCCGCCTCGGCGGCTGCACCGCTGACGTTTCGGCTGATCCGCAAAGACGGGGAGATTGTCTGGGTGGAACGCCGCGTGATCCCGATCCTGGACGAGGCCAACGAGGTCGTGGCCGTCGAAGGGATCGTGCGCGACATCACGCAACGGGTCCTGACCCAGCAAACCCTGGAGCGGGTGGTCGAAGAGCGCACACGCGAGCTCGAGCGGCGGCGGCGGGTAGCGCAGAGCATGCGCGAGACCCTTGCGGTGCTTAACTCGGACCGCTCGCCCGCCGAGATCCTGGACCATATCGTGGGGCAGGCGATTCCCTTGCTCGCCGCCAACGCCGCGGCCATCTACCGGCTCAATCCATCCGAGCAGAGCCTCCGCGTGAGCTCAGCGGAGGGGCTCGATCCCGACTATGTGGCGCAAATGGAGATCCCGGTTGGCAAGGGCCCAGTCGGGGAAGCGGTGCTGCACCGCCGACCGGTGGCGGCTCCGGATCTGCCCGGGAAATTCCTCGAGATCTCCGACCAACTCGACCCCGTGAGGCGAACCCTGATTGGACGTTTGGCAGCCCAGTTCCGCGCCTTGATCGCGGTCCCGCTGATCGTAAAGGACGAGATCTACGGGGGGCTCGTCGTCTTCTACAGGGAGCCGCGCGAGTTTTCCGGCGAGGAGACGGCGTTGACGGTGGCGCTGGGCGATCAAGTGGCGCTGGCCATCGAGAACGCCCGGCTTCGGGCGGATCTTCAGGAGACCGCGGCGACGGCCGAACGAACGCGTCTGGCCCGGGACCTCCACGATTCGGTGACCCAGACGCTCTTTTCGGTGAACCTGATCGCCGGCGTCCTTCCTCGCCTGTGGGAGCGCAATCCGGAGGAGGGCCTGCGGCGCCTGGAAGACCTCCGTGAGCTCGCCCGCGGCGCGCTGGCCGAGATGCGGACGCTGCTCCTGGAACTTCGGCCGACCGCACTGCTCGAGATGCAGTTGGACGCCCTGATGCAGCAACTGGCCGAGGCCACGATGGGGCGGGGCCGGCTCCCGGTCGCCGTCACCTTTGAGGGCCAGGGAAGCGCGCCGCCGGAGGTGCGGATTGCCCTGTACCGGATCGCCCAAGAGGCGCTGAACAACGCCGCGAAGCACGCGCAGGCGAGCCGGTCCACCGTGGCCGCCCGCTGGACCCCCGACTCCGCGAGCCTCATCATCAGCGACGATGGCCACGGGTTCGATCCAACGAGCGTTTCCCAAGCGCACCTTGGTCTGGGGATCATGCGAGAGCGGGCGGATGCGATCGGCGCCGTGCTCACTGTCAAGAGCGACGTGGGACGCGGCACGACCGTGGAGGTAAACTGGACGGCTGGGACGGCGGCGAAACGATAACGGTTTCGGCATCGAGTTCCGGACCATTCCTTAACGGTTTCGGCATCGAGTTCCGGACCATTCCTTCTCAGCTCACGCGGTGGCACAAATTTCTGTACTCCCCACGCGTCCCCCCCCAGATGGCCAGGCAAAAGACTCTTCCGCCGTCGAGCCTGGGGTCTCTCCACGTGTCCGGCGCATCCGCCGGCGATCGGGGACTACCATAGCGGGTAGGATGACGCTCGCGACACTCCACGGGGTCTTGACGATGGGCGCGGATCTCTTGGACACCGCCGACATGTACACTTGGGGACTGCACCGAGAATTCGCGGCCTTCCGAACCACCTATGCTGCTCAGCTGATGGCAGCGGCCGAGGAGCCGTTGGTGCCGCCGTCGAAGGTCGTCGAGATGCGTCGCCGTGATCGCCCGAACATGGCCGGTTCCATCCGTCATGTATCCAACCGGCCCTAACCCAACCAGCGCGTGACCCAACGCACATGAGTGCCCCCCAACGGATCCGCGTCCTGGTTGTGGACGACCACGCCGTTGTCCGTAGCGGCCTGGCGACGTTCTTGCAGGCCTTCGACGATTTCGAGCTTGTCGGCGAAGCCGGCGACGGGTCCGAGGCCGTTCGCCGGTGCGCGGAGGTATCTCCGGATGTGATCCTGATGGATCTCTTGATGCCGGAGATGGACGGGATCGCCGCGACGCGTGCGATCCGCGAGCGGCATCCGGATGTGCAGGTGATCGCGCTCACCAGCTTCCAGGACCAGGGCAGGGTCCAGGCGGCGCTGGATGCAGGGGCGCTCGGGTACCTCCTCAAGAACGTCTCCGCCGACGAGCTCGCTCGGGCGATCCGGTCCGCCCGGGCCGGCCGGCCCACACTCGGCCCGGAGGCCACGCAGATCCTGATTCACGCCGCCACGCGTTCACCGGAGCCGGGCCATGACCTCACCCCGCGTGAACGCGAGGTGCTCGCGCTGATGATTCGGGGGCTCAACAACGCACAGATTGCAAAACGCTTGGTCGTCAACCGGTCGACCGCGAAGTTCCACGTCAGCAATATCCTCACCAAGCTCGGCGTCGCCAGCCGGACCGAGGCCGTCGCCCTCGCCCTCACGCATCACCTGGTCCCTGAGGAACGTCGGTAACCGGGCGCGCGAGGGGCGTGCACGCAGCCCTTGACCGCGGGCGGCGCGCCCCCATAGAATCGTTCCAGGTTCCGTCGAGAGGAGCGGTGCATGGCCACACACCCGAAGTTTCTGTGGTTCAACGGCGCAATCGTGCCCTGGGAGGACGCGAAGGTCCACGTCTCGACCGCGACGGTCCTGCGCGGCGCGAACGTCTTCGAAGGCGTGCGGGCTTACTGGAATGCAGACGAGCGCGAGCTCTACATCTTCCGCAACGACGAGCACATGGCGCGCCTGTGGAACTCCACAAAGATCATGCGCATGACGGTGCCATGGACGAAAGAGGAGCTCACCCGCGCGCAGATCGAGGTGATCCGGGCGAACGGCTTCGAGGGAACGGTGTGGTTCCGGCTCACGCTGTACGTGGGCGATGGCGATGACGTCTGGCCGCCTGAGCAGGCACCGATCGGCGGCTTCATCACCCCCCGGCTGGCGCCGCACTCGCCGGGGATCACCGAGGGCATCGATTCAAACATCAGCAGCTGGACCCGGATCGGGGACACCACGGTGCCGCCACGTGTGAAGGCGGGCGCCAACTACCACAACTCCCGGTTCGCCGTAATGGAGGCCCGCACCAACGGGTATTCCAGCCAGCCGATCTTTCTAAACGAGCGGGCCAAGGTGTCGGAGGGCCCAGGTGCCTGCCTGTTCATGGTCCGCGACGGGGCGCTCGTCACAGCGCCTGTGACCGCGAACATCCTCGAGTCGATCACCCGGGCGACGGTGCTCGAGTTGGCGCGGGACGCACTCGGGCTCAAGGTCCAGGAGCGCGAGATCGATCGGACGGAGCTCTACATCGCCGACGAGGTCTTCTTCTGCGGGAGCGGGTGGGAGGTCACGCCGGTGAGGTCGATCGACCGCTACTCGATCGGGAAGGGGCAGCCAGGCCCGCTGACCAAGCGGCTCCAGGAGGTCTACTTCTCGGTGGCCGAAGGACGCGTGCCGCAGTACCGGCACTGGCTCACGCCGGTCTACCACCCGGTCAAGACGCCCGCCTGAGCGGCCGGCGCGGAGGGTCTACGCGCGCGCGGGAGTCGCGCGGGGCGCGCGACCGGCGGGACTGCGCTGCGCATAGATCTCTTCCCGCCGCTGGCGGAGCACCGGAAGCTTCTCCCGCACGGCGGCGATCCGGTCGAGGTGCACGTCTCCAAAGATGAGCCCTTCGGTCTCGCCTCCGGCGGCCACGGCGACCCCCATGGGATCCACGATCCGGCTGCATCCCGCGAAGATGTTGCCGACCTGGTCCGCCGCGGCGATGAACACGGTGTTCTCGATGGCCCGAGCCCGAATGAGCGTGTCCCAGTGCTCCTCCTTGAGCGCTCCTACCACCCACGCTGCGGGGAGGAGGATCACCTCGGCGCCGTCTAACGCGAGCATCCGCATCAACTCCGGGAAACGAAGTTCGTAGCACACTAGGAGCCCGAGGGTCCCGAGCGGTGTGCGGATCGTCCGTGGAGGAGCGTCGCCCGGAACGATCCGATCGGACTCACGGTAACCAAACGCGTCGTATAGATGGGTCTTGCGGTATGAGAGCAGGAGCGACCCGTCCGGGCCGAGCAGAATCGTCGTGTTGTACGCCCGGACGTGTTCCCCCGGCGCCGATTCCCAGACACCGCATCCGACGTAGAGGTTTTGTGCACGGGCTTCTCGGGCCAGCAAAGAGACAAATGGGCCATCCAGGGGCTCGGCCACGCTGGCGCACGTGATGCCGGGCGAGCGGTCGAGGAACGCCATATAGACTTCCGGCATCAGCAGCAGGTCGGCGCCCCCCCGCCGCGCCTCGCGGATGGCCCGAAGGGCCGCTGCGAGGGTCTCGTCCTTCTGCGGAAACGATATCAACTGACCGAGCGCGATGCGCATCGGAGCCTCCACCGCGGGTCCGCGTCGTGCCGCGGGATGCCGCACAATGAGAATAGGTTCACGGCGCGGGCGGAGCTCCCTGCGCCGCCGGCGCCGGCGGTGGGACCGTCTGGCGCCACCTCGGGTCACCCGCCCGCGGCCATACCGTGCGCTGGGCGACGAACTCCGCTCCGAGCAAGAAGGTGGCGGATAGGCCGTACACCCACACGAGCAGCGCGACGATCACCGCAAGCGAATGGTACAGCGAAGAGTAGTCGGCGACCGTTCCCAGGTACCAGCTGAGGCCATAGGCGATGGCGTGCCAGACCACGGCCGCGACGACCGCACCGGGCAATGCATCTCGCCACCGCACGGGCACGCTGGAGAGAAACCGGTAGCCGGTCCAGAAGATCCCGAACTGGGCGAGCCCTGTGGCGATGGTGAGCGCGTTGCCTGCGCCCCGGGGCGGCGTCCGCGGCCACCCCAACAAGGCCCCGATCTCGGAAGTCCGGATGAACCGAAACACATACACGGTGCCGATGAGCATCCCGAGGAAGATCAGCAACGAGGCGGCCATCGTCAGCACCCCGATCAGGAACCGGATATGCACCCTTCGCCCACGGCATTCCCAGATCCGGTCCAGCGCCACCTGCAGCGCGGTGAACACGCCGGTGGCGGCGATCACCAGCGTGACGATGCCCACCCACCCGAGGGTGGCCTCGTGCGCGTACGCGTCCTGGACGGTCCGGAGGACGACGTCGGATTCGTTCAGGCCGAACAACCGTCCTAAGTTGCGCTGTACGAGGGTGTACGGGATGAACGCCTGCAGGCCGACCAGGAACAAGATCACGAGGGGCAAGATGGAGAAGAGGGCGTAGAAGCTGATCGCCGCGCTCGAGAAGAGATCGCCGTGCTCCCAGAACTTGTGGACCGCGCGCACGAAGCGCGCCATGGAGCGCCGGGCCCACGGCTCGGGGAGCGGTCCCGCAGGCGTAAGGGTCTGCAGGACCGGTTCGCGTATCGCTGTCCACGTGGTTCTCCGCGCCATGAGAGGCCCTCGTCTTAGTATTCCCCTGAACCCCGCCCACTCGGTCAGAGTGAGGGTACTCCTGTACAATGTACAGTATCAGAAAGGCCCACACCTTATTATAGAAGGGAGCGCGTCGCGCAGTGTTATCGTTCCGGATCTGCGTCATCGCCGCCGCGATGCTGGCATGGACCCCGGCCTGGTCGGCGCCGCCGAGGTCGCCGACCGAGGTGCTCACGTTCCACGGGGACACGGCCCGGACCGGGTGGAACGCCAACGAGTCGGTGCTCACCCCGGCCTCGGTTCGCTCGGGAGGTTTCAGCCGGCTCTGGACTGTCCCTGTCGAGGGCGCGATCTTCGCCGAGCCGCTCGTCGCGGCCGACGTCCCCGTACGGGGAAGCCCGCGGACCGTGGTCTACGTGGTGACCGAGCACGACCACATCTACGCGCTCGATGCCGCGGACGGGCGCCGGCTGTGGGGGCCGGTCACGCTCGGCGTCCCAGTCGCACGAGCCAGCCTGCCATGTGGCAATATCGATCCGGTTGGGATCACCAGCACGCCCGTGATCGATCGCGCGTCATCCACCCTCTACGTCGCCGGTCTGACGACCCCGGACGACGGCCGGACCAAGGTGTACAAACTGGCGGCGCTCGACCTCGCCTCGGGCGCCATGCGCCCGGGATACCCGGTCGTGATCGCGCCGCCGGCGACATCCGGCCTTCACTTCGATCCCGGAGTGCAGCAGCAGCGGGGAGCGCTCACCCTCTTGCGCGGAGTGGTCTATCTGCCCTTTGGGGGATACTTGGGCGACTGCGGGAATTATCACGGCTGGGTGGTCGGCATTCCAACAGCGCAGCCCGGCCGGCAGCAGGCGTTTGTGACGCCCACCAACCGTGAAGGAGGGATCTGGGCGACCGGCGGGCTCGCCGCCGACGCCGCAGACAACCTCTACGCGTCCACCGGGAACAGCGACTCTCGAGGGCCGGTGGACCTTGGCAACAGCGTCATCCGACTCACCATTACGCCCCAACTCGCGTTTTCCGGTCGCCCAGCCGATTTCTTTGCCCCGAGCAACTTTGTCTCGCTGAACGACTCCGATACTGACCTCGGGTCGAGCGCGCCGCTGGTGCTTCCGGAACAACAGGGCTCCACAACACCGGACCTGGTCTTCATCGCGGGCAAGCAGGGAGTGGGTTATCTCATCAACCGTGCGGCGATGGGCGGCGTGAGTAAAGGGGATGGGATCTCGGGGGAGGGCGTGTACAGCCGGTGCATCTTTGGGGACTGCCTCAGCCGCGGCGCCCAGGTGTTTTCGGCGTCGGCGTATTGGGACGGAGGTACAGCCGGACGGGTCATCCTCGTCCCGGGCCGTGGCAGTCAGCCGGCCGGCTGCCGCGGGACGGGCGGCCTGGTTGCACTCAGCCTCGATGTGGATCCGGGGACACACGCCTCCATGTTCCGGGTCGCTTGGTGCAGCCCGTCGATGCGTGACCCTGGGGCGCCATCGGTCACCGGTTCTGGGCCGGACGGCAGTGTCGTCTGGGTGGTGGACACCAGCGCCGCGGTCCTCTTCGCGCTTAACGCTCGAACCGGGGAAGAAATCTATCACTCAGGGGGCAAGGACGCTCTCGAGGCAACCCACCGATTCATCACCCCTGCTGCTGCCGGCGGGAGGGTGTATATCGGGGCCGGGCAGACGGTGGCCGCCTTCGGGATCGCCAAACATTGACATTCACGTAAGGGTTGTATATACTCCCTAATTGTCCCTGCGCCGTAACCAGCGAGGCACGCCAATCATGGTCGATGCTACCAAGCCCTTTCTACCCGAGACCGTTGAATCCGAGACTCCCTCGACCGGGACGGTTCCCCAGCACAGGATGGAAGAGGTGGCCAAGCGCACGGGACTGACGCCCCGGGCGATCCGATACTACGAGGAGTTGGGCCTGCTTCGACCGTCCGGCCGAACGGCCGGTGGGTTCCGTCTGTTCACGGAAGCCGACATCATTCAGCTCCTCCGCATCAATGAACTGCAGACGCTCTTGGGATTCTCGCTTGCGGAAATCAAACAGACCCTTCAGGTGGACGCGATGCGCGCGGAGGTCCGGGAGGCATACCTCGGCGCGACCGATCCAGCCGTCCGGAAGAACCTCCTGGACCAGGCGGCCGGCCTCATCCAGTCCCAGATCCGGATCATCGATGAGCGCATGGGTCGGTTGGAGAAGCTGCGGGGAGAACACGTGGAGCGCCTGACCCGGGTGAAAACGCGCCAGGCCGAACTCGCAAACGATGCGGTGATCCCCAATGGCTGACGCCCCCGTGCAGGAAACTTCCGTCAAGGGGACGCCGGCAAAGAGCGCCACATCCGTCCGCACCCCCGCGCCTCCCGCGCCGGCCGGTGATGGAATCGGAGCGGGAGCCGCGGCGCGGATGCCTGAGGCCGGTTGGCATTTTCTCCAACCCCGGTGGAAGACCCGGCGGATCGTCTCCATAACCGTTGCCGCCGTCCTCCTGATCTTCGTCGCCGCCGGGG